>Ga0194123_10003068_pt1 | contig 20593 bp, 21 predicted proteins | sample TA2MahsurfametaG_5_FD_155479 | JGI IMG/M metagenome (GOLD analysis project Ga0194123, IMG submission 155479) | Freshwater microbial communities from Lake Tanganyika, Tanzania - TA2015023 Mahale A surface | ecosystem: Environmental > Aquatic > Freshwater > Lake | place: Tanzania: Lake Tanganyika... | reverse complement strand
ACACCGAACTGGTGCTCGCATAGGTCAAGTGCTGCACGCTGTGATGGCGGCAGCACTCGAGTAAGTTGGCAGTACCCACCAGATTGCTTTGAACATAATCCTCGGGGTGAGTCAGTGAGTGCCGCACGCCCGCCTGCGCAGCGAGATGGATCACATGCGTGGGACGATGTTCGGTGAACGCAGCGCGCAGCGCGTTTGCGTTCGCCAGATCACCACGGATCATGGTGAATGCAGGCGCACGCTCAAGAATCGCCAAGCGCGCCTCCTTGAGCGCCGGGTCGTAGTAGGGGTTCAGGTTGTCGTAGCCGATCACCGTATCGCCGCGCTCAAGGAGGCGGCGCGCCACGAAGAACCCGATGAAGCCAGCGGCGCCAGTGACAAGTATGCGCATCGATGGGAGGCTACCGAGCGCTTGTCAGCCATGCCGCCATGGCAAGCGGCGAGCTATAGCAGCATCGCTGCCGGTGGACGTCAGATTGCCGAACCTACCACCAGCCGGCGGAGCCAGTAGTACAGGCGACCGTAGATCTCGTGCAGAGCAAGGTCGGTCTGGGCAAGGGCAATGCCCGACGGGATGAACGACCGCAGCGTGATGCGTGTATGGCCGCGAAAGTCCACAGGGAAGGGCGTTACATCAAGTCCCGCCGCGCGAAAGAGCGACTCCGCGCGCGTCATGTGGAACGCGGAGGTGACCAGGATGATGCGCGGTGGGCGCGGTTGGCCGTTGTCAGCGTCCATGATGGGATTGGCGGCGAAGTGCTCGCGCACCGCGCGAGCTTCCTCTTCGGTGTTGGATGCGCGCCCCACCACGATGATGTCGCTGTCAGGAACTCCAAGGGAAAGCGTGCGTTCGCGTAGAACCGCGCCGACTGTTTCCAGTTCGGGACGAAGTGCCCACCACCCGCCCGTGAACATGATCCGCGGCGCCTTGCCCGCACGGTAGAGGTCGTAGCCAGCCAGCGCTCGGTCAAAATCGTCAAACTCGCTCGCGCCCGATGTGCCAGGCACTTCGCTGTATCCGCCACTTAGCACCAACACCACATCACCATGGGCAATCGCATCGATCGGCAGTCGATCACGCCAACCCTCGGCGATCTTCACCAATCGTCCACTCACGATTGGCGTTGAAGTCAGCCACATCAGTACTGCAGCAACCGCGACCATGCGCCAACTCCTTCGCCATACCGCGATTACCAGCAACACCAGCACGATTGGCACCGGCATCACCAGAAGTGTCAGTAGTTCACGGAGCATGCGCGGGTAGCGGTAACCTAGTCTCTTTGCTGCGCCTGAGCAGGCAACTGCGAACGGCATCCGCGTAGGTGCGCATCGTAGACTCGGCGATCCTGTTGCCGCAATGGATAGGGGAATTGTTGCCGAGCAGCCGAGCGTTCTGCAGGGGACTACCCGCGTCTCGTGTGGAAGAGTCGGGAGTCCGCTACGGCGTGGCCTAGGTCGTGCTGTTGAGTACCGAAAGGGTCGTGCGCTCCACGAGCGTGATGGGTGCCACCAAGCGTATGGACGAGCCCATGAAGATCGCTGATATGGCGCGCAACATGATCCGCCTGGCCGGTCGCAGCGTGCGCGGGGCCGATGGTCGCCGGGCGGATCGTTGCCGTCAGTGCGACACGCCATCGCGCCGTACCACGCGCCAGGCGGTGAGCCACAGGATCTGCAGATCAAACCAAACTGACTGGCGTCGAAGGTACTCCTCGTCGAGTTCGACCTTGCGGGACTCTAGAATGTCGTCGCGGCCGTTGATCTGTGCCCAGCCTGTGATGCCGGGGCGGAGTGCGTCGATGCCGCGGGCCTTGCGGGCAGCGATCAGTTCGTGCTGGTTGAAGAGGGCAGGGCGGGGGCCGACCAGGCTCATGTCCCCGTTGAGGACCGACCACAGTTGCGGCAGTTCGTCCAGCGAGAGCTTGCGCAGCACACCGCCGACCGGGGTCAGTCGGCTTGCAGGGTCGGCAAGCTTGTCAGTCGCCACCTGCGGCGTGCCCACCTTCATCGTCCGGAGTTTGGGCATCTGGAAGAAGCGCCCACGGCGGCCGACCCGGGGCGACCAGTAGAGGATGGGGCCGGGGGAGGTGGCGCGAATCACGATGGCAAGCGCAACAGTCGGCACGATGAAGATCGCACCCGCGAAGAGCCCGATCAAAAGGTCAAGCGCTCGTTTCACGGGCGGCCTTCCTAATCGCATCCCGAGCATCGACGATCGGCTGCCAACCAAGCACGTTCCGCGCCAGGGAAGCATCCACCTGAAGCGATCCGAGCAGTCTTCGTGCCAAGGCGCCCCTGCCGATACACCGTAGCCCGGACTCAAGCACACGCGTGTGCAGCGGGAACAAACGCGCCCTTCTGCCGACGCCTCTCGCGATCTCGCGGATGAGCTCCGGAGTGGAGAGGTCCTGCCCGTCGGCTAGAACGAAAGTCTGTTGGACAGACGGCGGGGAGGCGAGGCAGCACCGGATCGCGCTCACAAGATTCTCGCGGGCGGTGAAGCTCCGGCTGTTTCGGATCGCGCCGAAGGGGAGAGGCAGTCCGGAACGGACAAGGCTCACCAATCGGCCGAAGTTCCCTGGCGCTCCCGGTCCGTACACCATGGTGGGACGAAGTATCGTGACCGCTGTCGCCGTCCCGGCGGTCACTTCGAGCGTCATGGCCTCGCCTTCGACTTTCGAGCGCGTGTAGGCGTCGTACGGGCGGATCGGGTCCTGTTCCGTGAGGGGCTTCCCAGGGAGGCTTCTGTCTCCGTGCACGCCAATGGTGCTCGCGAGCACGAAGTGCCGCACGCCCGCACCCACTGATTGCCCCGCGAGCTGCCTTGTCACATCTCGGTTTACCGCCATGAACTCCCGTTCCGAATCGGAAGACGTCTCGTGCAGCACGTGCGCACGCCCAGCAAGGTGCACGACGGCATTGACACCATCAAGTAATGGTCGCCAGTCGAAGTTAGGACATAAGTTGGATGAATTGACCCAAGTCAGCAGCCGGCTGGCAGCGATGGGCGAGCGGCTTGCAGCACGAACATCGAATTGCTCGTTGCGCGCCAGTTCGGCGACGAGGGCCCGACCGACGAACCCGTTGGCGCCGGTCACCAGCACCCTCATGCCGTCAAGTTCCGGAGTGCGCGGGCGTCGCAGGCCGCAGCTGCACACGGCAGATTGCCTGGTAGGCGATCACCGTGCAACCGAAACGGGAGCGCTATCGCGAGTATTGACAAAGTGGGCGTGAAACCGTGCTGCACGTGGTGTTCGCGAGCTATCGCAAAGGCCGGTCTATAAACAAGGCCGTGCCGCCCAAAATTTGGCTTCTGGTGGTTGATGCGATGTTTGCACTTAGGTCGATGCATCGGTTAGAAATATAGGGGGACGGCACTCAGGTAGTAAGTGGCAAGGGCGCGTCAGTGGCGTGTCGATCTCGATGGTGTTTCATGGGATCAGCGCCTCCTTGACGTTGGTATTGATTTGGAAGCGCCAGGATCGTGAGTCAATTGATCATGACCTCAAAGGGTGGGCTGGCGGGAGTTACATGTCCGGCGTTTCGCCAGCTGGGCGGAATCCGATTGGTGCCGATATTGAGAATGCTATAAGAGTCCCAGCGCGTTCTGCCATCTCCGCCGTGACTGTCTTCGCAACTCCATTGGCGTTCGGCGGTGCACCTGCAGAGTGAGCATCAACGGCGTGGGCATCCCGTGTACCCTATCGCCGCTCGTCAATGGTCAATCAAGGACCTCTTGACGCGTCGTGGGTCCTGATGGTTAAGCGGATCTCCAGAGGTTCGGAGGACGGTCGGCAGACCGGATCATCTCACTCGGGCCGATTGCCGAACTTGCCGCGGGGACGAAAGTGGTCAGACGCTTCAGGCCTAGCCGGATCGGCACGAGCGGCAGTGACAACCGCACCTCGGGCTAGACTTGCTGGATGTTGAGATCTCGTATCCCGACCGCGCTAGCCGTGGATTTTGTGAAGCACCTGCCCGTTCGGCACGTCAAGCTGGTGTCAGCTGCCCGCGGGATAGACTTGGATTCGAACGTGTCAGTCAGGACGGTGTTGCCCATCGTTCGTCGGTGCGCCCCTCGCTCGTCGAGAAGGGTCAGCGGCACGAGCTGCAAGCCAGCGGAGTGTGCATGAGCGATACCGTTGCTGTGGTCTTGGCGCATTATTCAGGCTATTCGCTTCAGTTCAGAGGTGCGCTGATACGCGAGTTGGTAGGGCGTGGCTATCGAACGTTAGTCGCGGTTCCGGGCGTAACAGAACAGGTGCGCGATCGAGTCGCAGCGCTGGGAGCGGAGTGCCGGGAGATCAAGCTCTCGAGAACGGGGCTTAATCCAATCGCCGATCTTGCCTATGCTCAGCGAGTCAGGAGGCTCATGGGTGAGTTGCAGCCACAGCTCGTGATCGCAACAGGCATCAAGCCGATTTTGTACGGAATCCCAGCGGCGTCAGGAGTCGGATCTCGCTTACGGGTCGCGTTGTTCGCCGGACTTGGTTCGATGTTGCGACCGGAGTCGAACTTGCACCGCTTGCTCTCTATGGCAATCCGGCCGTTGTTGCAGCGTGCCATCCGATGCTCGACTCACGTTGTGACTCAGAATCAGGATGACACACGCGCCCTTCAGGCGCGCTTTGGCTCAGTGCTGCATCGTCCTCCAGTCATGACGGAAGGCTCAGGTGTCGATCTGACGCACTATGAGTGTGCGCCGCTGACGGGTCGAAAGCAAGTGCTCATGATCGCTCGGATTGTCCCAGAGAAAGGCGTTGCCGAATACTTAAAAGCAGCCCGATTCATCCGTGCGACCGATCCATCGATCGAGTTTCTTTTGGCAGGATTTTTGGAGTCAAGTACACGGGGTTTCACTCATGCTTGGCTTGATGTGCAGTGCTGGGCATCGGGAGTTCGCTATGTAGGCCATGTTGATGATGTACGGCCGGTTCTTGCTGAGTCGACCGTACTGGTGCTCCCGTCCTATGCGGAGGGTCGGCCGAGGTCGATCCAAGAAGCGCTCGCCATGGGGCGGCCTGTCGTCACGACGGATGCACCGGGCTGCCGCGACGCCATCGTCGACGGGGTCCATGGGCGTATTGTCCCGGTACGGGATGCTCAGGCGCTCGCTGATGCAATCGTGGATGTCCTTGGGCGCGCGAGCGAGTCAAGCGTCTCTCACTTGTGTCGGCAGTATGCAGAGCAGCGCTACTGCGCGGCGAGAATTGCTCGCGACCTCCTCACTGCGATCGGTGCGGGAATCTGATCCTTTGCCGACCCGAGTTTGTCGTCCAACAGATTGGTCCGTCAGCACCAACGATCTGCCCACTGCCTGAGCATGAGGACGGTCCAAAGTTCACGGGTATAGTCGCGACGACCACTCAGATGTCGATCCCAGCAACTCCGGATGACGCTGTGGTTGAGCATCCACGACTCGTTCCACGCTCGATCCGAGAGCAGCGTGTCTGCCCAGTCCCGGAGTGGTCCCCGAAGCCACTCGCCAAGAGGTATGCCAAAGCCCATCTTGGCTCGATCCCAGAGAGACCTGGGCACCCTTCGGGAAAGCGTTTCTCGCAAGATGTACTTGCCGATACCCCCGCGGATCTTCATATCCCATGGCAGCGAGAACGCGAACTCGGCGACGCGGTGATCCAAGTACGGGCTTCGTGTCTCAAGGGATACCGACATGGCGGCACGGTCGACCTTGCAGAGGATGTCGTCGGGCAGATAAGTCATCATGTCGACGGCCATCATGCGTTCTGGGTCCGAGTACGACGCAGGAAGACTGTTCCAGGCGGCATGGACATGCTGGAGCATCACTGGCGTGACCAGTCCATGACGCAAGATAGTTCCGGTCGAAATGAGATCCTCAAACGCCGCGACGGCCGTTGGCGCGGATAATGCGCGGGCAAACTTTTCTATTTTGTCGCCGAGCAATCGAACGCGCCAGCGTGCTGGTGCTGCGGAGTCGATTCCGCGCTGCGCGAGATTCCAGGTTTGTGCTGGAAGCATTGAGATACTTGATGCCAAGAGGCTCCTCAGACTGCCTGGAACGAGCCGAAATCGATGACCCCAGCGATAACGGTTGTAGCCTCCAAAGAGTTCATCCCCTCCATCTCCGGAAAGGCACACGGTCACATGTTGGCGGGCGCAACGTGATACGATGGCGGTCGGGATCTGCGAGTAGTCGGCGAACGGCTCGTCATACATGTCAGCAAGATGCGGAATCAACGCGAAGGCATCAGCTGAGGTGGCTATCTGCTCAACGTGATTTGACCCAAGAAAAGTGGCGATTGAGCGCGCCGAAGCAGACTCATCGAACCGAGCATCATCGGAACCCATGGTCAACGTCTGAATGCGCGCGCCATGACTAGCGGCGAGATGGGCGGCGATGACCGTTGAGTCAATCCCGCCACTCAGGAAGACGCCGACAGGGACATCAGCGACGCCTTGTAGTCGCGTTGCATCGGCCAGTAGCGAATCCAATTGATCGACTGCTTCGTGCTCGCTGCCGATGAACGGATGGTCACTAGCCCGTGAGAGCGTCTGGTGGACGGTCCAATAGGGAACTAAGGTCGCAACTCCAACCCTGTGGGGAGAAACGGTCAATGTGTGACCGGGAAGTAACTTCTGGATGCCTTCGATGGCACTGAGGGGTGTTGGCACGTAGCCCAACTGCAGGTACTGATCGATCGCCAGCCGATTTGGCTGCCAACGACTTGGAGTCAGTTCTCGGATCGCCTTCAACTCTGATCCAAACACAAAGGTCGAGTCGATCCAACCGTAGTAAAGCGGCTTTTCGCCGAACCGATCCCGCGCGAGCGTCAGCGTTTGAAGCCGCTCGTCCCAGACGGCGAACGCGAACATCCCGACACATCGATGAAGGGTCGACTCGATGCCCCAGGCTGAAATCGCAGCAAGCAACGTCTCTGTGTCGGAACTTCCGCGCCAACATGGTTGCAGGCCCTCTGAAGCCAACTTAGCCCGTACGGACTCATGGTTGTACACTTCGCCGTTGAACAGGAGCGTCAGGTTCCCACAAGCCGAAAGCATCGGCTGCGCACCGGCAGAGCTCAGTTCGCGGATGGATAATCGGGTGTGTCCCAACCAAGCCAAGCCCCCAAGCCGAAGCCATTGACCATGGGCGTCGGGGCCACGGTGGATCAGCGCACGGATGCCGGCGAGTCGGCGTTCCTCAGAGGGAAGGACGGGGCCCACTGCACCCACAATGCCGCACATTCGTATCGAGATTACACTTTCGTCGGCCAGTGGGTGAGTCAATCTGTTTTGTTGCAGTGCGGCGGAGTATCCGAGATCATTGCGGCGGACAACTTCATCAATCGCGACTGTGTGCCAAAGTTTAGGAGACTGATTTGAACAGGGTGCCCTTAGTATCAGCGGCAGCGGTGGGCGCACCCCGGGTGCTTTTGTACCTTGTTGAACATCGATTCCACCAGACGCCTGACGGACGTGTTTGGACGGTTGGGCAGTATCCGTATGGTTTCTTCAAGCGCTATCTCGCGTCTTTCGATGAGGTGCGAGTTCTCTCACGGGTCATCCGCTCGAACACGCCGCCCGAACGTGCAATTGCGTCAGCAGGTCCAGGGGTCGTTCATGTGCCTCTGCCTGACTATCAGGGGCTGGCCGGTGTTCTTACGCGGGCTCCTGTCGCTGTGCTACGCGCAGTCTGCGCCGCATGCTCGGTTGACGCCGTCGTGGTGCGCAGTCCCTCCACCTGGGGATTTCTGCCTGCGCTGACAGCGCGCGCACGAGGGAGTGCGGTCGGGGTCGAAGTCATAGGGGATCCAGCGACGCTCTTCGCGAGGAACGCCTTCATCCATCCACTGCGTCCAGTTATTCGCGCACTCGCCATCGGATTACAGTCAAACTTGTGCCGACATGCTCGCGCAGTCCTCTATGTCAGCGAGAGCTTGCATTGTCGATACAAGACAGCGGGTGTTAGCGTTGTGGTCTCTGACGCAGGATTAGGCGAGGCTGCGTACGCGCTGAAGTCACGGGCACTGGCCCCGTCTCATGAGATTCGGATTATCAATGTCGGAACATTTGAACAGATATATAAGGGCCAAGATGTGCTGTTGCGAGCGGTGGCGCGACTAGCAGCAAGGCCGAACTCAGCGCGTGTGAGTGTTGCATTTGTGGGGTCCGGGAAACATCAGGCGGCGTGTGTCGCACTTGCTGCAAAGCTCAACCTGACTCAGCAAGCGAAGTTTTACGGACAAATTTCCAGCGGTGAGGCAATTCGTGAGCTCCTGGACGCGTCGGATGTCATGGTTCATGCGAGTTATACCGAAGGTATGCCGCGAGTCATTATCGAAGCGATGGCACGTGGCCTGCCGTGCATAAGTACGCGGGTCGGTGGCGTTCCTGAGTTACTCGACGATAATTGGTTAGTGCCTGCCGGGGACGAGGTGGCGATGGGCAAGGCGATCCTCGACTTGATGAGCTCGCCAGACGAGTACGCCCGTCAAAGCCACCTCAATCTCGAGCGTAGCCGCCTGCATTCAGAGGACGCCATGCAAATTGGATACAACAAGTTCTTGAAATCGCTTTTGGATCACCGTCGGTAAGGATTTGGCGTAGTCAGCGGCTGAAAGCGCGTCCATTGCGATTCACAGTAGTACGAGCATGGCGATAGCCAAAGCGATCTGCGGCAGAGCGATGCACGCACCTTTCATTGACAACCGAGCGAGGCGATCGGTCGGATTGGATTTCTTGGAAGAGGCATGGGATTGCTCGGTCAATCTGATGACCAGCTTCCGAGGCCTTGCACGCGGGAAGCCGAGCGTGAGGGGCTCACTCGACGGCGTTCAAGTGGTGGTACGGCCACCCTGATCAGCAGGGCCGCGAGCGATGCCGTCACCATGCTGTTTGAGAGAGCCGATACTCCCATGCCTTGATCAACAAAGACGCGTGTGATGCAGACCCCGACGACTACGGCTCGCCCTACAGCGGAGTAGTACATCAGAAAGTCAAGTATGCAGTAGAGAAAGCCCCAAATGGCTATAATTGCTATCCCAGCGTAGCCCATGCACGCGATGGCTTCGCCAACGTCCGTGATCGCCAGCTGGGTCAAAATATTTAGCCCGGCCCATCCCTGTACTCCCAGCGTTCCAAGGCAATCCGAGCTCGGCTTTTCAAGCCATAAAGACCGAGGCACCAATGTCAAGGCGGAGAGTCCGTATTGCGCTGCTCCGAGCAGCTGCAAGCGGTCGGCGCCGTTGAGAACCTCCGATAGCGTCTCTAGGTGTTGATGGGGTGTCAGCAGCATCATGCTCGTTTCGTAGACTGATTTCTGGTCCCAGTCGGCTGTCTCGGTGTATCGATGGTAATGAAGCCAATTCAGGGCGAGAGCGACAAGCAGTAGGCAACAGCCGATACGGACGAGCGTACGGAGCTCGATCGGCCGCTGCATGTGCCACGCCAGGAGAGGAACCAGTACCGAAATCGCCACGCCTACTCGGCGTCCATGCACCGCTGCTGTCACAACACCGAATGAGATCGCGACCCCCAGACCCACCCATGACCTAAGACTGACGCTCTTTGCGGTGGCAGTCGCCATCGTCAGAAGGGCGATCACAGCCGACAGCGGGCTAGCCAGAAGGCTAGCCGCGACGATCATCATGTTCTCCGCACCTGCCTCGCCATGTGTGCCAAACCGCATCAAGTAGGCGACGTCGAAGAAGGCACTCAACCCGCCCGCAATACGCACCTTCACATACAGCGGGTAGATGGCGATCAGGGACAATATTCCGAACATGACCCACAGGCGTACGGAGGCTGACCGATTGAACCGCTCATGGAGCTCACGGGATATATCTCTGGCCGCGCTCGGGCCGCTACGCCAAGGTAGCATCAAAGAGATTGCGACGTAGGCGGCACAGAACGGTCCGAGCGATGCAAGTCGGACGATGAGTGGTCGCACACAGTCCGCGAGTGTGAGTGAGTGTTCGCCCAACGCAGACTGAATGAGTCCGCCGCCAAACTCGAGCAAGAGAATAGCTATGTAGGTAGCAAAGAGCGTGATTGAACGACCTGCGCGTACGTGCCATGCAATAACTGCGACGCTCGTGACTGAACCCAGCACGGCGACCACACTCAACATCAACAAGTCACTATCGAAGTGCAAGGCACGATCCTGATACCTCGCATGGTAGGGTCGCTCTCATTGGCCCACCCCTTATGAGAGTTGCGTTAGAGCAGTTGCCCATTCGTGCCGGGCGCTGCGGTAGCGCCGAGCCGGTCACCGCGAAGAATGCCGAGCCACCGTGCCCAGCGCCCGGTACAACCGCCGGTGGCTGTCGAGTTGGGTCTTGGCATAGTGGTTCCACAGTGCCGAAGTCATCGGCGTGGTTCGACTGAGGCACAATGCGGGTGATACCGCCGCGAACCGTGTAGCTGAGGCGCTCATCGGTGCTCACCAGCCAGCTGCTGGGTAACTCGTCGGCCACCGATAAAAGTTGATCGAACCGTGGACAGCGCATGCGTTCACGGAGGGGGTGTTGCATATGGTTGGTGGAAACTGGTTAGCGGAACGCTGGCTGTCCTAGAGAGACACACCGTAGCACTTCCGCCACAACTCAAACAGCACAAGCGCGAACAGTCGCTCCTCGTTGTCGAAGCCCCGATCCTGTCCTTTGAGCAGACTGCGCACGGTCGACGCATCGAATAAGACGTCGGCTGCGCAGAGCGTATCCCAGAAGACATCTCGGAATGTGCCGGTCTTCAGCCATTCGGCTAACGGGATGGAAAACCCTTGCTTGCGCTTACGGTCAAACTCCCGCGGCAGCACCCGTGCCGCCAGCTGCTTGAGCAGGATCTTCTTCTCGCTCTCAGTGGCCTTGAACCGCGAGGGCACTCTGCCAAACGCAAACTCGATCACGCGAACATCCAAGAGGGGCGAGCGCACTTCGAGGGAGTTCAGCATGCTGCTGCGGTCAACTTTTACAAGAATGTCGTCGGCGAGGTAGTTCTCAAAGTCCATACGGGTGGCGCGCTGCAGCAAATCCAGTTGTATGGGGATGCGTCTCTCGCGGATGGACTCGGCTACCGGCGGGTGGGCCGAATGCCCGTGCATCAACCGATGGCGGGTGGTCGCGTCGAAGTAGGAGGCGAACTGGGGCAAGCCGCGTCCAAAGTCCACGTCGAGGCTTTGCAAAAAGTTGCGACCCTTCATGCCAGGCGGTATCCACCGTTGAGCGCCGCGCGCCACCAGTTGTCGCAGGGGCCTTGGTACGACGCCCAAGCGGCGCTGCATACTAAGTAGACGGCTATAGTGTCCGTAGCCAGCGAACAGCTCATCGCCGCCGTCCCCGCCCAGGGCCACGGTGCAGTGTTGGCTTATCAAGCGGCTCACCAAACAGGTGGGGAACATGGACGAATCCACCATCGGTTCGTCGAACTGCCTTGCCAACAGGGGCAGCAACTCGGCGCTGGTAGGCTCGACCATCAGGTCGGTGTGCTCGGTGCCGAAGTGGCTGGCAATCAGGCGAGCGTGGGGCGTTTCGTCCAGCCGGCCATGTCCCGGGAAGCCGATGCTGAAGGTGCGCACATGGCTGGAGCGGCGCACCGCCATGGCTGTGACCAGACTGGAATCCAATCCGCCAGACAGCAGAATGCCCACAGGAACATCGGCCACCAGCTGGCGGCCAACGGCATCTTCCAGCAGCTCTTCCAGTTCATGCAAAAGCTCGCCTTCGGTCGCGTTGGCTGCGCCAGGTTCCAGTTCCGGCAGCTGCCAGTACCGCCACACTCGGGCATCGCCCGATGCCAGATCGAAGGTCATGGCGTGGGCTGGCGCCAGCTTGCGGTAGCCCTGCAGGATGCAGCGATCGCTGGGCACAAAGCCTGTAGCGAGGTAGCAATCCATCGCATCTGCATCAATGCGCCGTGGCAGAGCTGCGTGAGCCAGCAGTGCCTTGAGCTCCGAGGCGAAGTGCAAGCGGCCATCCACTAAATGATAGAACAGGGGCTTTTCGCCAGCGCGGTCGCGAGCCAGAAACAGCTGTCGGCGGGGCGCGTCGAACAGCGCAAAGGCAAACATGCCGTTGAGCCGAGCCAGGCAGGCTGTTCCCCACTGGGCGTAGGCCGCCAGGAGCACCTCGGTGTCGCCGTGGGAGCGGAAGGTGTGGCCGAGCGTTTCCAATTCGCTACGTAGGTCGGCGAAGTTGTAGATCTCACCGTTGAACACGATGGACAGCCCCGCATCGGGTCGCCGCATAGGCTGACGCCCAAGCGGCGAGAGATCAAGGATCGACAGCCGTCGATGCGCCAGCCCAACCCGGCCGCAATCTGACCACCACTCGCCCGCATCATCAGGGCCGCGGTGGGTGAGCGTGTCGCGGGAGGTGGCCAGCCACCCGCGATCAGATTGCCGTGCTGTCGTGGCGGTACCGACTAGTCCGCACATTGTCCCTCCCCTCGGCCAATCCAGCCCGTTACTGTGCGCCGCGTAAGCCGATCCCCGAACATGCGTATCGAGGCGAACTGAAGCAGATAGTGCGGCATCCGGAGCGAAGAAAGCAAAGCTCGGATCTTTCGGTTGTAGCTGCCACTCGCTAGTTCGGCCTTCATGTCTTCTACAAATTTCCGGTAGTCCGGGAGTTTGCTCTGTAGGACTCTGCGCTGGACAAAATGCCAAAATTCACGGAATTGCTCATCCGTTGCCTGAGCAGAAGCAGGATCAGTGAATCCTTGTCGTGCGAGCATGAAGCTTGCAAGCGCCACCTGCGCGTCAACCACTTGCTGTAATCCGCCACCTTCATGCGAGACTTGCCCTGTGTGTTTTCTGATACGCACAAGAGGGCGATCAATGGTCCGGATCTCGCCAAACTTGGACAGCCGCAGCCAGAGGTCATAGTCCTGCGACCGCCTAAATCTCTTTCGGTAGCACCCCACCGCGCGAACAGCCGCCGTCCGGATGAGTGCAGACGAGTGGGCAATGGGGTTTATGCACCGAGCCTCCATCAGGTGACATAATTGCTTGTGATGGACTGGGTAGGTAACGAGCCCACACTCTTTCCCATGCTCGTCAATGTGCACCGCTGAAGAGCCTAGAACGACGCATGTCTCATCACGTATCGCGTAGTCGAGTTGCGTCGCAAGTCGATCAGGCATGGCGATGTCGTCGGCATCGATGCGGGCAATCCACTCGCCCTGTGCCGATTCAATGCCCACATTCAGCGAATCGGTCAACCCCGAATTCGATTTGTCAACGACCCGAATGCGCGGATCAAGCGCGGCGTATCGCCAAATGATATCGAGCGATTCATCTTGACTGCCGTCATTGACGATGATGAACTCAAAGTCCTCGAATGATTGCTCCAAGATGCTCTCGATGCTTTCGTGAAGCCACCGCGCTCCGTTGCACACGGACATCAGGACGGTGATCTGAGGACGGCCAAAGTCGTCCGGCATGCTTCGGTTACCCCGCTCTACTGGGTTGAGGCCGCTGCTGGCGTTGAATGCTACTTCTGCGCAACAAAGTCATTCCCCTCAATCTGCCGTACTGCGGCGAATCCGGCCTCGTGCAGCCATTGCGCGATCTCGGTAGGTGTGTGTCCGCTTTGGTGGGTTGTAGCGATGGCATCGAAGGTGTCCCAAATTGTCCAGCGGTAGTCGGGCAGCCACGCGGTGGGAAAGACCGCGTGCAGCGGGTACCTCAGCGGCCTCCAGGCCTTTCCTAGGGCGAAGCCGAGCGTGCCGAACAAGTAGGAATACGCCAAGGGCGGGTAATGTCCCAAACTTGGTCTCAGCCCTAAGAAGAGCGCGCGCCAGAAACGAACGGTCGGGTAGGTGTAAAAGCCAGCGGCGGTGTAGACACGGATGGCGAACTCCCCCCCCCGTACGCGTCACGCGATGGGCTTCGCGTACGCCGGAGGCGGGCGAAGGCGTGTGGTGCAGCACGCCGATGGTGAAACTGTAATCCATGCTGTTGTCCTTGAGTGGCAGAAGCAATGCGTCGCCCTGTACAAACAGAACATCAGTGTTCTTGCATGAGAAGTTGGAACGTGCGGCATCAATCGCGGAGGAGTAGTCGATCGCAACGACTGATGCGCCCATTCCTAGTGCGATATCGGTGAAACGGCCGGGTCCGCAACCAATATCGAGCACCATTTTGCCGCGCAACTTCTGAGCGTTGAATTGAGTGATGTGGGTGAACATCCCCCTAGTGTGACCTTGCATGGGACCGCCCACATTTTGGTCCTCGAACTGAATCCGCGCCCAGCGGTTCCATTGGTATCCAAAGTTGTCGGGGTAGCCCTCGTCGTTCACGAAGCGTGGAATGCCACGGATGACGGGGTAGCTGTGACTGGTTGAGCGCAGCGTGCTCGAGATGATCTCGTCACCCTCGAACACCGCACCCTCAAGCGTAAGATCTTCGCGAGTGTGCGGGTCACAGAGGAGAGGTAGGTGGTGGAGTTTCATGGTCGTTTTGGCTTGGAAGTACTTCACCTATCTCGGGTATTGTGGCGGCGCAATAGATGTATCACAGTGGGGGAGCGGCATGCTGTTGTGAAGTCTTTGTGCGATCATGGCTGGAGATACACGGAGTGATCGCATTCGAGGGCGGATCGCTTGGCTACTTGCGCTCAGGTATCAAAACCGCTCCCACGCTGGGCACAGTCCGTCTCGGTTGATGAAATTGTCTGCTGCGATGATCTGCTGCTCCCTGCCGCCGCGGCGCACCCCCGCACTCAGCCATGCCCCCCACCAGTAGTAGGAACTATTAGTGAATATGTGGTGCTGGCATTGAGTGAGCAGCCAGAGACACTCCAGCGTGCCGGTGTACCCATCGTCATGAGTAACAAACACGGTGTCATCAGGTAAGGCAAGTTGAGCTAGTTGTGGCGACCTGTGTGTGCAAAATACATAGAAGCGCGCGGCTGGTCGTGCCGAGCGCAAACGCGCGATTGCACCGCGGATCTCGGGGACGCCCTTGAGCTTGCCTCCCAAGGCGTGGAATCCGGGATTGGCGCTCTCTTCGTAGAGGCGCACGCCAAGCGCTACAGATTCGCTGCGTAGCATTTCCTCGCCCAGTTGGCGGAAGTGGTTTTGTGCCGGGGGGGGCGGCATTAGTTCCACTTGCAGTGCCGTAGTGATGTCTTCGAAGTAGCGAGGGCTTTGCCAATAGCCCACCAGCCACACGGAGCGGTGGTTCGTGAAACGGTGGTGTTGCGGTTGGTAGTGAAACGCTAGTTCCTCGTTTTCCACCGTGACCCCACCAGTGGTCGGCAACTCCACCAGAAAGTCGCCGAACCAGTGTGCTTCATGTGATCTGGTTGGAATTCGTCTACCACGATGCTTCCAGCGATAAAGCCAGATGGGAAGTCGCTCAGTCGGCCGTGCGCTGCGCCCTTGGATCGGCAGAGCGCCCAACTCATATGTGCGCCGATACACGCGGTCGCGTACGAAGCCGCTCCAGGTGTCGAGGACCAGTTCCGCACCCAAGCGCTGCGAAAGGCTGCGAGCAGCGGCGTATTGAAACATCTGGTTGCCCAGTCCGCCATTGAGGGCTGCGAAGATCTTCATCTTGGATTGACTTGCGGGGGGCGGGGTGAGTGTAGTGAGTGGCTACACCTTACCGAGGCTTTGCGAGTGCTTTGTTGCCGCCACATAACAAACCATGTTCTGCCACTGAGGCTGCCAATAGGTGTCTACAATGGTGAATCCGTTGTCTTCGATCAACCGGGTAAGAGCTGCGTAGGTCGGATGCCAGACATGATGGTCTTTCCATCGGTTGATCCCCACGGTTTCCAACGCAGCCTTCATGGCGCCTTTGACTCGGCGCTCAAGCGAGCTCACGCCCGTTCTGCCACCCTCGACGTACAGGCCAATCAGCACTCGCCCACCCGGTTTCAGAACCCGCCACGCTTCGAGCAGCGCCAGATCGGGGACCTGCACATGGTCGAGCATCGAGCGCATGTGCACCCAGTCGAAGCTCTCGGCAAGAAAGGGCTGAAACTCTGCCGTAGCGGCGATGAAGGCGAGGGGCTGGCTTAAGCACCGATACGCCTGCTTGCGAGCCGCGCTGCTGGTAAAAGGAGCGGCCAGCCATGGATCGGTTGAGACGAATTCCGTATCTTGCGGCAGGAACTCACGCACCGTGCCGGCACCCCCTCCGCAATCGAGGATGCGGCCGCGGAGCGGATAGTGCTCGTAGACAGGACGATCGCGCGCAATTTCAAGCTCGTACCCCGCGGAATCGGTTGTATCCCGCAATCCAAACGACTCGTAAGCAGTCTGCCCCTCCGCCCAGCCGTCATACCCGTGGGTGTGTCTGAGAAAAACACGGGCATCCAGCACGCCCTCTCTCAGGGGGAAGTGATGGGCAGCCACGGCTTGCTTGGTCACTGGGTTGGCAAGGATGGAAAGAAGCCAGTGCGGCAAATCAAGCATCGGATCATCGTAGCTAGTAGTCATGACAGGGTCGCTCTTCTCGATACACACCTTGTGACTGACCTTCGAGACCCAATGGGCCGAGTTGAGGCTCCGATGAAGCGTTCGAACAGGAAGTGGCACTGTCCCGAGGAGGTCGTCGCGGAGTTGAGGCAGGCTGCCGAGGCCTTCGCCAAGGGCACGCCGCTGGGCTTGACCAAACGGCCAAATGCAATGAATGCGTGGCTGGGCTCAGGCACACGCTCAAGCACCTCGCTGCACAAGACCGCATCGAAACTCGTATCTGGTACGGCGATGGCGGTGACATCGCTCACCAAGTCAATTCGTGAGGTGTCCCACCGAGTGTGTTGCAATCCTTCTGGCTGGAGCCCCCGCGCCGCGGTACTGGCAGAAGTCTTGCGACACATAGTCCAGGTGCATGCAGTGGCGGCGATTCTGCAGTTCGCCGGCACTGGCATTGAGCAGTCGTGCGCCGGCGGGCAATCCCGTCAGAATTTACTGCAGCCACGCTTGGCGGTTGGTTTCGTTGGGGTTTCCGATGAAGACTCGTGGTTCGTTCGCTATGTCAGGTCGTTGCATCTCGCAAGTCCCACCGCTCCCACACCATCGGGAATGCCCACCGAAGGGTATGTGTTTGATTCAGTTTGCGAATAATCGTCTCGTAGCGCTAAGCGTAGTCTCTCGGCTGGCGGTGAAACTGGATCAACAGACAACCGAAGTATCCCATGCCACCACTTTCAATCAGTGTCTCGAGCACCTCATATTCGCCGCCTTCAATATTGAGCTTTAGGCAGGCGATGGCCCCACCGGTGTCTATCAATTGGTGCCGCTGAAGGATTTCGCGAACCACATCGCTAACGCCGAGCATCTGCGCCTCAAATCTTGTCCCCGGTTTCCCGATGTGAAAGGCCGATGTGCCACTGGCCGCTTCAGTAAACCTTAAGTGTCGGTTGGTTGAGCCGAGTGCAACCGGATGAACACAGACTCGTTTGTTGCGCGCGAAGGTACGCCCACAGATCCCCACAAACGCCGGTGTCGGTTCGAAGAGCTCACTGCGGCAGCCATAACGCGCCAGCATGCCCGCGGTCCAGTCTCCGTGATATCCGCCTACATCCATCACCAGATCGGTCTCGGACACTGGGAGCTCCTCATAGAGAAGTGCGTTCCCGCCCGCCCGGTAGAAGTCTCCTAGCGCGCTCGGATCACGTAAACGCAAGCGCCGTTGGCGCGCTTCGATCGCCGCCACAATACGCATGCCCAGACCGCTCCACGGTTTCATGGCTGCACTCCCGCGCTGACAGCGCCTGAAAGGCCGGGCTGGCAGCGGTTATGGCCTTGGAGAGCGATTACTGAACGCCGCTTGGATTTGCCAAGCCGTGCTTCAAAGCGGGCTCGCCTTCCTGATTTGAATGAACCGCATGAACATGAGTTAGTGAGGCTGCTTGGTAATCCAGTCGAAGATCTGGGACCAGTCCGCTTTCGAGTGTTCCACCACCCAAACTGCGTGGCGAAGACCCAGTGGACTTTGATTAAGAGGGGCTTCATAACGGCGATGACTGGGCAACCACTGAAGGCGTCGGCGACAGCTGCAGAACAGCGGCCGTCAGCCTGTCAGGGTATCGGCTGCCGGCGCGGATCAGGGAAATGAATGTATCGAGATGCGGGTGGTCGCGGCTCCCATCAAAGTGGCACAGATCGTCGTCCAGAATGACGTGCCCAACACCTAGTGAGGCGAGAGTCGGCCGGAGTTCATCGATCATCGGAGACGCCTCTTGGCCCCTTGAGTGTTGAAAGTCTTTCGTAGTGGGAGGGCCTGTTCAATGCAATCATGTCAGCGCGCGGTGGCGATCGCAGGAAACAGGTCTAGGCAGTAGAGGGTGTTGTTGAGGGCGATCCTTATGCTTCAGTCGTCGGTTGCGGAGCAGCGGGAGCCCGCCGGACCAGTATGAGGATCCAGACAAGGTAGACCACAGAGAAGGCAAGCAATCCTGCCACGACGCCGTCGCTTCCAAAGTACCGCGCGCCAGCAAAGTTACATCCAACACCAAGCACCGCCGTCACAATCTTGGGGATCAAGAGCGACCGAGAATCGAGCTCGACAAAACTGTTGAGGGACAAAACTTGGCCGGCCGAGAAGAGCCCGCCTGCCATGACGACCCACGGCAGCAGGTGCGAGGCAGAGCGGAACTCAACGCCCACGAGCAAGGCGAAGATCCACGCATGGAAGATCCACGCCGCCGCCGTGGCAAGGAGCGTCAGGCCAATTGTGCCTGCCGCGATGCGGAATAGCAGCGATCGAGTATGCCTCGTTGTGCCGCCATCAGATCCTATTCGCGCCCGCTGATAGGCCACGGGAGCAACAAGGATCAGCAGAAGACCGCTCGCCACCGAGATGGGTGTGTATCCCAACTGGAAGACGGCCGCGTACTGCCCGAGCTCTGCTGTGGTGGTAAAGGCCTGCAGGGCCCATCGGTCTGAGCTCTGCTGGGCCCAGGTGAAAATTCCCCAACTGGACAAGGGGAGAGCAAATGCCCAGATTTCCTGTCGCCACTGGGCGGTGGTGTCGGTTTGAACGCGTTGTTTGTGCTGGTTGGCCAATCGACGCAGAAAACGCAACTGGGAAACCGTGATACAGAAGGCAGAGAGCACGAATGCCACCAAGACCGTTGTTACTGATATGCCGAACAGCCACATCAGCAAAGCAGCTAGAGCGATCTTCAACCAAGCTTCACCCGATGCATGTAACGCCACAACGGTTCTTTGACGCGCCGCGTTTTGAATGCTGGAGAGAGCGCTGTTCAATCCGGAGACCGTGGCGAATAGGAGAGACGTCATAGCCAGAGCTATCCAAGGCCAGGCACCCACGAGTCCCATGCCGATTCCGATCGAAATCGCTACGCCCAGCAAGGCAAGCATGACCCTGTTCATGCACATCCATGCTGCGCGCAAATACTGGTCCAGATCTGTGCGCTCTACTGCGATGGAATAGAAGCGCCCAACACTAACAATGAGGCCACCGGTGAATACCTGACCGACGAGGCCGCAAAGAGTGAGCGCGAGTGCGAGTTCGCCGTACTGCTCTGGCGATAGGTACCCGGTCAGGACCCGAACCAAGGCCAGTGAGCCGGCAACCGCAATTGCTTGACCAACCATGATCCAAGCACCTTCAACACCCACCCGCCGGATGCGGTGCTGGTTGGTTGATATATGGGTGCGTAGTTTGGTGAGCATTGGTTGCCCTGAGCTAGCCTCGCGCCGTGGTGCGAGAGTCATTCACGCCATGGGCAGAATAGATGTTCATGATGTGCCACAGGATTGACCGGCCGCCATTGTCAATCATGGGCGTGGGCTTGAGGTGGGTTTCCTCCGAGATGCGGTTGCCGAGGCCGCCGGCAAGAATGGCGGCTTTCATGGTGTCGCGAGTGCTTCGAGACCTTTGGGGGAGTTGATTGCTGCCCTCGCCAGAGCGTCCTTGGAATGCGCGAGCGATGCCCGTCACCCCACTACGCTGTGCGCCTCATGAGCTCATCTATTCTGCTGACTGGCGGCGCCGGCTTCATCGGCAGTCACATTGCGGTTGAGGTGGCGCGCGCGGGCAACCGACCCGTTTTGCTCGACAACCTCTGCAACAGCAAGAGCAGCGTGGTCGAGCGGCTTCGGCAGATCATCGGCCGCACCGTCGATTTCGTGGAGGGCGATATTCGCGACGGCGCAGTTGTCCGCAGGGTGATCCGCGACTTTGGCATCAACCGCGTGATCCATCTTGCAGGCCTGAAGGCGGTGGGGGAGTCGATGAGCATGCCGCTGGCGTACTACGACAACAATGTCGTCGGCACTCTGCGCCTACTTGAAGCGATGAACGACTGCGGCGTGCGGTCGATCGTGTTCAGCAGTTCCTGCACGGTGTACGGCGATCCGCAGCGGCTGCCGCTCACCGAATCGCATCCGCTCAGTGCCGCCAATCCGTATGGGCAGACCAAGCTCACCATCGAACTTATGCTGCGCGACCTCGCCCGCAGCGACGACCGTTGGCGCATCTGTCTGCTGCGCTACTTCAATCCCGTTGGCGCGCATGAGAGCGGCCTGATCGGCGAAGACCCAAGCGGCATCCCCAACAACCTCATGCCGTTCGTATTGAAAGTCGCGGCGGGGCAGTTCAAGGAACTCGGCGTTTGGGGCAGCGACTATCCGA
>Ga0194123_10003065_pt1 | contig 20623 bp, 18 predicted proteins | sample TA2MahsurfametaG_5_FD_155479 | JGI IMG/M metagenome (GOLD analysis project Ga0194123, IMG submission 155479) | Freshwater microbial communities from Lake Tanganyika, Tanzania - TA2015023 Mahale A surface | ecosystem: Environmental > Aquatic > Freshwater > Lake | place: Tanzania: Lake Tanganyika... | reverse complement strand
TGCCCTACCGCGACCGCCTGGAGGTGTTCAGCCGCTACCTGCAGCAGCTGGTGATGGAGAGCTTGGGCAAGAAGCTCGACCGCCAGGGCAACGTGGTGCACCAGGGCATTGCCGTGTATGGCAACAAAGGCTCCACCGACCAACACGCCTACGTGCAGCAACTGCGCGATGGCGTGGATAACTACTTCGTGACGTTCATCGAGGTGCTTGAGGATCCGGGTGACATCCCGCCGCTCGAGGGCGAGAACCCCGGTGATTTCCTCGATGGCTTCCTGCAGGGAACCCGCTCAGCCCTCACCGAGGAGGGGCGCTACAACCTGAGCATCACGATGCAGAAGCTCGATGCTCGCAGCCTTGGCGCTCTGATTGCTTTGTTCGAGCGGGCCGTGGGCTACTACGGCGAGCTGGTGAACATCAACGCCTACCACCAGCCCGGCGTGGAAGCTGGCAAGAAGGCTGCGGCCGCTCTGCTCGATCTGCAGGCGCGCCTGGAGCAGGCGATGGGCCACAAGCGCGAGCACACCCTGGCGGAGTTGCAGCAGCTGATGGGCCTGCCCTCACCCGAGCCGCTGTATTGGATCCTGCGCCACCTCTGCGCCAACCGCCGCCACATCGATGCGCGCGGCGATTGGGGCCAGCCCGATTCGCTCGTGTTCACCCACGACTGAGCGCAGCGGCGCTCAGGGCACCAGGTTCACGAGTTTGCCTGGCACCACGATCACGCGGCTGGGGGCTTTGCCCTCCAGCCACTTGGCAGCGATGTCGCTCTCGAGAGCCAGCTTCTCCAGGGTGGCCTTGTCGGCATCGGCGGGCACCTCGAGGTTGCCGCGCACTTTGCCCTTGATCTGAATCACCAGGGGCACGGTGTCGCGCACCAGGGCGCTGGCATCGGCGGCGGGCCAGCGCTGGGCGTGGATGCTGCTGGCGGCGAGGGCATCTCCGGTGTTGCGCCCGCCGAGCTTCAGCCAGAGCTCTTCGGCCAGGTGGGGTGCAAAGGGAGCGAGCAGGATCAGCAGGTTGCGCAGGGCCTCGCAGGCGATCACCTCACCGCTGCCCTCGAGGTGGGTGCCCATCGCGTTGCTGAGCTTCATCAGCTCTGAAACGGCGGTGTTGAACTGGTAATCGCCATCGAGGTCGTCGCTGATCTCGGTGATGGCGGTGTGCACCGCCCGCCGCAGCTCTTGTTCTGCGGGCTTGAGTCCGCCGCCAGCAGCGGCGTCGGCAATGGCCTTGGCCACCAGTTCGGGCCCACCGGCTCCCGCCGCCAGGCTCAGGCCGCGCTCACAGGCACCATCCACCAGGCGCCAGATCCGCTGCAGGAAGCGGAACTGCCCTTCCACATCGGCGTCATCCCACTCGAGATCCTTTTCCGGCGGCGCCTTGAACAGGATGAACATCCGGGCCGTATCGGCGCCGTACTTGTCGATCACCACGGCCGGATCCACGCCGTTGTACTTCGACTTCGACATCTTTTCGTAGAACGTCTCCAGCACCTCGCCGCTCACGGGATCGCGCGGATCGGTGGGATCGGCCACATCGGCCGGCGCGATGTATTTGCCGGTGTGGGGGTTCTTGTAGGTGATGCCTTGCACCATGCCCTGGGTGAGCAGGCGCTGGAAGGGTTCATCGAAGCCGAGCAGGCCCCGGTCGCGCAGCACCTTGGTGAAGAAGCGCGAGTAGAGCAGGTGCAGGATCGCGTGCTCGATGCCGCCCACGTATTGATCCACGGGCAGCCAGCTGTTCACCGCCTCTTTGCTGAAGGGCAGGTTGGTGTTCTTGGCGTCGCTGTAGCGCAGGTAGTACCAGCTGGAGCACATGAACGTGTCCATGGTGTCGGTCTCCCGCTTGGCGGGCTTGCCGCAGCAGGGGCAGCTCACATTCACCCAGCTCTCCAGCTGCGCCAGCGGTGACCCCCCTTTGCCGCTGAAGGCCACATCGCGGGGCAATTCCACCGGCAGCTGATCGGCGGGCACGGGCACCATGCCGCAGCTGTCGCAGTGGATCACCGGGATCGGGCAGCCCCAGTAGCGCTGGCGCGAGATCAGCCAGTCGCGCAGACGGAACTGCACCTTCTCTCGGCCCCAGCCCTCGGCTTCGGCGGCGGCGGTGATCGCCTGCTTGGCCTCGCCGCTGGGGAGCCCATCGAAACGGCCGGAGTGGATCAGCACCCCGGCTTCGGTCCAGGCGCTGCCTTCAAAGGCGTGCTCATCACTGCCTTCGGGGATGACCACCTGTTGCACCGGCAGCTCGTACTGGCGGGCGAACAGAAAATCGCGCTGGTCGTGGGCGGGCACACCCATCACGGCGCCAGTGCCGTATTCGGCCAGTACGTAATCGGCGATCCAGATCGGGATCAGCTCGCCGTTGGCGGGGTTGCGCACCTGGGCGCCGATCGGCACGCCGCGCTTCGGTTTGTCTTCCGCGGTGCGCTCCTGCTCGCTCTGGCGCGACACCAGATCGCAGAAGGCCTCCACCGCGATTTCCTGTTCAGCCGTGGTGAGCTGCGCCACCAGCGGATGCTCCGGTGCCAGCACCACATAGGAGGCGCCGAAGACTGTGTCCGGCCGGGTGGTGAACACGGTGATGCGCTCAACCGTGTCGTTGCCGTCGGCATCCACCACGGTGAACTGCAGTTCGGCTCCGGTGCTGCGGCCGATCCAGTTGGCCTGCATGGTGCGCACCCGCTCCGGCCAGCCATCGAGCTTGCTCAGGTCGTCGAGCAGTTGCTGGGCGTAATCGGTGATCTTGAGGAACCACTGGCGCAGCTTGCGCTTCTCCACCAGGGCACCGGAACGCCAGGAGCGGCCTTCGCTGTCCACCTGCTCATTGGCGAGCACGGTCTGATCGATGGGATCCCAGTTGACCGTGGCGTCCTTCTGATAGGCCAGCCCGGAGTCGAGGAATTGCAGGAACAGCCACTGGGTCCAGCGGTAGTAATCGGCGTGGCAGGTGGCCACCTCGCGCTGCCAATCGATCGAGAGGCCCAGCTGGTTGAGCTGCTCCCGCATCGAGGCGATGTTCTGGTCGGTCCAGCCGCCGGGGTCAACACCCCGCTCGATGGCGGCGTTTTCTGCCGGCAGACCGAAGGCATCCCAGCCCATCGGATGCAGCACCTTTTTGCCGCGCAGCCGCTGAACCCGCGCCACCACATCGGTGATCACGTAATTGCGCACATGGCCCATGTGCAGGTTCCCCGAGGGATAGGGGAACATCGACAGGGCGTAAAAGGCGTCGTCGCCGGGCTTCAGCTCCGGCGTGTCGTGCAGGCCGTTGTCCTGCCAGGCCCGTTGCCAGCCGGTTTCGATCGCCTGGGGTTGGTAGCGGCTGCTCTCGCTCACGGACGGCCTGGGGTGCGAAGGGGGGCTTGGGGCGATGCTCCCACAGCCCCTAAGTGAGAGGCCTGAGCAGCGCGATGGCCCCGCGGTTCACCAGGATCAACTCACCACCGCTCTCCGGTTCCAGACCGATGTAATCGGCATCCACCCAGCGGGGAATGCCATTGAGAGTCGTGCCCTCAACCAGCTGCAGCGCCAGGGGGGTGCGCTGGCGGATCCAGCTCTGCAGCTGCCGGATTCCCGGCTGGGAGGTGTCGAACTGGGGGGCTCTGTTGTCCATGCTGCTCCCCATAGGATCGGCCTCAACCTCATGCCTGCACAGGCAGGCTGCCGCGCGTGTCGTCCCCCAGCAAGAGCCTGTTCAGCACCCTGCAGGGTGAGCTGAGCTTCAGCAAATACCAGGGTCTTGGTAACGACTTCCTGATGCTGGATGGCCGCACCGCCAGCGATCCGGAGTTCGTGTTCGGGCTAACGCCGGAGCTGGTGGTGGAGCTGTGCGATCGCCGCTTCGGCGTGGGCGGCGATGGCGTGATCCTGGCGCTGCCCCCCAACAACGGCGGTGAGCTGCGCATGCGCATCTTCAACGCCGATGGCACCGAGCCGGAGATGTGCGGCAACGGCATCCGCTGCCTGGCCCGCTTCCTGGCCGACCGCGATGGCGATGGCCCCGGCCGCACCTGGCAGATCGACACCCTCGCCGGCCGGATCGTTCCGGAGCTGCTGCCGGATGGAACGATCCGGGTCGATATGGGTGCTCCCTTCCTGGAGCCGGCCCAGGTGCCCACAACCCTGCCCGTGGGTGAAGCCGGGCTACCCCAGGGCGAGCTCGAGATCGATGGCGAGCGCTTTGCCGTGGCAGCGGCCGGCATGGGCAACCCCCATGTGGTGATCCCGGTGACGGCGGTGGAGGAAATCGATCTGGAGCGCTTCGGCGGCCAGTTCGAGGTGCATCCCACCTTCCCTGCCAAAACCAACGTGCACTTCGTGGAAGTGCTGGCGCCGGATCACCTGGTGATGCGGGTGTGGGAGCGGGGCGCCGGCCCCACCCTCGCCTGCGGCACGGGTGCCTGCGCCACGCTGGTGGCCAGCCACAGCCTGGGCCTGTGCGAGCGCCGCGCCCGGGTGGATCTGCCCGGCGGCCCGCTGCAGATTCATTGGGAAGCCGCCAGCGGCAAGGTGTTCATGGATGGCCCGGCCGAACACGTGTTCGATGGCCTGATCCCCGACCCACGCGCGGTGGCGGAAGCCCGCCGCCAGGCCGCTGCCGCGGCACCGATGCGTGCCGCTGGAGCACCAGCTGACGCCACACCGGCCAGCGCCCCCCCTGCCTCACCCGAGATCGATTGCGCCACGGTGTGCACCAACGGCTGCATCCGCCCCGACAACTGCCCCAGCGCCGAGGCCCGCGCCCGCGTTGAGGCCCTGCTCAGCGGCAGCTCCCTCGATGATCTGGTGAACCTGGCCACTAACACCCTCGAATCACGCACCCGCGCCCGCTTCGAGCGCGACACCGGCCTGAGCAGCTGACGACGATGCAGCCGCAGCCCCTCAGCGGTTACCTCGATTGCTGCGCCACCACGCCCCTGGCTCCTGAAGTGGCGCAGCGGATGGCGGCGGTGCAGGCCGAGGCCTGGGGAAACCCCTCGAGCCTGCACGGCTTTGGCATGGCGGCTGCCGAACAGCTGGAGCGCTCCCGGCAGGAGATGGCGGTACTGCTGGGCTGCGATCCAGAGCAGCTGGTCTTCACCTCCGGCGGCAGTGAGTCGATCCATCTGGCCCTGTTGGGCAGTGCTCCGCTGCTGGAGCACCACTCCCCCAGCGGCCAGGCCCCACGCCTGTTGCTTTCAACCGTGGAACATCCCGCCAGCCGAGCGGCTGCCGCAGCGCTTGCGCAACGCGGCTGGCAGGTGCAGGAGGTCCCGGTTGATCGGTTGGGAGCCATCGATCTCGAAGTGCTCGAGCGCCTCCTGGCGCCGCCCACGCGTTTGCTCTCATTGATCTGGGGGCAAAGCGAAGTGGGCACCGTGCAGCCGGTGGAGCAGATCGCCGCGCTCTGCCGCAGCGCCGGTGTGCGGCTCCATCTTGATGCGGTGCAGGTGCTCGGGCATCAACCTCTCAATCTGGCGGCGCTGCCGGCGGATTTGATCAGCTTCGCTGCCCACAAACTTCAGGGCCCGCGCGGTGTTGGTGCGCTGGTGGTGAAGCCGGGTGTGGCGTTGCAGGCCTGCATCGGCGGCGGCGGCCAGGAAGGTGGGCTGCGCTCCGGCACCGAACCCGTGGCGCTGGCAGCCGGCTTTGCCGCTGCCTTGCAGGTGGCCTCAGCGCGCATCAACGCCAGCGTTGGCCGCGACCCGGTGGTGGTGCTGCGGGATGCCCTGCTGCCCCAGCTGCTCGCCTTGCCAGGGGTGGAGCTCACCGGTCCGGATCCACGCCAAGCCAGCCACCCCGGCCGACTGCCGCACCACCTCAGCCTGCTGGTGCGCAACCGGGCTGGCTCCTGGCTGAACGGTCGGCAGTTGGTGCAGGCTCTCTGGCGGGAAGGCTTCGCCACCAGCAGCGGCTCAGCCTGCAGCAGCAGCGGCTCGGCGGCCAGTGCCGTGTTGCTGGCCATGGGCTACGAGCCCGCCGCCGCTGCCGCGGGCCTGCGCATCAGCCTCGGCCCCTGGCACGGCACCGAGCTGCTCGAGCAGCTGCCAGCCGCGCTGGAACGCGCCCGATCAGCGCTTTAGGGTCGGCCGATCCGCCCGATCCTCATGCTCCCCGCCGACCTGCGCCAAGCCGAAGTGGAGGCCCTGGCGGCTGTGCAGGCGGCGTTGGCCAGCCAGAGCAAGGGCCTCTGGACCGTGGAATTCCGCTTTGAGGGCCTGCGGATCCTGCCGGTGGCGCTACGGCTGTTGGCCGCCCTCACACCTCAACAGCCTGAGGCGCGGCTGCTCTTCCCCGATGCGGGCGCCACGGCGCTCGCCAAACGCGACGCCCCCGACCAGGCGGCCCAACTGCTCGGTTTGGGGGATCTGCTGCGGCTCCAGCAGGCCGATGGCGGTAGCGAGGGGCTGGTGTTGCTCGCGGCACCCACCCCGGCGGATTACGAGGAGGTGGAATCGCTGTGCGCGCAGCATCGCGGCTCCCTGGTGATGATCAATGGCCGCCTGGAAGACGCCGCCATCGGCATCGGCACGGTGGCCCGGGAGCGGCGCAAGGGATTCCTGGCGGAATGGCAAAGCGCCTATGGCCTGATCCCCACAGCTGAAGGTGCGTTGCGCCGCGCCTATCCGGGCGACTGGCAGCTCTATCGCCGCGATCCCGATGGCTACCGCAGCGTTTGCAGCTTTGAACAACGGCCAGATCGGGAGAAGCAACTGGAAGCCCTGGAAGAGGCCGCCCGCTGACCTTGTGCAGCCAGAACACGCTCCTTACAGTTCGGTGTCTGCTATTGCGCCATGGCTGAAAACTCCCGTCGTTTCTCGCTGGTGGATGCGGGCGCAGCTGCTGCTGTTCTGATGGCGGCGGCGGGGGTGATCTGGAGCCCCAAACTCAGCGGCGCCGTGGCGCGGGCCACCGGTGGACTGGTGCCCGTCACGGTGATGGTGGATGTGCGGGGTGTGCCTGCGGCTGATCCCACCAGCTTGATCAACGCGGCGCGCGAGGCCGGCAAGGTGGCGATCGTGATCCGCAACCAACCCCACGGCAGCGTTCCCGTGGAGCAGGTGATTCCCCTGCAGCGGCGGTTGGCGGCTGTGATGCCGAACGGAACGGTGGTGAGCGCACCAGATCCCAACCAGGATCAATTCCCCAGCCTCGATGCCCGCTTCGTTCTGCGGGGCGAAGGGCGTAAAGGGGCGGATGGGGTGGTCTTCGGCAATCAAAACCTCAAGATCGGGGCACCGATCGAGCTGGAAGGCACTGATTTCCGCGTGAACGGTTCCGTCACCGGCCTGAAGGTGGGGGCCTGAGATGCTGCGAGCTGCGTCCCTGGCCGCCCTGCTGCCACTGAGCATCAGCCTTCCCCTGCAAGCGCTGGAGGTGCCGAGCGATGTGCCCACGGTGGCGGCCAGCAGTTTTCCGGTAGCCCCCCCACCGGTGGGGCTGCCGCAATTGCAGCAGCAGGTGAGCTGCCCGGCTCTGCAGCAGCGGATTCGCTCTGTGGTGGGGGGTGAGGCGTCGGTGTGGAGCGTGAGTGTGGCCGATGCGAACGGCCGTCTTCTCGCCGATGTGAATGGCACGAAGGCCCGCATCCCCGCCTCGAACCAGAAGCTGATCAGCACGGCGATCGCCCTGGATCGCCTCGGCCCCGATTACCGCCTCACCACGCGGTTGTGGCGGCAGCCTGATGGCACGCTGCAGATCACCGGTGAGGGCGACCCGGATCTTGATCTGGCTCAACTGCAGCGCTTTGCCAAGCTCGCCATGGGCTCCGGTGGCAGCAGCGGCCAATCGGCTGGGGCTGGCAGCACACCGCTCACAATCCAGCTGGTGGAAGAACCGCAGCAGCGCTGGTGGCCCCAGGGGTGGCACTGGGCCGATCGCGCCGAAGCCTATGGCGCGCCGATCACACGCCTGGCGCTCACCAGCAATGCGCTGGATATGGCGGTGAGCAATCCGCCCAGCCGCATGCAGAAGCTGCTGGGGCAGGAGATCAAACGCCAGGGCGGCAGTGCCGCGATCCGGCTGGTGCCTGTGGCCACCGCCAACACCGATGCGGCCACGCTCCTGCATGAGGAGCGTTCGGTGAGCATGCACGGCCTGCTCAGCCTGGCCAACACCGACAGCCACAACTTCACCTCCGAGGTGTTGTTGCGCCAGGGCGCTGGCAGCTGGGATCTGAATCAGGCACGCCAACGCACCATGCAGTGGCTTTCGGCCCAGGGTCTGCCGATGGCGGGCGTGTCGGTGGTGGATGGCAGCGGGCTGGACCGCGGCAACAAGGTCACCAGCCGCCTGCTGACGGCCCTGATGTTGCGAATGGCCCAGCACCCCTACGCCACCAATTACTGGGCCTCAATGGCGATTGCCGGCCAACGCGGCACCCTCCGCAATCTCTGGCGTGGCACTGAACTGGATGGGCGCTTCCGCGGCAAGACGGGCACGATCAGCGGCGTGCGCTCGATCAGCGGTGTGCTCGAAACCCCCGATGGCGTGCGCTACGTGAGCATGGTGTCGAATGGGGCCGGCTCCCCGAACAGCACCATCGGCGAAATCCTGCGCCAGAGCCGTGTCGCAGGTCTGTGTCCTCCGCAGGCACCAGCGGCCCAGGCGCTCTAGCGCTGGCCGGCTGCGCGCTTCAGGCGATCGGCTGCCCGACGGGCGCGGCTGATCGGTACGGCCTGCTCCTCGGCTGAGCGGGCCTGCTGCACCAGGGTGGTGGGGTCAACAGCCTGCAGCCGCACCAACTCGCGCCGGCCGGCCACCACCACCTGCCCCATCTCCTTGAGGCGGCCCTCCAGTTCGGTGAGCACCTGCTCGGCGTAGCGGTTGGCGCCCTCCTGGATCGTGGCCGCCTCCTGGCGGCTGCGGCTGATCAGCGCCTCGCACTGCTGCTGCGTTTGCTGGCGGAACTGCAGGGCATCGCTCTGCACCCGCTCCGCTTCGGCCTGGCTGCTTTGCTGCAGCCGCACCGCTTCCTGGCGAATCTTCTCCAGTTCAGCCAGGCTCTGCTGCCGCCCTTGCTCGTGGTGTTCGGCCAGCTGGCGCTTGAGCTCAAGCGCTTCTTGATCGAGCTGCTGGCGGCGTTGCAGCGCTTCCTGCTCCAGCTGTTGTCGCCGCTGGCTGAACTGCTGCTCCATCTGAGCCATGCGGGCCTGATGGTCTTGTTCGGCTTTGGCCAGTTGCTGGCGCGCCTGGGTGAGCAGCTGTTCCCCCTGTTGGCGCCCCTGCTCGCGCAGCTCAGCCCCTTGACGCTCGGCTTCCTGGCGAATCGCCTGGCTGTTGATCAGTTGTTCGCGCTGCTGGCGGGCCTGGTTGAGGATTTCGTCGGCTTGTTGCCTTGCCTGATTGATGAAGTCATCTTTTTTGGCCACCAGTTCTTCCGCCTGGGCCAACTGCGGCGGCAGGGCCTCGCGCACCGCATCCATCAGTTCGATGGCGTCCTGCTCGTTCACCAGACGGCCGCCGCTGAACGGCACCCGGGTGCCATCGAGAACGATTTCCTCCAGTTGATCGAGCTGGTCGAGCACGGACGTGAGCTGCGCCTCAGCCATCGGAAACGATCAAGGGGATGACTGATTAAAAAGCCTGGCCAGGTCTTCTGCCACTCCTGTGGGCACCATGTGACCGACGCTGCCGCCAAAGCGCGCCACCTCCTTCACCACCGAGCTGCTGAGAAAGCTGTGGGTGGTGGCCGTGGCGAGGAAGAGGGTTTCCAGTTCAGGCGCCAGGCTTTTGTTGGTGTGGGCGATCTGCAGCTCGTATTCGAAGTCGCTGAGGGCACGCAAGCCCCGCAGGATCACGCCGGCACCGCAGCGCTGGGCAAAGTCCACGGTGAGGCCATCGAAGGCGGCCACCTGCACGTTGGTGAGATGCCGCGTGGCCTGGCGGATCTGCTCGAGCCGTTGCTCCACGCTGAAGCAGGGGTTTTTGCTCGGGTTGCGCAGCACCGCCACGGTGAGGCCCTGAAACAGGTTGGAACCCCGCTCAATCACATCGAGGTGACCGAGGGTGAGCGGATCGAAACTGCCGGGATAAAGGGCCTGCATGGCGCCGATCCTATGGAGTGGTGCTCGAGGGCGGTGATCCGCTCAGCCCAAGGCCCACGGGCGTTTCTAGAGTCGTCGCAGGTTTTCGTTCTCCCGGTCTTCTGCCCATGGCCCTCAACGCCGACGCCAAAAAAACGCTGCTGCGCAAGATCCCCCATGGGGTGTTCATCTGCGGCGTGGCCGAAGGCGAGGAGGTGAATGGCTTCACCGCCAGCTGGGTGACCCAGGGATCGTTCGAGCCGCCGCTGGTGGTGATGGCGGTGCGCTCCGATAGCACCAGCAACGGCATGATTCAGCGCACCGGCCGCTTCTCGCTGAACGTGCTCGCCGCCGATCAGAAGGATCTGGCCGCCGTGTTCTTCAAGCCCCAGAAGGGTGTGGGTGGCCGCTTCGATGCCGCGCCCTATCAACTGGGTGAGCTGGGCCTGCCGGTGCTCAACGATGCCCTCGGCGCTGTGGAATGCGAGCTGGTGGGTCAGGTGGCCCATGGCGATCACACCGTGTTCGTGGGTGAGGTGAAGAGCGCTGTGCTGCACCGCGATGGCGCCGCCCTCGAGCTGAGCAGCACCGGCTGGCAGTACGGCGGCTGAGCGGTAGCTGTTGAGCACGATCCAACCCCTCCTTCAGGATCCGCCCCGCCTCAAGGCGCGCTTGAAGGAGGTGCCCAGTGAGCCCGGTTGCTATCTGATGCGCGATGGCGAGGACCGCATCCTCTACATCGGTAAGGCCAAGGTGCTGCGCAACCGGGTGCGCAGCTACTTCCAAAGCGGCAGCGGCCATGGCCACTCGCCCCGCATCGCCTTGATGGTGCGGCAGGTGTGCGAGATCGAATTCATCGTGACCGACAGCGAAGCGGAAGCGCTGGCGCTGGAATCCAACCTGATCAAGAACCATCAGCCGCACTTCAATGTGCTGCTGAAGGACGACAAGAAATATCCCTATCTCTGCATCACCTGGAGCGAGGCCTACCCGCGCATCTTCATCACGCGCAAGCGCCGGTTTCGCTCCCCACTCGATCGCTTTTATGGGCCCTATGTGGATGTGGGCTTGTTGCGCCGCACCCTGGGGCTGGTGAAACGGGTGTTCCCGTTGCGCCAGCGTCCGCAGCCGCTGCACAAAGACCGCACCTGCCTCAACTACGACATCGGCCGCTGCCCGGGGGTCTGCCAGGAAAAGATCAGCTCCGACGACTACCACCACACCCTCAGGCAGGTGGCGATGGTGTTCCAGGGCCGCAATGAAGAGCTGCTGCAGCTGCTGCAGGAGCAGATGGAGCGCTACGCCGAGCGCCTCGATTTTGAAAGTGCTGCGAGGGTGCGCGATCAGCTGCAAGGCATCGACACGCTCACGGCCGATCAGAAAATGAGCATCGGCGACAGCTCCGTGAGCCGGGATGTGTTGGCTCTGGCGGCCGACGAACGGGTGGCGGCGGTGCAGTTGTTTCAGATGCGTGCCGGCAAGCTGGTGGGTCGGCTCGGTTTCACCGCCGATGCGATCGGGATGCCTCCGGCGGAAGAGGGGGCCGGCGGTGAGCTGCCGCCCTCCCCGGAGCGGTCAGCAGCCCTCGGCCGCGTGCTGCAGACCGTGGTGGAGGAGCACTACAGCCAGGTGGAGCCCGTGGAGATTCCGCCGGAACTGCTCTTGCAGGTGCCGCTGCCTCAGCAGGAGCTGATCGAGGAGTGGCTGTCCGAACTGCGCGGCCGCAAGGTGAAGCTGGCGGTGCCGCAACGCTCGCAAAAGGCGGATCTGATCGAACTGGTGCAGCGCAACGCAAGCTATGAGCTGGAACGCGCCCGCCGCGCCAGCGAGCAGAACCTGCTGGCCACTGAGGATCTGGCCCAACTGCTGGAGCTGCCAAGCCCACCGCGGCGGATCGAGGGCTACGACATCAGCCACATCCAGGGCAGCGATGCGGTGGCTTCGCAGGTGGTGTTCATCGACGGCCTGCCGGCCAAGCAGCACTACCGCAAATACAAGATCCAGAGCAGCAGCGTTCGAGCTGGCCACTCGGACGACTTCATGAGCATGGCCGAGGTGATCCGCCGCCGCTTCCGCCGCTGGGCCCAGGCCAAGGCGGAGGGGGCCGATCTGCGCGAACTGCGCCGCTCCGCCGGCAGCGCTCTGCACACCGGTGGGCTGAACGACTGGCCGGATGTGGTGATGATCGATGGCGGCAAGGGCCAGCTCTCCGCCGTGATGGAGGCCTTGCGGGAACTGAATCTCGATGAAGAGCTGGTGGTGTGCTCGCTGGCCAAGCAGCGCGAGGAAGTGTTCATTCCTGGTGCCAAAGAGCCGTTGGAGAGCGACGCTGAGCAGCTGGGGGTGCAATTGCTGCGCCGTCTGCGCGATGAGGCCCACCGCTTCGCCGTGAGCTTCCACCGCCAGCAGCGCGGTGAGCGGATGAAACGATCCCGCCTCTCCGATATCCCGGGCATGGGTCCGAAGCGGATCAAGGAGTTGCTGGCCCACTTCCGCTCGATTGATGCGATCCAGCTCGCCAGCGTGGAAACCCTGGCGGCCGCGCCAGGCATGGGGCCGGGCATGGCCAAGGTGGTGTGGGAGTACTTCCACCCGCAGGAGCTGGAGGCGCCAGCCGAGCTGGAGAATGAACAACCGCTGGAGCTGGCCGGTTGAAGAGAACGCCCGCCCTGGCTTGCGCCCTGGCGCTACTGATCGCCCTGTGGGCCTGGGTGCAGCCGGCAGCCGCAGCGCCGGGGTTGTGCGTGGGGCCGATCTGCGGCGATGAAATCACCCGCAGCGCCAAACACCATTTCCAGCTGCGCATGCGCGTGAGCGATCAGCTCGGCCATCGCGAACGGCTCACCGTGGATTGCCGCAACGGCGCGCTCAGCCCAGCCGCTGGCCTGGTGGAACGGGGGTTTGCCGCCGCCGTGGCCCGTAAGGCCTGCCGCTTGGCGGGAGAAGCGCCGGTATGACCGTTGGCATCTGGGTGCTCGGGGATCAGCTCAACGCGGCTCAGAGCGCTCTGGCTGGTGTGGATCCCTCGGCGGCGCGGGTGCTGCTGGTGGAGAGCAGCTCGGTGCTGCAGCGCCGCGCCTATCACCGCCAGAAGCTGGTGCTGGTGTGGAGCGCCATGCGCCACTTCGCCGAGGAGCTGCGCGCTGCCGGCTGGGCGGTGGACCACGTGGAGAGCGAGAGCTTCGGCGCGGCGGTGCGCGACTGGATCGCCTCTGCCGGGATCAGCGAGCTGCGCTTGATGGACCCGGCCGATCGCGGGTTCCGCCAGGCGATCGAGGCGTTGCAGCTGCCGGTGCCGCTGCAGTGGATCGCCAGCAATGCCTTCCTCTGGGGCCGCGAGGAGTTCGCTGCCTGGGCTCAGGGCTACAAGCAGCTGCGCCTGGAGCTCTTCTATCGGGAGGGGCGCCGCCGCTTCGGTGTGCTGATGGAGGGCGAGGGCAAGGCGGCCCAGCCGCTCGGCGGCCAGTGGAACTTCGACGCCGAGAACCGCAAACCGCCGCCGAAGGGCCTGCAGGGGCCGGCGCCGCTCTGGTTCGAGCCGGATGCGATCACGCAGGCGGTGATCACCAAGCTCAAGCGGATCGATCAGGAGCGGGCCGAGGCAGGCTTGCCACCGCTGCCCGGTGATCTGGAGCCCTTCCGCTGGGCCGTGACCCGCGAGCAGGCCCTGGCGGTGCTGGAGCACTTCATCGCCACCCGCCTGGATGGTTTCGGCCCGTATCAGGACGCGATGGTGAGCGGTGAGCCCACCCTCTGGCATGCCCTGCTCTCGCCCTACCTGAATCTGGGGCTGCTGCATCCGCTGGAGGTGATCCGCCGCCTCGAGCAGGCGGGCCTGGAGCAGCAGGTGCCGCTCGCTGGCCTGGAAGGCGTGATCCGCCAGATCCTCGGCTGGCGCGAATACACCCATGGCCTCTACCACTGGTTCGGTGCCGACTACCCGGCCCTGAACCATTTCGAAGCTGAGCAGCCGCTGCCGCCGAGCTTCGAGCAGCTGGATGGCAGTGGCCTGAACTGCCTCGACAGCGTGTTCGCTGAGCTGCGCAGCAACGGCTACGCCCACCACATCCAGCGCCTGATGGTGCTCGCCAACTACGGCTTGATCGCCGGCCTCGATCCCCAGGCGCTCACCGCCTGGTTCCACCGCATGTTCATCGACGGCCACGACTGGGTGATGCAGACCAACGTGATCGGCATGGGCCTGTTCGCCGATGGCGGGCGCCTCGCCAGCAAGCCCTACGCCGCCAGCGGCAACTACATCAAGCGGATGAGCACCTATTGCAAGGGCTGCCGCTACGACGTGAAACAGCGCACCGGTCCCAAGGCCTGCCCGTTCAACAGCCTCTACTGGGATTTCCTCGATCGCCACGCCGAAAGCCTGCGCCGCAACCCACGCATGGGGCTGGTGATGAAGCAGCTGGAGAAGCTGCCTGAGGCAGAACTGGAGCAGATCCGCGAGGCGGCTCAGCAGCATCGCCACCAAATGGTTGCAACGGTTGCTTGACAGGGGCAGCCCCGCGACGGATCCTTGGCATCCACCAGATCTGGGTTCATGAGCCAGGGCGCCACCACCACTAGTGCTCAAGCGGTTGAGGTGCATGCCCTCGACGTGGAGCTGCCGGTGGATCTGGCGAAGGCTGTTGAGGGGTACGTGGCGCAGCGTCCTGGGTTGGATCCCGCCCGTCTGGTGCAGACCGCCCTGGCTCAGTTCCTGGTGCAGCAGGGCGGAGCCCGGCCTGAGGTGCGCGAGCTTTACCTTGATGGCCTGTTCGGCACCGGTCTGTGATCGCCCCCCTGGCAGCCCTTCCGCCTGAGGCTTACCTCTGGTTCAAAACCCTCCACATCGTGGGGGTTGTGGTGTGGTTCGCCGGGTTGTTCTATCTGGTGCGCCTGTTCATCTATCACCGCGAGGCGGAAGAGCTGGAGCCCGCCTTGCGCGCCCCCTTCCAGGCCCAGTACGCCCTGATGGAGAAGCGTCTGGCCAACATCATCACCACCCCCGGCATGGTGGTGGCCGTGAGCATGGCGATCGGCCTGTTGGTGAGCAACCCGGCCTGGCTGCACCAGGGATGGATGCACGCCAAGCTGGCCTTTGTGGCGGCCTTGCTGGCGTACCACGCCTTTTGTTACCGGCTCATGGGTCAGCTGCAGAACGGCAGCTGCGGGTGGAGCCCCAAGCAGCTGCGCGCGCTCAACGAGCTGCCCACTCTGCTGTTGGTGATCGTGGTGATGCTGGTGGTGTTCAAGAACCAGTTCCCCACGGGTGCTGCCACCTGGTTCATCGTGGCGCTGGTGGTGTTCATGGCCGCATCGATTCAGTTCTATGCGCGCTGGCGCCGCCTGCGGGCTGAACGTGAAGCCGCCGCTGGCGCCGCCTGAAGCCATGGCCAGCCATCCCCTGCGTGCCGTTCTGGAGCAGGTGGAGGCCAGCAGCTGCCCGGGCCGGCTCAACTTCCACTGCCACACCATCCATAGCGACGGCAGCCTCAGGCCGGAGCAGTTAGGCCAGCAGGCCTTGGCCCTGGGGCTGGAGCATCTGGCGGTGACCGATCACCACAGCACCGCAGCCTTTGCTCCGCTGCAGGGCTGGTTTGCCGAGCAGGCCCAGGTCGGAGCCCGGGTGCCGCAGCTGTGGAGCGGGATGGAAATCAGCTGCTTGCTGGAGAGCTGTCTGGTGCACGTGCTGGCCCTGGGCTTTGAACCTGGCCATGGAGCCCTTGAGCCCTACCGGCAGGGCCAGGCCCCGATCGGCCCAGAACTTCAGGCCGCCACCGTGGTGGAGCGCATTCACGCGGCGGGTGGTCTGGCGCTGCTGGCCCACCCCGGCCGATACCGGCTCAGCTTTCAGCGCTTGATCCCTGCCGCCGCTGCGCTCGGTTTCGATGGGGGCGAGGCCTATTACGACTACGCGATGCAGCCGCGCTGGCAGCCCACGCCAGTTGTGTGTGATGCGATTGCTCGCCTCTTAGACGATCACGCACTTCTGCGAAGTTGCGGTACCGATACCCATGGCCTCGAGCTCTGTGGCCGCTAGGGTTCCCGGAGCATTCATCCCCTGCCGATGGGCCTGTTTGATCGTCTGCTCGGTGGCAACAAGTCGGTGAGCGTCACCGGCGCAGCGAAGCCCGCCAAGAAGCAAGAGGAAGCCTTCTTCCTGGATGCCGATGCCTCCAGCAGCATGGGCAACGTGGAGTTCATGCGTCGCTCGAACACCATCCGCCACACCTTCCCCGGCACCGCGAGCAGCCCCGGCGATAAGGAGCTGGTGGAAGAGGTGGCCTCGATGGAAATGCGCCGCGAGAAAGCCACCCCGGGCCTCGGTGGTGTGGAAGAGGTGCAGGAAGAGATCAACCTCACCGGTGGCATTCCCAAGCCGGTGAAGAAGACCTTCGCTGAGCAGATGAGCAAGGCGGAGCTCGACCAGCGCATGAAGGGTTCGGCCGTGGGGGTGAACACCCCTGGCCAGGCCAACCCCAAGCTGCAGAGCCCCCAAGAGGCCCAGCCTCAGATCGCCACCCAGCAACAGGCCAGCAAGCCCGGCGACATCGGTGCCTTCAAAGGTTGGGTGAAAGACCTCTGATCGCTTAGCGCTCCACCAGCGCTTCCGCTTCAAGCACCAGCTGGCGCAGGCGCTCCAGCTGGTTTTGTTGTGCGCCACTCCAGAGGCCGCGGTGGTGGGCTTCCAGCAACCGCTCCGCCATGTCGCGCAGGGCCCAGGGGTTGGCGCGCCGCAGAAACTCCAGCACCGCCGGATCGTTCAGCCACTGTTCGCTGATCGCGCCGTAGCTCCAGTCGGGCACGCGGCCGGTGCTGGCGTCGTAAGCGAACAGATAGTCGAGGCTGGCGGCCATCTCGAAGCCGCCCTTGTAGCCGTGCTGCTGCATCCCCTCGATCCAGCGGGGGTTGAGCACGCGCGAGCGCAGCACCTTGTCGAATTCCCGCTCCAGGCGGTGCATCCGCGGCCGCTGGTGCCGCGAATGATCGCCAAACCACAGCTGCGGCGCCCTGCCGGACACCGCCTCCACCGCGGCCGCCAGGCCGCCCTGGAACTGGTAGTAGTCGTCGGAATCGAAGAGATCGTGCTCGCGGTTGTCCTGGTTGTGCAGCACCACCTGCACACCCGCCAGCCGCTGCTCGAAGCCCTGGCGATCGGCGGCGATGCGCAGGCCAGGCCCCTGACCATCGGCGCCGCCGAGGCCCTCGTAGCGCCAGCTGCTCCAGTTCAAGTAGGCGGCCGCCAGATCGGCCCGGCTTTCCCATTCGCCGCTGTCGATTAGACCCTGCAGGCCGGCGCCGTAGGCCCCTGGCGCCGAGCCATACACCCGCCAGGCGTGGCCATCGCGCTGGGCCGCCGCCGCCAGGGGGTTCTCTTCGGCCGGTTCATCGGCCGCTGCCACCAGCGCTGTGGCCCGGTTGAACCAGGCCACCAGCTGCGGGAAGGCATCGCGGAACAGGCCGGAGATGCGCAGGGTCACATCCACCCTTGGCCGGCCCAGCTGCCGCAGCGGGATCAGCTCCAGATCCACCAAGCGCCGGCTGGGGCCATCCCACACCGGCCGCACCCCCAGCAGCGCCAGGGCCTGGGCGATGTCCTCACCGCCGTTGCGCATCGTGCTGGTGCCCCACACCGAGAGGGCCAGCTGCTGCAGCGGTTCGCCCTCCTGCATCAGGTGTTGATCAAGCAGCAGCTCGGCGCTGCGGCGGCCCAGATCCCAGGCGGCCTCGGTGGGCAGCCCGCGCAGATCCACGCTGTAGAAGTTGCGGCCGGTGGGCAGCAAATCCGGGCGGCCGCGGGTGGGGGCGCCGGAGGGGCCAGCGGCGATGCGCCCGCCGGCCACGGCCGTGAGGAAGGCCTGCTGCTCGGCCTGGCCGCAGCGCAGCAGGTTGGGCACCAGCCCCGTTTGCAGCCGCTGCAGTACGGCCTGGATGTGCTCGCCGGCCTGGGGCTGGTGGGCGGGTGATTCCCCCTGCGCCTGGCCGAGGAGTGCAGCGCAGTGGTCCATGGCCTGCTGCTCCAGCCAGTCCACCGCATCGCCCACGCGCCGGGGTTGCGGGATCCCTAGGGCTTGCAGCGTGCGCTGATCCTCCGGGCTCAGCGCCGCTTCCTCGGGCTCGGCCCAGGGGTCGAGCTCCAGCCCGAGATCGCGCGCGATCGCCTGGGTGAGGCCCGGGCCCTGCTCCTGCGGTGGGCGGGCCAGGCAGGCCAGCAGTTCCGCCAGCGCCTCGGGATCCGGCAGCGCCCCGAAGCGGTGCAACCCGGTGCGCACCTGCGCCTCCTTCAGCTCGCAGAGGTAGCCATCAGCGGCATCCAGCGGGTCGCCATCGCTGTCTCCGCCGAGGAGATCGGGCAACTCCAGCTCCGCCAGCCGCTGCAGCACGCGGCTGCGCAACCCTTCACTGCGGGGGCTGCCGAGCTGCATCGCCTCCCAGTATTCGTCGATCAGGGCTTCCAGCTCACGCAGATCGCCGTGCAGGCCGGCGCGCCCCAAAGGAGGGGTGAGGTGATCGAGAATCACGGCTTGGGCGCGGCGCTTGGCCTGGGAGCCTTCGCCAGGGTCGTTCACGATGAAGGGATAGAGGTGGGGCATCGGCCCCAGCGCCCATTCGGGGAAGCAGCTGGCGGAGAGTCCCAGCCCCTTGCCCGGTAGCCATTCGAGGTTGCCGTGCTTGCCCACATGGCACACCAGCTGCACGCCGGCCTCCTGGCGCAGCCAGAGGTACTGGGCCAGGTAGGCGTGGGGCGGCGGCAGATCGGGGCAGTGGTAGCTGAGGCTCGGGTCGCGGTCATAGCCGCGCTCCGGCTGGATCAGCACGATCACCTGCCCGAAGCGCAGCGCCTGAATCGGGAAGCCGGCGGGCTCCAGCGCCGGGTCGCTGGCCGGTGCACCCCAGCGCTGCTCCAGGCGTTCGCGCCCCTCCACCGGCAGCTGGGCGTACCAGGCCTCGTAGGCGGCGAGGGGTAGGTGGGCGAGGGCCGGGCGGTGCAGGCTCTCGGGGTCGTTGCTGCGGCCGGCCAGCAGCAGCTGGATCAGGGCATCGCCATCGGCGGGCAGGCCGGCGCTGCCCAGGTTGTGGCCGCTTTCGGCCAGCCAGTGCAACATCGCGGCGGCGCTGGCCGGGGTGTCCAGCCCCACGCCGTTGGCCAGGCGGCTGTTGCGGGTGGGGTAGTTGGCCAGCACCAGCGCCAGGCGTCTCTCGGGCGCCGGTGTGGCCCGCAGCGCACACCAGCGGGCCGCCAGCTGCGCCACCCAGGCCAGCCGTTCCGGGTCGGGCGTGTACTGCAGCAGGGCTGTCGCCAGGCGTGGGTCGGCTTCGCCGGCCTGCTTGAACGCCCCCACGCGGGTGGTGATGCGCCCATCCAGCTCCGGCAGGGCGATTTGCAGCGTGAGATCCAACGGCGAGAGGCCCACGCTGCTCGCCTGCCAGCTCTCGCGGCTCTGGGTGCTGCAGAGCAGTTGCAGCACAGGCACCGCCAGGCCATCCCAGAGGGGCGCGCCAAGGCCGGCTTCGCTGAACTGCACTGAAGCGAAGGAGGTGGTGCAGAGCACCGTCTGCACCTGCTCGCGCTCGAACAGATCGCGCACACCCTGCTGCACGGCCGGATCGCGCAGGCTGCTGATCCACAGCGCCCGCGGCGCCAGGCCCTGCTGCCGCAGCGCCGCCAGCAGGGCCTCCGCCAGCGTCAGGTCGCCGGCCTGGAGCAGGGCTCGGTAGAGCACCACACCCACCCGAGGGCCTGGCTCATCGCGCCAGTCGTGCGCCTGGGGATCGGCGAGCGCCTGCAGCACCGGCAGCGCCGGCTCCAAGCCATCGAGCAGAGCCGTGAGGCTGCTAAGCACCGCCTGCCAGTTGGCTTCGCCGCCCTCGCGCAGGCAGCGGCCGCAGGCGCGGGCCAGGTCTGCCGGGGCCGTGCCCAGCTCGAGCAGCGCCTCCTCCTCTTCGGCCGTGCCCGCCAACACCAGCAGGTGGCGCCCGCCACGAGCTCTGGCCCAGGCGCGCAGCTGCTCCAGGCCGTAGCTCCAGTGCCCGCGCCCGCCAAGCAAACGCACGATCACCAGCTGCGTCTGCTCCAGGCTGTTGCGCAGGTAGTAGTCGAGCACCGCGGGGTGCTGCAGTGCCGCCAGGTTGAGTCCGCCGAGGCTGCGCCCGGGGCCGAGTGGCTGAGGCTCACGCGTGAGCAGGGCGGCCAGGGCGCTGAGGTCGGTGTCGGCACTGGTGAGCAACACGGCACTGGCGGCGGGTTGCTCGATGAACAACACCCCGTCGGCCGGGCTGCTGCTGCCGGGAACGGCGGCGAGGCGATGCATCGCACCATCCTGACGGCGCCCACGGCCCACACCCCGACCCCCGCCGATGAGAAGATCACTGGCAGCAGTGGCCGCCCCGCCCCACCGACTCCATGCATCAGTTCCTGCCCTACGCCTGGTTCGGTGGCAAGTGCGTTCCCTTTGCTGAGGCCACGCTCTCCGTGGCGACCCATGCGCTGCACTACGGCACGGGCGCCTTTGGGGGCATGCGTGCCCTACCGAATCCAGCGGATCCCAATGAGATCCTGCTGTTCCGGGCCGATCGCCATGCCCGCCGGCTGAGCCAGAGCGCGCGGCTGCTGCTCACCGA
>Ga0194123_10003061_pt1 | contig 20629 bp, 16 predicted proteins | sample TA2MahsurfametaG_5_FD_155479 | JGI IMG/M metagenome (GOLD analysis project Ga0194123, IMG submission 155479) | Freshwater microbial communities from Lake Tanganyika, Tanzania - TA2015023 Mahale A surface | ecosystem: Environmental > Aquatic > Freshwater > Lake | place: Tanzania: Lake Tanganyika... | reverse complement strand
GTATATGCGAAACGGCACGGGGTTCCAAGGGATTCTCAGTCATCCTCAGGTTTATGGTCCGACTATGGCACTACTGGGAGCTTGGACTTTAGGTCGCATGACTGAACGACGCCCGCCTCCCTGGTCCAGTATTTGCTTGGTATTATTATGCCTTGCATTAATAGTTAAGTCAGAAACACGTACTGCTGGTCTCGCCTTGGTACTTGGATATCCATTCTCTCTATTTATATCACCGATGATTACTAGAAGACCCTTCAACACCATGGCGCCTGCTCTTAAAAGCTCTCGCTTCAAAGTTCTGTTGATTGGGGCTGCACTGGCCACTCTCTTGCTGGGATCACAGCTTCTAGGTCTGGTCAGTCATTTCGTCTCTAAAGGTGGGCGTGTGTCCTCCGTTAATCCAGCTGAAGTCTATTTAGCATCAAGGGGCATACTTATAGAAAGTATGTTCAAAAATATCAAGCAACAACCCTGGACAGGTGTCGGTTTTGGCATAGCTTCGGAAACCTCTGATCTAACTGTAAGCCGTGACCCTCTTTTTCATCTACCAATCAGTGCTCCAATTGAGAAGGGTGTCGCTCCGGTAATGGTTGTTGAGGAGTTGGGTATTCCAGGAGCTGCGTTCTTCCTGGCCTGGTCTTTGATCTGCCTCCGCCGTGCTGCGACTCGTGGAATTGCGGCTTTTTCACTCCTTACTGTTTTGCTGCTCTTGAACCTCGGTGAAGCCACCTTGTTTTCACCAGGTGGTCTAGGTCTACTTACTCTGATTCTCCTAAGTTTGTCGGTGGCACGTAGTCCTATGACATCTCTTCAGTCTAAATAAGAATGTACCCCTTAATTTCAGAAGTCTGGTTTTGGCAAGACATTTTAACCCCGCATATGAGTGCACTGGCGGAGTCACTTGCTGGCCACGGTGTTCATGTCACCTATGTCGCCATTCAATATTTGACATCAGATCGGATCCAACAGGGTTGGGTGACTCAACCTCTGCATTATGCGCGCCTTAAGCTTGCACCTACTTCTAAGGATGTTAAAGCTTTGCTAGATTCGGCATCGCCAGAGTCGATACATCTCTGCCAAGGTCTTCGTGGTAATCGTCTTATTGCAAGTGCGCAACGCATTATCCGTAAGCGTGGTCTCCGTCATTGGGTGATCATGGAATCTGTCGATGATGGAGGTTCGTTAGGCCTCATTAAGCGCACGCTCTATTCTGGTTTGTTTTGTCATTGGCGACCAACCCTGGAAGGTGTACTAGCTATTGGACATGGGACTCCTGACTGGATCGCTGCGCGTGGGATGCCACGTTCAAATGTATTTCCTTTCGCCTACTTCTTGGCCTATTCTCATGATAAAGCTAAGGGAGAGAATCGGAGTCTTGTCGGCAAGTCGCATTCATTTAGGATCATCTTCGTTGGCCGCCTAGTCAAACTTAAGCGCGTCGACGCTTTGATTCATGCTCTGGCTGAGCTTGACCGCACTGACATCGAGCTTTGGGTTGTTGGAGGTGGACCGCTCCAAGCATCGCTTCAGGCAGCGGCTGCACAAAAGTTGCCTGGTCGCGTCAAATGGCTTGGTGTTCAACCAATGCATAATGTTACTCAGCTTATTGCCAAGGTCGATTGTCTGGTGCTCCCCAGCCGTTATGATGGCTGGGGAGCAGTGGTGTCTGAAGCTTTGATGGTGGGTACACCTGCCATTTGTAGCAGCGCCTGTGGGGTCTCGGAGTTGGTCCAGGAGAGTCAGGATGGTGGGGTGTTTTCTCCAGGAGATCCAGACTCACTAAGAAACTGCATCGCGCGACAAGTCCAGAAAGGTCTTGTGTCCCATGATCGTCGACGAGCGATTGCCGATTGGGCCTTTTCTCTTAGTGCTAAAGCAGGTGCTAGCTATTTATACGATATTCTTTCCTACCGAGCATCAGATACTGAACGGCCGGTTCCTCCATGGCTTGCTGGTCTATTATGACATAATTTGTTTTAGCCGATCTGTACGTAACAACGCTAATTACTGGTAATATACCACCGGAGGCAATGCAGTAGCATTTGCCTCCATGTTTCTTTGCTCAGTAGTTCATCAGGGTCAACCATGTGCGGTCTAATAGGTTTTTTTGGCCGCGACTCTTATTATTCTGTCGATTTTAGTCGGTCGCTTCAGTTGCTATATCGACGTGGGCCAGATGGTGGCGACTCGTGGTCGGCACCAGGGGTGCACCTTGCACATCGCCGGCTTGCGATTCTGGATCTGGATTTCAGGGCGTCTCAACCCATGCACTCTGCATGTGGCCGATACGTCATTGTCTTCAATGGCGAGATCTATAACTTCCGGGATCTCCGCATTTCTCTACAGTCTCACGGACATAGGTTGTCAACGACTTCTGATACAGAAGTCATTCTGAATCTATTTTCTATTCATGGCCCTGCGATGCTACGAATGCTCAATGGCATGTTTGCTTTTGTCATTTGGGATAAGATGGCAAAGCGTGCCTTTGCAGCACGTGATCCGTATGGTATTAAACCGTTGTATCTCGCGAGTACTGATCGCGGCATACTGTTCTGTTCTCAGGTCAAGGCCCTCCTTGCAACCGGGATTGTGGCTCGAGACCCTGATCCAATCGGCCGCGCCGCCTACTGGATGCTTGGCAGTGTGCCCGAGCCTCATACTTGGTACAAGGCTATCCGTACCGTTCCCGCTGGGCATTACATATGGGTTGACCAAGGAAGGATTACTAATACTCGTTGCTGGCATGACATCGGTGAGTCCTGGCGCCACCCAACAGACCTTCATATTCCGGAAGCAGAGATACCGGTAAGGATTCGAGCGGCGCTTCGTGAATCAGTAGAGAGGCATTTGATCGCTGATGTACCTGTCGGTGTCTTCCTTTCTGGTGGAATTGACTCTGGGGCACTTGCGGGTTTAATCGTCGAGGCAGGAGCACGCGATCTACAGGGAGTGACCATCGCCTATGAGGAATATGCCGGGCAGCTTGAGGATGAAGCCCCTGTGGCTGCCAAAACTGCCAATTATTACGGCATCCATCACCATATTCGGAAGGTGACCCAGGAGGAGTTTCTCTCCGACCTGCCACTGATTCTCGAGGCTATGGACCAACCAAGCATCGATGGTGTCAATACATGGTATGCAAGTAAGGCAGCAGCCGAGCTGGGTCTCAAGGTTGCTATTTCTGGGGTAGGCGGTGATGAGTTATTCCTGGGATATACCAGTTTCAGGCATTTGCCAAATCTCGTCTCCATGTGGTCTCACCTGTCTAGGTTGCCTGGCTCGATGTTCCTTGCGAATTTGGTGGCGAGCTGGCAGGCACGCCGAACTGTTAATTCTCGATGGTCTTATGCACCACAGTGGGCACGGACTATTGAAGGTGCTTGGTGGCTACGCCGTAGTATTAACAGTCCTGCATTACTTAATTCCTTAATGGATCCCGAACTTGTTACCGAGGCTATGGAAGGTTTTTCGGTTGAGCGATCAGTAAATCTAATGACTGGTGCCCTACCGACTGATCAAATGATGGCCTTGGCCCAGATCGAGTCTATGTCTTATTTGCGTAATCAGCTACTGCGCGATTGCGATTGGGCAGGCATGTATCACAGCGTCGAAATCCGAACTCCACTTGTTGATACCCTGTTACTCCAACACGTCCAACCTTATCTGAGGTCGTTCAGCCGCTTCCCTGGCAAACGTCTTTTGGCAAGCGCACCTCTACACCCTCTGCCTCCCCAGATTACACATCGTCTAAAGACTGGTTTTGCCATCCCAATCGAGCGATGGTTGTCCATGGCAGGATTCCCAGCTATTGGGGCCCCTTCCAGCAATTGGGTTAAATATGTCGCACAGTCCTATGCACAAAGTTAGGCATGCAACTGACTTGTCGTCTTATTCTCTAACTGCACTGATGAATATAATTCACGTTGTTCCTGCTTTGTCTGAAGAGTCAAGCGGACCTTCTTATTCGGTTGTGGGCCTGTGCCACTCGCTCACTGACTCGGTAAACCACCTCAAGCTCGCAGCGCTTGATTGGGCCCCGCTCCGCAATCCACCGCCTTTCTTGAAGGTCTTTCCTATAGGACTTGGGCCACGCCGATTAGGCAGGTCGCCTGTAATGCTCAATTGGCTACGTGAGCAGTGTGCGGGAACTTATGTTGACGTTATTCACAACCATGGCATGTGGCAAATGAACTCTGTCTATCCCGCTTGGGCTTGCATGAACACTAATGTCAAGCTTATCTATTCTCCTCGAGGGACTTTTTCGTGCTGGGCAATGAGACATGGCTCATTTGCAAAGAAGTTGTTCTGGCCTCTCTTTCAGCTTAAAGCCTTGCGTTCCGCGCATTGTTTTCATGCGACGGCAGAATCTGAATACCATGATATACGTCGTCTTGGGTTCCGGCAGCCCGTGGCTGTCATTCCTATTGGCATCGATCTCGCCAGAATCCAAATTTCAAAAGGTTTCCAACGTACGAGAACACTCCTTTTTCTAGGTCGCATTCATCCGGTCAAAGGGCTTGACATCCTCTTGCCTGCTTGGCAGGCAGTCCAGGATCATTACCCGGAATGGGTTCTCAAAATAGTTGGGAGTGATGATGGTTATCACGGATGCTCAGGTTATCTTGAAGATGTCAGGCGTTATGCAAGTAAGCTTGGATTGAAGCGGGTTTACTTTGTTGGCTCTCTTTATGGAGAAGACAAGTTTAAGGCCTATCGTGAAGCCGATCTATATGTTCTACCTTCTTACTCGGAAAACTTTGCCATTACCGTCGCTGAGGCATTGTCAATGGAGACACCATCTATTGTCTCCAAGGCTGCTCCTTGGTCTGGACTTGAAGCGTGCGGTGCGGGCTGGTGGATTGATATTGGTGTCGAGCCATTGGCTGAATGTCTAAGTGATGCTCTTTCACGTTCACCGAATGACCTGAATGCCATGGGCCGGCGAGGTCGCGACTGGATGCAGCAAGATTTTTCATGGCAAAGCATAGGCGCTAAAATGAATAAGACATATCAGTGGCTATGCAACCAATCATTGCCCGTACCACCGTGGGTAAGGTTGGATTAACGACTTCGTTTAGATGGGCTGATATCTAAACATATGCGCGTTGTTCGCCCGTAACCTGGGTCTTAACCGCTACATAACCCCTTTTTCAACGTGCCTGGCTATCTTTTGCGCTCTTCTACACACACTGCAGCTTGGCGATCGTTGTCGGTTGTTGGTACTAATGTTGCCCCCAACCCATGCGCTCTGATGCTACTTCTTCAGTTTCGAGTCGGGTCCGGTTCATTTCCCACTCCCTCCCACAGCCTGTAAAGACTTGACCAATGTCTATCTTGTTCGGGTTTGTTTATGGTACTTAGAGTCTGTCGTTGCTTTCGTTCAAGGAGGTGGGCATCATTATGCGACCATTCGAGTTGCTACGGGCCGGATTTCTGTACAGGGCCCATCGTTAACTTCTGAGGCGGGGCACCGCCCCTGATCGGGACTCCCACCAATGAGCAAGCGCCGAACCCACAGTTCTGAGTTCAACGCCCGATTCGCCATCGAGGCGATCAGTGGCTGCATGATGATTCAGGAGATCGCCGCTGACCATGCCATCCACCCAATCCATGTGAGGCAGCGGAAGCGGCAGCTTCTCGCTGGCGTCAGTGAGCCCTTCACCCGAGGCAAGAAGAGCAAGGACAAGGAGTAAGGCCAGGTCAAAGAGGCCGTACTGTTCAAGCAGATTGGATAGCTGCAGATGGAGCCGGAGCGGCTCAAAAATGATCTCAGCGGCCCTGATCCCTTGAACTGTACAGGTCGGTCGATCACGACCTCCCTGATCCCAGCGTCAGCAGGCAATGAGCGTTCTTGAGTCTCCCCAGATCGACGCTCTATTACCGGCCGATATATGTTCGTGAATCGCCGCTGCGGATCATGTCCAGGATCGATACGCTCTACCTTGAGCATCCATGCAGCGGTAGCCACCTGATGGTGTAGTACCTGGTCCGAGAAGGGATACCGATCAGCTGTGACCGGCTACGAAACCATATGCGCCTCATGGGTTTACGGGCTTTCTACCAGAAACCCTGCATTACCATTCCATTTGACCCATCGGAGCGCTATGCCTATCTGGTGGATCTCCGGTTGCTCATGCTTGTTGATCAGGTCTGGGCCACCGACATCACCTACATCCCGCTGCACAAGTGTTTTCTCTACATGGTGACGATCGTGCATCTCTTCACCAGAAACGTGCTCAGCAGGCAGTTCTCCAACAGTCTTGACACAGAGTTCTGCCGCAAGGCTTGGGAAATGGCGCTGGAGGGTTGCCGCAAACCAGAGATCTTCCACTCCGAGCAGAGCAGCCAGTTCATCTCTTCTGCCTTTGTGGCCAGGCTGCAATCCGTCAAGATCATGATTAGCTGGACAAGCAGAAAGCGCTGCTATGACAACATCCTGGTTGAGAGGCTGTGGCGATCAGCTAAGTACCAAGAGGTTAATCTACCTTCCTACAGCGATGTCTGCGAGGCTGAAGCCAGCCTGGTCAGATTCACATGTAGCTACTGCCATGTAAAGCCACACAGCTCTTTGGGAGGCAAAGCTCCACATGAGGCCTACACTATAAACGAACCCTCTTTCTTCAGCCTGGAGTTAACGTCTCTTCGCTCCACAACTGTCCAATAAATGCCACCTACCACAAGTGATTACAGCTCCGAACTCACCCCCTCTAACCTGACGGGTCAGACTTTAGTTGAACACAATACGGATGAAGACCTGATGCAAAACGGCCTTGCGGTAATGTTGAAAGTGATAAGCATTGATGTTGAGGACTTTGAGTTCCACGTGCTCCCAGGGCTACCACAATATCTATTCGATCCTACATCAATGTCTACAGGTCTTGAAGCCCACCTCAAAATCCCGAATGACCGCGGCTTAACCCGAGCACCCTTCTGCATAGCCAGTCCTTTGGTGCACACTGGTTTCAGTGTCAAGTGGACTGACATCATCCATTTGTTGGCAGCGCGTACAGCAACATGAAGATGGTCACGATACCCGGGACGACTATAAGGGTTTCCAGGCTTTCCTTCGGTACGGCTTCCCTCCATCATCTGTTTTGCTCTTCCGACCGGCAGTCACTGTTGAACGCAGCGGCGGATGTGGGAATTACTCACTTCGATACGTCGCCCTATTACGGTTTTGGTTTGGCAGAACTCGACCTTGGACGCTTTGTTCGGACAAGGCGTGCGACTCTAACCTTGACTACCAAGGTCGGTTTATACCCCTGGAGGGATGCCAACCCTCATGCGGCCGGCGTCTTTACACGAAAAGCCTTTGGAAAAATTGCTCCACACCTTTCCTTACCTGTGGTCAACTGGCAAGTTGCCCGTGCACGTACAAGCCTTAGAGCTAGTTTACGGAGGCTTGCAACGGATTATGTTGACTTTCTGTTGCTCCATGAGCCAGACTCATGTCTAATTGAGAGTGACGAGTGGTTGGCCTGGCTTGAATCCGAACGCACTGCAGGTCGCGTGCGTGCTTGGGGGCTGGCAGGTACGGCTTCCTTTGTTACTCCTTGGGTGCAGGCTAGCCATCCGCTGGCTCAAGTTGTCCAGACACAAGACAGCCTGCATCAACACCAAGCCAATTTCCTGATTGAGAGTGGTCGCGAATTGCAATTCACCTATGGCTACTTGACGTCAGGTCTATCTCAGAGAATGGGAGTCAGCCCTTGTGATGTATTGCGTAAGGCATTGGAACGCAACTTGACTGGCACAGTGCTGGTTTCGACCCGACGTGTCGAACGACTTCAGCGTCTAGCCCAGATTGAGTTATGAGCGCTGTCATCTGGACCGATCTCATCTGTGCACCCCCCGCAACTTCACACCTCGAGGCGGATTTCTGCATCATTGGCGCTGGGGCCGCCGGGATCTATTTGTCCACCCAGTTGGCAAAACGCGGCAGCAGGGTTGTGTTAGTCGAGGCTGGCCCTAAAACTGGCGTCGATTCCGCGACTGTTGGTTTCGATGCGCTTTTCGGTTTTGATCATTATCCAGGGGCTACTGCGGGACGCTTTTTCGGCCTTGGGGGTTCAACGACGCGTTGGGGTGGAGCCCTAGTTCCGCATTCTGAGACTGATTGCCGCCCAACGGACCGTTTTGCCGCGGTGTGGTCCCACATACTCAGCGTTGTGCGCGAGCAGACTCCGACCATACTTCGTAATCTTAGTTTCCATGGAGTAGAAGACTTCTTTTCTTTTCCCGAACTGACACTGCAGCAAACTGCGCGCGACCTTGCTAGTTGTGGTCTCCAGGTTCAGTCAGGACTTTATCTTCCCTTTAGACGTAAGAACCTGGTGAACTTGCTACGCGACGTCAAGGGCAGAAATAATCATCTCAGGGTTGTTTACAACGCTGTCGCAAAAGAGTGGGACATTCAGCGAGGCAGTCATCGGGATGCACGCATTAGACAGCTCAAGGTCGTGGCGAGGAACGGACGCTCACTTCACGTTAGAGCAGGTCGATTTGTCCTATGTGCCGGCGCGATCGAATCAGCGCGTATCCTGTTAGAAATGCAGGCTAATTTCTCACAAGACGTACTGCATTCGACTGCTCTTCCAGGTTGCTATCTAGGAGACCATTTATCGATGCCCATTGCTGACGTCGACGCGTGTAGTCTAAGCAATGCTGCTAAACTGTTTGGGCCACGTTTTAGCGGCGGTTGGATGCGGGGCTTCCGGTTTCTTGAAACTGTTGCTATTCCTGATGCACCCCGAAGTTTTGCACATTTCATCTTTGACAACCGTAGTCAAGGGTTTGAGTTGGCTAAGAGCCTGTTAGGTGCTCTTCAGCAACGTCGCCTACCTTTGCTCGGTGCTGGCCAGCTGCGTAACGGTGTTGGTGAACTTTTCAATCTTGCTTACGGACGCCTGGTTCAGTCAAGGTTGTTTATCCCTCCTGGCACCAAGTCCCACTTACAGCTAGATATGGAACAACTACCTTTTAGGGATAACAGGGTTAAGCTGAGCGACCGAAAAGATATTTACGGTCGCCGTATGGTGCAGATCGACTGGGCAATCTCGAATCTAGATCTGAGCGCAATATCTGCCAGTGCCCGACGTCTTCTGGATCTCTGGCCCGGTACAAAGGCCGGCTTACCAGCTCTAGTCCCTCGAGCGATTGCAAGAGCCGATGGTCACGTAGTTGAAAAGCCCTATGACGCCTACCACCCTGTGGGCACTTGCCGCATGGGCGACGATGAGGAAGCCGTTGTGGATACCTCGCTGAAGGTATGGGGGCTCCAGAATCTTTGGCTCGTGAGCACTGGTATTTTACCCAGCGCTGGAAGCGCGAACCCAACATTCACCATGCTTTGCCTCGCCGAGAAGTTGGCTGAGCAATTTCAAGGAGCTCTGCAATAAATAATGGATTCTGATCAGCCTCGACAAATACCCGCACTTAAGGAGCCAAGGCCTATCTGGCCCGTTGGCAAAGCGCCGATTGCTGTAGTGATGATCACCCTTAACGAAGGTCACAACATCGACGCAGTCCTGGATAACTTAAAAGGTTGGGCCCAGGAGGTCTTCTTAGTCGATAGCTACAGCCAAGATAACACCATTGATGTTGCTTTGAGCCATGGTGCTCATGTTGTACAGCGCCGTTTCAGGGGTTTCGGGGACCAGTGGAACTTTGCTTTGCAGGAGTTACCAATCTCTGCTCCCTGGACCATGAAGCTGGATCCGGATGAGCGTTTGACTTCATCACTTAAGTCTAATCTTATCATATCTACATCCAGCACTGAAGCTGTTGGACTAGCGGTAAATCGTCGTCTATGGTTTATGGGCAGAAGATTGCCAGTCCGAAATAGGCTTATTAGGCTTTGGCGAACTGGCAGCGCTCGTTTTGCGGATGTCTCTGTGAACGAGCATCCTATTGTCCAAGGGTCTGTGCAGCAAGTTGAAGGTGAGCTTGAGCATCACGATAGTCCCGACCTCCACCATTGGGTGGAAAAGCAGAATCGCTATACAACAGCTGAAGCGATTTCTGCCTATCAGAATGACGGACTCGCTGACTATCCGTTGCTTCTGGGGACACCTTTGCAGCGACGAATGTGGTTGAAGAGACATTTCTGGCGTTTACCATTTCGCTTCTTCTTTTTCTTCTTGTACCATTTGTTCGTGCTAGGTGCTTGGCGCAGTGGCTGGGTTGGCTTCGCTTGGGCGCGTCTCCGTGCGGACGTGATGCGCTTAATCGAATTCAAACGTAGAGAAATGGAATTAAACTGCCGACTACCGATTACGCGTATTTACGGGGCTGGTCGACCCGATGTAAGAGTGCCACAATACGAATAGTCGCGCTATTTCTTCAAGCTGCTGATGTGCGGTATCGCTGGTTATTCTCGTTACGTCGATCCTTCCCGACTTGACGCTGCATGCAAGGTCTTGGAGCACCGCGGTCCTGATGACTTCGGAGTTTACATTGATCGCGCTTCAGATATCGGGCTAGGACATCGTCGATTGTCAATTCTGGATACATCAAGCGCAGGCCATCAGCCAATGCTCAGCACTGATGGCGACGTCGTGTTGATCTTCAACGGTGAAATCTACAACTTTAGGGAGCTGCGTTCGGGCTTAGAGCGCCAAGGTGTGGCCTTTCGTGGACATTCCGATACTGAAGTACTACTTAATCTCTACCTGGACGAAGGCGAGGCAATGCTGCCCAGGTTGAATGGCATTTTTGCCTTTGCGCTATGGGATTCCAGGTCTGAGCTTCTCTGGATTGCCCGTGACGCTTATGGAGTCAAGCCCCTCTACTACGCACAATCCGGTGGTGTTTTCGCCTTCGCCAGCGAGCTGAAAGCTTTGTATTCTCTGCTGGATACCAGTGAGCAGCCAGATGTCACGGCATTAGATCGCTATCTCACTTTTCTGTGGGCTCCTGGTGATCGAACTCCGGCAAAAAATATCCGGAAACTTGGACCAGGAGAGGCTCTTACGGTACGCCGTGGACAGATTGAGGTGCACTCACGCTGGTTTCAGCGTCCTCGGTACTACTGCACAAACTCACTCACCAAGGCTCAGGCTGTCCAGGGCACCGAACATCATCTTCGCCAAGCCGTTCATAGGCAACTGATCGCTGATGTCCCTGTGGGTGCTTTCCTTTCCGGTGGCCTCGATTCCAGCAGCATTGTGGCTTTCGCTCGCGAGATCAATCCCGAACTTCAATGTTTCACAATTGACGTAGGCCAGGTCGCCTCAGAAGGCTTTGCTGACGACCTTCCCTATGCACTACAAGTTGCCAAACATCTGGACGTACCTCTGCAGGTGATCCAAATGGATGCCGCCCAGATGGTATCCAACTTAGAAACTATGGTCTGGCAGCTTGATGAGCCTATTGCAGATCTAGCGCCGCTGAATGTTTTTCATCTTTGTAGGTTGGCTCGCGCACGTGGCATCAAGGTGATGCTCTCTGGAGCCGGTGGCGACGACCTATTCAGTGGCTATCGGCGTCACCTTGCTCTAGAAAATGAGATTTGGTGGCGCTGGCTTCCTAGGCCGATACGGCAGCAGCTTCGTTCACTCACAGCTCATCTGCCTACCAATCACCCATTCACGCGTCGGCTGCGCAAGGCATTTTCTGGCGCTCATCTAGAAGGTGATTCACGGTTGGTTCACTACTTCCGCTGGATTGAACGTGCTGATCTTCAGGCTCTCTACAGTCCGTCATTCAGGTTTGCTCTTGGCCAGGCTCGGGCTGAAGATCCCATGCTCGAATTTCTGGCTGGCCTTCCCAGGAACATTCCTCCCCTAGAGCGGATGTTGGCGCTGGAGCAACGCTTTTTCCTCCCCGATCACAACCTCGTCTACACCGACAAGATGTCGATGGCTGTGGGTGTGGAAGTAAGGGTTCCTTTCTTGGATCCAGATCTTGTCAACTTTTCATCCAACATCCCATCACAGCTTAAGCATCGCGGCCGCCAGGGGAAATGGATTCTCAAAAAAGCCATGGAGCCTTATCTTCCTAAAGAGGTGATCTACAGGTCAAAGAGTGGCTTTGGTGCCCCGTTGCGTCGTTGGTTGAAGGTGGAACTGCGCGACTGGCTCGATGATATTCTTTCTGTAGATCGTCTTCAGCGTAGAGGGCTCTTCGATCCACATGCTGTGCAACTCCTTATCAGAGCCAACTCCGAGGGCATGATTGACGCTAGCTATACCCTGCTGTCATTGGCCCTCATCGAGATCTGGTGCAAATACTTCCTCGATGGCTTACCGAGTCCACAGGTGCACTTACCGGACGCTGATTCGTGAAACAACTTCTACAAAATCTCTGCACCGGCGCCAGCGACCTGCCTGAGGTCCCTGCTCCTGTTGTTGGCTGTGGCCAGCTGTTAATTCGCAGTTCCTGCTCGCTGGTATCAGCCGGGACCGAGCGTATGCTGGTCGATTTCAGTAAAGGCAACTGGATTGACAAGGCCCGTCAACAGCCAGACAAGGTGCAGCAGGTGTTTGAAAAGGTCCGCACCGATGGCTTGCGCACCACCTTTGAAGCGGTGCTCAGCAAACTCGATCAGCCCCTACCCCTTGGCTACTGCAACGTTGGCACCGTTGTAGCCGTTGGCTCCGGCGTTGTTGGATTTAAGGCGGGTGATCGCGTGGTCTCCAATGGTCCCCATTCCGAGCTTGTGGTCGTGCCCCAGCTCCTCAGCGCTTTGATTCCCTCGGTGGTGTCCGATGAGGCCGCCGCCTTCACCGTCTTGGCCTCCATCGGACTTCAGGCAATACGCCTCGCCAGTCCCACCTTGGGTGAAACCTTTGTGGTGAGTGGTTTGGGTTTGATTGGTCTGCTCACCTCCCAGCTCCTTGTGGCTCAGGGTTGCCGCGTGCTCGGCCTTGATCCCGATCCTTCCAAATGCGCCCTCGCTGAATCACTGGGCATCACCACCCTCAATCTCGCCAGCGGCGTGGATCCGATTGACTGGTGTTTAGAGCACACCGCCGGCATCGGCGTGGATGGTGTGTTGATCACTGCTGCGACCTCCTCCAGTGAGCCCGTGCACGTAGCAGCCCAGGCTTGCCGCCTGCGTGGCCGAATCGTGCTAGTAGGCGTCACCGGCCTTGAACTCCGCCGAGATCTCTTCTACAAAAAGGAGCTCTCCTTTCAGGTGAGCTGCTCCTACGGCCCCGGTCGCTACGACCCGGCCTATGAGCAACAAGGCCACGACTATCCAATCGGCTTTGTGCGCTGGACTGAACAGCGCAACTTCCAGGCTGTGCTCCACGCCCTGGCCACCGGTTCGCTCCGCACCGAGCCGCTGATTTCTCATCGTTTTCCGATCGACCAGGCCGCCAGGGCCTATGAGCTGCTCAGCAGCCCCGAACCCTCCCTTGGCATCCTGTTGGATTACCCCGAAACTGCTGATCCGGCTCAGCGGGTGATTCACCTGTCCGCACCCGCCGAATCGGTGGCCGCCAGCCAGCCCATGCTGAGCGTGATCGGCGCGGGTAACTACGCTAGCCGCACCCTGATACCCGCCTTTTCTAAAGCCGGAGCAAGCTTCCACACTCTGGCCGCCTCCTCTGGCATAGGTCCGGTACATGTGGGACGCAAATTCGGCTTCCGCCACGCCAGCACTGACATCCCAGCCCTGCTGAGGGATCCCAGCGCCAACAGCGTGGTGATCGCCACCCGCCACGACAGCCATGCCTTGCTGGTCCAGCAAGCTCTGGCCGCTGGCAAGCACGTGTTCGTGGAGAAGCCGCTCTGCCTCACGGCCTCTGAACTCGCCGCGATCGAGGCCGCCCACACGGGCCAGGCGCTTCTGATGGTGGGCTTCAACCGTCGCTTCGCGCCGCTGCTTCTGGATCTGAAGCAGCAGCTCTCCCGTTTGCAGGGGCCCAAGGCCTTCGTATACACCTGCAACGCCGGCGCCATTCCTGCCGACCACTGGACCCAGGACCCAGCTGCTGGTGGCGGTCGCCTTCTCGGTGAGGCTTGCCACTTCGTGGACCTACTGCGCTACCTGGCCGCTAGCCCTATCGCTGAGGTGCATTTGATCAATGCATCAGATCGCAAACCTTGTCCCGACACCTTGACGCTGCAGCTGCGCTTCGCTGATGGTTCCATTGGCAGCGTGCACTACTTTGCCAACGGCAGCAAGGCATTTCCTAAAGAGCGGCTCGAAGTGTTCGCAGCAGGTAGGGTGCTGCAACTCGACAATTACCGAAAGCTCCAGGCCTGGGGCGTCCCAGGCTTCCGCACCCGCCGCCGGCTCTTCCAAGACAAAGGCCAGTTAGCATGCTGTGAATCCTTCATCAAGGCCATTGCAACTGGCGGCCCGGCACCGATTCCTGCGGCTGAACTGTTTGAGGTGCAACGCTGGCTCCTAGAAGCTGTCAGCCGATGACAAGGTGCTGCATCATTGGCCTGGGCTATATCGGCTTGCCCACCGCTGCCCTGCTTGCTCGCGCCGGCAATCGCGTGATCGGGGTGGATGTGAACGCCCTTGTGGTAGATACCGTGAACCAGGGCAAGATCCACATCGTGGAGCCCGATCTCGATCAAGAGGTGGCCGGTGCCGTGGCCTCCGGCCACCTCAGCGCTCAGCTCACTCCGGCGCCGGCCGATGTGTTCCTGATCGCTGTACCCACACCCTTCATTAGCGGTGTGGACGGCATTCCTCATCCCAACATCGACTACGTGCTGGACGCAGCCAGCACGATTGCAGCGGTTCTGCAGCCTGGCAATCTGGTTTTGATTGAATCCACCTCACCGGTGGGCACCACCGAGAAGGTAGCCCAGGTGATTGCCGAGTGCTCTGGGCTGAACATCGAGCAGCTGCACATCGCCTACTGCCCAGAGAGGGTGCTTCCCGGTCGCATATTGCAGGAATTGATCAGCAACGATCGCGTGATTGGAGGCCTTACGCCCGCTGCGGCAGAAGCCGGCAAGGCCTTCTATGCCACCTTCTGCCATGGCGAGTTGCACGCCACCACCGCCCGCCTCGCCGAGCTGGTCAAACTCACCGAAAATAGCTTCCGTGATGTGAACATCGCCTTCGCCAACGAACTCTCTCTGGTGTGCGATCGCCTCGCCATCAATGTGCGTGAGTTGATCCGCCTGGCCAATTACCACCCCCGTGTGAATGTGCTGCACCCTGGCTGCGGTGTGGGTGGCCATTGCATCGCTGTGGACCCCTGGTTCATTGCCGCCGAAGCCCCCGATTGCACACCCCTGATTCAAACGGCCCGGCGCGTGAACGACGGCAAGAGCCGCTGGGTTATCGAGCGGGTGCAGGCCCTCGCCGCCGCCCTGAAAGAACAATTCGGCCGCCCCGTCCGTATCGGCTGTCTAGGCCTGGCTTTCAAGCCTGATGTTGATGACCTTCGCGAGTCCCCAGCCCTCCAAATCACCACCGAGCTACTAGCGGCTGGCCATCAGGTGCTCGCCTGCGAACCCAACCTCCAACACCATCCCACCATCAAGCTCCACAGCCTCGAGCAGGTTCTCGCCGATGCCGATCTGCTGGTCTTCCTCGTGGGCCACACCCCCTTCCGCAACCTGGACCTCACCGGCCGCAACGTATTTGACCTCTGCGGTGTGACCGAACAAGCATGAGCTTCGAAAGCAAGCTTTCTTCGCTCTGGCGGCTATGTCGCACCCTTGCGGATGTCGGTCCGTTTCGTCTCCAGCGCAGGGTTCGCTATGAGCTACTACAGCGTCTTAACAGCTGCTGTCCACCCCGGATTGCTTTGGTCTTGTCCGGAGTCTATGGGCATCCACCTGGATGGCGAAAGATCCACTCCCCGTTATCTGGCGATGCTGAGCTGCCACCGCCTGTGCCTGCTCTCAACGTGAGCGTGATCAGCTTTAGGTTTCTTAATCAGGAGCGTCAACTGCCTTGGCCCATCCCTTGGAACGATCCCCGATGGCCTCGCCTTTGGCAGTTTCATCTCCACTACTTCGACTGGGCTCGCAAATGGCTCAACGACGCCCAGGGCCCAGGGCATTGGCCTGATCAGGCAGCGGCTCTCCAGTCACTTCTGGATTCTTGGATTGCCTCTAATCCACCAGCGCGAGGCGATGGCTGGCATAGCTACACCCTCTCGCTAAGAGCTCGTAACTGGATTGCTCTCTTCCGGGCATGTCCTTCCCTGACAACTCCAAAGCGGCTGCAGTCGCTCTGGCAGCAGTTGTGTTGGTTACAGGCCCACCCTGAGCACTGCCATGGCGGCAACCATTGGCTGGAAAATCTCACGGCCCTGGCTATTGGTGGCTTGCAGTTTGAAGGCTCCAATGCTACCCGCATGCACCGCCGAGCGATGCGCCTGCTGCAGTGGGAGCTCAGACAACAGGTGCTCGGTGATGGCGGCCATGAAGAGCGCAGCGCCAGCTACCACCTGCTTATGCTCGACCGGCTTACAGAGCTTGGAGCTTACCTTCAAGTATGTGGGCTGATTCTTCCCGCATGGCTGGAACAGGCAATTGACGCTATGGCGCGATGGGTGCAGGCCATTCGTCTTGAGAATGGATCTGTTCCTCGCTTCAACGACAGCCCAGTTGATGGAAGCCCAACAGCTGATACTGTCTTGGCAAGGGTGTCTGCGATCACTGGCATTCAAAGGCAGCTAACGCATGCCGATTCTTTGGATCAACTCACTTATCTCCCTGACACTGGATGGACGCTGATTCGTCCTGGCATGGGATGGGAGCTTGCATTCAAATGTGGCCTTCCCTGCCCGCCTCACCTAGGTGCCCACGCCCATTCAGATCAGCTGAGTTTTGATATCTGGCACCATGGCGAACCCGTGCTTGCAGAGGTAGGCACAAGCGTGTACGGATCAGATGTCCAACGCCAATTTGAACGGAGTAGTGCAGCACACAACACAGTCCAATTGGGGGTAGCCCGATCAGATCACGTTGAATGGATCGAACCAGTCGAAGTCTGGTCTAGTTTCCGTGCTGGGCGCAAAGCCAAACCTCGCGATCGCGCCCATGGCCAGATCGGGCCTTGGTCTTGGGTATCTGGTAGTCACACCGGTTATCAGATGATTTCCACCAGGCATTCCCGTTGGATCGCTATCCGTCTGTTGCCTTCAGGGGGCCCTCTTTTGGTGGTTGTTGATTCTGTCCAAACCCCTCTTCCATTATTCTGGCGTTTCTGGTTCCATCGAGCGCCCCGTGAGTCCAATGTTTTTCACAGACATAAACTCACTCTTGCTCATTGGTGTGACTCCATGATTCTCCGGCCAACGGCTTCATCAAGCCCGTATTCCTTAGGATTTGGCAAGACTATTCAACGTCCAATGCTTCATTGTCAAGGCGATTGGTCTGCAGGCTCGCATCATCTTGTCACCGTGCTGAGCCCTGTCTTTCAATCGATTCGATATAGTCTTCACGATGGCCAGGTTCATCAATTGTGTTTCGATAGTCTTGGCTTGATTGAGTGGGGTGGATCTAACCCTCCGTCAATTGTTGCATAGAAACCTGCTTGTCCTAAACTATTTATTTAATTCAGCACTCTTTTCCCATGTTTGACTCGTCCGCAAGTGCCAACCCGCGCCGCGTTCTCTTCTTTTCTTTTCATTATCCGCCTGATCAAAGCGCAGGGGGCACCCGTACCCAGCAGCTTGCTCAGCACCTTGCCGCCCAAGATCCGCAGGCCAAGGTCACCATCTTCTGTAGCGTTCCCAGGCGTTATGGGAATGCTTTTGACACGCTTTCGCTGTCAGATTCTTCATCAAATATACGAGTATACAGATTCTGGATTCCTTATTTTGGTCAAGGCCCTCTGGTATCGGCCCTTTCCTATTCCTTTTATTTTGTGCAGACAGTCCCTGCAGCCCTATGGCTGCGTCCTCAAATCATTGTTGGCACCAGCGCCAAGTTGCTTACCTCTTTCGTGGCGGCCTTTTCAGCCTGCTTAACGGGAGCGAGACTATTTATCGACTTACGAGATACCTTTGCGGACAATTTCTTTTATTTCTATCGCTGGAACAAGCGAATACTCATTCAAAGCTTTCTAATGGCGATAGAAAATATTGTTTTACGGTGCGCTAGTTCGATCAACATGGTGTCGCCAGGCTTTTGCGAAGCCTTTGTGGGTTGGGAACGTGTTTTGCAGAAATATTCCATTAGTCTTACAAATTTTCCAAATGGAATTGAATCTAGCTTTCGTCGCCTGATTGTCGATTGCTCCCAGGTTTTAACTTACCCGGAATCTGGAGTTGTCAAATCTCCTGGTTATCGTGTGGTCTACGCCGGTAATCTTGGTGAAGGCCAGGATATTTTGGGCTTGCTTGAGAGCCTCTCAGAGAGTCCAGATACGCTCCAGCGCATGCGACAGAGCTGTATCCAATTTGAGATCTTTGGCTCTGGTGCACAGTGCACATCTATCAAGAAACTCATTGAATCAAGCGGACTGGCTGATCTTGTTCACTATCGCGGTCTCTTGCCCAGAGTGCAGGTTGATCGGATTTACAGGCATGCCGATTGTTTGATGCTTCAACTTGGTCTCTACAATTCTCTCTCGATGGTCATACCCACCAAGGTCTTTGAGTATGCGGCAACCCCATACCCAATTCTTTTTGGTGCATCAGGATTTACCCATGCTTTCATCGATCGAATCAGCGGCACTCTCGGATATCGGCAATGTGATGCCGAAAGTTTTGTCGACGCTGCTATCCGCTCAATGTCAATTTCGGTGAATCGAGCCGATCGTGAGTTGTTTCTTGATGAATACGATGCTGATACAATCTATGCAGCTTACGCTCAGCATATTCTTTCTCATTCGGCTGGTTAGAGTTCAATTCGTGTTCGAGCTTAAACATTTCACTCTAATCTCCGAACTGCTCTCAATATTTCATCATCTCGCTTCTGAGCATCGGCAAATGTTCAGTACTTCTTTCTTTATATCTCCCTTTGGTCATCATTGTGTTCGATATACCGAAATCGAAATCCTGCCACCTAGGCAAACGCAGATCTTGCTCACTTGAGATTCTGACTCGGATTTCTCCCCTAGATCGGTTGTCCCAGTATCTGTTCCCTCTATGGAAATACGCTTGGCTTTCAAGGTTGAATAAGCAAACTGATCTCTCTGCTTCCGTTATTCACTACTAATGTCTCTAATGCATCATGCGGTTTCTGCCGAAACTGATTAGGCCGGACTTCGCCATGATCTTCAGAACCCCCGCCACATGTCTGCACTGCTCGATCTCCTCATCTTCTGTCGCCTCTCTCTTGATCCCTGCTCTTTTCCCTTGATGGTGGTTGTGCAGGCCCCTCACGACCGATTTGAGTACTTCAAGCGTAAGACCGCTTTATATCTCTGTGCATTAATCTACAATACCCGCGTTACTTAAAGCCTCACAGAGGCTGTTGTGCTCGCTTTCCTTTGCTGTTTTGTCCAATCCAGTCTGGTTTGTCTCGGTAAGTTAACGCTTTTCAGCTTCTCATGGCATCTGCATGTGTAAAATGCATAGTTTTCTGGCAGTCTCTCTCGACTTTCTAGTCGATTTTTGACCTAACTCCTACTGCCCCTTAATTCTTGGACCCGCCAGTAACTTGTTGAGGGCATGAACTAGTTCATCTGACAAGTTCGATGATGTCAGAAATAGGTGACTTGAGTCTCGCAGATACTGCTTTTCCGATGTCACTGGGAAGCAGGACTCGCCAGGACAAGTTATATTCGTAATATTCCATATCAGAACACTCGGGAATTCATGCTTCAGAAACCTAATAACTGGGTTAATAGATTTGATCTTAGCCAAGAAGATCTTTTTTGGAACCCCTTCCACGAAGCATTTTTCGTTAATGACTGGCCTGAAGATTTCGCGCTTACAAATAAGACCTGTTCCTTCTTTGTTGGGCGTATTGACCTCGGGATGTGGCAACTTATAAATAATTGTCACACCTTTTTTCACGAGTGGAGGAAGTGTCGATCTCAAGTAATTGATAATGTCATCGACTTCACTGGCATCTCTAATAATATAAGGAAGATAGTGCGAAGTAAAAATAACAACATCACCTTTTTGGGCATTAGAAATTACCCTTCTGGTATGACCGACATTGCCAGCACATTTACTGGATCCACTATAGTAAAATCTGCAACCACTAATTGAATATAGCTTCACCTCAAACGAACCATTATTTAGTAGAAGATTATATGTATCATCTGCATGAGAGTCTCCGACCACGTGGAATGTTGAGAGCGTACTGACGTTCTGAGGTGGATTTATGGAACGGTTCTCGCCTAGATAAAATCTTGCTCTTAGACCTGTACCAAGTAGAATGCTAAAAGATGCGACTGCTACCGATACAAGAATCCCCTTCGCAATAGCAATCATTCTTCGAGGTGACCATGAAATCCTGCGTGTTCTTTTCTCGACAAACTCGTATGAAATAATTGATATTGCAAATGTAATAAAAAGTAGAGGTGTGACTGTTGTCTTTGTGATGCCAATCGTCCATCGCGCCAGCGACAAGATCCCCCAATGCCATAAATACAATGAGTAGGAAATAAGACCAATATAAACCACGGCTGGTTGTGTGAAAACTGGATATATGATTGTTCCATTGTACAGCGCTCCAATGAGAAACGATGTCAATAAAACCACCGAATTTGTTGACACTACTCCCCATTGTGTCGGCAAATACA
>Ga0194123_10003058_pt1 | contig 20632 bp, 24 predicted proteins | sample TA2MahsurfametaG_5_FD_155479 | JGI IMG/M metagenome (GOLD analysis project Ga0194123, IMG submission 155479) | Freshwater microbial communities from Lake Tanganyika, Tanzania - TA2015023 Mahale A surface | ecosystem: Environmental > Aquatic > Freshwater > Lake | place: Tanzania: Lake Tanganyika... | reverse complement strand
CTTAAAAGAATTAATACAAGAAAAGTCATATTTAGAAACTGCCTATAATTTGTTGAAAGACACAGGTATCAAAACAAAAATTGTAAGACAGTATCTTCCGGTGATTAATAAATTGGTCAACAAGTATTTAGCGTCATTAGATTTCTTTGTTAATTTTAATCTAGACGAATCGTTCAAAGAAACAATTAAGTCTCGGCATCGTGATGAGTTTTCTTATAATAACTTCTCTGAAGGCGAAAAACAACGAATTGATATGGCTTTGATGTTAACTTGGCGTGCTGTTGCTAAGCTAAAAAATTCTGCCAATACCAATCTACTGATACTTGATGAAATTTTTGATTCAAGTCTTGATGCCAACGGCACCGAGTATTTGATGAATATCCTACATATGTTAGAAAATGTAAATTTATTTGTCATATCACACAAAGGCGATGTGTTACAAGATAAATTTACTAATGTTATTCGATTTATAAAAGAAAAGAATTTTTCAAAGGTAAAAAAATGAATGATGAAGTCTTAGTTATTAATACTACTGATAGTTTGACAAAACCAAAAGTTTTAGAGCCAATGAGTTTATACAATGAACATTATCCGTTGCTTTCACAAAAGATGCCAGAATATACTAAATCTCTGCCAAATACTCAAATAAATATTTTAATTGAACGAATGAAGTTAACAATGAAAAAATTTGGCGGCATTGGCCTCTCTGCCAATCAATGTGGTATACCAATTAGAATGTTTGTCATTGGCCACGAAGACTTCAATATGGTATGCATCAACCCAAAAGTTTTGATGAAATCGGATGAAGTTGAAAAAAAAGATGAAGGTTGCCTCTCTTTTCCTGCTTTATTCTGTAAGATTGAAAGACCTCAATGGATTAACGTAGAGTTTACCAATGAGCACGGGCAAGTTGTTCAAACAAGACTTGACGGCTTGACTGCTCGCTGTTATCTACATGAACTTGATCATATGAATGGCATCAAGTTTACCAGTTATGTTGGTTCAGTTGCTCTTAAAATAGCAAAGGCAAAACAAAAAAAAATAATTAAAACTGCAATTCGAAAGAACAAGTAATGAGTTATTCATTTGATCCTAAAGATGATGTTGAAACGCAATGGCAAAAATGGCGTGATTCCGGTTTGATGTTTGAAGACATTGATGAAAGTATGCTTCGTGAGCGTGTAATTCAGGAACTTACTTATGTTTCAAAGATGGATGTAAAAGAATACACTTTATATCAAAAATGGTGTGAAGTACAAGAACGTTATCCGTCTATTATTGTAAATGATCTTTGGGAAGGCGAGAAACGTGTACTTGAAGATGAAGAACAACGCCGAGCAATTGAAGAAATCAAGCGTAACTTTTGGTTGCCAGAAACACCAGAATCATATGAAGCTTTGCAACCAGAACTTCTCTACACTAATAAAGATAAAGAATTGCCTGAACTTTGGAATTGTATTCGAACATTTTCTTCTACGATGAAGAACAATTCTAATATTGGTCGTAATCTAAACTTTATCGTGCGTGATAGAGTTACTAAGAAGTATCTTGGTGTAATTTGTATTTCATCTGACTTTCTTGATTTAACACCAAGAGACAAGTATATTGGTTGGTCAAAAGAATTAAAGACACAAGGCGGCATGATTAATCATACTGCAATTGGTTCTACAATTGTACCTCTGCAACCACTTGGTTTTAATTATGTTGGCGGTAAATTATTGGCACTTCTTTGTCTTTCCGATCCTATACAAGAGATGTGGGAAAAGTTATATGGTGACAAGTTAGTATCTGTAAGTACCACTTCACTTTATGGTAAAACTAAAGCTGACGGCCTTTCTCAGTATGACAACTTAGACTACTGGCAGAAAATGGGCTTTACTTCCGGCTCTGTGTCATATGAACCAAATAATGATACTCGTTATATGATTCGTGAGTGGTTGAAAACTAATCACACTCGCCGTTATTTTGAATGGTACATTGCAAAGAAACCATCCGGTCAACCACATAAGCGTGATCACAAAAATCGTTCATTGACATTCACATATAGCAAACTCAGTGTGCCAAAAGAACTTGTCAAGTCTGATCATGCTCGAGGCATTTATTGGTGTCCATTGTATGCCGAATCTGTAGAATTTCTCCGAGGCGAACATGATGGCAAGAATATGAAAAAGTGCTTTGATTCATCAGTAGAAAACCTAAGTAATTTATGGAAAGAGAAACACGCAAAGCCTCGTATCAAGCAATTGGTTAAAAAAAGCAGAGTGTCAAGTGAGTCTCTTTTCTATGACAATCTAGCAATAATGACCTGGCAAGAAACAAAAGACAAATATTTGCCGCAAGTGGGTCGATAAATATAGTATAGTTGTTTATATGCGGTGAGTCCGAGACAGCCTACCCCCGTAGGTAGAGAGGTTTAACTCCTCTAAACCGCTCCACTTCTGTTGTTTTCTGGCAACAAAATTCCTGAGTAAAATCAACAGCTTACAAAGGGCTTGACAAAGCACTGAAGCTATCGTACAATCCTTACATAATTGATACGGATACATACATGACTTTTACTGCCGAACAAAAATCGCAGCTGGCCAAGTTAATGGCAACCGAGAATCTAACGGTGCAACACCAAAAGATTCATACTGCAAAATTTGATCCGATCAATCGTGTACTCTATTTGCCAATTTGGCAGAATATGAATGGTGACCTCTATGACCTGCTAACTGGCCATGAAGTCGGTCACGCATTGTATACCCCTGCTGACGGCTGGCATTCTGCCGCTACTGACAAATCTAAGCCTGCAAGTTATAAAAACTTTTTGAATGTAGTTGAAGATGCTCGTATTGAAAAGAAAGTGAAACGCCGGTATCCTGGTTTGAAGTCATCTTTTCAAAAGGCTTATAAAGAACTATTTGACCGTGATTTCTTTGGTCTTCATGGTCGCAGCACTAACGATATGGCGTTTATTGATCGCCTGAATATTTTTACAAAGTCTCAATATACAGCAGACTGGATTCAATTTAGTTCTAAGGAACAAAAGTTTGTTACTGAAATTGAATCACTTGAAACATGGGATGATGTTGTTCGATTAACGGACAGTATTTTCGAATACTCTAAAGATGAGCAATTTGAAATGCAAAATTATGATTTTAATTATGCTTTCGATGAATCAAATGAAGAGAATGAAGATTTATTTGATTCCAGTATGGATTCTCCTGATGGTACCTTTGGTTCAGAGGATTCAGACTTGAAATCCAAATCAAATAATAATTTTGATTCTGATGAAAATACAGAAGATCAAGAGAGCGGTGATTCAAGTGAAGAAGAATCTAAAGCATCTGATGTAAATGATGAAGATGATTCTAAAAACAAATCAAATAAAATTAATCGCAACAAGCAATCTAGTCTCACCGATAAAGATCAGTTTGCACCCGAATGTGTAACTGATGAAGAGTTTCGTAAGCGTGAAAATCTTTTGCTTGATGAAAAAAGTCAACCATATATTTATGTAAATATTCCAAAGTACAATAAAAAGTATTCGATCACTCCTGCAAAGCGTGTTATTGAACAAATCGAAGACTTCTATACAAAACCAAATGAGAGTAATTACATTCGTATGAATCCAGATAAAGTTCGTGAACTGGTAAACAATTTCAAGAATCGTAATGAGCGATTTATTGGTCTTCTAGTAAAAGAATTTGAAATGCGTAAGGCGGCTAAGGCTTACAATAAGTCTAAGTTGTCCGATACTGGTGACATTGACATTAACAAGCTTTCATCGTATAAGTTTGATGATAACATTTTCCGCAAAGTGATGCTTACGCCTAAGGGTAAGAATCACGGTTTGATTTTGTTGCTTGACAAATCTGGTTCTATGTCTGACAATATGCCTGGATCAATTGAACAAATTTTGATTTTGTCCATGTTCTGCCGCAAAGTGAATATTCCGTTTATTGTTTATGGTTTCGGTGGTGAAACTGAATCTTATAAGGCGGATCACGGTCATAAACAATATAATAACGTATTTTCTGCTAACGATAGAGACCTTAAATTATTTCCGGTGTTTATGCGTGAGTACTTGAACTCATCAATGTCTAATTCTGAATTCACTAAGGCAGTTCGTGCTCTTTTGTGCTTAAAGTTGGCATATGAAGTTCGTTGGCATTCTTATCCTAAATCCGAAAAATTATCCAATACTCCGCTGAACGAAGCAATTATTGCTACTGGTCACATTATGAAAGAATTCCGTAAGCAACATAATCTTGATTTGTCCAGTTTGATTATTGTCCATGATGGCGATTCTGATACAAGCAAGTTTTACTATGAATATGATGTGCGCTATAATCAAGTCAGGTCTCAATGGTATGACACCAACTACTCTAATGTAATTGTACAAGATACTCAAAATAAGTTTCAACACAAGCTTGAATGTAATCTTACAAAATATGATCCTTTGCTGCTTTGCGCTCTAGATTGGTTTAAACAGACCACGAACTCTAAAGTTTTTGGTTTCTTTCTGACTTCTAGTGGTCGCCAAACTAAAAGTTCGATTGCTAATCGATATGTGTTTGAAGATGGTGAACATTATGTTACTAAGCATTATGCTGCTCGTAGAGCTAATGCCTTTAATGAAGCAAATGCTCTTGATGAAAAATTAAGTAAGATTGTAAAACAGTTTAAGACTGAAAAGTTTGTTGCTTGCAAGACCCGTGGTTACCATGATTTCTTTATCATTGCTGGCGGTGAAGAGCTAACTACTGAGAATGAAGAAATCGAAATCGAAGGCAAAATGACTGCTTCAAAGTTGAAAAATGCCTTTATGAAGTATAATAAAAAGCGTTCTATTAATCGTGTTCTGGTCTCCAGATTCATTCAGGGCATTGCCGCCTGATGTTGTTTTTATGCAACAGAGACTTGACAATGTTTCTGTTGTGTTATATAATGTGTGTATTATTGATAAGGATTGATTATGCCTACCCGTGCTGAAACCCGCCAAAATTTTATTGATGCTCTGGTTGCCCTTCAGCGGCCAATTGTGACTCGGCGTGAAATTAAGAAGATTTGCTCAGAACTTGGTATCTCTGGTGTTCCGTGGTTTACTAAAGAAGAAACAAATCGTGTTGGTCGTGGATTGTACAAAGTGCCAGTTGCTGGTACTCCGGCAATTCAAATGACCGCTCAAATATTGCCAATGATTAAACCTGTAGAAAAGTCTGAAAATCGAATTCAAAATGTTTCGACCGACCTGGAAGAAACTGATCTTGTGCCTAAGAACTACAAAAATTATGTAGCATTTGGTAACTTTGATGATGTTTTGTCAATTGTACAAAGTAATCGTTTCTTTCCTGTTTTTATTTCTGGTCATTCTGGTAACGGCAAAACCATGAGTGTCGAGCAAGCTTGTGCTCGTGCAAAGCGTAAGTTTGTTTGCGTTTCAATGACACCTGAAACTGATGAAAGTGATTTGCTTGGTAACTATGTGCTGATTAACGGTAACATGGAATGGCGTGATGGTCCTGTGACCACTGCCGCTAGACAAGGCGCTGTGCTCTGCATTGATGAAATTGATTACGGTGCTCAAAATCTTTCTTGCTTGCAGCGTGTACTTGAAGGCAAGCCGTTTATGTTGAAAAAGAAAGGCGAACTGATTGTGCCTGCGCTCGGTTTTACGGTATTTGCTACTGCTAATACTAAGGGCAAAGGCTCTGATGATGGTCGTTATATGTTCACCAATGTTTTGAACGAAGCATTTCTTGAGCGTTTTCGCAATACGATGGAACAAGAATGGCCTCCGGTTGTCACTGAACGTAAGATTGTTCGTAAGGAACTTGCTTCAGTTGGTTGTGATGATGAAGATTTTGCTGACAAGCTCGTTACTTGGGCTGATGTTATTCGCAAGACTTTTGCTGATGGCGGTTGTGATGAAGTGATTTCTACACGCCGTTTGGTACACATTGTTGAAACCTTTGGCATCTTTAATGACAAGATGAAGGCAATTCGTATGTGCTTGAACCGCTTTGATGATGATACTAAGGCATCTTTTCTTGACCTGTATACCAAGGTAGATTCTGGTGCTACTGTTGAACAAATTCTGACTCCGCCGGTATCTGAAACGCCGGCAAAAACGGATGAAGAGATTCCGTTTTAATCAGTTTTTCCGCCTAAATTTTTTAGGTTTTTATTTTCCTTTTTAGGAGATTTTTATGAGTGCTCATGTAAGTTGGTATACTAAAGAAGTTAACGTTGATACTTTTTGTCATATGTTAAATCCAACATCTAATGAATTGATTGACTGTGATCCCGTAGGCCAAAGACCTGATATTGAATCAATGAGTAAACGACAAGGCATTTTAGATACTTTATTTCGTGGCTATGATATTGGTGAATTAAAGTTAAGAGAAATAGGAGTTGGCTTTCATAAATTTAGATCAATTGATGGAGGTCATAGAAAACGAACTATTCGTGATTATATAAAAGGTAAATTTAAAACTCATAAAAATACAATTTGTTATGTTGAAGATCAAGTTTTTAAAATCGGTAATATGTATTATAAAGATTTACCAGTTGAGGTGAAAGACTACTTGATTCACTATAAAATTAGATTTACAATTTATGATAAAACGATGACAGATGAGCAAGCGGGTGAAATTTTCCGACGGACGAATATTAGTACCGATGTTAATTGGCAAGAAATGCTTAATTCATATGAAGATAATTTGGTAGCAAAATTTATTCGTGAAATTTCAAGGCCCATTCGAGGACAGAATAATAAGTATCATCCTTTGTTTGAATATCGTGATTTGTCTTCCGAAAAAAGAAAACAATATTGGTTTAACTCACCTTCAACTAGATTGCGAGATGATGAATTTGTTACACGGTTACTTACTGTATTGACAAAAACACCAAAAGATAAAAATTGGATGACATGTTCAAACAAAGAGACAGAAGCTTGTTTTATTGAACTGGGTGATAAAGAGAATGGTAATTGGGTGAACAATCCAAATGAAGCAAAAAGAAACCAAAATATGGTAATTGAAGGTTTAGATTTTATGTTAAATTATGTTAAAGCAAAAAAATCCAAATCTAGACAACTTTTTAGCACACAAGAATTTACTGTTGTTTCTCGTTTTTATACATATTTAATTAGAACTTTTGGCCGAAATGGTTTTAAAGTTGAAGATTGGAATAATTTATATATTAAAATCAGAAATTCTATGGATCATTTTGTTGGAAAAAATGAAAAAAATTTACGAACTGATACACATAAAGATAATAAAGGTCTTCGTCTTGTTTGTGAATGTTTTCGTCAATATTTAACTGTACATGACGATCAAACAAGGTGTGAACAGTCTATAAAATGGTTGCTTGAAGAAATGAATATCAATAATTGTGGTATCATATTTCTAGACTCAAATCGTGTTTTTTCTTCTCAAATTGTAGAGCAGATTTTGCGTAAACAAAATTATAAATGTTGGATTACAGGTAAAAACTTGAGTATCAAAGATGCCGTTGGCGGTCATATTGTAGCTCATTCAGACGGCGGTAAAACAACTGTTGAAAATTGTATGGTTTGTCATAAAAATGAAAATAAAAAAATGGGTTCAACGGATGCAAATCTTTACCGTTTTATGCGTCGGAAAGAACTGGCAAAAGAAATATCAATTGCCTAATAACGCTTGACAATTAACTCAGTTTATTATATACTGACATCTCTTTGAGAGAACAGTCGCCTCTCAAAACTTTGTAATAAATGCGACTAATTTTGGAGAACTTTGTAATGACGACTAAAGAAAAAGTCTTTAACTATCTGTCTAAGGACAGCGACCGCAACACCCTAACTGCTGCTCGTATGCAGAGCCTTTTTGGTGTTTCTAACCCTTCTGCAACTATCAATGACCTCCGCAATGAAGGTCATGCCATTTATTTGAACACCCGTGTCGTTAACGGCGAGCGTGTTTCTTTCTATCGCCTTGGTACTCCTACCAAGCGTATGGTTGCTGCTGGCATCCAAGCCATTCGTTCGCAAGGTGAGCGTGCTTTTGCCTAATCGTTAAATACCTTTTGGCTTAGGAGAGATATATATTTGTATCTCTCCTTTTTTTTATCTTATGGGTGCATTATGGAAATACAAGTCAAACTTGATGAATTGAGAAAAAATAAATTGTTTATCGCCACACCCATGTATGGTGGTATGGCACATGGTCTTTATGTTAAATCTTGTCTTGACTTACAATCTATGATGACCAAATACACAATCGAAACCAAGTTTTCGTTTTTGTTTAATGAATCACTAATTACTCGTGCTCGTAATTATCTTGTCGATGAATTTTTGCGTACTGATTACACACATATGCTTTTTATTGATTCTGACATTCACTTTAATGCAAAAGATGTTCTTGCTCTTATGGCACTTGATAAAGATGTAATTGGTGGTCCTTATCCAAAGAAAGCAATTAACTGGCGAAATGTTGTTGACGTTGCTCGTAAACATCCTGACCTAGAGCCAAAAGAACTTGAAAAGTTAGTTGGTGAATATGTCTTTAATGTTGTAAAAGGCACCAAACAATTTTCTGTAACAGAGCCTCTTCAAGTTATGGAAATTGGAACTGGATACATGATGATCAAACGTCATGTGTTTGATAAAATGCAAAGTTCTTATCCAATGATTCACTATAAGCCTGACCATGTTGGTCAATCCAACTTTGATGGTAGTCGGTATATTCATGCATACTTTGATACTGTAATTGACTCCAAAGGTAGTATCACAGATGGTGGAACAGATCGTTATCTAAGTGAAGATTATATGTTTTGCCAAATGTGGCGTAAAATTGGCGGCGAAATCTACTTATGTCCTTGGATGAAAACACAACACGTTGGTAGTTATGCATTTACTGGCGATATGCCGGCTGTTGCTAACTTTGCAGGTAAACTATGAGACAAATTGATTACAAATATAGCGAAGACCGCCTGTTAGAAGAATTGCGCGATTACATAGACGCAACTTATGGCGAGCATTATTCACAGAATAAATTTCAGGCAACTGAATTTATTATGGACTCTGGCCATGGTGAGGGTTTCTGTGTTGGCAATATTTTAAAATATGCTCAACGATATGGTAAAAAAGATGGTTATAACCGCAAAGACCTTCTGAAGGTGTTACACTATGGAATTATGGCACTACATAATCACGATATGACTAAAGGAACTAAATAATGAAACTCTCAAGTGAAACTTTAAACGTGCTGAAAAATTTCGGCAGTATTAATCCAGGAATCTTTCTCAAAAAGGGTAAGACTCTTAAAACTGTATCTACTCACAAGAATATTTTAGCGCAAGCTACTATTCCTGATGAAATTCCAGCTGACTTTGGCATCTATGATTTGAACGAATTTCTTTCGGTCATTTCTCTTCACAAAGACGATTTGAGTCTTGAATTCGATTCAAAGAATGTTGTTATCTCCGGCCTTAAAGGTCGCAGTAAAATTAAGTATCGTTCTTGTGACTCTATTATGATTGTTGCTGTACCTGAAAAGACTTTGACACTTCCTTCAACTGATATTGAGTTTGAACTTACAGCTGAAGACTTCCGTTGGATTCTTGATGCTGCTAATGTTCTTGGCAGTCCTCAAATTTCTGTTGAATCCGATGGCACCAAAGTAACTCTTAATACTTTAGATGTTGCAAATGATTCTGCACATACTGAATCGCTCAATCTTTCTACTACTGGCAATGGCGACAAGTATAAGATGGTGTTTAAAACTGAAAACATTTCTAAAATTCTAAGTGATGCTTATGAAGTTAAGATTTCTTCAAAAGGCATTTCGCATTTTAAGAGTAAAAAAAATAACATTGAATATTGGATTACAACTGAAGTTGGTTCCACCTTTCAGAAAGGCTAACTATGATTTTGTTTATTGATGCTGAAACTAAAACTAACATATATGTTAACCCTAATACTATAAAAAGTCTTCGGGAAACTAAACTGGGAAACTTGTATGTGACTAAAATCAATTTTATTGATGATACATATATGCTTGTAACAGATGAACCAGAAATTTGCGCTGAGAAGTTAAGTAAGAAAACTTCTAAATAATATTATGTTTAAAGTGGAGAATTTTTATTATGAAACATGTTCTGTGGGTAGAATCACACAGACCCAAAACTATTGGCGATTGTATTCTCCCGGAACGTCTAAAGAAGCCATTTCAAGAGTATGTCAATCAAGAAAACATTCCAAATCTGCTTCTAGCTGGTGGCCCAGGTGTCGGCAAGACAACTGTGGCGAAAGCTATGTGCAACGAAATTGGATGCGACTATCTCGTAATCAATGGCTCTGATGAGTCCGGTATTGACACCTTTCGTGTCAAAATTAAAAACTATGCTTCTTCTATGTCATTGTCTGGTGGCCGAAAAGTCATCATCATTGACGAAGCTGATTATCTAAACCCTAATTCTACACAACCTGCTTTACGAAATGCAATCGAAGAATTTGCATCTAATTGCTCGTTCATTTTTACTTGCAATTATAAGAATCGCATTATTGACCCTCTTCATTCTCGGTGTGCAGTTATTGATTTTTCATTAAAAGGCACTGAGAAAGCGCAGATGGCCAAAGACTTCTTTGGTCGTATCAAGCAAATTCTGCAAAGTGAATCGGTCTCGTTTGATGACAAGGTTGTTGCTGAACTGGTCAAGAAACACTTTCCAGATTTTCGGCGTGTCATCAATGAACTTCAACGTTATTCACAGTTTGGTAAAATTGACTCTGGCATTCTAGCACAGATTGCTAATGTTTCAATTACCGAAATTGTAAAACATATGAAAGAAAAAGACTTTGGTGCTATTCGTAAGTGGGTGGCATCTGGAGACTTTGATGCAAATGTGGTCTTTCGGCAAATTTATGATGCCTTGTATGATGTATTAAAACCTCAATCTATTCCACAAGCTGTATTAATTATTGCTGACTATCAATACAAGCAAGCGTTTGTTGCTGACGGTGAAATCAATCTTGTGGCTTGTCTTGTTGAATTGATGAGTAACTGTGAGTTTGCATAATGACTACTGATATTGACCGTATTTTAGATTCGTTTCGATCAAATGAACGTAGAAAGAAAAATCGGTTGTATGATCGAAAGTATGAAAATAAAATACATTTTGATAGAAAAGAAGATACTGAACCGCATAAAATGGGAGTAGACATGGATCCGGACTTTAACGGCCAAACTCACACCGAATTCTTTTTAAGTGCATCTTCTTTAAATGATCACTACATTTCAAAGATTTTATCCAAAAGAATTGAGTGTGGCTATAATACACTTACCGTAAAAGAAAATCTTTTGTGTGATACAAAAAGTTGGGCTGCTTATACTCATAAACTAATGGAAAATCCAGATATTCAAGTGATTGAATATAGTAACAAAGCTGGCATGATTGTAAATCACGCTACGATTGATTTTTTGGATTACACCATTGATTCAAGTCTTGTTGAAGTTAAGCTTTTTGGTTCAAAAGAATATATTGAAAATACTTATGATGAATTAAAGAGAGAATTTTCAGTTGCTAATTGTTACATTGAATGGGTTTATGGTGGCTCTGGCGAATCCATAACCATTCCTTTATTGCCTGAAAAAATGCCAATTTCTGAGATGTATCCGTTTCTTGGTGATGAATCAATTGAAGAATACTATGAAAGGTTTCTGAATTCTTCAGCGTCAATTCTGCTTTTGATTGGCCCACCTGGTACTGGCAAGACAACTTTCATTCGTGGTTTGTTACACTATGCATCACGAAATGCCATTGTAACCTATGATGAAAAGATTCTTGACCGGGATTATGTGTTTGCTCAGTTTGTTGAAGGTGAAGTTGGTGTTATGGTTATCGAAGATGCTGACAATTTCCTCAAATCTCGTTCAAATGGTAATACAATGATGCACCGATTCCTCAATGTCGGTGATGGTTTAATTTCTACAAAAGGTAAGAAACTTATTTTTTCTACCAATCTGCCATCGACCAATGACATTGATAGTGCATTGGTTCGTCCTGGCCGTTGTTTTGATATTGTGTCTTTCGATAACTATACTAAAGAACAGGCTGATAATCTCGCTAAGAAACTTGGTGTAGACTTCAAACCAAAAGATAACAAGTCGGATACCTATTCTCTGGCTGAAATTTTTCACACTCAAAACAATACCAAACCCAAACAAACAAACAGAAAAATGGGATTCGTATGAGCAATCCATTTGATTATGTAAATCAGATTCTACATGGCAAAAAGAATCTGATTGTTGATGAAGTAACTGAAAAGGCTTACAATTCATTCATTATAAACAGGTCGCTTTCTTATCATTATGACTGTGTTTTGTTTGCAAATGAGATGAATCAGCGTCATTTTCTAGACAAAAAGTTACAAAATTTGTTTCTTATAAATACCGTAAGGTCTCGAAAAAGGCCTTTTGCTAAGTGGATAAAATCTGAAAAAAGTGAAGACATAGAATGCATCAAAAAATACTTCAACTATTCGGATATGCGAGCTCGTGAAGTTCTTCTCCTTCTTAGTGAAGACCAAATCCAACAATTAAAAGAAAAAACCGAAAGCGGTGGATTAAGGAAATGATATGTCTGATATTTTCAAAGGAGTCGGCGTTGAAATAACACTTGACGATGAAGACGCTTTTCTAAAAGTAAAAGAAACTTTAACAAGAATTGGTGTCTCTTCTCGTAAAGAAAAAGTATTATATCAATCCTGCCATATTTTACACAAACAAGGACGCTATGTAATTTTACATTTCAAAGAACTTTTTGCTTTAGATGGCAAACCTTCTACAATAACAGAAAATGATATTCAACGAAGAAATGCCATCGCTAATTTGTTAGAAGAATGGGGATTAGTAAAGATTCTTAAAGATGAAAAAGAAAAGATACAAGACAACTTAGCGCCCTTGCATCAAATAAAAATTATAGCATTCAAAGATAAAAGTGAATGGAAACTAGTTAGTAAATACACGATAGGAAAAAAGAAGGTTGATTAATTATTATGAAAACCAAAACTGTGAGGTTGAAAAATCTCTATACAGGAGAGATTTTATTTACCGATAATTATAATGAGGTGGTGGATAAAGATGGAATTGAATTCATCTACGTTTATAAACAGGAAAATCCAAACAGAAAATACCTTGTTAACCGAAAAGCTTTCGAGATTTTAAATAAATAAATTCATCCCTCGGGATGGGAACCAGCAGTCCGAGGTTAAGGCTGGTAAAAAATTTCTCGGGTCAACGCCTAATGGGTTGGCAATTTCATTAACTTGCTTAATAAGGAGAAACTATGACTCTCAATAACTTTGTACATTTTCGTCCGCTTCATCATACCACTCTTGGTTTTGAACGATTCTTTAATGATGTTGAAAGACTTCTCAAAGAAGACCCTCAAACAAAAGCTGGTAATTTCCCTCCACACAATATCATCAAACTAGACGACAATCGTTATGTTGTAGAATTGGCAGTTGCTGGTTTTGCAAAAGATGAGATTGATATTTCTGTTGAAGATGGAAATCTCATGGTGAAAGGTGAAAAGAAAGATAAAGAGACCAGTTTGAATTATCTACATCGTGGTATTGGCACTCGTTCATTTACCAAAACCTTCACAGTTGTCGATACAATTGAAGTTTGTGGCGCCGAGTTTAAAGACGGCATTCTTCGTATTGGTCTAGAAAATATTATTCCAGATCATAAGAAACCACGAAAAATTGAAATTGGTGGCAACCTAGAATCATTTAAGCCTCAACTTCTACAAGAAGACAAAGCGGCATAAATGAAAGGGAGAGCTTGACTCTCCCTTGTTTTTACTTTATAATGAAATATGAAGCAGAAATTTATTGATGCGTATATGAAAACTGCTGAGATTTTTGCTAAACTATCTACAGCTCGGCGTCTTCATGTCGGTGCTCTTGTTGTAAAAAATGATCGAATTATTTCCATTGGTTATAATGGAATGCCATCTGGTTGGGATAATAACTGTGAAGAAGAAACTCTAGATAAAATAGATACAGATAGTGGCGAAATTAGATTAGGTAGATTAACAACTAAACCAGAAGTTCTTCATGCGGAGACAAACGCTATCGCAAAGTTAGCTAAGTCTACAGAGTCCGGTGATGGTGCGACAATGTTTATTACTCATGCGCCTTGTCTTGAATGTGCTAAACTAATTTTTCAAAGTGGCATTAATTCTGTTTACTATCGCAATGCTTATCGTAACAATGATGGTATAGAATTTTTAAAAAAATGTAGTGTGAATATAAAAAAATGTTAAATGAAATGTTTAAAATCTTATGAAAACTATTCCTATTATTTCCGTCAATAGAAATTGTAATGGTTGCACCATGTGTTGTCAAGGATGGTTGTGGGGTGAAGCTCATGGTAAACAATTTTGGTCTGGTAGACCTTGTCATTTTGTAGCGGAAAAAGGTTGCACAATATATGAAAATAGACCAGAAGTGCCATGTGTTAGTTTTAGATGTAGTTGGTTAGATGAACCTAATATTTTTCCGGAATGGACTAAACCGAATCTATCAAAAATTTTAGCGACTAAACAAAAGACAAAAAACGGAATTTCATTCTATAAAATAATAGAGTGTGGTGAAAAAATTGATTCAACTGTTTTAAATTATTTGATTTTATATTCATTGCAAAATTCTGTTAATATGAATATTCAAGTTGGCGGCGGCTGGGCTAACTACGGAACACAAGAATACCTTGCTGATGTATGAGTGAAATTAATTTTTCAAAATGGTGATTAATCATGTTAATTTTACCTGATAATATGGTTGGAAAACCGGTAGGTTTTACTTGTTCAACATTTGATTTACTTCATGCAGGACATATTCTTATGCTTGCTGAAGCGAAATCGGTATGTGATTATTTAATTGTTGGTCTTCAAAGTGATCCAACAATTGATCGGCCTGCTAGTAAAAACAAACCAGTTCAATCAATCGTTGAACGATACGTGCAACTTTCTGCTGTCAAATTTGTTGATGAGATTGTTGTGTATGATACAGAGAAAGACCTTGAAGACCTGTTGATGTTCTTGCCAATTACCATGCGTATCATTGGTGAAGAATATGAAGGTAAAAATTTTACAGGTAAAGAAATATGTGATGACAGAAACATTAAAATGTTTTATAATTCACGCAAACATAGATTCAGTTCTTCTGAGCTTCGAAGCCGTACTTATCAATCTGAACTAAAGAAAAATTCTGTATGACAAATTTAAATGGGAGAAAATATGAACGTTCGTGAACTCGCAAAGAAGATGGCTATTGAAAACAAACTGCCAAGAGCAGAGAAGTATGATTTGGTGCTTCGTGAATTCGATAGCATGGTTGAGTTAATTGGATTCGTTCAAGATCCAAATTATGATATGAAAGATTTCGAGGGCCGAGAAATGTTGTTCCCGAAACGATGGGTAACTTTGGGAGTTTTTCCCGATGATAAGAAAGTGAGCTTGCAATGAGTATTCAGCTTGTAACTTTGAAAACCAATCACACACTAATTGGTGACGTTGATTATAATGGTGGAAATACTATCACAATTAAAGAGCCACTTCAAGTTGTAATTCAGCCCACTAAAGACAGTTCTTCAAGTGTAATGTTTATGCCATTTGTTGAATATGCACAAGAATTTAAAACTGGTTTTAAAATTTCAATGAATGATGTTTTGATGCTTTCAACACCAGTTCAAGACTTAGAAGATAATTATCGACAATTGTTTAGTCGCATTCAAATTGCCTCTACTCTTCCAAAGTTGTGATATACTTATTGAATGAAATATTATACGAATATATCTATACAAGGTAACAACATTCTGTATCGTGGTATCAACAACGGTCGGCGGGTCAACAAGAAAATTGATTACTCGCCGACTTTGTTTTTGCCAACAAATAAAAACACAGAATGGCAAACTTTATTTGGTGAGAAATTAGAACCAAAACGATTTGAAACAATTCGTGATGCTCGTGATTTTGTTAAGCGATATGATAGTGTAGAAAATTTTAAAATCTATGGCAATGATCGGCATGAATATGCCTTTATTACTGATGAACATCGTGGTCAAATCGAATGGGACATTAAAGAACTTTCAATTGTTATTATTGACATTGAAGTGGGTTCTGAAAATGGTTTTCCTGATCCATATAAAGCAACTGAACCAATTACAGCTATTGCCGTTCGTCAACTTAATGGTGCCATAACTGTTTATGGCTGTGGTGATTACGAAAAACAAGGTAATGAAAACTATGTAAAATGTAAAGATGAATGGACTCTATGTAAAACTTTTCTAAAAGATTGGCAAGACAACTATCCCGATGTTGTTTCTGGTTGGAATATTGACTACTTTGATATTCCGTATCTTGTGAATCGTTTTAATCGCATTCTTGGCGAAGATGAAACTAAAAAACTTTCACCATGGAATAATGTATGGGAGAAAAGTTTTGTTCACAAAGGTCAACAGAAAAAAGTTTACAATATAACTGGCATTGCTGCTCTTGATTACATTGAATTGTATCGTTGGTATGCTCCTGCTGGTAAGTCACAAGAGTCTTATTCTCTAAATCATATTTCAAGTGTAGAATTAAATGAAACAAAACTATCATACGAAGAATTCGATAACCTCCACCAATTGTATAAACTCAATTATCAAAAATTTATTGAGTATAACATCAAAGATGTGGAACTTGTCGTCAAGCTTGAAGACAAATTAAAACTTATTGAATTGGCATTGACTCTTGCATACGATACTAAGTGTAACTACGAAGATGTATTTGCACAGACTCGTATGTGGGACTCACTAATTTATTCGTATTTACTTGAGAAAAAAATTGTTGTTTCTCCCAAAGAGATTCAACGAAAAGAAGCAGCATTTGAAGGTGCATATGTTAAAGAACCTCAAGTTGGTATGCATAATTGGATTGCTTCATTTGACTTAGATAGTTTGTATCCACATTTAATGATGATGTACAATATCTCACCAGAAACGCTAATTGAACATAGTAATTACACCGATGAAATGCGGCAAATTATTGCAAATGGAGTTTCTGTTGATGATCTACTTCAACAAAAAGTAAACACAAAAGGCCTGAAAGATGTAACAATTACACCAAACGGCCAGTTCTTTCGCACAGATATTCAAGGCTTTCTGCCAAAGATGCTTGAAGAAATGTATGAAGACCGGAAAAAATTTAAGAAATTAATGCTTAAATGTAAACAAGAATATATTGATGAAAAAAATCCAAGAAAAAAAGAAGAAATTGGCAAGCTAGTTGCAAGATATAATAATCTGCAACTTGCAAAAAAAGTTTCTTTGAATTCTGCTTACGGTGCTCTAGGTTCTCAATACTTTCGTTTCTACGATTTGAGAATGGCTTTAGGTGTTACAATGGCAGGTCAATTATCTATTCGTTGGATTGAAAATAAAATCAATTTATACATGAATAAATTATTAAAAACTAATGGACAAGATTATGTTATCGCCTCAGATACAGATTCGATTTATCTCCGTCTTGGTGGGCTCGTTGACAAAGTGTATACGGGCAAACCAGAAACTACTAAAGTCATCTCCTTCATGGATCGCGTCTGTGAGGATAAGATACAACCTTATATTGATGAAAGTTATCAAGAACTTGCTTCGTATGTTAATGCGTATGCCCAAAAAATGAGAATGAAGCGTGAGGGCCTTTCAAACAAAGGATTCTGGACGGCCAAAAAACGCTATGTTCTTAATGTATTCAATAACGAAGGCGTTCAGTATGATGAGCCTGATATGAAAATTATGGGTCTTGAGGTGGTTAAATCATCAACACCTGCAATCATTCGTGAAAAGATGAAAGAAGCAATCTCTCTTATCATCAATACTGACGAAGCAACTGTGCAAAACTTTATTCTTAATTTAAAAGAAGAGTTTAAGAAGTTACCTGTCGAAGAAATTTCTTTTCCTCGTGGTGTTAATGGTATTCGTGACTATTCTGATTCTGTCAGCCTATATAAGAAGGGCACACCTATTCATGTAAAAGGTGCCATTCTTTATAATCACCTCTTGCAAGAGATGAAACTTGACAAAAAGTATCCTCTTATTCAAGAAGGCGAGAAACTAAAGTTCACATATCTAAAAACACCAAATCCTCTTAAAGATTCAGTAATCTCTTTTCCAGTCAGGCTGCCAAAAGAATTTGGTCTGCAAAAATATATTGACCATGAAACTCAGTTTGATAAATCATTTATCGAACCGATGAAGATTATTTTGGATTACATGAACTGGAAGATTGAAAAAGAAAATTCAATCGAAAGTTTTTTTGCATAATTGAAAACAAATTTATATAAAAATTGGAGAAACAAATGAGCATTCTTGAAAAATTAAAAAAGAATTCCACAATTAAAGATACTGCTATACTTTCTAAGTCGAAGTTTTTTAACGACAAAGACCGCATCACAACACCTGTGCCCATGGTAAATGTTGCTTTTTCTGGCAGTATTGATGGTGGTTTTACACCTGGTCTTACTATGTGGGCAGGTCCATCAAAACACTTTAAAACCGCATTTAGTCTTTTGATGGCTAAGGCTTACATGGACAAATATCCTGACGCTGCACTTTTGTTTTATGATTCAGAGTTTGGCACACCCATTAAATACTTTGAAACATTTAACATTGATATGGAACGTGTTGTGCATACGCCCTTGACTGACATTGAACAGTTGAAGTTTGATATTATGCAACAGTTACAAGAAGTGAATCGTGGTGACAAACTTATTGTTGTGCTTGATTCTATCGGCAACTTGGCATCTAAGAAAGAAGTTGAAGATGCACTTGAAGGTAAATCTGTTGCTGATATGAGCCGTGCAAAACAAGTGAAGAGTTTGTTTCGTATGGTCACACCACATCTAACATTAAAAGATATTCCCATGGTAGTTGTTAATCATACTTACAAAGAAATTGGTATGTTTCCAAAAGATATTGTTGGTGGCGGTACAGGTTCTTACTATTCTGCTGACAACATTTATATTCTTGGTCGCCAACAAGAAAAAGATGGCACTGAGATTACTGGTTACAACTTTATTATCAATGTTGAAAAGTCTCGTTATGTGCGTGAGAAGTCCAAGATTCCTGTAAATGTTTCTTTTGAAGGTGGCATCAACAAGTGGTCTGGTTTACTTGACATTGCACTTGAATCAGGCCATGTCACAAAACCATCCAATGGTTGGTATGCAAAAGTCAATCAAGAAACTGGCGAACTCGGTTCAAAATTTCGATATAATGACACACAAACTACTGACTTTTGGCTTGATATTTTGGAAAATTTTGCATTTCAAGAGTTTGTAAGGAAGAAATATGAAATCACTTATAGCAGCATTATGGGAGAAAATAACTTGGTGGAAGAAGCCGAAGATGCTTGAAGAAGGTAAAGATTACCATTTTATAAACTTTAACAATTCTGATGTAACAGGTGTTGAACTATTAATGCCTGATTTTCGTGGTGTAATTTATCATTACCATAAGGCAGGAATCGTAGAAGAAAATGATACTGCTCGTTTAAGTTTTGGTTATACTGTTGTTCATTCAGGCGAACACGACATAGATGACTTGAATACAAATGAAAAATTTCATACAATTATGGGTGATCTATTAACCCAAATACTAATGGAAAAATCTGATGATGAGACTCGAAACAACAATTCTGAAAAACCTGATATACTCTGAAGAGTACACACGAAAAGTTCTGCCGTTTATTCATACAGAATACTTTTCTGATTCAAAAGATAGAACACTCTTTAAGTTTGTTTCTGAGTTTGTCAACAAATACAAAACTCTGCCAACTTATGAAACACTTGTTATTGAACTTGGTGATGCTAAGAATTTAACTGAGCCTGAACTTAAAAACGCTATAAGTCTACTTGATGAAATTCAACAAAACAAAAACGAACTTACAGAAATTCAATGGCTGATTGAACACACTGAAAAATTTTGCCAAGATAAAGCAATCTACAATGCAATTATGGAGTCTGTTACTATTTTAGACTCCAAAAATACCAACAAAAACAAAGGAGAAATTCCTAAGTTACTATCAAATGCACTTGGAGTTTCTTTTGATTCTCATATCGGTCACGATTACATTAATGATTATGACTCTCGTTTTGATTTCTATCATAGACAAGAAACAAGAATTCCATTTGATCTTGAGCTGTTCAATACCATCACAAAGGGCGGCCTGCCAAACAAAACATTAAGTATTTGTCTTGCTGGTACTGGTGTTGGTAAATCTATGTTTATGTGTCATGTGGCTGCATCTTGTTTGTCACAAGGTCAAAATGTTCTGTATATTACACTTGAGATGGCAGAAGAACGAATTGCTGAACGTATCGATGCTAATCTTTTAAATGTGACTATGAATGATTTACATAGCATGACAAAGATGGAGTATGATCGTAAATTTGAATTACTTCGAGCAAGAACACATGGCAAATTAATCATTAAAGAATATCCAACGGCTGCAGCAAATGCTCTGCACTTTCGTTCTTTACTAAATGAATTACATCTAAAAAAGAATTTTGTGCCACAAATCATTTTCATTGATTATTTAAATATTTGTTCTTCATCAA
>Ga0194123_10003056_pt1 | contig 20648 bp, 15 predicted proteins | sample TA2MahsurfametaG_5_FD_155479 | JGI IMG/M metagenome (GOLD analysis project Ga0194123, IMG submission 155479) | Freshwater microbial communities from Lake Tanganyika, Tanzania - TA2015023 Mahale A surface | ecosystem: Environmental > Aquatic > Freshwater > Lake | place: Tanzania: Lake Tanganyika... | reverse complement strand
TTTTACTCATTCTCAACCAATACAGCACTTGGTTTCTTTTTTCTAGTAGTCTTTGCTACATTTTCATCTCCATTATTTTTGCGTGTAGCGCGTGGTTTTTTATTTTTTATAGCAACTTCTTCAACAACTTCTTCTTTTTCTTCAACCGCTTCTTCATTTACTTTTTTATATACTTCTTCTACTATTTTGGGCACTTCTCTAATAACAATATCTTCTTCAACAAGTTCTATATTTTCTTGACGTTTTTGTTTTCGTTCATTTCTAACAAATCTATCCAAAACCTTTGCTGTTATTTTTGGCACTTTGTCAAAAATATTATCTAGATAATATTCAATACCATAATATTCTGCTATTGCTTTCTCCATATAACTAACACATTGATTATCCGATTCTGGTAATTCAGATATATTAATTCTGCTTCTGCCATTACCATCTTTGATTAATTTGTATTGATTAAATCCATCCTTTGTATTTTCTTTATTATCATCACCCTTCTTCTTTTTGTAAAAAACAGGAACCATAATAATAGCGTATTCTCTTGCTTGTCCTTCTTCAGGTGTCCAACAAACCATTACAGTTTTATTTCTATATTCAAATTCCTTCTTTGAAATCATCATAGATGGTATTTTATATCTATTTAATAATACCCATAAGTCAAAATTACCAGCATTAAAACCTTCTAGGATAATCATTTGTTCAATCGTCATACCTTTAATAATATTATCATTTGTTAGTTCAGTTTGATATTCTTCGTCTCTTAAAATAGCCAATATTTTCTGATATCTTTCAATATTTGTAAAATTATCAGTAATTTTATTATATTCTTGTATTAAATCATCTTTGACTTGTCCTATAGTAATATCCTGATTATAGAATTCTTTAACAAGATCAATTACCAAATACAAAGGACAAAAAGGGCTACTTAAGTATTCTACTTCTCTAAATCTGCTAGGAAAACATTTTTTCCAATATGCTAACCCAGATATAGGTTTTGGTTCACTTCGTCTACAGTCAATAACTTTTGTTGTGTTAACTGCTATATCATATTCATATATATTATTATATACCTGATTTGTAATTGGCTCAGCATTATCTGCTGTATTATATTTTGCGTATTTATTAATATCGGAAGGAATTAAATTTTCAAAGAATTCTTGATTAAGCATATCTTGTAATACAATAATTTCATTATCACGTAAATTGTATTTCACTTGGCCAAATGATAAATATGATTGTGGCTTAAATATGAATGATTTGATTCTATTATAACGAATTAGCTCATCTGCCATACGTCCAAAATAATATATCTTATTAGGTTGTTTTGAAACTAGATTTAAAGCAGGAAACTGAATAACACATTTGCCAGCTTTTTCCGATACCTTACATATAGATGTCGGATTAACATCACAAGTATCTTTTGAATTATTAATACAAGTTTGAATATCATCTTCTATAATATTCTTATAGTCAAAGTCTTCAACAAATTCAATATTATCATCTACTAAGTCTAATAACAAATCTGTAACACGTTTTAATTTTTCCTTGTATAAAATACCTTTTTCATTTGAAGCATCTTTTATAGTCTTACGCTTGCCACTGTTAGAGTAATTATTAAATAATATGCGAATTGTATTTCGGAATGTATTGTAAAAGTTAGTCTCCAAATTGATTCGTTTTATATAATCAACACGTCTATTATCTACTTTGGTTGTTGTTAGTGTTCTTATATCAGATATGAGTGTATCATTACCCGTAATTGTTAAGATTCCATCTTGATTAATTCTGGAAACAGGAACAGGTTCATTTATTTGAATAAACTGGTTTGTGTTTGTTAAAAATCCAACAACCATAACATCTTCAAATTCAGCATCAGTAACGTGGAAAAATTTATCTGGTTCTTGTTCACCAGAATTATAATATGAGCGTAAAAAGTCTAATGTCTTATCATATGGCTGCCAAATATCATCTGACATATACACATAGTCATAATTACTACTTAGTGATGATGGATAACAAGGTATAAATCCATCAAGATTGTCTGGACTAGTAACTAACAAACCAATTACTTTACCTTGAAAATTTAATACTTGTTTTTGAACATCATAATTTTTCTCGCGTGTAAGATTATTAATAAGATTTTCAAGTATAGGTGGTTGTTCAAATCTATATTCGCGATTTCTATTATTAAAAATAGCATTACATTTTTCACCCAATGTAGGACGAATAATCTTTGTAAAAACATCTTTTAGGTTTTTATCGCTTTCTACAAATGTAGATGAGATTTTTTGTTCCCCATTATTATTTCGGTATGAGAATATTGGTTCAAACCAGTTTTCTCGCTTAATTAAAAAAATACTGCTTTTTCTTTCATCATAAGCATTGCTTGAATAATGATTTGTTGGGCAAACAAGGTCAATATTATTGCTACTGTCATCTTCTGGCATTTCTAAAATAATTAAATTAACACCATTTGGAAATAACAATGGATTTTTAGTAGTTATAATATCCCATAAATATGTATAGTCAATCATAATTGTTGGGTCTGATAAAAACATTTTAAAATTTTCATATGCTTCCGCTACACGTTCTAGAAATTCCCAGGTGCTATGTTGTGGGTCTGTAACTTTGGCTTTATTAGGAACCACAGTATCCATTTCATCGGGCTCTAAATGCTCAGATTCAGCCGCATTATTTATAATAATTTTTGATGGCACATTTTGACTTATTTTTTTATATAAATTAGAAGAAGCGTAATTATCCAAATTGACTTTTATTTTGTCATAAGCAATATCATAAGTTCCGTTGCGATTTATTTGAAAAATAGTTCCTGGATACCATTTACTTAGTCCGTGATAATTACATTCTATTTTGTCGCCAATTTTGTATTTTGTAGAAGGATTAACCTCTACAAGTTTTTGTCCTCGTATTTTTCTGAAACGAATATTATTAGAATTTACTTGTTTTTCAGTGTCTAAAGTAGGGTTCGCAAATGATGTGACTAAGTCACCGTTTTGATATGTTATGAATTTATCTATATCAATAGCATTAATAATAATATCTTTCATTTGCTTAATTGATGGAACCATTGGTTTCACTTTTGTTGGCAATACTCCTTTTTTACTCTTTCTACCCTTAACCTTTGGTTTTATATCAGTTGATACTTCTAGTTCTTCTCTTTGTTGGTCATAATAAAATACACTGGCTATACAAGCTATAAATGACTGGTTCTTATCATTTTCTACACCATATCTAAGTAAACAAGTATGATTTGGTTTAATTGCCATATTTGTCTTACTAACTTGACACTCTGAATTTACTTCGTGTAGAAATTTTTGGACGCCGATTGGTAAAAATCCCCATCTATATTCACCAAGAGGATATTTTTCTGGTCCCTTTACATAGTTTTCAGCATCTTGAACATTGCGTTTTAATTCTTCTTCGGCAGGACTAGGTGCTTCTTCTTCTAATATAATTTGGCCTGGTTGTTTTTGTCCTTCTACTTGTCCTTCTTGTCCTTCTTGTCCTTCTACTACTTGTTCTTCTTGTCCTTCTACTTGTTCTTCTTGTCCTTCTACTACTTCTTCTAATTGTACTTTATTCTTTTCGCTTGGTTTTGACATAGATACTGATGCTTTTTCACCCTTTTTAAAGTTTCCTTGACAAATATCTCTACGAGACTTCATTTCAGTTGTCTTCCATTTACTATAACAACAAGGAATACAGGAACCGTCGGGCATCTTTTCTTTATGAAAACCAGGAAAGTTTTCTTCACCATCTTCATAAAAACGATAAACATATCTATCTTTTGGAACAACATCAGCTTTCTTAGGAATAATTGCGTCTTCAATATTTTCTACAGCTGGTCCACATTTACCTGCTTTAATATCCGCCTCTGAAACAGCTGAATTTGTTTTCAAGCACCAGAAACGCGGACAAGTAAAATAATATTTTTTAGATGGGTCTGACCCATATTCAATAAATTCAGACTCCTTTTCTTTACCTGTCTGAGGATCTATATATAAGTCAGGATGCTCATCAACTAGTTCTTTTTTCTCATCTGGAGTTAAAATAATAGGTTGTCTTCTAGCGGCTAAATTAAAAGGACACATTCGTGTATATAAATCTATTTTATCATCTTTACTTTTCACAAATAAATTTGGCATTCTTTCTTCAATACGTTTTGAAAATGGATTTGGATATTTTAATTTCATACCAGTTATATCTTGAACAATATTTTGAGGACCTGGGGCTACTTGTGCTTGTAGTTTTGCTTTTGGACCCATTCCAACATCTGTAAATATGTCTTGTCCTTGTCCTTGTTCTTGTTCATTAGACATAACGGCACCACCAATAAGCGCATCTTCATCTTCAATATCACTTCCTTCAGCAAATCCTATAATATCAAGCAAATCATCATTATCTGGAGATGACCCAGTTGACTCGCTATAATAAATTGGTTTATCATCTTCAATAATTGGCACCTCATTTTCTTTAATATTTTCTTCCGATTGCGCAATAATTTCATCAGGACTAGGATTAATATCTAATTCTTCTATAACTTCTCCAGAACATAATGTATTAATTTCTGTACTGTCTACTTTGGTGCTATTAATATCCTGTGTAATGCGAACAAATGAATCAATATAAACAGGAATTGTATCTAAGTAAAATATATTATTAATACCTCTAACAACAACCTTTAGTTCACTCTTAATAGGATTCAAAATCATATTGGTCTTAAATCCTGGATTCATTTTAATCATAATACTACGTCGCTTATTTGCTCCTCTTATAAGTTCTAAATCTTTAATAGTCTTAATCAATACATCATTTGCGGTTTCTTCATTCATATCATCATAGTTTTGTATTAATTCTTTAATTATTTCTTGTTGTCTTATTCCTTGTGATATTTTTTCTACAATAAAAGCAACTTGACTATCTAATAATGTAAAGTTTGATACACGTTTGAATCTCATTGAAGCACCATCTTTCATATTAATATTTTCTACCAAATTAGTGCTTTCAACTGTAAACACACTTGATAAGCAACCCATATAATTGTTTAAATCAATTGGTCTAGTAATAGAATATACGGTCTGATATGTTAGTTCTCTAATTTCAATATTTGGACTTAAGATTGATTTAAAAGAAGGCAATTCAAGACCACTACTTTTAAAAAAAGGACGAATTTCTTCTAACAAGGGGTTTACAACAGCATCAATAATTGCGTCCATATTTGAAAATCGCGATTCTAATTTATCTTGACCTATTTTATCCTGTATTAACACAGGTATATTAAAATCATTTAATGAGTATACAGAAATATTGCCATTTTCTTCAAATTCACAAACCATATCATATGTTTGTTCTTGGTATAAAACAGATGTATAAATAGCAACAGACCTAGTTTTACCAATCATTTTAATGAGTTTAAAAATAATAGACTTATTTAGGTGTGGAATTTTACGTCCATCAATTGATAGTTTATCGGTATATAAACGATACATATTAGACTGACGTGTTTCTGGATTAAATTTGATTAATGGAAAATCATAAGTTGCGTGTAATAGTTTAAACAATATTTCAACTGGTATTTTAATTTTAAAATCTGGATATATAACAATTTTAATACTATTTATTCCTGTATTTGCTTGATTTAGTGAAAATATTTGTCTTTCTGGTTCTGATTCTTTACTAGGAAATTTAAATATGTCATAAAACATATTAATATTGGCAAATGTTCGTATAACATTTGATGACAATTTGGCATTACTATCTTGTAGCAATTTTTCTTTTGCGGCATCTAGTTCATTTTCTGTATTAATATTTGCTTTATATAAAAATGGATAGTATATTTTAAAAATGTATTCAGGTAGTATTTGAATATTTTCTTTATGCTGCTCTTGTAAAATATCTTGTGCCAAGCATAAGAAAATATTATTTCCAAAGAAAAGTTTATTAAAATTCATAATAGTATTTGTTCCAGATTCCAACAATAAATTATTGTTTAATGTTGTTAGTTCTTTCTTAGAATTTTCTAATAATTTGTCATAATTAGATACATAAAAAGGATCAACAATAAATGAATATTCATTGGCAAATACAAATTTCTGCCCTAAACATGATGCGACCCAATAGTCACGTTCTGTTAAATTCAGTTTTAAAATATCATCAAATGTATATTCTTGTTTATCCTCTAGCACTGTAGTGAAATCCATTGGCACACCTGTTGTCTTATCATAAATATTTGTCAACATATGTTCTAGGCGTATTTTAGTTAAAGGTTGTTTATCATTTTGTGTTAAATTCTGATACATTGTAATTGGATTAATCTTTTCTGATTTTAAACAAAACATATATATTTCTTCTATTGACACAGTCTTTCCAATAGCTTCAAATATTTTTAATTTAATGGCACCAATTGTGTCGTCAATATGTATTGATTGTTTTACAAATATAACAGGTATATTATTTGTGTTAATATTTGTTAGTTCATCTTGATTAAATATGTCTAAAAATACAGGATTCAAAGTATCTATTGGTTTATTCTTTTCCTGTTGGAATAATTCATTTGGGTCTTGTTCTCCTATGTCTAAATTATTTCCAAAAAATACATATATTTGTCCTATTTTATTTTTCCCAACTAACTTGTTAACTTTAAATATTTGTTGTGACAATAACGACATTATATATAATTAATGTTATTATTTTATATATATTTATTGGGATACTTATTTTCTTTTATTTATTCCTATGTTTACCCGGTATACATATCTATATCTATATCTATATCTACATATCAAAATACGGATTATCTGTTATATCCATTCCACAATAAGGCTCTGGATTCTTCTTATAATCTACTGGTTGATAAATATTTGCTTCCTTAGCAGCTTCTAATAAGAACTTGAAATTTTGCCAAAATACCTGCTTATGACCCTCTGATTTGGTCATAATATGTGACAACTCGTGTATTGCTACAAATGTTAATGTATTTATGTCAATTAATTTGGAGCCGTCTTCTTTTTTCTTATTCAAACAAAATGCTAATTTTTCACCTTTATTTTCACTGTATGCGGTAAACTCACTAGTTGGCAATGTTTCTGATATTTTCTCTGGATTGAAATTTTTCTTTAAACGCTGAACATCTTCATTATCAGGATATTTTTTCGCAACATAATCAACTAAATTTTTACAATTTCCGGTAACTTTTGCTAGTAAATCGGCTGCTAATTGAAGCTTTGAACGCTCTCTGACGCAATATTTCTCACCATCTACATCTGATATAATACATTTTAAATTAAAAGCATCCGATTCATTATATATTTTTAAACATATTACAAGAACAAAGCCTAAAACTATATAAAAAAATATATTGTGTTTATCAAAGTCAAACATATATTATACACATACTTATAATATTAAATAAAATTTAAATATTTAATATTATTTTTTACACTAGATAATCTTCAATAATTTAGATATTTACTGAGAACCTTGACCAATTTCCATCGGCGGCCTCATGAAATCTGGCGTAATGGTGCTCTGGTTCCAGGGCCCAACAGACAATTGGGGATTAGGGGGCTCAGAACGGATTTGTAAGTTGGCATTTCTTAATGTTTGGCCAATGGTGTCAATTCCAATAAGAGCGCCAGCCTTCAACAAGTTAATATTGCCGAGGGAGCCAGAACCAGAGGGGTTCAATTTGCTCCATTCGCTGTTATTGTCCTTGGGCAATAAATCAGCAGGATTGGTAGTATTGGCGGCACAAGAGCCAGCACCGGGACTCATCATTTGCTGAGCACCAGATGTAGATGCGAAGTCATCTGATTGATTTTCAGAAGCAGGCATTACAGAAGGACCGGGTTGGTTGTTATAAGCATTATTTGTGTTATTGGTGTTACCCTCAGGCATACCTGATGAGCCTTTATTAGAAAAGTATTTATACATCATATGTAAAACATACAAACCAACAACAACAATCAAAATACCAGCAATACCGTAATCATTCCAGAGTTTTTTAAGTGGAGCACTCATTATATAAAATTAGGGATAAAATATTTTTGTAATTATTAATTAATTAATAAGAAAGAAAGTAGTTTCCTAGATGTTTTAAATAATATAAAAATGCTTAATAATTTTAATATTATTTTGTTAGTTATTTATTATTTTGTTAGTTGTTAATTATAATATTCTTCATTATCATCGTCACTATAAACATCTAATTCACTATCACTATCATCAATATCATCTATCATATATGTTTTCTTAATTTCTTTTAATTCTAAATATGCCGTTATTGCCAATTTCTTTGCTTCCTTTGCTTTTTCTCTTGCTTTTCGTAATATTTCTTCGTAAACCTGATTAGGCTTTTTTAAAGTAATTGTGTCTAAACTATTTACTGAACTGGAAGTAAAGTTTACTTCTTTCAATAAGTTTGGGTCTTCTTTTGGCTCTTCCAAATTAAAATCTAGGTCTTCTATTTCTAAAACAATATTATCGTTTGTTTCATTGCTTTCTAGACGTTTATCTTCTGTATTTGTATTTGTATTTGTATTTGTATTTGTATTTGTATTTGTATCAGTATTTAAAAATGGGTCTACTTCTGTTACATCATTTGTCATATCATTATTACAAATTTCATTAACAGATGATTGGATAAATTCATCTAAATTTATTTTACTATCTGTCTCTTTTTCTAAACTAACCTTTTCTAAATTAACTTTTTCTAAATTAACCTTTTCTAAACTAACCTTTTCTAAATTATCCTTTTCTAAATTAACTTTTTCTAAATTAACCTTTTCTAAAACATCAGTTTCAGTTATAGTTTTAGTTTCAGAAATAGTGTTATTAGTATTAGTATTATTTGTCAAAACCGATTGTGTATTAGATTGTAATGCTGAAACTGTTACAGGTTTTTTTATGAAAAAGCCATCTAAAAATGGATCTGGACTAACAATTAAAGATTGCTTAAGTTCTATTTCAATCTGAAAATTTCTTGAAGTAAATTTAATACCTTGTATTTCTAAAATAGAAATTATATTTTTATCAACAGTAATATCTTCTAAATTAACTACATTATTGACTTCATTATATATCTTAATATTTGGCTTTACATTTACCCGTAATAAATAATATTTACCTGACTTATATATTTTCAATGCTGATGTAAACGCACTCTCAATATCATCTTTTTCTAATTTAGTCTGAAACCATGTTTCGCCTTTGCTAAATAAAAGTTCCTGACACTTGCTTTCTAAATTTTCAATCCATTGTACAAATACAGTATCATTATTATCAAACATTAAGTCAACAAATATTTTCTTGCCACTTTTAACAAATCCCTGTTTAGTTAAGCATTTGGGCGTCTGTATGTATAATAATTTATTGTTGTTATACAATATTTTAGTAAAATATGAACCACCTGCTAAAGTTGATGGCGGTCCTAAATATAAATTAGAAAAATTATAGTCTATAGTTGGTTCAATAATATCATTCATCATTATTTACTTGAAATAAAGAAAAATAATATAATTTTAACACGCAAATTACAAATAAAATTAAGAAATAAAATCTTCCTTATAAAAAAAGATGAAAGAATCACTAATGAAACAATGTTTAGACATATTAAAAACCGAAGATGTTAGAAATGAAATTAAAATTATATTTTCTCCAGTAACTGATTTAATACTTTACGAGATTTATCCTTATATTTACATAATTATTTTTCTAGTGTTTCTAATATTTATTCTAATTTTAGCTATACTGATTATTTTAGTAACACTTTTGCGTAATAAATCATCGTTTATAAATACAATAAAAGAGTTTTAACAATTCTTTTTTTCTTTTTTCTTTGCTCAATATATAAAATGCCAAAGAGTCGTAAAATGAAGAAAGGACAGTGGGGCGGTAGTCCCGCATCTGTTGCTCCTGATAGTGGTCCCAGTGCCGGCAATTATCTTTTAAGTGTTGTTGGTGATGGTTGGACACAATTCACAAATGCGCTTATGTCAAATCCTGCGCAAAATATCGTTGCTGCTTCCCAGACTGATGTTGTTCCTATTGCTAATCCTAATGCCAATGTTCCTAACTACGATAAGAGTTTAGGACAAAGTGGTGGAAAGCGAAGAGGCAAGGGTAGAGGCCGCAAAGGTGGTTTCTTGGGCATCGGACCTGTTTTAACACAGGCTGCTGTTCCTGTTGCTTTGCTCGGAATGCAACATACATATGCCAAGAGACATAAGCGTGGTGGAAAGCGCACAAGACGTCATAGTCGTAAGCATTAAAGTTGTAAGTATTATAAATTAATATTACACGACGACAAATATGCTTTTATTCTAGCCGAATACTTATATTGAAGTTGTCCATTTACCACTTCATTATGAACATTATGTATTTCAGAATGCATATTTACTTTGCCACTTGTGCCGTCATCCATTGTTCTAGACTTACGCCTAATATGCTCTTCTTCTGATTGAGTATAATAATGTGCTATGTATGCTATGACTTTTGTAAATATTTTTGGGACTGGATTAAATGGCCCTTGAAGCATTTTATTTCCAGAAGCCGCAAAATATCTATTTGGGTTTATTATACTATAACAATGTTGATTTACTACAGGTAATATTACCTTTTCTGGTCTTACAAAACTTTTAACGTGCTGATTAATTATTTTGTCTGACCTAATAAAATTCTCTGTTAGCAACCCAGATGGCTGACTTTTATGTCCAGATGTTCCAAACATTAACCAATTTATACCAATCGCATCAGCAAATTTAAATATATTCAAGAAATCTTTTATATTTGTATGTTGATTTAACAATAAGAACTCATCGGCATCTAAATAAAGCATCCAACTAACATTATTTTGTTCAGCTATTTTTACTGCTTGAGTCATTAATCCTAGTTTTATTGGACCATCTTTTTCTACACGGGTTACAACAATACGCTTATCTTTAAGCATTGATACTAACAAATTAGAAATAGGTGTAACAGATTTATGGTCAAAAACATAAATTTTATCAAAACCAAGTAATAAATGATGAGCAACCCATTCTGCTATTTTTGGTTCATCCCTGGCATTTGTAAATAAATATACTAAATGATTACCATTACGTCTAAATTTATCAACAGTTGATACTAGATTAAAATTTGAATTATATACTTTGCCTCTAACCATAATATTATATATTTATTTTTAATATTGTGTTTTTACTAATAAGTATATATTTCAGTTTATTTTTGTTTTAATATGTATATTTAATGAGTTTTGAACAACAATTACAGCAATGGGTAGCAATTGATAACCAAATGAAGATTCTTGGAGATCGTATGAAAGAATTACGTGATAAAAAGAATACATTAAGCCAAACTATTAATACACACGTTGAAAATAGTAATTTAACAAATACATCTGTTAAACTAAACGATGGACAGTTACGATTTGTAAATGTTAAAGAAACACAACCGCTTACATTTAAATATTTAGAAACTTGTTTACGAGAAATAATTAAAAATGAAGAGCAAGTAACCAAGATTGTTGAGTATATTAAAAATAAACGAGATGTTAGTTATGTTCAAGAAATTAAACGTATTTATAAAAATTAGCTTATTAATTAGCGGTTATATACTAATTAATTTATATTATTGTAATGTATATGTCAGGAACAGAAATATTTAATAATAATGAATTAATTATGTATCAAGAAGATGGAAAAATAATGAGTGGCGGCTATGCTGTTAATTCAATACTAATGAATAATGGACAGGCGCCATTAAATACTTATCATTATGGTGGTTCAAAAAGTTTAGAACGTAGTATAGAAGGTAATAAAGACAATAAAGAACATACTAAAGAAGAAAGTAAAGATATATCTCCTTTTGATAACTTAGCTGTGCCTGTTGGTATCTTTTATATTAATAGCGACCATTTAAAATCAGACTATGAGAAACCAAATATAAATACTTTTAATCAACGTTATATGATTTCAGATGATATTTATGATAAGCTTTTTGAATTAGCTAGTTTTAAGCAATCTAAAAATACTAAAAATCGCAAAAATACTAGAAAAAATACAAGTCAAATACTTAATAGTCAACATAAAAAAACAAAAAGAGCAAAAATGTAAATTTATACATTTTTATTATAGAGATAAATATAAATGTATTTAACAATGAATAGAAAAAAAAGTAGAAAAAAGACTTCTGAAAATAAGAATGAACTAACAAATAAAGAAATAATAAAGGAAGAACTAACAAAAGAAGAAGAAGATATAGTTCAATGTCTAATATGCTGGGAGACCAGAACTGATGAAAATGAGATTTATAAGATGAAACATATTGAATTATTTGAATCTAACTGTTCTTGCGACTGTAATTTTCATCTAATATGTTTCTATGATTGGGTAAAAAAAACACCAACGTGTCCTATATGTCGCGAAGAATTATATTTTAACGAGGAGTTGTATTATATACATTATTTAGGACCTCATTACAAAATTAAATTATTTTTTAAAAAGGTATATACTTCGCTTATTTATTGTATTAAAGTTCTGCTTAAATGTGCTGCTACACTATTTTTATTACAAGTATGTATTAATATAATTTCTGGAGTTTTATACAAATTTGAACGGGGTATATAATTTGTTAAATTGTTGAATTATTAAATTATTAAATTATTAAATTGTTAAATTATTAGATTTATATTTTACTCCATCTAGTATGATTAAATGGTGATACAAGTATAGAACTCAATTTATCTTTCCAATATTTAACGCGCTCTTCCATAGCAATATCCTTTTTGGTCTTAGGATAAAGTGGTGTATTTGCCATTAGTTCTTCTTCCTCGGGTGTCATTCTGGGTTTGTATCCGTAACAATTGACACCATATTTAACAGCAGGATTTTTCATATATCCACCATTTACACCAGGACGACCACAATCATTCTCATGTCCTTCTATTTTCTGTAATTTATCCCAGGTCTTTTGCTGTGTAGGATAGAGCGCCATTTGCCCATCAGACCAACCATAATTACACCATTCAGCGCCTCCTTTATACGCATCTTCAACCTCCTTGTATGTTGCTAATCTAGCTCCATAAGCAGTACATAAAGCTTTAGCATCTGGATAAACATAATCGTTTCCGGGAATATTAAAAACTTGAGGATACAATTTGATTTCTTGAACGACGCCAGCGCCAGTACCAGCACCAGTACCAGCACCAGTACCTGCTAGAGCATTAGTTGTATCAACTGATATATCTACAATAGGCTGTCCTGAAAATAAATTAGATATTTTAGCAACCACATCAATACCAAAAAAGTATTGGAAACCATTTATTACAACTAAAATTATAAAAATAGCTACAGCCAATATTCCAAGATATTTAATATCTGAAGATCCTGATGAGGATGAGGATGAAGATGAAGATGAAGTTGTTGTAAAAAAATTAGTTAAACCTGAAGAACTTGAAGAAGATGAAGAATCTCCTAAAGAAAAAAACATAGCTACATAAAATAATAAAACAGCCACTACTATAATAATAACACCTGGATTTGATAATATGTTATTTAAAAAATTATATGTATCTGATGCTAAGTTTCCTAAACTTGTGCTAATAGTATTAGATGTATTGGTATTGTCCATTATATATTATATAAACCAAATAATTATTTATTTATTTTATTATTGGCCTTTTTCTGTAGAAAAAACAATATGCTTTTGGAGTTACTATTTGACTTGGCATTCCGACCTTAGAAACACTTGTATCATTATAGTGATACCAATATCCATTCGCATTTTTTACAAATGCTGTATAATGTCCTCCGTGTACTGAACCGCCATGATTACAAACTCCATATAAATCATAGACATAACTCTCTTTATTATAACCAATTACATATTCAGATAAATTAAGGTTCTCTAAAGGAAAATCAACTAACATCTGATTTTTCTGGTTTGCGGCATTAAATCGCTTAATATCAATAACTAATATAGAAGGAAAACTCCAGAACATTAATCTTTTTTTTGCTGCTTCTTTTTTTCCTGTTTTCTCATTTAGAACCATATTATCACCATCTAATGTCTCGGATTGGACGTATAAATTAAAACAATCAATTAGTGTAGGCTGTTTATTGTCTGTAGGAATTGGTAAGTCAATCATAAAATATGGCTCAGGTGTTATGCTCATAATATTACCATTTTCAACTGATGTTATTTGTGAAACATGAATACCATAAAATATATTCCATATTTCTGAATAGTCTTTGCTATACATTTGCTTAATCCTTTCCAAGCATTTTAGGGCCACTTTGTCGCGCTCATTTTCTACTGTGCCCTGAATTGTCATATTTACTTCTCGTGACAGCGCATTATGAAAGCAGTCAATTACAAATACAAGAAATTCCGGTAAATCATTTTGAGAGAACCCAGTAAATAGCTCGCGGTCTTTTATTTGTGCCAATTTCTGGACCGTTTTGACAAACTTTGATGGTGACACAACACAATTCTCACTCCATAATAGCTTTCGTAATTCGTCCCACTCAACAAGTAATGCCGAGTCATATTTATTGTTAATTTTCTTTTTATAAGATTCTAAGTTTAGAAAATTATTTAATTCATATGTGTGAGATAATACTTGCATACAAGAATTAAGAAAACACGTATTTCCTAGATTAGCTAATCCTGATAACCCTTTGTCGCAATATTTTTCAAAATTTGTTGTATTTATATTTGTTGTATTTGTATTTGATTTGTTAGTTATATTAATTTTATTATGTTCCATTTTTTACAGTTAATAATTAATAATAGTGTAATACATTTAAACAGATTTAATATAATATATATTATATTTTATACAGATGAATAATGACCAGAGACGTTTAATCAATATGTATATTAACCAATATAATCAGGCTAATGCTCAGATTGACAGATTATATGGTGTGCTAGATGAAATAAGATATAATATTAGTCTTATTACACAGCAACAACAACCTAGAACACAACAACAACAACAGCAACAACAGCAACATAGAACTCAGCAATCAACAAGAAATAGAGAACATATATTATATGACTGGCAAAGTCCAATAAATCCTAGTTTATATGTAACTAGACCATTATCTAGAATGCGTAATAATAATAGAAATACTAATAGTAGTAATATATCTGATTTACTTTCTTCATTTTTAAATTCAACAGTTTCAGTTAGACCCAGTGCTGAACAACTAGAAACCGCATCTAGACTTGTTAGATATGGTGATATTACTAGTCCTTTATCTGAATCCTGTCCTATATCAATGGATAATTTTAGTATTGATGACCAAGTAAGACAAATACGTCATTGTGGTCATATATTTATGCCTTCAGAGTTTGATGAATGGTTTCAGAGTAATGTACGGTGTCCTGTTTGTAGGTATGACATAAGAAATTATACACCAACTACAAGAGCAACAGGAACAACAGGAACAACAGAAACATCAGGAGCAACAGGAGCAACAGGAACAATTGACCCGTCTGGCAATGAAATTGTCTACGATATTTCAAATAATGAAATTAGTGACAGAATAATCAACTCATTAACATCGCGCATGATTGATTCTATTTTTAATCCTTTATCTAATTTGAATAGCAATGACCGTTTTGTTTTTGATCCATCTAACAATATTTTAATGTATGAAACAATTATTCCAAATCCAAATTCTTCTGGGCAAAATCCAAATCCAAACTAGTGTTATTTTTGTTCAAAAAAAAAATTGAATTTAAACTGTTCCTGGAAATATAATTTAAAACAATATAAAGACTAAACCGAATAATATTACATAAATACAATGACTAATTACAAACGATCAGGTGCTAAGTGGACTGTTAATGAGTGCTTAAGACTTCAAAGAGAATATGAGTTGCTCAAGTTGTCAATTGATGAAATTGCTACTTTACATCAGAGAAGTGCTCAGGCTATTATGTATAAGCTTGATGCTGAGGGTATTGCTGATTATAATGTGTTGGCTGTGTGTGGAACTAATACTCAGCTACGCAGAGGAAGTGTAAATATTAATGAAGCTTATGATGTTGATGATGATTCATCTAGTGATTATGATTATGACGAAAATGAGAATGATAAGAATGATGATGATGATAATGATAATGATAATGATGATGCTGCTAGTGAGATTAGCGATGTAGAGGATGACAATGATTCTTCAAGTGATTATGAAGATAAGCATATGTCTTATTCTAAAAGACATATCATTGATGAAGAAGATGAGGATATTGATAAAGATGTTGATGAGGATTGTAGCGAGTCATCTAGCGATTCAGAATATGACCGTTTCAATATTAGTCAGCAAGTCAAGATTTTATCTAAGCAACTATCAGCTTTGTCAGCAATAGTAGTTAAGTGGGTAAATCCTAATGATGCTAAAAATATTTTAAAGTTTGATGATGTTAAGACTATGTCTAAGCAAGTATCTTACTTAGCAGATTTGGTAACTAAATTTGTAAAGTCTAGAGGGTCTAGTGAGAGTAGAGATATTTTGAAGTTTGAGGATCTTGCTGGATGCCGTTAATTATTATAGCGTATATAAATATAGATTTAAATTAATTAATTAATTAAAATCAAAACTAAATAAAAATAAAAATATTTATTACATTTTGCGTAATAAATATTTTCTATTCTACATTTTTTTTTATTCTATACTTCTTCTATTTTACACTTATTTATTCTAGTCTTTTTTTTTTTATTTTTTTGCGAAGAAGTTTGTAAGACTCTGATTTCCTTCTTTCGCATTATTTGTCTCTCTCAAATACTTATCAAATATTAATGTCTTCACTTCTTTATCTTTAAGTTTAGCCATCTTGTCTTCACATTTTTTATAGTCTGATATATACTCGCGTTTCAACATATCTATTTCCTTCTTGAAATTGCTTACTTTTGCGCGCCGCGGTGGTTTCTGACTCATCCAAATATCTTCCAGCACTAACCCAAACAACTGTAATAGCGGTTTCATAATTTGATTTGTAATATAAAATGAGTAATCTATTTGTAGTTTATTATCTCTAATATATGTCGGTGTCTCTATTTTTTCACCTTGTAATGCTTTCTTATTTGGATTAACTATATATACAAATGGCACACGATCGCCAGATGTTGGCTTATTTCCTGGTTCTCTTGCGCCAATTCGGTCTGCCAATACTTTATGAGCAATTTGCTGCGGATTTTTATAGAATGAACGAAGTGATTTAGTGATAATGAGCTTCTCAATTGGTACCGTTCCATCAACTAATTCTTGTAAACATTTGTCTACATAGTCTAGTGCTTTTTTTATGTCACGTTCCTTCATCAGAATATCTATTACGCCACCGTAAACATCTTTTACAATTGGCGCATTATCACGGCGTTTCAAAACTATACCCATCTCCTTTCGTTTGCCCTTATTTGGATCGTGCTCATACAAGATGCCAACATAGCGTTTCTTTGACAAAAGGCAGAACGGCAAGAATGTCTTTTCATATTCAAAATCGTGAGGTTGTTTTAAGAATTTTGACACATTATGACACGCTTCTTTTGCTATTTCAATAGACAATTCTAGTGCTTTGTGACCTATAATTTTTTCGCCAGTTTCTTTATCGCTAAGATTGAATGTGAAGAATACTGAGTCCGTATCGCCATATACATACTCGGCTTTTGTATTTATAAGTCCATATTTACTATCAACTGTTGCGTCTCCATAACATTCTTCTACAACACGCTTCGCATATGTAAGTAATAATCGTCCAGTCGCAGTTGTTGACGCAGCAATATCCGGTTCATAAAATGTGCTTGTTTTGGCGCCCAGCTGACCATACAATGAATTGGCTGTTACTTTGTAAGCTAACTGACGCTTGTCTAGCACATTTTTCATAAAGTCATCATCAGTCTTCTCTATCATTTTTCTAGTATCTTTTCTGGCTTTCAGCAATTCTTGTAAAATGGATGGCATAATTGCTTTCTCTTCTAAGACGCCTTTTTTATGTAATGGCTGAGCAAATCGGCACAATTTATAACCTGACTTAATCTTTTCAGCACGTGCTTTCGGATTCTTTCTATAATATCTGTATGTATCAAATTTAACATCAACATATTCATATCCAGGTAAATTGTCATATAAATATGAATCAGAACTATCAATCACCTTTTGTCCCGTCTCCTTCACCAAATTCCCCGCTAAATCATATATTTTTGTCCATACTTTACTACTAGGACACAAATTCTCTGATAACATTGAACTTGGATACAATGACGCAAAATCACCAACCGCAATTGGATTATCTAGATACAAACCACATTTCGGTTCCAAAACAATGGCGCCTTCATAGCCGTCATCTTTAGAACCTTTGTTTATCACCGGCATCAAAACACCTTTTTCTCGGCATTTCTTTGCTACATAACTGGTAAGCTTTATACCTTGGCCTCTGAAAATTAAGAAACTCATAGGGACACTACATAATTTAGCCATTTCTACCAAATCAGTTATCACGTCTACTTTTGAAAATAAATGCTGGACTAGGTTACAATCCTGAATACAGTATTTCGCAATAATAGCACGCGAACTAGGGCCTTCATTTGTCATCCTAAAAATGTCTTTAGGAGACACATCATCTTTTGCTAGACCCCATTTAACAGCCTTTGCTTTCGGATTCTCAAGTCCTTCTATTTCAAACCAGCCTTCTGGTTTATTCACATTTGTAACGCGAAACTTGGCTCCATCTTTGTAATAATCAGATGAGTGATTAATTTCCTCAAAATGTATGAAACTATCTGTTTGTAATCCGGTCATATTAACCGTATTTATTCGTGTATTACCATTTTCTTGGTGTTCCAATTTCTTAACATAATCCCCAATAAAATGACCACCAACATAGTCTAGTTTATATGAAGTTAAATTCTCTGTTCTGCGGAACCAGTTTAACATATCAACTTGTAGTCTTCCATTCATCTTAATAATTGACAAATCATATGTACCTGATGCGAGTGTAATACTACTTTTGTCTATTTCCATTTTCTGTGTTTTATAGTCAATTGTAGCACATAATTCATCCTTATTTCTGGATAATTTTAAGAAGTCCTCAGCACAGTTTAGCTCTTGAGACCGACGAAACATGAACTCATAATCAAAACTAAATATGTTATATCCAATTACAACATCTGGATTCTCTTTTTGAACTAGATTAGTCCACGCATTCAACACTTCTTTTTCAGTATTATATGTTTCTATTTTTGAATTAGGAACAACGCCGTCTAATGAGTCACAAGAATTAAGAGCAATACAGTGATTCAAGTACGGTTCTTTTTCACCATACCTTACAAAAGTAGAACCAATAAATGTCACCTTATCGCCTTCTAACTGGGGAAAGTTATTTCTAAGAGCAAATATGAGTTCATTTATTTTGCCTTCACGTTCAAATTTCTTATCACACATAATATCAACAATAGTGGATTGTTTATTTTTATATGTCTCAGTTTTAAAACACGCTAGAGCATTTGGTTTAAAATATGTTGGTTCATCATCTGCTTCTTCTATATCATTGTCAGAATCGGAATCACTATCTTCATTATTATCTTCGTTATTATCTGCTTCCTTCTCTTTTTCCTTCTCATCCTTTTCCTTCACTTGAAGTGCTTTATTTGCGTTTTCAAATAGAGCTTCTATTAAATGAGTATCGTCATTTTTATCTTCTCTATCTCTAATCTTAGTTTTTAACCATTCTTCAATTCGCATATCTAAATCTTGTCTTGTTAATGGTTTACCTTTATAATATACAAGATCAATATTTGGAACAGGTTGTTTGTCTTCTGTTAAATTAAACGCAGTTCTAATAATATCTGATAAAAGTGTCTTACAAGATGCTGGTGTAATTTCTGTTGACAGTTTTACAAAATAATCTACAATATTTGTAGCAAGCTTTTTATATGACTTAATTGGCACAGGAAAGTCGCCGTGGCTACTACTGGCCTCAATATCAAAACTCATAATCTTATAAGGCACACGAGTTTCCTTATCATTCAACGGAACTATATTTTTATAATTAATCGTAAACTCATAGTCGCACGTTGTTGTCTTATTGGAACCCTTAATTTCAAAGCACTTCTTAGCAGGTAAAGCAATCCAACCAGATGGACTAACTTCACGCAAATGGAAGAACCGAAGTAGTGGCGGAATATTTGCCTCATATAATTCTACATAACAGTCCTTAAACCAGAATCCATTTGGAATTAGACCACGCTCTTTTTCACCATCAATATTAACACTATCTTTATACCAGAAATTCTTAACTTTATTATAAATAGGCACATTTGCGAATTTAATCATAATAAAACGATGTAATTTACCGGCATCAAATTCATATAATTTTTTGCGCTCAATAAGCTTACATTCTACAATAGAATTCTCATAATATTTACCCACTTTTGTTTTCAAATGATTTACAAACTGGTCTTTATCTTTTATAGTCCATTTGTCGCCAACTTTTAAGTAGAAGAATGGCTGATATTCCTCCACTAATATTGACGCTTTTTTACCTTCTTCATTAATTCCAAACATTTGGATAGCAAATGTGGTATTATCTTTATTAAATGATGATAAACCATTGTCATCCTCGTCCTCGTC
>Ga0194123_10003052_pt1 | contig 20658 bp, 23 predicted proteins | sample TA2MahsurfametaG_5_FD_155479 | JGI IMG/M metagenome (GOLD analysis project Ga0194123, IMG submission 155479) | Freshwater microbial communities from Lake Tanganyika, Tanzania - TA2015023 Mahale A surface | ecosystem: Environmental > Aquatic > Freshwater > Lake | place: Tanzania: Lake Tanganyika... | reverse complement strand
ACAGATCTTATCAAGGAACGAAACAATGCCTTCAGTAGTTTTCTCTCTTCCTTCGTATACCTTTTCAACCACAGGACCCATATGAAGATACACAGAGTCAGTATCAGAAGCAATAACATAATCAACACCCTCAGTTTTAAGAATTTTATTCATATGCTTATTCAGTTTTGCTTCGATCCAACGGATCGCAACTTGACCAGAAGTCGTAATTGCCTCAGCGTTTTCAAGTTTATAATACCTGAAGTATTGATTACCTACGGCACCGTAAGCAGAGTTGAGTTGAATTTTTTTTGCTAATTGAAAGATCTTTGCCTTGGCAATAGTATTTTTTAATGAGGGGTCTTTAGTTTTTTCATATTCTTGTTCCGTAGCAATTTGTAGTTTTTTCCAGTTTACACGTTCATCATATTTTGATTGCATAAGTTGAGGAAGAAATCCATAGATGTCTTTCCGGTACATTGCTCCATTCGGACATACTGCATAATCATCTTCAAGATCATATTGAAAAGTTTCATTTAAAACTTTATTGACTGAGATTGAATGATGCTTTCCCTCCACAAAAGTTTCAGGACTTATATTGAATTCCATAATCAGGTGTGGATATAGAGAGTTCAAGTCAAAGTTCACAACCCAATTATAGATTCCTGGAACTGGTTCTTTTACATATGCACCTTCATACTTATCATCTTTAGATGTATCCTCTTTAGGGGGAATTACAATGTTTTTCTTCTTCAAATAATTATAAATGATAGCATCCCAAGTTCTTACCTGATAAAACACATCATTGAAATTAACTTTCGCATCGAATGCCATCGTAATGGCAAGTTCGATAAGTTTCATCTTATCCTCAAGACGATCTACAAGTTGCACGTCCTTGATATTATATTCAATGTATTTTTGCCAATCTTTCGTATAAAAGTCCTTGAATGTTTCATACTCAGTGTGATCTAATTTTTTCTCACCAAGTTCAACGAATGCAATATGATCCAAAGAGTATCTTTCTTGATTAGTATAAGTAAACTTCTTATACAATTCAAGATAATCTAGAATAGTAATTCCACCAATATCGCATATAGTATGGTTTTGTCCTTTAATATATGTCTCCTCTTGCGTCACAAGTTTCCAAGGAGAAATCCTTTTCATCTCTCTAGTGCCCAGAACTTTCTCAAGTCTACCAATTACATATGGAATATCATATAGAGAACAGTTCCACCCTGTAATCACTTCTGGGGGGTTTTCTTCTAACCATAATAAAAGTTTATTCAACAGTTCTTTCTCACTCCAACATTCAAAATATTGAATATTGGGATCTGTGTTTTGAAACTGTCCTATTCCCCAAGTAAAAATTTTCTTTGTATTATAGTCCTGAATAGTGACCGCTAGAATCTCTTCTATACATTCTTGTACAGTAGGAAATCCATTTTCGGAAGCAACCTCAATGTCAATGATTGCAAGTTTAATCTTACTTAAATCAAACTTGATTTCATCCTCTGGATATTGATCCGAAATGTATTGATAAATGAATCGATTGTTACCATATATGTTAAAATTTTCTACGTCTTTATATTTTTTATAAAACTCTCTACAGTCTTTTACCAAACCGGGTTGAATTGGTTCAACATAATTACCCTCAAGAGTTTTATATTTTGTTTTATTATTTGATGGTAGGAACAAAGTTGGGGAATACTTTTCCCTAGTAGTAAAGTGCCTACCATTGTCATATCCACGAACTAGAAAGTCGTCTCCGACCATCTGAACATTAGTATAAAATCGCAAATTAATTACTCCGTTGCTTGGATATACGCTTCCAGAAGTTCTGGTTTTGGTTCTACTATTGTAACAATATATTCAGAGAAGATCAAAATTTCGTCATCATTCGTAAACTCCTTCCAGGGATAAATTTCGTATTTGCATTGTGGCAAACTGTTCCCAATTCTTACAGTAGGTGCATCTTCAAATGAAATATCTTCTGAACGATTCTTAAAATCAAACGTAGTATCAATTTGATATGGTTTAATTAATTTACAATTAGGTATATTTAATTCGTAATCAACTCTTAATTCCTGAACCTCAGTTATCAACCAATAATGGTTCCTCAGCAAGATACACTTTATTACTTTCTCCGGATTCTCCTCCAGTTCTTCCATCATGTCTATCATTTCCTCTTCCATCTCTTTTCTCCAAATAAGAATTTATAATATCAGAATGTGCATTGTAATGAGTTACCACCCAATCTGTAGGAATAAAAAATTCCTTATCAATAGACAGTGGTGCCCAAGGATAATATAGAACAGAAATCGGGGGTTTTTTTTCTTGGTTCTGTTCTAACAAAACGCTTGGTTCAGTTATTTTAATGACATAAGGTTTTGTAAGTTTGTACGCAATAACTTTTTCATTTCCGTTTTCATCTGGGAGCATTACTTCATGAACATCTGCAATAATGTCTTCCCCAGACTTGAGCATAGTAATCTTAATAGACATAATTTTCTAATGATAAACTTTGGTCTTCTATTTTTGTAATGTAATTTGACAATTTTTCAAGATACCCATTATTTCGCAATTCTTTAAATACTAAGTTTTCTATTGAAAACTCTCCACCTTTGCGAATTGCGGATGAACGCATCTCTCTAATTTTTTCCTTCAGTTTTTTGAATTCATCTAGGTCATCAGATCGATTACTAATTAGGAAATCTATCTTATCCATCATAGCACGAGTTTTTCCCTTTAGCAAGGTCTTGTCAATTTCATTTGACATTTTCTTAGGAACAACCAACCATCTATCATATTTTACAGAATAAACACCCTGATCAGCAGGTCTCTTCAAACCTTCTTCTTCAGCATACAATTCAACATCATGATTATAAATTTTGATGTCGTGAGTTAATGCCCACAGTTGTTTCTTATCTTTTAAAAATTCATCTATAAGATCTGGACAATCCGGTAATTTTGTTTTGTCAACTACTAGATGAAGATCTATATCAGAAAATTCTGTGTAATTATAATTAGCATTACCACCTACAAAAATTATATCCTTGATTGATGCTTCTGGAATGTTTGCAAATTTTGCCCACTCTCTTGCAATTCGAATTAATCTCATTTTAACTTTTGAGTCTAATTTATTATTAGACCAAAATTTAGGATTGAGCGTATCGTGATATTTATAGGTGAGTTTTTGATCAACAAACTCCTGTAAGTGCATTTTTAGTTTTACCTAGGAAAAAAGGGGAAGGTTGATGATTCTGACCACCTCTTCCCCAGCGGCAACGATATTCAATTATATTTAGATATAATCTTTTCGGGTGTGATGTTCTGGGACAATCTTTCCTAATCGAATGATAAGTAGTCCGTCTTCAAAGGTAACTTCTCGGACTTCGGTGTCGTCGGATAGTGTCCACGCCCGTTTAAAACTTCTTTGAGCCAGACCCTTGTGGACAAACGTCCTATCCGATTCTGTATTTAATTTTTGCCCCTCGACAAAAAGTTTCCCATACTCTGTGAAGACATTTACCTCCTCCTTTTTGAATCCGGCAAGTGCAATCTCTAACAGAGATTCCACATTATTTACCTGAATAAGATTATAAGGTGGATAATTATTTGTAGTTTCGTGAAGATTAAACAGACGATCAAAATATTCGTCCATTCCAATACTGTTGCGTGTAATCCTATCCATTAAGGCAGGGAGATCCGACGCAGTGTAACGTGCAAGGTTAGTCATTATGGTAGCTCCTTAAAAGCGAGTTTATGTTTTGTGGACCCCGAAGGCATCCAAACATATTTATAGCACAGATAATAAAAAAACGAGGTAGTGAACCCCGTATTTTTTCTATTCTTCAACAGCAACTTTCTTTTTACCAATATTATACTTAGGTTCGAGAATCCAATCACCCTTATCCTTAAAAGCAAGAACTTTTATTTGATTAAGAGGTGCGACATTTTGAATTTGTGTAGGATCAACAGGAGTGATCAATCCCCAATCCGCAATGAGTTGAGTAATTGTATTTCTTCTTTGAACATCATTCACAGTTAAATTTGCATGTTTGCCATCCAGAGCAAACAATTCTTTAAAGTGAACAATATAATACTTGCCTTGTTTATGTAAAATGTGACAAGATTGATAAAGTTTCCTTTCCTTACGAGAAGCTACCCCAATGCGAGTAAGAGTTTCTCTAACTTTTAAAAAGTCATCAGGTTCACTCAAAATAATTTGAACCATTTGATCTTGAGACCAATCTACTAGGGACTCAATCACCACACTCATCTTATACCTCCAGTATCCAATTTGAATTTAATGTTTTCTAGTTGTTCTGTATTTAGAATACTCAAAGCTTGCTTTGCTTTTTCATTACTATAACCATAGTACGATTTAACTAGTTCAAGGTCTTTGATTTTTTCTTTATGCATCCAAGGAGAAAATCTTTTCTTGGATCTGATAGTATTTAGATAAAAATCATATTGTAACTTTTTGTCTAAATGTGAACTCATATTCATCTCATTTGAGTACATAATAGTATCAACAAATCCAGATAAACATCTATTAATAATATAAGCCGGATAACTCCTAATGATATCTGGATCTTCCTCTAGCAGATTCTTTTTAGTAAAATTGATCGAGTTTAACCAATCCTTCAGTTCCATAATTAAAAAGCAAAAGTTCCTTTCTTTGTTTTTGATCTCTCATATAATCACCGACCGAGCGCATCGTATAAGTGAGATCAAATTCAGAGGCATTCCAGTTCTTAAACCGATTTTTTACAAGTTGATCGGAGTTATAACTTACCAACTGGTCCATATCGTTAGAGTCACAATCAGCAGCAAACTTATCGTGATCAAATCCTTTATGCATTGATCCCTTATTTCCATAGAGATTATCCTTAATATCATAAGGAGGATCAAGATACATAAAAGCACCTTTGTTTCCATCCATCAAATAGTCATACGAGTAATTAGTTATACGCCACTTTTCAATGAGTTTAGAATACTCGGGCAATTTCTCAATACCTCTTAAAGAGAAGTTATTCTCTGATGCTTGAGGAGAGAATGATGAACTTTCGGTAAGACCACTGAAAGAGCACTTATTAACAATGTAAAAAGCAGAGGCACGATCAAGATTTGAGAGAGACAAATCATTGATCTTATCTTTTGATGATAGAAATAGTTCTCTTGCGAGTTCTGGATTGCAGTATGCGAGTTTATATCTACTCAGATCATCTTTTAGGTCATTTCCAAACATCTGGAGTTGCTGCCAAAAGTTTACCAAGGGTTCATAAAGATCATTGACCCAGATATCAAGAAAAGAATATTTCTTCGTAATATGAATTGCAACACTTCCACCACCAAGAAATGATTCTCTGAACTCATCATAGTTACGAAGATCTGGAAAATAAGAATCCATCTTGGTGACTGCTCTACTCTTACCCCCAGGATAGCGCAACGGTGTCTTAAGAGACTTCATTACAGAATCACCTCAATCATACTCAAAAGTTGACTAGCATCAATTTTTTTCTCAATTGGAATAATATTGGATGCCAACACTTTGTAATCATCCTTTTCAAGTTTGAAAGTAGCACCAGCACCATCACATTCTGTTCGAGAGTATACAGTATCCCAATCAGTGTAACCAATAGTCATATTTTTTGTATCAACAAGAAACATATACTCAAAGGTTTTTCCAATATCTTCTTTTTTAAGTTCTTTATTTTTCCTTTTACCTGGTCGCTTGTTAATCAAAACAACACGCTTACAACTTCCATTCTTATTAAAAAGACCAAGAGACCCTTTCATTTCATAAAATGTTCCGAAAGCATCTACAAAATCTTTACCATCTTGATAATCGCCAACATAATTTAGTTGCCCATCACTCCATTTAGCAAAAGACTTTTCTTGCAAATATGTGCGAAAAGTTTTGAAAGCATTAGACTTCATTTGAGAAGTATTGGTTGCTTTTACGCAACCAAAAAATTCTGCCAGATTAATGCAGGAAAAATCAATTTTCATTTGAAACTACACTCGCACATAATTTCAGTCAAACAAGCAAGAAGATTAATCTCTGGGTCAGCACAAAATGCTGATTGGTACTGATATTTAGCAACAATAAGAACGGCAGCAGGGATAGATGTGGGTAAAAGATAATCAAAACAGGAGTCATAAATCCCGCGAAGTAGACTAGAAGTATCGTTATCCAAGTTGGAGACCACCCACTTTCGGACTTCAGTAAATTTCTTTTCTTTAAGTGATTTAATAAGATTATTTGTATTTACTTTTAAAAATTCTGAAAGTATTTCTACATCAATTTTTCCACTAGATGAATATCTTTGGCATTCATTTAACACCCTTCTAAAATCGGGAAAATGTTTTGTGATCAAAGCCGCAATGACTTTTTTATCATATTCGATGCTTTCTTCATCCAGGATGTTTTGTAAACGCTTGAAGAAGGATTCTGCCAACTCGGTTTTTTGTTTACCTTTGATTGTGAAATCAATGACGGCGCATCTGGAATGAATTGGTTGAATGATTTTGTTTTTGTAGTTGCAAGTAAAGATGAATCTACAGTTGCCACTAAACTCCTCAATAAACGCCCGTAAGAGGAGTTGAACGTCTGAGGTTGTATTATCTGCTTCATCAATAATGATGACTTTGTGTTTAGCAGTTGATGAAAGCGAGACGGTCGAAGCGAAATTCTTCGCATGGTTTCTGACAGTATCAAGGAATCTACCTTCATCGGATCCATTAATGACATGATAATCTACTCCAAGTTCATTACAAAGTGCTTTTGCTACTGTTGTCTTTCCAATACCAGGAGGACCAGCAAGAAGCATATTTGGTATTTCACCCTTATTTAGAAACTCCCGAAACATAGTTTTGGTAGATTCTGGGAGAATACAATCGTCAATCGTTTTAGGTCGATATTTCTCAACCCAAATAAAATCACTATTCATAATCAAATCCAATCAGGTTTTTTCAAATAAGAACTTGGGACAATCTCCCACCATTCTTTCCCATCAAAAATATACAATTTATGTGTATATCTGTCAAGAAAAAAGGTGCCTTTCTCGTATTTCATACCCATTCTGGTTTACGCTGAGGTAGTCGAAGGTAGTTGTCCTTCACCCAAGGTTTGGAAGCAATGTACCTTTTATAAGCAGTAAAGGTATCAATGCTATCGTCAAATTTCCATTCCACAGGCATTGCCCGAGCAAATGGAGTCACACTGGTTATCTTTCCTTTTGGGAACAGATAGTAAGCAGACACAAGAGTATTATAGCACGAATGAGTCTTACCATATCGCACAGCATACTCATCACATAAGTTCATTCCCCACTTAATCAACCAATAAGCATTGTGGATACTATCCATTGCCCATTTGGTGCAGGGATGATTACGAAACGCACCCTTTTCAGTTCTGTAGGGAGTGCCGTCAGTTTTAGGCAGAGTGCCGTAGTTATGACCCCACTTGTCAGAGGCAACAATGGAAAGCATTTGGCAGCACTCCAGGGGCATCTTGACGATATGTTTATCGGGGAGACAGACAGCACTTTCGGCAGGCCAAGGTGAGGTTGCAAAGATGTTCATTCTTCAAAGTAGGAATCGGGTTCCAGTGCGATAAAGTACACCAGATTATAGTCCGTATTAGTGAACTTGGAAATACCTTGTTTAGAAATCACAACATCGTATTTTCCAGAAATAATTTTAATGTTTTCTACCTTGTAATTCATCGCAAACACTTTATCAGTATTACCCACATCAATTGAATATTCATTAGATGTAGAATTTTCTTTATCCCTTACAATCAACTTAATCGTTTCTCCATTGCCAGATGCACAAAGATCTGGTACTTGGTAGACAGAAGATGCTTTAAGAAGTTGATTGAGTTTGGAAGAACCAAGTTGAAAACAAATATCCTGACTGGGAAGTTGCATGTTTTTGTCAGGAGGACTAACAATCACACTGGGATTGGAATAATAATATTTGGTTTTATTGTTATTTGTATCTTTGATAAGAACATAAGAATCGTTTGAGAAATCAAGTTCTGCATCTGGATGAAGAGACAGTCCATTTAGAAATTGACTAAGTTCATAGATACCAAACTCTTTAGGAAGTTCTTCATCAATATCTGCTTCTGCAAGAATGTTCTTCATCACCGACATGGTACGAATCTTATTACCCTTACGAAAAAGAAGTGATTGGTTAATAGAAGAAAAGTTCTTGAGAATAGTAAGGGTTTTGTCAGAAAATTTCATAGGTGGTTTTAGTTTCATAATCAACGAAATTCAGTAAGACCATTATTCTGACGAGAATAATGTCCATCAAAATGAAGAAGAAGCATCGCATAATGAATCACTTTAAGGAGATCGCGTTTGTTACGACCATCCTTATCACCATAGCGACTACCATACTTCAGGATGTTTGCCTGACAGAAATGTGCGGCAAGGTCTTTTGCTGCCATCAGGTCAATCGTTTGCGTGTCTCTATATGCCTGATTGTGACCGCAATAATGACTACCATAGGTGCTAGTCACATAGTCCTGAATATCTTTTAGGATTTTATCTTCATCGTATTTCCAAAGATGATTCTTAGTTTCGTTCATTTGGGGATTGTTAATCAAAAATTCAAGGTCGCTGTGTCCCCATGGACGCATACCATCGTCAACGGGGGTTTTTTCAAGATTTAGGGATTCAGTCATGGTAATAGTAAAAGTTGATTCAATCATAAAAATGGGAAGGCATAATTACCTTCCCCAATCATATCAGATATCTTGTTGCGTGTCAACTGTAGCATCAAATGCCGCATACAATTGAAGAAATGCTTGTTTGGTTTCATCGTCAAACCGATTAACACAAACTTGAACTGCCTTCATACGATCATTAAAGATGCTGTAGGCACGAATAATGTGAGTAAGACGACGGGTAGAAATAATTTCGTCAACACCACCATCATAGAAGGTTTTACGAATACTATCCGCCCAATCTGCGAGTCGCTGACAGAATTCAGAGTCTTCAATTTCCAAAGACAATGCAATCTTGTTCAAAATTTTAACTTCAGTTTGAGAAGTCGGATAATCTTGTTCAAAGGTTACACAGAAACGCTCAAGGAATGCTTCGTTAAGAACATTGGTGCCGATAAAACGACCATCATCACTACCTTTACCTTTAGTATTGGCAGTGGCAATAACGTTAAATCCAGAAGTAGGTTTTACAAAACGACCAATCTTCTTAAGGAAGACGCCTTTACCTTCAAGGATAGACTGGAGACACAGGATCTTGTTGGAAGCAAGGTCAACTTCATCGAGAAGAAGTACAGCACCACGCTCAAGTGCTTCAACCACAGGACCGTTGTGCCATACGGTTTCACCATTCACTAGACGGAAACCACCAATCAAATCATCCTCGTCAGTTTCAATTGTGATGTTGACACGAATCAATTCCCGACCAAGTTGAGCACATGCCTGTTCCACCGAGAACGTTTTACCGTTACCAGACAGACCCGTAATAAACGTCGGATAAAAAAGACGGGACTGAATAATGCTTTTAATATCTTTAAAGTTACCAAACTGGACGAAGGTATCATCTTTATCAGGAATGAGATTTTGTTCAGCAGCAGGAAGAACAGCGGGTGCTTGGTAAGAACGTTCAATTTGTTCCACTTTTTGTTGAGTTACTTCAAGATTCCATTTACCATGACCCACCTTAAAGTTTTCAAGACGGCGAGTTACAGTAGGATAAGAAATGTCATTCATAGCGCAGTATGCCCTGATGTCAGCAGAAGTCAATTTGCTGCCATAAGAGGACTTGAGTTCATTAATAATTTTGTCGTCAGCCATAATAAGTTTGCGAGGCATTGGTTAGGTGAGTTGTCTCAACAGATGAATAATACATGAAAAAGGGGGGGTAGTAAACCCCCCAGTAGACAGTTTGAAAAGTGGTCCTTGCGTAAAAAATTAATCAGACTCGCCAACTCTTGGTCTGTAAGGATTTTCATATTCACGTTTTACTGGTTTTGGTTTTGGTTTATTTGCATTTGCTGCTCTCTGTGCAGCTTCTGCATATTTCTGTTCAGGTGTTCCCATTAAAGAGGATGCGCCAAATTCCTGTTTAATTTTATTTTTTACAAATTTTAAAGCAGGATTCATCTTAGGTGGTAACTTGATTTTAGTCAATTGACTTCCACCAGTTTTAATCACATTTTTAATTACCCCAGCAGCAAGTTTAGCAAAAGCACTTTCATCCAAAGAATCCATCATGATTAAAGCATCCTCATAGTTTTTAACGTAACCTTCAGATAATAGCATGTCTGCAACCAAATCAAAAGTATCTACAGATTCTCCTGCAAGTTTTGTATTATATTTTTTACCTTGGAACTCAAATTCTTTTGCTCCACCAGTTCTTGCTTTCTTAAAAGCAACATCAAAGTCACCAGCAATGCTGCCAGTTCCAACAATCTTAGGGCCAACTTTTAAACGATTTCTAATTCTACCATCCGAATCCATCGTGTTGTATTTGTTGACGCTGGATTCTGGCTTTGGCTTTTTTTCAGTATCTTTTACTAGTGGGGCAACAGCACCAGCAGCAACAACTCCAGCAGCAGCACCAGCAATCGCTCTTCTAGCAGCATCCATTGCACTTGCACCATCTGTCATTTTGGAAACTTTTGGCGATACTCCAGATCCAGGAGCAGACTGAGCAGCAAGTCTTTGGATTCTAGCATCACCACCAGAGCCTGTAGCTCTGAACGGCATTCCAGCGTCTGTAGGAGTGCGTCTAGGAGCTGTTGGTTCAGGTGCTACTGGAGATCTTCCTGCAGGCAATGCGGGTCTAGAAAGAGAAGTGTCAATTTTCTTTTTTAACTGCATTATTGCATATTTACCAGGAAGTTCTGGTTGTGCTGCTGGTCTTGCAGCTCTTGCAGCTCTAATTGATGTTGATGCTGCTGCACCTTTCACAACAGTCTCTGGTTTTTTACCAAGTGCAGTTAATGGTTTTAGACCTGCCTTTAATCTCCCCCCAGAACTTAAAGCATTAATAATTGCTCTAAGTGCTGCTACTTTATTTTCCCCAAGATATTCTACAGACTCGTTCAAGGATTGAAGATCATCTATTCCATAGCATTCCAAGATTTCATTCACAAATTCTTCAACTAAATCTTGAGCAACAAGCAGTTCTGCAAATTCTTCACACTCATCAAGAGTATCAAAATAGTTTTCAAGAATACAGAATTCCAAAACTGAATCATATAAATCTTGACAATCAATTTCTGATGGTGTATAGACTTCAGAATATGCTTCAGTTAAATATTTAATCTGTTTAGAGTCCATAATTGAGTGTAGTCTTTATGTATTATTTATGCTATGCAACCAATTTTACAAACTCATTCAGAAACCTCTTGTTCATTTTTTTAGAGTTCAAGGACTTTTTAAAAGCATTACGAATAGTAGATTTTGATGCATCCTCATCAACCTGAAAAGCAACTTCATTTGACAATGCAGTAGAAGACATTCCAAAATAACTATGATAACCAGAATCAGTAATTGCAATACTACGTTCTTTTTTCCATTGATTCATAACTTCTTGGAAATTTTTAGAAGAAGTATTGTTACGAATAAAATTAGTTGCATCTCTGGTGCCAATTACACGAATGCCAATAAAGTTAACTTCATTAAAAGAATCTTTTAGATCACAAAGAAGAGTTTTAGTATATCCAACATAACCATGATTGTTAATTTTGTAAGTCATGCCAGTCTTACGATTGCGAAGAAAGCAATTATTACCAGTTCGGTTCAAACCAAGATGAGGTTCAGACTCCCAATTGTGCTTAATCGATCTGTTAAACGGAAGTGGTCCTGCCTCACCATCAGTTAGAATCACACAGTGAACTTTTTGAAGTTTATTCTCGTTGTTAAATTGAGGAATAATCTGATGAAGAGAAATCAGACTTTCATTCAAAGGAGTTCCTGACAAAGAAAGTCTAGCAGGATAAGTAAAAGGACAGTTATAATGATTGAATGAATGAGCAATTCTGAAGATATTACGCATCTGTTCATCAGTTTTTTTGTTATTAACTTTACTGGTAAAAATGTTCATCAAAGAAAATTCTCGATCAATATGAACAAGATTTTCTTTCTTATCATAATTATCTTGAGGAATAATTGGTTTCTTATTAGAATCATATTGAAAACCATTCCATTCATTAGTAAATGCATAAACTTCAAACGGAATATTAACCTTGCGGCAGAACCAAATAATATTATAAAGTTGCTTTAGAGTATCAAGAAGAATGTGAGACATTGATCCAGACCAATCAAGAATAAAGATAAGTCCATGATTTTTACCATCAGCAAATGTCGTTACCTTCCTAAAAAGATCTTCATTATACTTGTAAGTATGAAGTTTGCTACAATCTAGAACTCCAGTACGTGATACAGAAGCACGAGCATAGGAATCTGCTGCCTTACGACATTCAAATTCTTTCACCAGATAATTAACTTCTTTCTGAGCATCTTTTTTAAATTTGTTGTAAAGATTATCACAGTATTCAAATACTTGTAAGGAATGATATTCGCACTGAATATTTGTATTCCAAAAATTTTGAATGCAGTTATGAACATCATTATTCTTACCAATCACCCTGTCCAATTTAAGTTTAGGCAGTTCCACATATACGTTTTCATGCCCCTCCATGTTTACCAACTCTTGAATAGCGTCATTAAAAGAATCCAGAGTTTTAACTTCAGGTTCAGAATTAACTTTTTCATCTTCATCAACTTGTTGAGAATTAGTCCCCCCATAAGAAACATTCTCTTCAGAATCTTTAGATTCAGATTCATCATCATTTGCAATTTGTTCTTGCTGTTCCTGTTCAGAAGAATCGATTTGATTATTAGAAGCACCAGTATTAGAAGATTGAACAAAAATTTCTACTTGTTCTTGCTGCTTTTGTTCTTCTTTACAATACTCATAAAGTTTTACAGCAGCATTCAAAGCATCATCAAAAGTTTCTGCATCAGCAATCAGATTAGCAATCTCCGTTTCTTCCCCACGATCAATGGGAATAGACATATAACTACCAACCTTAAACCACAGATTTACCCTATCTGCAAGATTGAAGGTATTCAGATCTTTGTCATTGATAGAAAAGAAATCATCTTCAACAAGTTCTTTGTAACCATTGTAAAAGATTTTATTCAATCCATTATAACGACGCTTCATCAATTTTTCAATGCGAGCATCCTCCACAACATTTACAAATTGAGGAGGAACTTTGATTTGCTCTGTCCAGTCCTTATCAGGAGTATAGAGAGCGTGTCCAACCTCATGACTTACCAACATGTCATAAACAGTCTCAGATGCTTTTTCCCACATGGGAAGAGTAAGCACTCGCGTATGGACGTTAAACTGCGCTGTACTGCACTGTTTGTGCTCAACCACAAGGTCTTCAGTAGCAAGCAGTTTAGCAAGTTGGGACTTGATTTCGTGATTAACAGGCATGGTGTTTGTTTGAACTGAACTTATAATACGAAAAAGACCCCCCGTTGTGAGAGGTCTTGTGACACTTGTTTAACTGTCTAAGCAAGGCACTGCGTCTTGCCTTTGCTTGACGGAGTGCTTGTGGTCTAAGTTTCCGCTTTTGTTCTTTTTTACTATGGTGTTGCCAGTTGGGAGTAGTCATTGATCGTGTCCAGAACGTTAATGGTTGGAAACCATCCAATACTAGTTAGGATTGTAGTGTCTGCCGCATTATCCTGTCTCTCTCCTGGAGTCAGTTCTTTAACTGGCAGGTGCCCCATCCCCATCTTCTCAGCAAGGTCTTTAACATAAACAGACTTACCAGATCCAACAGACACTGGTCCACAAACTTTACTACTAGCAAGATAACGAATTGCTCGACATACATCCTTAACATGAATCCAATCCCTTTTATGATTGGTGACATAAGTTGCAGTTTTATCTTCAAGCATCCTATACATCATATCTAGACGACTATCTGGGCCATAAACAGTGGTAAATCTCATCCCAACAGAATTAGGTGGTGCCATCTGTTCGTTAATCCACTTTGTCATAGCATAGGGATTTTCCCAATAATCTTCTTCTACAGCACTGGAAGAAGCGTATAAAAGTCTAGTATTTGTCTGCCTACACCAGTCAAATATTTTTTTAGACTTTACAACATTATTTTCATAAAACTTCTGTGGATTCTCCAAACTTTCTCTAATATTTGCAAATGCTGCTAAATGAATAATCAAGTCATAATCATCACCAACAAAATTATCAATGTCATAAGGAAAGTCCATTCCCACAACTAAATGGTTGTGAGTGGTTTGCCAATCAGCAAACACATTTCTTCCAATAAATCCACGATGTCCAGTAACTAAAATCTTCATGATGATACCTTACTAAATCCCTTAACCTTATTAAATTGTATAACATTTTCAAATTTATCATGCATTTCAGATTTGTGTGAGATAACAAAAATGTTTGCATCTTTAACTATGTATCTAATAATTTTTAAGAAATCATCGGTTCCATTTATATCAAGAGAACTATCAAACACTTCATCTAAAATTAAAAGATTTGTATTTACAGAATTTTTCATCCGTGCAATTTCTCTCCAAGTAAATACCAAGGCCAAATCGATTCTTTGCTTTTCACCTTCACTGAAAGATTCATATGAAAAGTTTTCATGTATTGGGGTTTTTACAGTTTCATTAAATTCTTCATCAAAATTAAAGTTGATGTAAAAATCCATCATTTGAAGAAAACGATTTACCTGTTGATTGATTACTGGTAAATAATTTTTAATGATTTTAGATTTTACTCCATTGTCTTTGAGTAAGGAATAGATGAAATCATGATACTGTATCTGTTCTCGTTTTTGATTTAATTTAGACTCGATAGAACTAACATCACGTTTCAATGATTTTAGTTTTTCAGTCTCCTCTAATTTATTTTCAAGGTTATGCTCAATATCAAATATTTCATTCTTAATGTCTTCTATAACCTGAGAGTCATACTTACACTTATTATTGATATCTCTTATTTGTTTATTCAACTCTAAAAGTTTAGAGGAGAATCTTGCCAGTTTTTTCTCTTCTTCTTGATTCAATTCAAGTTGTTTTTCAAGTTCAGTCAATCCTGCATTTACTTCTGAAAGAAAAGTATCATGCTCTTGAATTTTATGAGATTTTACATCGTCGCCAATAACTTGACTACATGTTGGACATGTTTCGTTCTCAATAAAAAACAATTTATCTTTGGTCAACCGATCTAATTTATTTTGTAATTTACCTCTTAGATCATATAACTTCTTAGATTTATTTGTGCAGTTAACGTATTTCTGTATTTCGGAATCAATATCCTCAGACTCTTTTACCAGTTCAATACAAATAGTTTCTGCTGATTTAATATTGTTTGTTATTTCTAAAATTTTATTATTTTTTCTGGTTATTTCTGATTGACCCTTTACATTCAATTCATAGATAAAATTTTCCTGCATTGAGGTTTTTTCATTAACTATATTTTTCTTATAATTAAGTTGCTTGATTTCTTCTTGAGTTGTTTTAATTTTATCTTTCAGAACTGAATTCATTATAGAAAAAATCTTGATATCTAATAGATCTTCAATAATTTCTCTTCTAGATGCCAAAGGCAACTGCATAAATGGAACAAATGTAGATGATCCCAAAATTACGATCTGAGTAAAAGATTTGTAATTCAATTTGAGAACTTTAGTTTCTAAAAACTTTTGATCATCTTTAACGTCTGCACTTTGCTCTAAAAGATTCCCGTTCTTATAAATTTCAAATACACTAGGTTTAATTCCTCTACGAATCATCCAATTTACATTAGAACTCGAAAACTCTATTTCAACTAAACAATCTTTTTCATTGGTTGAATTTAAAAGTTGTGGTTTATTGATTCTACGAAAAGGTTTATTAAATAAAACAAAAGTAAGAGCATCTAAAATTGTGCTTTTACCAGATCCATTTTTACCAACAATAGACGTAGTTGATTTTTCAGTGAGATTAATTTCCGTAAACTGATTACCTGTGCTTAAAAAATTACGCCATCTAATTTTTTGAAATGTGATCATTCGGGGGAATTACAAGGTCATCTGGTTCTATTATAACATAAGTATATTGATTTGCCTCACACACTGCAATGGTTGACTCTTCATCAACTTCTAATACCACTAATTTTGGAAAGTTGTCTGCTTCCATTAATACAACAAATCGTTCAGCATCATCTTCCTCTTTAAACAAATAGAGAACACGATCACCGTCTTCATTATCGACTGAATAAAGTCCCTCGTTTTCTCTACCCTTTAAAGCTAGAACAAACATTACTCAACTTCCGATGCTTCTTTGTAAATTGATTCCATCATCAATTTTAAAATGCTTTTGTTTAAATCAATCTCAGCATTATCTATATATTTGTCAAGAATTGCAACTGTTCCTTCGGATTCCAACACCTCAATATCACAATCCTCAATTTTAATTTCATCAATAACTTTCAATTCAAATGGAGATGCATCTGATAGTTTATTAAAAAACTTTTCAAATTGTTTTGAGTTTGTTTTTTTCCTGACAATAAGTTTTACATATTTTTCAAAACACTCATTGTAGTTATAAAATTGAGGTGGAGTATCATTATATTCTATTATTTTAAACATTTCATAACTATTTGGTATAAATTCTAATTCCAAAGTTTTTGTATCAAAAATATGAAATCCTCTCGTATCATTCACATCATTCCAATATAATTGATATGGATTGCCCAAATAAAATATTTTTCCATTATCTGATCTAGTGTGATAGTGTCCAGAAAGAACAAGTTTAAAATTTTCAAATATATCACAATTCATTCCTTCCGTCATCGTGTGTCCTTTGTAAGGAGAGAATCCATTCAATTCAAGATGCCCCATTAAAACATTACATGTAGATGATTTAATTTTTGCAATGCTATCTTTTGTATTTTCAGAATTAATCCAGGGGACAAAAAGAATTTTTAATTTATCAATTAATACTTCGGTGATCTCAGAATAAACCTGAATATTATCATACTCCCTCATTAAAAGATCTACTGAGTTTACTGCATTCGTATTCTTATAATATGCAGTGTGATTTCCTACAATTGTGTGAACTTGTACTCCAATTTGCGACAGCCGGTTGTAATAATTATCCTTCGACCATTTTAAAGCCCAGATATCAATATTTTTTCTATTATCAAAAGTATCACCCATATCAACTAATTGAGTAATACCTCTTTCCTCCAGAGTTGGAAAGAAAATATTATCATAAAACTTTTTGAAGTAGTTGTGATATGACTTATCAGATTTCTTAACTCCAAAATGTTGATCGGTAATAATCGCAACTTTCATATCAATAATTCATTTTAGTTTGAATATTACTCTTAATTGTATTCATATCCGAACTTGTACCACTTAGAACATTATTATCCGAAACAAAAACTTCATCAAATCCAGACTGTTCCAAAATTTTATTTTTGATTTCTAATTGTTTTTTTTCTTTGGCAATCCTACGAAGAAACGCATAATAAATGATTTGAGTAAAATATGCAAATGGGTTAGTTGATTTTTCTGGATTAAAATTATTAATGTATTGAACACAGTTTTCTATACCATCAGAAACCATGTCTTCCCTAAACATATAATTGACAAAGTTTGGTTTGTATGATAAGTGTGTAGCAATCTTTAAAAAACACTCTCCAATATAATGTGGAATACAAGGTTTCTGAACATTTTCAGATTCAGAAAGAGACACTAATTTTTTATATTCAACTATTGCGTAAAGAAATTCTTTGTTGTTTACGTAATGATCTGCATCCTTTTTTCTTTTTGGCATTACTACTGTCATTAACTTTACTCATTTCTTATTCATAATTATACCACACTTGAGGGGGGCTTGACAAGTGAGCGGAATGTGTGTAGAATAACTCTGTCAGGGTTGAAAAGACACCTTAGCTACTCTTATATAGATTCTCTAGAGTATTCTTAAATTCAGATACAGAAGATATGTACCCCATAGATTTAGAAGTGCTAATCCTAGATGTTCCTTCTTGATTACAATTCTCCTTAAGATATCTTTTATACATTCTTAATGTATGTATATCTGATACTTCAGTCATAGTAATAACTTTATCCATATTAATAAAGAACATTTCATCTTCAACTACTTTAACCCATGGTTCTACTCTATAAGCCCTCATACCAGTTTTAGTTCTGATAATATCTTTTATAACAACAGGATTATCTAAAATTAAAATAATACGATCATCTTCATAACAAGGACAAACCTTTGCCATTAACTCTTCACCAGATACAAGTTTTAATACTGAATAAAATTCGTCTTCCATAAGTTATTGTTTTAAGTTTATATTAATAATGCTGTAATCAAAGGACTCTTCGTTATAAATTTTTATTCTTTCTATTAAGTGATTTAGTGTATAATTTTTGGAAGAGTTGACTGATATGTCATCTGCAATATCGTAAAGAACTGCCCCTACTTTATCTTGACTTTTTCTAAGAACTCTTCCTATAGACTGAAGATTTCTAATTCTTGATTTACTAGGTGAAGCAAAAATAACATTGTGTAAATTTTTAATGTTAATTCCAGTTGAAAAAGTTCCGTAGGAAGCAATAATAATTGCATTGGTTTCCGTTTCTACTATTCTTCGGACTTCCTCTCTTTCCTTTACATCAACTCCACCATAAACAAAGAAAAGTTTTCTTTCTTTGCTCTTAGAACTATTTATAAGGTCGTAAAGAATCCTTCCATGAGAATCTACTCTACTAAACAATACCAAAGTATTTCCTTTTAAATCTAAAGTTAAATTTTTGATAAAAGAATTTCTACGATCATTGCCTATAATGAATTGAACCTCTTGTTCATAGTCATCAAATTTAATTCCGTTATGCTTAAGTAATAAAATTTTAATGTTTAAATTTGATAGGTGTCCTTTCTCAATTAATTCTTTAGTTTGAACCACTTTATATGAGGGTCCAAACAACCCCTCTAAGACCCATTTATGCGTCTGTGTGCCGTCTAAAGTTCCAGTGAGACCAAATCTATACTTGCAGTCTAATAATTTGGTCATGATGTCAACGAGAGACTTTGATTTGAATAAATGTGCCTCATCTCCAATAACAACATCAAAACGATCAAACCATTTTAATGGTTCTTTATAAATTGATTGCCAGGTTGTAATGACTACTGGTAAATTGATATCATACTTTTCCTTTCCTGAGTAAATAATATGACAATAACTTTCAGATTCCCATCCATAAATTGAGAAATCTTTATACATTTGTTCTACAAGAGATGTTGTAGGAACAATGATCAAAGTTGATAAACCTTTATCTGTATAGTATCGAGTAATCGAATAAATTATTAAAGACTTGCCAGATGCAGTTGGAGATACTAAAAGTTTGCGATTATTTTTTAATGCGTCGTAAACACTTTCGATTTGATAATTTCTTGGTTTATGACATGAGATAGATGTGATATAATCAGATACTCCCTCATAAGAAATATTTTCGTTTACTTCAAAAGGTAATCCATAAAATTTACTATTTTTAAATTCATAAGTGTAATTACTAGAATTAGCAAAACTTATTAACTTATCTAATAGTCCAACATACAATTCATTTTTAGTTAAACTAAACAATCGTATTTTTCCATCCCAGTATTTACTGCGATACTGTGGCATGAATTTTGCACCAGGAACTTCAAAAGTGAACAAGTCATTTAACTCCTGACATATGTGAGGTTCTGCCTCAATATGTAAGTAAACTTCATTCTTTTTTGAAATTATAATATTACTCATATCCTGCTTGGAATTTATGCCAATCAATCGCATTCTTAATTTGATATGTTCGGTTATGAATCTGCTTGATAATATCGTCTAGATATCTCAACATTGAATCATAGTATTCATTTTTTAATCTAATCGTTGATAGTTTATTGTCAGCATCAATATATCTATTCATAGATTCTTTATCCCGAACTTTATATGGAAATGGTTCTTCAGAATAAATCTCTGCTGAAGATTTTCCACTATAATACTCATATCTTTCTTTCTTTAACTTATTAAAATCATCTAAAGATTTTTTCTTAAGTAAAGATACATTGTTATAAATGTTATAGTATTTTGCGTGAAGTTGTGGAATTTTTATTGATTCCACATGTAAATTATCAACGTCTATAATTGCATCATTTCTCCAGGATTCCTGGATTTCATCAAGGTTCATACTCATTATAATTTTGATCCATTATATTGTATATAGTATACTTAAAAGTGACTCTTGCTGTAAAATAATCGTAGTCTTTTTTTGTCGTATCAAAAGATAATCCAGTTAATGAAGTTGGAAAAATATCTCTAAATTTAATGTTCACTTGTGGTTGAAAATTACTATTCAGAACTTGCAGAGTTGCATCCGAATATATGTTTCTAAGATCTTTACCACTCGTAGATGGGTCTGTTGTATTTGTTTCTCTCCACTCATTAAATTGTGCAACATTTTCCGGATAACCTAAACCAATTAACCAGTTATATACCTGAATGTAATTAACTAGATCTTCATCGACTAGAAAGTCTAAAGTTAAATCTTCGTATTCTAATTTATCCCCAGGAATTGGAATATCCTTTAAGT
>Ga0194123_10003044_pt1 | contig 20727 bp, 15 predicted proteins | sample TA2MahsurfametaG_5_FD_155479 | JGI IMG/M metagenome (GOLD analysis project Ga0194123, IMG submission 155479) | Freshwater microbial communities from Lake Tanganyika, Tanzania - TA2015023 Mahale A surface | ecosystem: Environmental > Aquatic > Freshwater > Lake | place: Tanzania: Lake Tanganyika... | reverse complement strand
CGCGCGATTGGCCGCGTCTTCGGGATCCAGGCCCATGCGCTTGCCGCCAGCACGCAGACCATCGCCCACGGCAGGCAAGCGAGCCACGGGGTCTTGTAGGCAATCACGCTGTAAATCAGGAAATGGATCGCCGTCGCTCCGCCGAGCCAGCGGATGATCTGGGCGTTGCGGGAGGTTGCGCATTGCGGACGCCAAGCCAGTGCGCAACTGGCAACCGCCGACGCGATCAACAGCGCGTGGATCCAGCCCGCGCCATTCCATGAAGAGGGCCAGAGCAGCGACGTGAGGTACCAAGTGGCCGGTTTGTCGTGGCCGGGCACGGTCTCGTAGATGAAAAACGTGAGGATCATGTCGAGCGCCCCGCGGGGATGTCGCAGGCCGTCGGTGTAGAGCAGCGCGGCGACGAGCAAGGCGGTGACAGAGGCGGCGGCGGCTCGACGCCACTGTGCGCGGATCCACCCGGCGATCTCGTCGCGCCGCGCCGCCGCGAGCGGAGCGGCCGACACCCAGGCGATCACGCTGATGGCGGCGGTTTCCTTCGTTGCCGTCATCAGTCCGGTGCAGATGCCCGCGGCGATCCAGCGGGGTCCGCGAACCAGTGCCGTGATCGCCGCCATGCCGCAAAGCACCAGCAGCATTTCGTGAATGAACATCCGGCTGTAATAGACAAGCAGCGGGCAGGTTGCGAGAAAGCCCGCCATCAGCAATGCCGCCCCATGGCCGAAAGCCCTGCGCCACCACAGCGGGAGCAGCACCACCAGCAAGCTGGCGAGCGCCGGGACGGAGCGCAGCGTGGCTTCGCGCATTGTTTTCCAGCCATCCTCGCCACGGATCCGGCAGGCGGTTGCCGCTAGATTCCACAGCATCGGACCATGTCCGTGTTTGGGATCGAACTTCCCGCCATCGTTCTCCATTCTCGACGCCGTGACCCGCGCTCCCGTGGCCTCGTCGAAGTGCATCGGACGCGTTTCGAGCTTCTCGAACCTCAGGAAATACGCCACCCCGGTCACCACCAACCAGCCGGCGATGAGAAGAACACGGTTCATGCGCGCATGGATCCGATGAAAGAATCCTCCGCGCCGCAACGCTAATCTCGAAAACCCCTGCCCTGCCCATGCTCCGCGGACCCGATGGCATCCTGCTCGTCACACCGGTGTGGCACGACTCCGCTCGACTCGGGCCATTCGGGCGTGAACTCGCCGAAGCGCTGGCGGATTCGTCCATGCCGGTGACCTGGATCGTCGCCGACGACGGATCGGGCGATGCGGAGTGCAGGCGGATCCAGGCGCTGGCGGAAAGCTACCGTGAGACCTTTCCGCACGTTCACGCGCATTTTGCCGAGACTCATCGCGGCAAAGGGGCGGTCGTGCGCGAGGCGTGGTCGCTCGCGCCGCAGGCCGCGTGGTTCGCATTCGTCGATGCCGACGGCAGCATTCCCGCACAGGACCTAGTCGGGCTGCTGAACGTGGCGACCCGCGAGGGGCGCTCGGTGATCGGCATTCGGCGGCGCACCGCCACCACCGTGCTTGAAGAACATCCCTTCCGCGCCATGACGCATCGCCTCTTCCTGACGCTCGCCCGCGCGATGCTCGATCTGCGGAGCCAAGACATCCAATGCGGCGCAAAAGTGATCCGTGGAGAGGACTACCGCAGGATTGCCGCAAGGCTCGAGGAGCCCGGCCTCGCGTTTGATTCCGAGCTGCTGGCCACACTTGCCCACAACGGCGTGACGTGGACCGAGGTGCCGGTCAACTGGAGGGAGAAGAGCGGCGGACGGGTCAAGCCCCTGCGGCACGCCTGGAGAATGATCGGCGCGCTGTTGCGGGTGCGCCGCAAGCTGCGATGAGGTGATGTTCTCCAGTCGTCCCGAGGGGGGCGCTCACGCTTCACCCGGCAATCCATGACTGAGCGGGCTTGGAATCGGCTTTTCCTTTTTGCGCAGAGCGCGGCGCATCTTGGTGAGCGCCGAGTTCTGCAGCTGCCGGATCCGCTCGCGGGTGACGCCGAACTCGCGGCCCACTTCCTCGAGCGTCAGCGCCTTGCGGCCGTTGAGCCCGAAGCGCTCGTCAATGATCTTGCGTTCGCGCTCATCAAGCACCGAAAGCAATCCGTCGAGCTGGGCGTACAGATTTTTATCCGCAAGCATGTCGAGCGGATTCACCGCGCGTTCGTCGCTGATGATTTCGCCGAATTCGGTGGCCTCGCCCTCGTTGATCGGGGCGTCGAGCGAAGTCGGCCGTTGCGACGCCTGGCGCAGCATGGCGAGCTTGCGGCGGGGCACGCCGATCTCCTCGGCGAGTTCCTCGTCGGTCGGCTCTCTGCCGAGCACCTCGGTGAGCATCGCCGAAATCCGCCGCATCTTCGCGATCTTGTCGACCATGTGCACCGGCAGGCGGATCGTCTTCGACTGGTTGGCGAGCGCGCGCTTGATCGATTGTTTGATCCACCATGCGGCATAGGTCGAGAGTTTCCCCCCTTTTTCCGGATCGAAGCGCTCCACCGCCTTCATCAGGCCGATGTTGCCCTCGGAGATCAGGTCGGACAACGGCATACCATAATTGGAGTAATCCTGGGCGATCTTGACGACGAGCCTCAGGTTCGCACGGATCATGTGGGCACGTGCCTCGGCGTCGCCGTTGCGGATGCGCTCCGACAGTTCGATTTCCTCCTCCTGCGTGAGCAGCGGGGTCTTGGAAATCTCACGCAGGTAGATTCTCAGGTTTCCGTCTGATTCGTAGGCCATGGTCGTTGGGAGTTGAGGTTTGGGTTGGGTTTCAAATGGATAACGCCGCCGAGGCGAGAATGATTCTAATTTTTTCAGAAATGCACTGGTTTTCGTATCTCAGAAATACATACAGGATTCAAGCCAAATCGGATCCACAGACTGATGCTTCGCAATCGGCGTGCCAAACACATGCGTGTGCCAAATCATTGATTTTCAGTGATTGACTGGTTTGGTGAATGCCTTTTGCCGTCTAAAGTGTGTAAGAATGGCGGTCTCTTGGGACAACTTGTCGCACCGATTGCGATTGGCTGACCAGTGTTGATTCGCGTAGTGCGCGGGGATGAGAGCCCGGGTTCGACAAAGCCGGCGGGCTTCCTCAGTCTCCGCCCGTGCTTGCCGCGCTGTATCCGGGATTGAGGCCCCTGCTGTTTCGGTTGGACCCCGAGCGCGCGCACGATCTTGGAATGGCGGCCCTGCGACTCGCCGAGCGGATCGGTTTGCTGGATCTTCTCGAACACCGCGAGTTATCCAAGCCGGTGGAGTTGTTGGGACTGAGGTTCCCCAACCGGATCGGCCTCGCCGCCGGACTCGATAAAAATGGAAACACGATCGACGCCCTTGGCCGCCTGGGATTTGGATTCATCGAAGTCGGCACCGTCACGCCACGACCCCAGCCCGGAAATCCGAAGCCACGGTTGTTCCGCCTTCGCGAGACCGAAGCGATCGTCAACCGCATGGGATTCAACAACGATGGCATTGACGCGCTCGTCGGCCACGTCAGCCGCGCACGCTCGTTCCGCGGCCTCATCGGCATCAACATCGGCAGGAACAAAGACACGCCAAACGAATCCGCCGTTGAGGACTACCTCGACTGCATGCGCAAGGCGTGGCGGGTGGCGGATTATCTGGCGGTGAATCTTTCATCGCCCAACACGCCCGGCTTGCGCGAGCTGCAGCAGGCCGAGGCCTGCGCGCGACTGCTTGCAAGACTCAAACAGGAACAGGAAATCCTCACCCGGTCGACAAGTCGGCGCGTGCCCTTGTTTTTCAAAATCGCGCCGGATCTCGATCCACCGCAGATCGGCGAGCTTGCGCGGGTCTTTCTCGATGGCGGGCTCGACGGCCTCATCGCCACCAACACCACGTTGGATCGGAAAGCCGTCGCGGGTAGCCGACACGCCGAAGAGACCGGCGGACTTTCCGGGCGTCCGTTGCTGCGGAAAAGCAACGAGGTGCTTTCCGCATTCGCCGATCAGTTGTCCGGGAGGATTCCGATCATCGGCGTCGGCGGCGTGTCATCCCTGGAGGACGCCCGCGAAAAACTTCGCTGTGGAGCCTCGCTCGTCCAGATCTACACTTCGTTGATTTACCGAGGGCCCGGACTGGTCCGCGAACTCGCGCGTGGACTGTAGGCCCTCGTGGCGAGCCCGGCCAATTCCCTGCCCGGTGCTCGAATCCGGTTGCTGTCGGGCGATCCGATTCGATACCATCATGGCGAGCGTTGCCATCACCGTCCTCCATGACCGAGACCCCCCCTACCGCTCGCACGGGCCAGGAACTGATCGATCATCTGCTCGATCATCTGAGCAGGCATCCCAAGCGCGTGGTCTTCACCGAAGGCGAGGACATCCGCGTGCTCCGCGCTGCGGCCCGGCTGATTGAGCGGCGGGTGATCGCTCCCGTGCTGCTCGGCAACCGTGACCGCATCCGCGCGCTCGCCGCGTCCCACTCGGTTTCCACGCGATCGATTCACGTCATCGACCCGCGCGAAGCATCGGACTTCGATTTGTTCTGCCGCCGGCTTGAGACGATCTCGCGCTATCGCGGCACCCTTCCCGGCAATCTTGCCGAAATCGTCGCCCGCCCTCACACGTTCGGCGCGCTGATGGTGCAGTACGGCCAAGCAGACGCCATCGTCGGTGGCAATCAGGCGCTGCCCGCCGCGTTTTTCCGCGCATTGCTTCATACGATCAAACCCCGACCGGAAGTGCCGAGGATTTTCGGGCTCTCGATCCTGATCGGCCCCCACCTCAGAAACCTCGGTGGACCGGGCATGCTGCTGCTCGCCGACACCGCGCTGATCCCCACCCCCGAAGTCGGCGAACTTGCGGCGATCGCCATCGAGTCCGGCAAGCTCGCGCAACATTTTCTCGGACGCCGTCCGGTGGTCGCCATGCTGAGTCATTCGACTCACGGCAGCTCGTCGACGCCTGACGCGCTCCGTGTTGCTGCCGCAACCTCGCTGGCCAAAGACCGCGTGATGCGTGAGTTCCTCGACATCGGCATCGAGGGCGAAGTGCAGGCCGATGTCGCGCTCGATGCCGAGGCGGCGGAGATCAAGATCCCGGGCGCGCTGCGGCGTCCGGCAGCCGACGTGCTCGTGTTCCCGAATCTGGATGCGGCCCATCTTTCGCTCGACCTGTTGCGTCACATCGCCGGTGCGCAACACTACGGCCAGCTCATCGTCGGACTCGCGCGTCCGGCCGCACGACTGTCGCGCGTCGCGTCGGTGGAAACGATTTTCGGTACCGCCGTCGCGGTAGCCGTCGAGGCGATCAAGTATCACCAGCTTCACCCGGAAAGCGACTTCTGAACATGCGGATGAACCACCGGCACACCCCTCTTCCCGGTTGAACCCGTGGGGTTGAGTCGATCTTGATCTCCATGATGATCATCGGCTCATTCCTGCAGCGCCGCGCGCAAGCGTGCGAATACAGCGGAACTGCCGAGGGCGTCCATCGGGACGCAGAGCCGCACCCGGTCGAGACCCGGTCCCGCGGCATCCGGCTCGACTGACATGCCGAATCCCGGATGGCCGCTGAGTTCGCGGATGTCCCGCCAGCTGCTCATGCCGTCGGTCGAAACAAAGACCCCGTGCGACAACCGTGGATCCTCGGCCACCGACCGATTCACGATATACTCCAGTTTCCATTGTCCATTCGTGATCCCGGCACGGATCCGACCGCGATCGGCCGCATCCGCGCGCCATGGATCACCGCCACACAACGACTCGAGAAGGTTTGCGATCCCATCACCGTCAGGATCCTCTGTTGCCGACTCCAGAAGCAGGCCGTGGTCCGACCACCAGGTGTCGAATGCGGAGGGCATGGCGAGCGAAGATGTGCGATGGGAGAGCAGTGGTGCGGGTTCGCTGACCAATCCTGCCGCGTTCACCGCCACGACCGTGAAATGATAGAGGGTATCGGCGGCGAGCCCGGAAATGGCGACGGTGGTGGCGGAGCCCGTATCAAAATGCGAGTGCAGTGTTCCCGGATCGGTGGTCCAGCCGACACGGTAACCGACGACGTCGGTTTCGGGATTGGGATCCCAAGCGAGCTTCAGCGTGATTTCCGCGTGCGCGGAAGAGGGTTCGAACGCAAGGATCAGTGCTGTCAATAACGCGAACGCGTTTCCCGAAGGGCGGATCGGTGTCATGGATGTGTGAGGTTGCATCGCCGACCCGCGCTCACCGCAAATCGGTCAGCTTCCTCCTTACGCGATCGCGTAGGGTCGGCAATGGACAAATCGTCTCAGGCTTCTGCAACTGTTGCACCAATTACATTACATGTGGCATCGGCGTTTAGGATCGCAGATTCAGATTCACGTGACTTCGAACTGCACTCGGACACCGAGCGCGCGACGCCATGTCGAGTCGTTACATCATGCGAACTCAGGGTGGAACAGCCGTTGCCCGACGATCGGGAGATTTCATCCCTCCAGGACATGCGCGCCTTCCATGGCACGATCCCATCAACCCGACTTTCCGATGTTGGCATGAGGGTTCAAATCATCGAGGAACTCCGAAGCGGGATCCGCCGCCGAGACCAGCAGCCGGTCACGGGCGCGGGTGCTGGCGACGTAGAGCAGCTGGCGCTCGCTCTGGTAAACTTCATCAAGGTCGCCTCCATCGCCGACCTGCTCGATGCGCTCCTGCAACGGCAGCACCTCGTCATCGCAGGCGATCACCGCCGTGGCGCGAAACTCGAGACCTTTCGCCAGGTGCGGCTGCCGACCACGAGGTTTCAGCGAAAAGGATGGAAGCCTCGCAACGGTGCGCCAACCGAGCGACCGCTCGAGTCTGGCGGTGATTCACGTCCTGCCGCTCCCGCCGGTGCCTGGGTCACTTCGCCGGCTCGGGGCGCTTCACGTAGACCGAGCACCAGCCTTTTTCGGTGACGAGCTTGTTCCCGAATGCCGAACACGGTGCGTAGCCGTCCTTCACCGCGCCGGTGAGTAGCGCGCAATCCGCACAAATCTGGTCGGGCTTGTGTTGCGGATATTTGGTGGAGTCCACCTTGGTGGTGTCGGTCTTGTATCCGAGGGCCATGGCGACCGGATCGCTCTCTTCGAGTTTCACCACCGGTGGCGGGGGCGGCGTCTGGGCGATGGCGAGTCCGGCCATCGTGGCGGGCACACCTGCAACGAGGCGGGAGAGGAATTGGCGTCGGTTGTTCATGGTGGGTGTCAGGTTGGATGGATCGATTGCCTGCCCGGCTGGCAGGACGATGGAGGAATCATCGCACGATCCGGCGATCCGTCACCTCCGGGATTGCCGAATCCTGAACATTTTCCACTGTGACGCCGGTGCTGGCGCGGATTCACCGCTTGCCCGGCGGGTCGGCCGCTTCTACAACCCGCGCGTGGATGCCGCGCCATTGGGATGCTTCGACTCCGGAGTCGGCGGGCTCACCGTGGTGCGCGCGGTGCAGGACCTGATGCCGGGCGAGGACATCGTCTATCTGGGCGACACCGCGCGCTTGCCGTATGGATCGAAGAGCCCGGAGACGATCCGCCGCTTCGCCATCGAGGACGCGGACTTCCTGCTCGCCCGGGGCGTCAAGGCGATCGTCGTCGCCTGCAACACCGCCACCGCCCACGCGCTGCCGTCATTGCGCGCCCACTGCGGAGTCCCGGTGATCGGCGTGATCGAGCCGGGGGTCGATGCGGCGCTGGCCGGAGAAGCTGGCACGCGGATCGGGATCATCGCGACCCGCGGGACGATCGCGTCGCAGGCATACCAGCACGCGCTGTCGCAGCGTCGCGCCGGGCTGACGATCCACGCGCGGGCGGCACCGCTGCTCGCGCCGATGATCGAGGAGGACTGGCTGGAGCATCCGGCGACCGAGATGGTGTTGCGCACGTACATTGAACCGCTGCAGGCGCAGGACATCGATACGTTGTTGCTCGCCTGCACGCATTATCCGCTGCTCACGCCGATGCTGCGCCGGATTCTTCCGGCATCGGTGAGGCTGGTGGACTCGGCAAGCACCTGCGCCGAGCACTTGCGCCATGAACTCGAAACACTCGGGCTGCTTTCGGACAAAACCAGCGATGGCCGTCTCGACATTCATCTGACCGACCTGTCGGAGGAATTCGAGACGTTGGCGCGGCGGTTCCTGCGGCGCGCGCCGGGGGTCATCCATCACGCGGTGCTGGGTGGCGCGTGATGTCGCCTCGGCCGCGCATCTGCTCGATCTTTTCGGCAAGGCGTTTTTCGGAAATGCGGGTGATCACCGGAAGATCCGGAGCAAACAGGGAAACCCGCCATTCCTGCAGCAGCCAGCCGGTTTCCCAAGTCGCGGGATCTTCCGGCGAGGCGGTCCATTCGCAGAGCCAGGCCGACCACAACGGCTTCATGCGCTCCATTTTTTCGAGATCTTTGGCAATCGGCAGCGACTTGAGCCTGCCGAGGCGCGATCGCACGGCACGAAGGTAGCGCGGGTAATCGGCCAGACGGCGGAACCCCGCGTGCCAGGCGAAGCGCGGACGAAGCAGCCATGCGAATTGCTCGTCGAGGTCGCTGACGACGACATCGAGATGTCGGTGGTCGCGATGAGCGGCCATCCAGTCCTGGATTTCGTGAAGAGGCTCGATCGTCCCAAGCAGATGCTTGCCGACAGCTCCCGCGGACTCGAACCATTCGCCACGAGCCTGCCCGGCCACTTCGCGAAACTCCCTTGGCGAACGCGGTTGCGTGCCACCCAGCGCACCTTCGGCGGCGAGCAACAACAGGTCGTCCATCGACGTGCCGCCGTTGCCGAGCGTGCGCAGCCCGATCTTCACCACCGGGTCGATCGGATAGTGCTTGAGCAGATGCGCGGCTTGATCGGGTTGCGTGAGACACAGCAGGCGCGCGAGTCCGGCGCGGTGCGACTCGAACGCTTCATCCCTCGCCAAGAACGCGCGAATTCCGACGCTGTCCGTCTCGTCGACCAGCGCGGGATACGCGAGACCCGAGGCCAGTTGAACCTCGACCGGAAGTTCCTCGCCGTCCCACTCGGCCAATCCGCCGCGGGCGATGTGCTCATTTGCCTCGGCTTCGAACCGGGATACCAGCAAACTGGAAAGCCGGAACCGGATGTCGCGCAGATGCGTTCCCGAGGCCAGTTCGTTTCCATCGTCGTCACACACCCAGACCTTCGTCACAAGATGCGGCGGCAACCGGTCGAATCGAAAGGCACCAGCTTCGATCGTCACACCGGTCAATTCGTGAAGATAACCCGCGAGTGCGGCGTCGAGCGGACCGTCCCTCGGCGCGCGACACCAGCGGTCGGAGAACCCGTCTGCCAGCGCCGCGACTGGCTGACACTGGCGGCGCAGGTCTTTGGGCAGCGATCGGATCAGGATCTCCGCGCGCTCGCGCAACTGGCCATCGACTCCCCAATCCGGCAACCAGTCGGGAATGCGCGGCAACTGGTCGACATGCACACCGAATGTGACGCCGTCGTCCGCCGCTCCGGGCTCGCAACGGTAATAGACACGAAGTTCGACTCCATTGTGGATGATCTGGTCGGGAAATCCCGATGCATCCAGCGACAACGCATGATCATCGAGCAGATCCGCCAGAGTCGGCAACGCGGGATCCGTGGCGACCCATCGGTGGAACGCCGACGCACTGTGAACGCCTTCCGGAAGATGCCGGCCGAGCCAGTCGATCACGGCCTCGTCACTCCACAGTCCACCCGGTCGGCGCAGCTTTTGCTCGCGATCCGAAACCTCCCGGTGCAGCTCGTCGAGCACTTCCACAAAGCGGTTGCGCTTGCGGATGCCGCCGCCGAGCAGTCCTTCTCTCAGGAACACCGATCGTGCCGCGACTGGATCAATCCGCCCGTAGTGCACACGCCTGCCGGAGACGACGGTGAGCCCGCCGCAGATCACCGACTGCCGGCCGTACACGGCACCCTGGACCACATCCCAATGCGCCTCGCCGTAGCGGCTTTCACACAAGTGCGGGGCGACCTGCTCGATCCATTCCGGATCGATGCGCGCGACACGCCTTGCCCACAGGCGCGACGTTTCCACCAACTCGATCCCGATCACCCATTCCCATCGGCTTTTCAAGCCGAAGAGAGACGAGCCGGGAAAGACCGCGAAAAAACCGCCCATCGCGCCGCGGTAGGCTTTCTTCTCGCGATCCCACAAGCCGATCTGGCGCGGCACACCGGCGAGAAGACAGCGGTGGATCGCGGCATAGGGAAACGCAGCCGATGAATCCGTCGCATCACCGATGCCGCCATCGGCCTGCCATTCGCGCCGGATCAGCCTGGTGAGTTCGTCGGCGACGTTCGCCCATTCGATGATGCGGCGCACGTTGAGAAAGCACGAATCGGCGAAGCGTCGCAAGGCGTTCCGTTTCCAACGGCCATCAGCATCGCGGAAGCGGCACACCTCGCGCCACAATCGCAGCAACGCGGTGAAATCGCTCTCACCGTCGTTCCATCGGGCGTGTGCCTCATCCGCTTCCGTCGCACGACCGCTCGGCCGCTCGCGCGGATCGCTGGTTTCCAGCGCCGCCACCAACGGAATCACCAGGTCCAGACATCCCTCCTTCGCCGCCTCGATCAACATGCGGCCGAGGCGCGGATCCACCGGCAGTCTGGCCATCACCCGGCCATGCGGCGTGAGGTCGCGACAATCATCGAGCGCGCCGACTTCGCGCAACGTGCGGTAACCTTCGGCGATCGCCTTGGACGATGGCGGATCGATGAATGGAAATTCCGAAATCTCCTGCAAGCCGAGTGATTTCATCCGCAGGATCACACCCGCCAGCGAACTGCGCCGGATCTCCGGATCGGTGAACTCGGGACGATCGGCGGATTCTTCTTCGTCGTAGAGCCTCGCGCACACGCCTTCGCGCAACCTGCCGCAGCGGCCTTTGCGCTGGCGCGCGCTCGCCTGGCTCACCGGCTCGACCTGCAGGCGCTGAATGCCGCGACCCGGCACCCAACGGCTCACCCGCGCGAGCCCTGAATCGATCACGCAAGCAATGCGTGGAATCGTCAACGAAGTTTCCGCGACATTGGTGGCGAGGATGAGCCGCCTCATCCTGCCGGGCTGGAAGATCCGCTGCTGATCGGCCAGACCGAGCCGCGCATACAGCGGCAGCACCTCGGTTCGAGGCAAACGACGGCCCTCCAGCAGTTCCGAGCATTCGCGGATCTCGCGCTCGCCGGGCAGGAACACCAGCACATCGCCATCGGAATCGATCTCGCCAAGCCAATCGACCGCACGGGCGACGTGCTCCGGCAGTTCCTCATCATCCTGCGCGGGCAGGAAACACTCGCTCACCGGAAACTGCCTGCCCGGTGCCTCGATCACCGGCACTGGGTCGGCCCCATCGGCGAAAAAGGCAGCGAACGCGCCCGCGTCGAGGGTCGCCGAGGAAACCACCACCGTGAGATCGTTCCGCCGCGCAAGCAGTCGCTTCAGATAGCCGAGCAGGAAATCGATGTTGAGCGACCGCTCGTGCGCCTCGTCAATGATCAACGCGCGATAGCGGCGGAGATCGGGATCGCTCTGAGTTTCCGCCAGCAGGATGCCGTCGGTCATGAACTTGATCCGCGTGTCTTCGCTGAGCCGCTCGTCGAAACGCACCCGGTAGCCGACGAATCCACCGGTTGGCCCGGACAACTCCGCCGCCACCCGTGCCGCCACACTCACCGCCGCGATCCTCCGCGGTTGCGTACACCCGATCCACCCGTGGTCGATCCCCAATGCCTCGGCCACCATCTTCGGCAACTGAGTGGTCTTGCCCGATCCGGTGTCGCTCACCACGACCAGCACCCGGTGCGCCGCGAGGGCGTCGAGGATTTCCCGGCGGTGCGCAACCACCGGCAGATCATGCGGGTAATTCCAGTCTGGTCCTCCCTCGCGCATGCACCGGCACGGCCAGTAGAACCCACCGCATCGCATCCGGCGAGACGAATCGCAACGCGCGGGGAAATCCGCGAAACCACCCCGCTTCCCCGGCGGCGCGCACGTCATCGCGTGATTCAGATGACGGCATTCGATGGCATAAGGAAACCCGGCGCGGATACCGGCCAGTGAAGGTCGAGAATCCGCCGGTTTCCACCATGAACGCACTCGCCATCCACGCAGGCCTCGCCGCCATCATCACGTCCCTGACTCCCTACCTTCGCGACTCTCGCCGGTGCCACCTATCAGGTGCGATTCGACATGGGCGTTCTGGCGTTCAACACCCAACAGCAAAAGATGGACGCCGTGGTCTCCGGGATCTCACCGATCACCACGAAGTCGTATTCGATGAACGGAATCGGCGGAGGAAACGTGAAATGGGCAAACCAGACGTTCCGTTTCGCCGCCGATGGAAGCAGCGCTACGCTGACGTTACGCGACCGCTCCTCCACGACTTCATCGATCGATCTGCTGCTGGATCATGTGCGCGTCGCCATGGTGTCGCCACCAGGAGCCGGGGCGGATCTGGTGCGCAACGGCAGCTTCGAAAGCGATTACAGCGGATGGCTCGCGAGCGGCAGCACCGGCATCGAAATCTATGGCACGTCCGCCGCCACCGACGGCAGTCGCCTGCTCTCGTTCAATGTCGGTAACCTGCCGTCCGGCGGCACCGTCAGCCAATCGTTCGACACGGTTCCCGGGACGACCTACTGGATCGCCTATGATGTCGCGGCCAACGGATTGACGCCGAAAGCCGCGAGCGTGTTGCTGACGGTGCGCGGCAGCAGCCAACTACTCAGCCGCTCCACCTCGGTGATCGGTCCGGATAATTACCGCATCATCTGGTCGATGCCTCAGGCATCGACGTTTGTCGCCAACAGCACGCGGACCACGATCACCTTCACTGACACCACGGTGGATGGCGGCGGCGTGGATTTGCTGATCGACTGGGTGCGCGTGCATCCGCTGGCACCGCAATCGGGTCCCAGCCCGGCCGCGCTTTCCTCATCAACCCAAACCGGAAGTTCCACGCTTTCAACAACCGATGAATCCAGCCCGATTGTGACGCCACCCACGCTCATCGGGGTTCCCGGCGCGATGCGTGTGAGCCTGTTTGCTCCGCAGGCGGGCATCTACGTGCTGGAGACTTCGATGAACCTCAACAAATGGGTGCTGCAGCAGGAAATCCATGCCGACAAGCCGGGCATGATCGATTTCGAGGACCGCCAACCCGGAAAGTCGCGGTTGTTTTACCGAATCGGCCGACGATAGCCCGGTGATCCTCCAATCCGCGCGAATCGGGGCATCGCACGCTTGTCTATTGGCAACGCATGGCACAAATTGCTGCCTCACCCGATTCGCCACCATGCCTGAAAAAACCATCTTCGAGCGCATCCGCGACCGCGAGGTCCCGGCTACCATCGTTCACGAAGACGAGCACTGCGTCGCTTTCAAGGACATTACACCACAGGCACCGGTCCACATCCTCGTCGTTCCGCGCAAGGCCATCGCCCAGATCGGCACGGCCGCAACCACTGACCGCGAAGTCCTCGGCCACCTGCTGCTCACCGCAGCCAAGGTGGCCAAGGGCGAGGGCATCTCCGAAAGCGGATATCGCCTCGTCATCAACAACGGAGCCGACGCTGGCGAGGCAGTGCCCCATCTCCATGTGCACCTGCTCGGCGGACGCAAACTTGACTGGCCGCCCGGCTGACCCCTACCCTCGTTCATGCCGACCGCCGTCTATGCCGGTTCGTTCGATCCACCCACTAACGGGCACATCTGGATGATCGAACGCGGCCTCGAGTTGTTCGACCACCTCATCGTCGCCATTGGCACGAATCCGTCGAAACGCTACTCGTTCACCGTCGACGAACGGTTGGAACTGCTGCGCACCTCGACCACACCGAGCAAGCGTCTGGAGATCACCCACTTCGATAATCGATATCTAGTTGACTACGCAAGAAAAACCGGCGCGAAGTATGTGCTGCGTGGAATCCGCTCGACCCATGATTACGAGTACGAGCGCGTGATGCGACACATCAATGCGGACATGGCTCCGGAGATCATCACGGCGTTTCTGATGCCGCCCCGCGACATTTCGGAACTCTCATCGAGCATGATCAAAAGCCTGATCGGTCCCGACGGCTGGGAGCAGACGGTGAGGCGATACGTGCCACCCGCGGTGTTCGAGCGGATCCGCGGCCTGGCCTCCGGCGGCAGGGCAGACGACCTGCGGATCATGGAATGACGCGTCAGCCGCAGTGCGGACCTCATCCGGAGATCCCGATACACACCGTCTCGGCACGCGACATCGACAGCACCGCGAGATCCTCGATTTCGGCGATCGAGATCACATGACAGAGCCGCTGACGCAACTCACGCGCGCCGGGAAATCCCTTGCAGTAAGCCATCAAGCGCGAACGCATCGCGGTCAACGTGTGCCGCTCATCACCATAGCGACGCCACTCCACCGCCATCCGGCAATGGCGCAGCACCAGCTCCCAGCGCTCCTCGAGCCCGATGGGCGGCACTTCATCCCGCGCGTCCAATGCATGCCTCGCCTCACGGAAAATCCACGGGCTGTGCATCGCGGCCCGCCCGATCATCACCCCCGACACCGCGGTTTCATCCCTTCGTCTCAGCACGTCCGTCGCGCTTGCAATGTCGCCGTTGCCGACCACCGGGACGCGCACCGCACGCGCGACGGCATCGATCACCGACCAATCCGCCTCGCCACCGTACCCTTGCGCGCGGGTGCGTCCATGCACGGCGATGGCCGCGACGCCGCAGGATTCGAGAATGCGCGCGACTTCCACGGCATTGACCGAAGACGCGTCCCAGCCGATCCGGATCTTCGCCGTCACCGGCACTTGGTCGCTCACCGCGCGCACCACTCCTTCCGCAACGGACGCCAACACCGGACAATCCTTCAGCAACGACGATCCGCCGTTTCGAGAGACCACCTTGTTGACCGGGCAGCCGAAATTGATGTCGATGAAATCCGGTTGCTTCCAGTCGATGATTTTCCTCGCCGCTTCGCCCATGCGGCGACCATCCGCCCCAAAGAGCTGCACCCCCACCGGGCGCTGGGCGTCACTAAATTCCGTGTACTTGCGAGTGCGCTCGTCCGCTTGCAGGATCCCCTCGGCCGAAACAAACTCGGTGACCATCACATCCGCGCCAAGCTCCTTGCAAATCCCGCGGAAGACGAAGTCCGTCACCCCGGCCATCGGCGCGAGATACAGCGGGAACCTTCCGTCGGCAAACCAGTGAAGCACGCTGCAACCCTAGACTCACGCGGCTCCCGCGTCCACCATCGATGCGTCACGCGATGGCAGGAATCGCATTGACCCGACCCCGCGAGACGTCGGAACCTTGAACGCATCCTCTCTCTAATCGCGACATGTCCGGCAGTGAACTTCCATCGGCTTCCGACCATCCGCCCGTGAGGCCGGACGACCTGCAAATCACCCACCTCGGTCGGGCTGTAATCGCCTCACCGGCATGTCGCGACGATCCGTCGGAGCAAGGATCCTGCTGGCTGGACGACAACGACCGGATCCTGCTCGACGATCATCTCGACTCGGTACGCGTGGCGATGGCTAGCGACATCGATCCGCCATCGATCGAACTCGCCGGACCGCGCAGCAGGATTTTGTTCAACCCGGCCGACACCCGCATCGCGGTGGTCACCTGCGGCGGACTCTGCCCGGGAATCAATGACGTGATTCGCGCGATCGTCATGCACGCTTGGCACACCTACGGCGTGCGCAACCTCATCGGCATTCCGTTCGGATACGAGGGGCTGGATCCTGCCTGCGGTCACGAACCGGTGGAACTCAATCCCGAAAGCGTGATGAACATCACCACCTTCGGCGGATCCATGCTCGGCACCTCGCGCGGCAAACGCGGGGTCGGCACCATGGTCGACCGCCTCGAATCCCTTGGCGTGAACATCCTTTTCGTGATCGGAGGTGACGGATCGCAGCGCGGGGCTCTCGAAATCCACCGGGAAATCAGCAACCGTGGCTGCCGAATCGCCGTGATCGGTGTACCGAAGACGATCGACAACGACATCCTGTTCATGGACCGCAGCTTCGGCTACCAAACCGCGTTCGCCATGGCATTCGACGCGGTCAAGTCCGCCCATACCGAAGCCCGCGGCGCGCGCAACGGCGTTGGACTCGTCAAGCTGATGGGCCGCGATTCGGGATTCATCGCTTGCTCGGCCGCGCTTGCCACGGGCGATGCGAACTTCGTGCTCATCCCCGAAGTCCCGTTCGGACTCGACGGCGAATCGGGCCTGCTCGCGCGCATCCGCCGGCGCCTCGTCGAACGCGGACACGCCCTGATCATCGTCGCCGAGGGAGCCGGTCAGGAACACATCCCGCACGATTCCAGCGAGACGGAAAAAACGGACGCGTCAGGCAATCGGCTCCACTGCGACATCGGGGTATTTCTCAAAGCGGCCATCGCCGCCGATTGCCGCCGACACGGGGTCGAGGCGAACCTCAAGTATATCGACCCGAGCTACCTGATCCGCAGTGTGCCCGCCGCACCCGAAGACCGCGTCTTCTGCCTCAACCTCGGACGCCATGCCGTGCATGCGGGAATGGCCGGCAAAACCGGCATGGTCGTCGCCCGCTGGCATCATCGTTATGTCCACCTGCCCATGACCTTGGTTGCTCGCGGACGACGCAAGGTGGATGCCAAAGGCGACTTCTGGCGCTCCGTCCTCGAGTCCACCGGCCAACCCGCCCGCATCGGTGAGCCACATTGAGAGGGAGCACCCTCCACAGGCTCCCTCGCCTCTTCGCTTTCTACTTCCCGCGTGCGGAAATTTGTCAAGATTTGCAGCCTGACCCCTATTTGGCTTCGCCGTTTGGCTCCTGCGGGATGAATGGGGGCAGGCTGCGGACCAGATTCGTCGGCAGCGGGTGCACGCGTTCGAGCACGCCCGGCGCGATTTCGTGAGCGCGGGCGATCGCCTCGTCGATCATCTCGAGTTTGGCATCGAGATTGTCGATGAAGTGCAGCGCGAAGGCCTCGCGGGTTCGCGGCAGCACGGGCGAGCCGAACTGATGCTCGCCGTGATGACTGCCGATCAAATGCAGCAGATGAAGACGGACTTCCTCTGACGGCGGCTGCAGGTCCCGCCAGTCGGCGGCTTCCTCTCCTGCCATCAAGTCGCGCCACAGGCGGTTGACGAGTTCGATGCCCAGCGGAATGTGGCCCATGAGTTCGCCGTGGAGGGTGACGCTCTGTGCAAAGCCGTGTTCCGGGTAGCTGTTTTCCCACAGTTTGCCGCAATCGTGGAACAGGACGCCAGCGATAAGTAGATCGCGATGGAGAGCAGGATAAACAGCACACAGGGCGTCGGCCGATTGCATCATCCGCGCCACATGCTCGACCAACCCGCCACGCCGCGCGTGATGGTTGCGCTTGGCGGCCGCTGTGCGGCGGAAGCGCTCGCCATGCTGCTCGAGAAAAGTCCGGCAAAGCGCAGAGAGGCGCGGATCGGCGATCGTGCCGCACAGCCGCACGATCTCCCCATGGTCCTGCTGTTGCTTTTCCAGCAACACGGGATCACCGGCGAAAAAGGCATCGAGCGCGGAAGCGTCCGGCACATGAAACGAAACCTCCTTCGCCTCGAGCCCGAATCCTCCCTGAACCCACTTCGCCTCAATGCGGGTCACCGACAGCGCCGTCATCGCATCCGCCTCGGCGTAGACCGGGGAATCCGACCAGACCTTGAGGCTGAAGTGACCGGTAGCATCGGCAAAAGCCAGTTCGAGATACGGCTTGCCGGTCTTGGTGGTGCGGGCACCCCGCGATTGCAACTGCGCCATCACAGCAGCCTGCAGCGGCACCTCGCCAGCCTGTCGCTTCAGGGCGGCAATCGTCAATGCAGTCATGCCGATCACCCTGCATCGCAGGAACCCGTCTGTCACGCACGACGTTGCGCTGCCAAAAGGTCAGGCTGACACCTTGACCTCTTCCTGCGCCAGCCAGCGGAAGGAGCGAATGGTGAACCTTCGGCCGAGGTCCTTGTCGGTGCCCGAATCCGCCGGGTTGATCCCGCTGTCGTCCGGGTCCACCGGATCCGGCAGCCGCTGCACGACCGCCTCGCACCAGGCGCGCGCCATGACCTTGCCGTTGACGACCGAGTCACCGTAGGCGCGGACCACGAACGTATCCGAGCGCGCGGAGAGTGCCGGACCGATCACCTGCAGCACGTCGGCTTGGGTGAGCCAGGCGGGCGATCCCCATGCTTTCGAATCCGGCTTGTGCGCCTGCTCGAGTTTCGTACCGTCGGTAATGTTGATGTCGGTGTAGCGCGGGCTGGGAAGCGCATTCGCGTTGTTCAGCTTGTAGGCATTGGCGAGGGTTGTGTTGATACCCGCTTTGCGGATCGCCGATTCGAGCGGGCCCGCCATGCCGGTCTCGTCCTCCTTGAGCCGGCGGTTCACGAAGTCGGCCAGTGACAGGAACGGCCCGCGCAAGCGCACTTCGGCAACGATCGCTTCGGCCAGCTGGTCAACCTCGGCGGGTGTCAATTCGCGGTAGCAATCCCAGATGTTGTCGAAATCGGTGGGGTCGCCGGTTTTCCACGCGCGGCCCGGCGCGTTGAGCACGCGTGGGAACGGGATGTTGCCGCGGCTGCTTTTGTAGCCCGCGTTGCGGGTCGACGCCAACAGCGCCTTCCATGCCTCCTTGCGCGTCGAGTTCACGTTGAACGCGCCGTCGACCATCAGCCGCGAAGCCGCCTTGTGGAAATCGACGAGGTCGTCGTCGAGCGTCTCCGCTGCACTATCGGCCACCAGCCGCATGCGGCCGTTAGGCAAGGGCGCTGACGCGGGATTTTTAGCGAAAGCCATCTTCTCCGTGTCGCCGCCAGTGGAGAGAAAAAACGAATCCCATAGCGCCCGGTTGGCCTCGAACGACAGATCGTACACCAGATTGTCGCTGAGTGACGTATTGCCGGTCATCAACTTCGCGTTGTCCGCCCAGCTCCGGCCGGAATCATTGCGGGTGGTCGTGGATGAATATCCGATCTGGCGGTCGCCAAAGCCGCCGGAGTTTGCCGATGCCGAGTCGCCCGAGAGCGCCGCGGTGCGGGCGATACCGGTGAACTTGCTGCGGCTGCCTGCAGTCCCCAACCGCGGATCGACCAGTGAATTGCCGATCGCATACGATGGATGCCAAATGAATTCGGACAGCTTGACGTGCTGGTACTGGGCAAGCGAGAGCACGCCTGTTTCCGTCCGGGGCACATCGAAGAGGATGTAGCGGTCGGCCCCTTCCTGCGGCGGACCAAACGGATTACCGCGGGCGCGTCCGCCGGAGAACACCGGCATCTGATCGTTCCAGCTCACCGCGCCATCGAACAGGTCGCGGGTGAATGCACCCCAGAACCACGGCGCGCCGAGACCCGCGATGTTTTCCCATGGCGAGCGGATGATGTAGGAAGCCCGCGGATTCCAGTTCGCCAGCAAGGCTTCCTCAAAGTGCGGAGTGCCTTTGAGGGTGCTTCCCGCGTTATTGATGTTCGATGTATGCTCGTCGAACCAGCGCATGCGGATCGCCTCGCGGGTGCGGACGTTCGGCACGATGGTCGGCACACCGGCGACCGAGTTGTAATACTCATAGGTCATCTTGTTGGAGAGAGACCAGACCAGTCTCGGCTCCTGCCCGCCTCCATATTGGAGGGATGCGGAGAGCACCGCGATCTGCGGGAGAGCGTCGAGATCTTTGTAGCTGCCCACGCGCGACACACCGGCGGCCGATTTCAAAATCGCCCGGGTGTCCTGGGCCTGCACATCGGTTGCATTGAGCGCGGTCTGGGCGTCGTACCAGTACTGCGTGATCTTGCGGTCGGTGCCCTCGGTGTTCGGCCTGCCATCCGCGTAGTACCCGCTGATAAACAAAGGAGCCACATAGTAATTGCGGGATACGTCGGGCGTGACCTCGCAACTCAGCATGTTGGCGAGCAGGTTGAAATTGGTCGAAGGATTGTAAATCGTCCACCCCTGGTACGCGATGTTGCCCGGCGGCGAGAACACCAGGCATTCCCCAGGTGCAAAGCGGGTTTTCGGTATCGCGAAGTAGTAAGTACCGACGAAAGGATCCGTGCTGCTTCCACCGAGCGCTGCGCCCACTTCCTTGGGATCCCGCCCGCCCTCAAACATGATGAGGCTGCCTTGGTCCGTACCCATCAGTTGCCTGCCGTTGCCTTGGATGTAAACCATCGCCTGTTCGAAATCGAGTTCGACGTTGTAGGGATTCCACAGCACCACGCGCGGATAAAGATTCTGCCGCATCTGCCACTTGTTGGCCGGCATGGTGTAGCCACCGTAGGTCGTATAGAGCGTTACTTCGACCAGGATCGGCTGCAAGCCGGACAACTTGTTGCCGTCGAGCTTGACTGGTGTCGCATTGGCGAGTTCGTAGACGTTCGAGCCCGGCCCTCCGCTCTGGAACTCCGGGGGTTTGGCTGCGACGTTTTTGCCACTGAGCGGCGCGTTGATGTTCGCCCAATCACGCAGCAGCCCAAACGTCGGCGACGACACCGCGTGGCGGAAATTACCTGTGCGTTTGTCCTTCGCGCCGTCAGTGACAATCCGGTCCAAGTCCTTGAGCCCCGCCAGCGCCCCCTTCGCCGCGATCTGCCCGTCGCCGTCCGACAGAAATGCCGTCAGGTCGCGCTTCAACCCGCCATTGGCCACATCCGCCAGCACGCCCTGCGAGTCGACCGTCAGGTTGAACACGTTGTCCTCGGCCCATTCTTTTCCCGCCGCAGTGAG
>Ga0194123_10003043_pt1 | contig 20727 bp, 18 predicted proteins | sample TA2MahsurfametaG_5_FD_155479 | JGI IMG/M metagenome (GOLD analysis project Ga0194123, IMG submission 155479) | Freshwater microbial communities from Lake Tanganyika, Tanzania - TA2015023 Mahale A surface | ecosystem: Environmental > Aquatic > Freshwater > Lake | place: Tanzania: Lake Tanganyika... | reverse complement strand
CATCTTCTCATGATGCATGACGTGGTTGGTCGGAGTGTTCAGGAGGAACCTCAGCGGCGTGTTCATCACCCATTTCGGGTGGAACTCGAATCCGGTATGACCCGCCACGTTGAACAGGATCTGCCACAGCATGAAGAGACCGAAAGCCAGCGGGTGGATCGGCAGGACCATCACGGTCAGTGGGAAGATCCCCGCCTCCACGACCGCCTCGGCCGGGGCGAAAGAATAGGCCGCCCAGGGGGAGGGGTTGTTGGAGAGGTGATGGACCCGATGGAAGACCGGGAAGAGCCGGGGATGATGCATCAGCCGATGGGTCCAGTAGAAGTAGGTGTCGTGGAGCAGGATCGCCGCGACGATGCTGCCAAAGAACCAGCCCCAGCCGTGTTCGGGAATCTTCCAGTACATCTGGGTCCAACCCTGCCGTGCGGCCGAGATCGTCGCCGCTCCGATCAGACCGAAGAGGACCAGGGTGACCAGGGAGTATCCCACCTCGCGTCGGACCTCCGAGGCCTGGGGGAGACGCGGGATGATCTTCCGGTGCGACCAGCAATTGCGGAACAGCCCGTAGGCGAGCAGCCAGGCCAACCCCGCAAAGAGGAAATACCGAAGTCCAACCGCGGTCGTCATGTTGAAGGCCCGTTGGATGAAGGCAGGATCGCTGTCGAAGAGGGATTGGGATAACTGATTCACGATGGGACCGGCCTCGAGCATTCGCTGAATCCGAATGCGCCCGAGTAGTGACAGAAAACCACGGAAGGACCAACGGAATGCCGGCCATGTGCCCTGGAGGGGTCCGTAAGAAACGCCGTCCGGTGACGGGCTCCACCGATTTGTGCCACCACCAGGAAGGAGCAATTCTGCGGTCCGGCGTCGATCCGCGAGATCTCGCGCTCAGGCCGGGAAGACTCCCCGCAACGAGGATGCCCTATCCCGACCCCTCCTAGAGGACACGGATCGAGGCGTCCGGATCCGACTGGAACTTCAGTCGGGCATGGACCTTCTCCCAGAACGGAAAGAAACCCCGGTGCGCCCAGGCCCACAGGGCGGAATCCCAACGGCGGCGGACCAGGACCAGTTCGATGCCCTGCGCCTCGAACCGACGCCGGATTCCACCCACCTGATCCGAGATGGGTCCCACCGCGGGCGCCAAACCCACCAGCCGCTGACAGCCATGGAGCCTCGCGGACTGGACCAGGGACTCGGCAAGGGGTTGCTCCGCCGACGGTTCCATGGGTGCGCCAGACTGAAACTGGGATTCAGCCCGCACCCGGACATCGGCACCAGCCCGCGCCCTCCAGGCCCGGACCACCAGACTCATCGAGGGGTCGGCCTCCGATTCCAAGGTCGTTGCCATCAGAGTCGGACGCTTCAGATGCCCGAGGGGGGACCTCTCAGGAAGCCCGTCCTCGTCGTGAAGCCAGAGTCCGAGGGCGTCCGTGGGTCCATGCAGTTCCTCCGGTACGACAGGCAGGGGTCGCACCTTCGTGTCGGCATGTTCCTCCACAGCGACCGCCACCACCCGTGAATCGTCCAGCCGACCCAGTCCCGAGGTATCGTCCAGCCATGACGGATCCGCGAATCGTTCGAGATTGGAACGCCGGATTAGGTAGACCTTGCCCGGTGTCTGCAGGCCGGCGACCCAGCGCCACGAGAGCGTGTTGCTGGCGGGATCGGCATCGAGGAGATGGCGGAAGAAGAAGTCGGCCCCGAGTTCCCACGGCAGCCGTTCCACATGAATCCAGAATGAGGCCCACCACATCCGGGCGTGGTTGTGCAGATACCCCGTGGTGAGGAGCTCCCGGGCAAAGCGATCCATCACCGCAACCCCGCTCCTCCCGGCAGCCACCTCCTCGGCGCGACGGAGGACGGGCTCCGGAGCGTTCTGGCGAAGCCAGACCACCCGCTCGCGATAGTTCGTCCACACCTGGGGCCGCAGCTCCAACCACCCTTTCCAATAGGTCCGCCAGACCACTTCCTGGACAAACTTCTCGACCGCCGGAAACGGGTGGACCGCCAGGACCCTGCGGAGGACCTCCTCCTCGGTGATCAGACGGGATCGGAGGGCGGCCGAGAGCCTCGAAACGTTCGGGTGCCCTGGGAGGACGGCATTGCGATCCCGTCCATAGCTGCCAGCCATTGGCAGGAACTCTTCCAGACGGGCCAAGGCCTCGCCCCGGGTGGAGGGATGGGGATTGGTCAACACCCCAGAGAGTTCCCCGCATGGCCTCCAGTGCAACCGGCTCAGGCGAGGCGTCCCAGTCCAGCGCCCTCGCGATGGACTCGAGGACCCACGCCCATCCACCCGCTGACTCCCTCCCCCTGGAGCAGGGTTCGCCAACAGAACAGGTTACCGGGACTCGTCAGGTTTGCGCGTCAACGCAAAGTAGACCACGTAGACCCACGAGAGGATGCCCGCCACCAGGGCAAGGAGGATCGATCGGTTCCGATGCCACGAACACACGATCGCGATCGCAGAACCGATCCCAATCCCATTCTGGGCCACGGTTTGGACGTGAGTGATTTCGGCGAGGAGGTGGCTGGGATGTTTCAAAACGAAACGGAAAGGCTGAAAAACCTCGGCGTCGTGGCCCTCCTGATCCTGGTCCTGCTGGCAGTGGGCATACACGCCTCCTCGACCACTCGGAACATCATGAGCGCGATGGTGACCGCCTTGGGCGTACTCGGTGGATTCGCGGTCTGCCTCGGACTCGGCATGACGTTTCTGGCCAACACCCATTCGGAGGCCCTGACGCAGCTTTATGGGGATCATGTCTCAGGCCGACCCATTCCAAGCCCGGATTGGTCCCCTCCGGAATGGGTCGCCCGACGGGCTCCCGAGTTGATGGTATGGCTTGCGAGTCTCGGCCTCGCGGCGGTTGCAGTCGCCCTGGTGCTTCTCGCCGCGCGCAACGCCCGGCGATTCGATGTGGGTGTGGGCAGACTGATCCGACAGGTCGTTGCCGCGGCCGGAACTTGGCTTGCCTTCATGGCCACGGGTGGACTTCTGTTCTCGTGGCTCCACACCCAGATCACCTGGAGCGATGTGGCGCAATCCCGGTCCCGGCACGTGTCAGCGATTGCCAAGGCACTCGAGAAGGTTGCACAGGATTTCCCGGATGGAACCTCAGTGCTCGCGGCGATGCGGAAACACTTCCAGACCGATCCGGATGCATCCCCGGAGGCGCTAGCCAAAACGATTCTGCAACGCCGGGGTCTGGGGAGTGGGCATGAAATCGCGCAGCTGTTCGGGCAGGACGTTCCGAAAAAGCACACGCGCTCCGATGCGCCCATGCCACAGGCGCTTCCGGTTTCAAAGCCATGGCTCCTGAAACCCGCGCTGGCCCGACTCTACGGATTGCCGGTTCCCGAGCCGGACAGGCCGTCGCCCTGAACGCATGGCTTCGGCCGGGCGGTCGGCGGCGCCTGGAACATGAGGGGCGGTGAATGCCCGAAAGCCACCTCTCGCCAACGTGGAGGCGGCCGACTAGGATCTGATCCACGAACATGCAACCGACGCACAACCTGAGGGTTGTCCGCACCCGGAGACTCCGGTCCCCGGCCGACCTCAAGACCGAGCTGCCGATGACGGAGCGGACCAACGCCACCGTTGTGGAGGGCCGCGCCACCATTCAACGGATCCTGCGCCGGGAGGATCCTCGCCTCCTGGTCGTCCTCGGACCCTGTTCGATCCACGACCCTGTCAGCGCTCTCGAGTACGCCCAACGCCTCGCGGCGTTGGCGCCGGGGGTCCAGGACACGTTGTTCCTGGTGATGCGGGTGTATTTCGAGAAGCCAAGGACCACGATCGGTTGGAAGGGACTGATCAATGACCCCCACCTGGATGGAAGCTACGACCTCGAGGAAGGTCTCCGGGCCGCCCGGAAACTGCTCGTACAGATCAACGACTTGGGTGTTCCCACCGCCACCGAGTTTCTCGATCCCATTGTCCCCCAATACACGGCCGACCTCGTGAGCTGGGCGGCGATTGGAGCCCGCACGACGGAGAGCCAGACCCACCGGGAGATGGCCAGTGGGCTGTCGATGCCGGTCGGATTCAAGAACGGCACCGATGGATCCCTGCAGGTGGCGGTCGACGCCATGCTGAGCGCACGGCATCCGCACCATTTCCTGGGAATCGATGATTCCGGGGCCGTGGCGCTGATCCAGACTTCGGGCAATCCCGAGGGCCACGTGGTGCTCCGGGGCGGCCGGGCGCGGACGAACTTCGACGCCTCCAGCATCGCCGAGGCGGCCCAGCAGCTCCAGAAGGCAGGGCTCCCGTCGGGTCTGATGGTGGATTGCTCCCACGCCAACTCCAGCAAGCAGCACGCGAAGCAGGAGGAGGTCTGGATGAACCTGGTCTCCCAACGGGTCGAGGGCTGTGAACCGCTGATCGGTGTCATGATCGAAAGCCACCTGTTCGAGGGCAACCAACCGATCCCGAAGGATCTGTCCCAGATGCGGTACGGCGTCTCCCTGACGGATGCCTGTTTGGGATGGGACGTGACCGAGCGGATGCTGCGTCACGGTGCTGAACGCCTGCGCGCGGTCCGGAAGGTTCCCGCGACGGCCTGATCCGAATGGATCCCGAGGTCCGTACCTACCTGATTGCTGCGGGCCTCGTTGTGGTGGCCATTCTCGGGTTGGTGGTCGTCTGGAAGGTGGCGGCCTCGTTCGTGCGACTGTTCTTCTGGATGGTCCTGCTCGGCCTGCTGCTCGTCGCGGGAGGGTGGCTGTTGTCCAAACAGGGCCTGATGCCGATCCCCGCGTCAGGGTCCCCGTCCGTGCCGACATCGACAAACCGGCCGGCTGGGTCCACCTCCACGAATCGACCCGCCGCCTGGGGCCCCTCTTCACTAAGTGTTGCCTGACCTCTCAGCAGCGGAGTGGGCGATGGCGGGAATCGCGGCGTTGGGCATCGGGATTTCCAAGAGCGGTCTTCCCGGACTGAGTCTCCTCCATGTCGTCCTGTTCGCCCAACTGTTCCCGGGGACGACGTCGACCGGTGTCGTGCTCCCCATGTTGATCGTCGGTGATGTGGGAGCGGTCCTGTTGTTCCGACGTTCCGCGGATTGGAAACAGGTCTGGCGGACCCTGCCCCCGGCCCTGGTGGGCGTGGTACTGGGGTGGTGGCTGCTGAAAACGACCGCGGAAACGCCGTTCGCTGGAACCGGGTTCAGCCCGATCGTGGGCGGCATCATTCTGACCTTGGCGATGTTGCAGTTGTTCCGGGACTGGAAGCCCGAGGCGTTTTCCTCGGTGCCACATACGATGTCCTTCGCGTGGGGCATGGGGTTGCTGGCCGGGGTGACCACGATGGTGGCGAATGCGGCGGGACCGGTGATGGTCCTTTACTTCCTCGCGGTGTCCCTGCCGAAGGAGACCCTCGTGGGCACGAGTGCGTGGTTCTTCCTGCTGATCAACCTGATGAAGGTCCCATTCGGGGCTCAACTGGGGCTGATCCACCGGGATTCGCTGGCGTTCAACGCCCTGCTGGTCCCGGTGATCGTTGGGGGTCTGTTCCTGGGCAAGGCCCTGATCCGACGCATCCCCCAGCGCGGGTTCAATACCCTGATCCTGACCCTGGCCATCCTGGCGGCCCTCCGGCTGTTGGGAGTGTTCAGGTGGCCGTGAAGCGGCGTGGCGCACCGATCCAATTTCCGCTCACGGAGTCACCCACTGAAGACCCGCAGTAGAAGCGAGTGAACCCTGCCAGATGTCGAAGGTCACAAACTGTTCCACCCCCAAGACAAGGGCTGAGGCAACATGAAGGATATCGAGACTGCGTGTACCCAAGAATTCGGAATGCCCGGCACTCAACCGCTCAGCCTCAAGAAGGACCTCGAGCCATTCCGGTTCGGAATGCCCAAAGACATTCGCCGCGAGGTCGGAAAGCATCGCCTGGATGGAAAGTTCCCGCTGCTGAGGCGTGATTTCCTTCCGGAACACCCGAAGGCGCAGCGCGTTGCGGAACTCAAGCCGATGCAATCCCATGAACGGCAGAGGCCGTCGATATCGTTTCAACCAAGCCACCATTCTTTCGGAGTGGTCATCCAGGGCATGAAGGGAGCAGATGCACCCGGTGTCGGCGTAGGCAGTCATCGATTTCCCGTTCCTCGGAGATCACCTCCGTAGCCGTGCCGGTCAACACGCGGTCGCCATAGATGGAATGGAGGCGGGCCATGAAGTCGACCTCCGTGGAGGTCGATGGCTGCGGCCCTGGACGACTCAGGATCGCAACTGCCTTGCCACGCTTCTGGATCTCCACCCGCTCACCCGCCTCGACCCAACCGAGGACGGTGGAGGTATCATGCTTCAGCTCACGAATGCTTGCCGTTTTCATATGTGTCACATTGAGGTGACACAAAGCCTTGGTAAATCCGACACGCCCCGAAAGACGGTCTGGGAAGCGGGGTCAGGTCACTCTTGCCCAGGGTCTGTCCCCAGGTGGGGGTAGGACCTGTCCCTCTATGGTGGGTGAGGGGCCAGGTCATCTATCTGGCCAGCGACGACTGGGCAGCCTGGAACAGAGGTCCTTGAAAGGGCCTGTCCCCAAGCACGGAAACATAGAAGGTCCATGGCCTGTCCCTTTATTCGTGCCTTGCCCATGGATCGGTCCGGGGCCAGGTCATCTATCTGTTGGTCTGGGTTTTGGGTCAGGTAGCGCATCGGTAGGTGACTCACACCGTTTCAAGGGTCTGTCCTCCAATTTGGGAAAGGACCTGTCCCCGAGCCTTTTTTCTCCCCGAACCTCTTTCGATTCCTCTCTCGCTCTTTGGGTCGGCATCGGATTTGGTGGTGTTCGCGGTGTTCGCGGTTGCCAGATCGGCTCCCGCGCGTGGAACGTCTCTCCTGTTCCACACATGAAGATCAAAGCCTCCGTTCCGGTCCTCCTGGGAGCCGTCACCGCCGCCCTCCTTGCTGTCGGTTGCGCCCACACGGCGCATCAACACAGCAGCTTCCGGCAGCTCTACAACGGCCAGAATCTCGATGGCTGGTGCTACTCCGCCACCGAGCAGTTCAACGGCCGGAAGGAAGCCAGTGACGGTCGATATACAGCGCAACGTCATGCCCTGGTGGTGAACGACTACGCGCCGTCAAAAGGGCCGCACCTGCGTCAGCTCTGGACCATCGAGGAGTTCCCCGGTGACTTCGAGCTGAGGTTGGAGTTCCGGGCCCGGGTGAACGCTGACAGTGGGATCTTTCTGCGGAAGCCCCAACTGCAGTGCCGCGACTACCTCGTGGCCGGCCCATACAAGGACCTGAAGAAATACCGTCCTCAGGACTGGAACGAGATTGTGGTAGTGGTGCGAAACAATGTCGCCCACTGCACCTGCAACGGTGAGGTGCTCGAGGCGGCTCTCCAGCTGCCGCCGACCGGTCCGATCGGCCTTGAGGCAGACCGGGGGCAGATGGAGTACCGGCACATCCGCATCCGCAAACTGGACTAAACATCGGAAAGTCGGGGATCCCGGTCAGGTCCTCTGTCTGTTTCTGGTTGTACTCTGGCGTTTCTGCTCCGGGGCCAAGTCACACTCCGGTGGGGTGAGACCCTCCATCCAAGGGCCTGTCCCTAAACTACGGGGTAAGTGGGGTAAGGGCCTGTTCCCCTATCGCGACGCCGTGGGGCGATCAGGGGATCAGGGACAGGTCCTCTATCTCCTGAGACACGAGGCCGAGAACAGCGAGTCCAGCCAGTCGCAACCTCCCAGAGGACCTGTCCCCATGCCCGACCGCCATGCCCGACCCGATGCCCGACCCGATGCGGATCCAGCGGCTGCTTGATTCCCGGATGTCTCTTTTCATTAACAGGTTACATCAACCCTTTCGAAGAACTGGATCAGGCCCTGGTACCAAGACGCTCCACGATGGCGTCGACATCGTAGACACAACCGCCCCAGGTCCCTCCTCCTGCAGCCTGCAGGACACCCCATAAACGGGTGTCCTCAGGAAGGTCCGGATGGGGAGACAGGTCCGGATGAGGAGCACGGGACCGGAGGATCGCCCGAGCCTCAGCGTCATCAAGGACCTGTCCCTCTGTCGGCATCGACGAAGGTATTGGCAAGGACCTGTCCCCAAAGGGAGGCGCCGAAGCCAGCTCCCTGACCTGTCCCACACTCCCTCCACCCACCCCACCCCGTCCATCGGCAGATCCGGATGGGACCTGTCCTTCCACTCCAACGGCCTGTCCCCCTTGGGCAACAAAGTCGATGCTGCCCTCCAGTCGGATCCGATCGATCCGGATACGGATACGGTCGCCATCCCGGAGTTTTCCGATCGGTCCTCCGGCCAACGCCTCGGGTCCCACATGTCCGATGCAGGCGCCCGTGCTCACCCCGCTGAACCGGGCATCCGTGATTAGCGCCACATGCCTCCCAAAAGGCAGGTGTTTGAGCGCGCTCGTCAGCTGGTAGGTCTCCTCCATGCCGGTCCCCAGCGGACCCGCCCCCATCAGGACGAGCACATCACCCGCCCGGATCTCCCCGCGCTTCAGGGCCTCAATGGCCTGCCGCTCACGGGTGAACACCCGTGCCGGTCCCTCGTGCCGATAGACCCCATCCTCATCCACCACAGTCGGGTCGATGGAGGTCGACTTGATAACAGCTCCCTCCGGCACAAGGTTGCCCCTCGGAAAGGTCACGGTGCTCGTCAAACCCCGCTCCGCAGCACGCCTTGGCGGCAGGATCACATCATCAGGCTCCACCCCATCCAACTCCTTGAGCCGATCCCGGAACCGGGTCCGACGCTCGGATCGTTCCCAACCGTCCAAAACCTCACCCAGACGGACACCCCCCACCGTCAGGACCTCCAGGTCCAGCAGGCCCAAACCCCGCAGATGCAGCATCACCTCCGGCACACCGCCCGCGAGGAACACCCGGACCGTCGGATGATGGACCGGGCCGTTCGGCAGAACGCTCACCAGACGTGGGGTCCGACGGTTCACCTCAACCCAGTCCTCAACCGTCGGACGACGAAGTCCTGCCGCATGGGCGATCGCCGGGATGTGCAGCAGAAGGTTGGTCGAGCCTCCGAACGCGGCATGGACCGTCATCGCATTCCGGATGCTGCCTCCCGTGACAAGACGGGAGGTGGTGATTCCGGATCGGCTGAGTCCCACGAGGGCCCGGGCCGACTGGACCGCGAGATCCAGCCAGACCGCCTCACCGCTCGGGGCCAGGGCGCTGTGGGGAAGGGCGAGCCCCAACGCCTCCGCAACCACCTGAGCCGTGGCCGCAGTGCCGAGGAACTGACATCCGCCTCCCGGGCTCGCGCACGCTCGGCATCCCAACTCCGCAGCCTCCTCCAAGGAGACCAGTCCGTGACTGAACCGAGCGCCCAGGGTCTGGACCTTGCCGGCATCCTCGCCCTGTTCCGGAGGAAGGGTGACCCCACCCGGAACCAGCACGGTGGGAAGGCCCGGTGTTCCCGCCAACGCCATGAGCATTGCGGGCAATCCCTTGTCGCAGGTCGCCACCCCCAGCACCCCCTTCCGGGTCGGCAGGGATCGGATGAGGCGTCGGAACACGATCGCCGCATCGTTCCGGTACGGCAGGGAGTCGAACATCCCAACGGTTCCCTGCGTGCGTCCATCGCAGGGGTCCGAGACGTATCCGGCAAATGGAATGGTCCTGAGATTCCGGAATTCCTCGGCCGCCGCCTTCACCTGGAGCCCCAACTCCCAGTGCCCGGTGTGGTACCCCAGGGCGATGGGTTTGCCGTCGGGCGACCGCAGTCCGCCCAAGGTGCTCAGGATCAGGAATCCATCACGGCCCAGCTCCGAAGGCTCCCATCCCATGCCCGCGTTCTGTGTCAGACCAAACAGATCTCCGCTGGGAGCGTCCCGAAGCTGGTCGGGCGTCAGGGGTAGTTTGCCGGACGGACCAGCGGCACGGGACCGGACCTGATAGAGCGACTCGGAACCCTTCTCGAACCAATCGGCGAGGAACATGGGACGAGCCTGCGGTGCCAGGTCATGGCGGGAAAGTCCGGTTTCGCCATGGACCCCTCCCCACCCGAGCCCGACCGCATCGAAACCTGCTTTGACCTTGCTCCCAGGAGGGGATTCCCGGTTCATCCCAAGCCATGCCCGATTGGCTTTCCATCATCCTGCTGGGGTGCATCGAGGGGATCACCGAGTTCCTACCCGTCTCCTCCACCGGCCATCTTCTGATCGCAGAACATTGGCTGGGACATCGCAGCGACCTCTTCAACGTCGTCATCCAATCCGGCGCAGTCGTGGCGGTCATCGTGGTGTTCGCCCAGCGCGTCCGAGATCTCCTGACCGGATGGGCCCGACCCGAGGTTCAGGACTACCTCTCCAAACTGGGCCTGGCGTTCGTGATCACCGCGGTGGGCGGACTCCTCCTCAAAAAACGGGGCTTCGAACTGCCAGAGACTCCCCATCCCGTCGCGTGGGCAACCCTGATCGGTGGCATCGCCTTCATCGTGATCGAGCGCTGGTTGCGGAACCACCCGGGGTCGGCCGAGGTCACCTGGCGGGTGGCCATCGCCGTCGGTATCGGACAACTCATCGCCGCCACCTGTCCCGGGGCCTCCCGGTCCGGGACCACGATCCTTCTCGCGCTCATGGTCGGAATGAATCGTCCCGCCGCCGCCGAGTTCACCTTCCTCCTGGGCATCCCCACGCTGCTGGCCGCCGGCGCGAAGGAAACCCTCGACGTCCTCAAGACCCCCAATGCCACCCATGAACCGTGGAGTCTTATCCTCCTCGGAACCGTCGTCTCGGCGCTGACCGCCTTCCTCGCCGTGAAATGGCTCCTGGGCTACATCCGAAACCACACCTTCGTGCCCTTCGGCTGGTATCGGGTGATCCTCGGCGGAGCCATCCTTCTGTGGGTTCGGTGAGAATCCCCTGAGGCGTTCAGAGATGGAGCCCCGGATTCCCCGCGAGATGCGGGCGGTCGTCTACCGGGGACCCAACGACCTCCGCCTCGAGCAGGTGCCGGTGCCAAGGATCGGCCGCAACGAGATCCTCGTCCGCGTGGCCACGTGCGGGGTCTGTCCCACCGACATCAAGAAGATCCAGACCGGGTCGGTGCCACCCCCACGGATCCTCGGCCACGAAACGGCGGGCACGGTGGTCCGGGTCGGTTCCGGCGTGACGGGGATCCGCATCGCCGATCGCGTCGCGCTTCACCACCACGTGCCCTGCGGCACATGCCATTTCTGCGTCCACGGCGACTTCGCCCAGTGCGCGACCTATCTCCGGACCGGCGTGACCGCAGGATTCGAACCGGCCGGCGGTGGATATGCCGAGTACGTCAAGGTGCTGCCCTTCTGCCTTCCCGGCGTCGTCCGGATTCCGTCCCGCAATACCTTCGAGGAAGGAGCACTGCTCGAACCGGTCAACACCGTCCTCAAGGCCGTGCGTCGCCTCGGACTCCATCACGGCGACTCCGTGGTGGTCGTAGGACAAGGACCCATCGGACTGCTCTTCAACCGCATCCTGGCCCTCCACGGACAGCAGGTGTTCGGGACCGACCTGGTCGGGCGTCGACGCCTCCTGGGGCGCACCTGGGGAGCTGCGGCCACGTGGGACGGCGGCGATCCAGGCCTCGCAGAGCGGATCCGGAGGAGGACCCGAGGACGCGGTGCCGACGCGGTCGTGCTCACGGTTCCGCAGGAGGGAGCCTTCCATTCGGCCTTCGACCTCGTGCGTCGAGGCGGACGCATCCTGCTGTTCGCCCACACGCTTCGTGGCCACCGGACGCCGACGGATTTGTCGACCCTCTGCGTCGACGAGAAAACGGTCTTGGGCAGCTACTCGTCGGATTTTTCCCTGCAGCGCGAGGTCGCGCGGAGGGTCTTCTCGCGTCGCCTCGATGTCCGCCCACTGGTCACCCATCGTTTTCCCCTCGAACGAACCTCAGAGGCCATCGCCCTGGCCGCCTCGGCGTCTCCGGAGTCCCTGAAAATCCTCGTCGAGGCCCAGCCATAGCTCCGGAAGTCCCACGGCCTGGGCAAAAAAAAGGGACGCCTAACGGCGTCCCCTTCGTTCTCTCAACTCTCAACTCTCAACTCTCGACCTTTTTCCCCTCGCCCTTCCCCTTCTTCCCACCGTCGTCACCGCCCGTGCGGCTGCGGTAGTGCGAGGAGTAGTAGCGGTTCTGGTAATAGTAGTAGCTGTAGTAGTACGAGTCCTTGCCTTCGAAATCGATGTCGTTGAGGACCAGGCCGATGATGTGGATGCCGGCGTCCTGGATCCGTTGGACCGAGCGCTGGGCGTGTTCGCGACGGATCTTGTTGAACTTCGTCACGAACAGGATGCCGTCGCTCATGGAACCGATGACGAGCGGATCCGCGACGGCCGAGATGGGCGGACAGTCGAGGATGACCCGATCGTATTTCTGGCTCGCCTCCTCGAGGAACTGGAACATCCGCTTGGAACCGATCAGCTCCGACGGGTTGGTCGGGATGGCACCACAGCAGATGACATCCAGATTGGGCACCTCGGTGGAGTGGGCGATCTCGGAGACGCCGCGAACCCGGTCGGCCAGGTAGGCGGAGAGACCGATCGGGCTCTGGAGCTGGAACGCCTTGTGGACCGACGGACGGCGCAGGTCGGCATCCACCAACAGGGTCTTGAGACCGGTCTGGGCCATGACGATGGCCAGGTTGGAGGCGACCAGGGATTTGCCCTCCGACGGGATGGTGCTCGTGACCGAGATGCAACGGAGCTTGTCCGCGTTCTTCGCCAGGGCGACGGCGGCACGGAGCGTGCGGAAGCCCTCGGCCGTCCCGGAGGTCGGCTCGTGATGCGCCTGGAGATCGCGCTCGACGATGTTGGCCGACTTGATGTTCGGGATGTAGCCGAGGAAGGGCAGGCGCAGGATGTTCTCCACGTCCTCCTGACTCTTGATGGAGTCGTCGAGGAAGCTCACGAAGAACGCCAGACCCATGGCAAAGGCCAGACCACCCACAAGGCTTCCCGCCAGGATGAGGGTCTTGTTCGGCTTGACCGGCTTCGGCTGCGGCTCGGCCTTGTCGATGACCGCCATGTTCTGTGAGGTGTCCTTCGCGTTCAGATCATACTCCCGCATCTTGGCGAGGACCTGCTGGTACATGAACTCCGAGCGCTCCTTCTGACGCGTCAGCACGTCGAATTTCGTCCGCGCCGAATTGAGCTCGGTCATCCGCTTCTCGGCCTGGCGATAGCGCGCAAGGGCCTGATCCTCGCGGGCCTTCTCGACCTGGTAGGAGGTCAGGATCGCATCGAAGGCGCGCTGGGCCTCGAGCTTCAGCTTCTCCCGATCGGTCTGCAGCGAGTTGAGTGCCTCGATCATCTTCGGATGGCGGTCGCGGTACCGGGTGCGGAGCATCGACAACGCCGACTCGGACGTGGCGAGCCGGGCCTTGAGCTCGGTGAGCAGCTTGTCCTGGTTCACACCGTAGAAGTCGGCGACGTCCTTCCCGTCCTTGATCCACTTGTTTCCCTCGTCCGCGAGCTTCTGCATCTCCGCGGCCTTCGAGGTCTGGGTGTCGAGCTCCTGCCGGGCGTTCCGCAGGGCCTGGGCATCGATGTTCTCCCCCTGCTTGATGTCGTCGACCAGCGAGATCATCCCCTTCTCGACGCGGTACCTCTGGAGCGACTCGATGGCCGCCAGCAGCTCGGTCTCCTGGCTCTGGGCCTCCCGCTTGAGCATCTGGTACCCGGCGATCGCCTTCTGGGCCTTGAGATCCTGGTTCCGGCTGATGAAGAGATCCGTGAGGGTGTTGGCGATGTCAGCCGCCACCTGGCTGTTGGGATGGCGGGCCTTCACCTCGACGAGCCGGGTCAATCGAATGGGGGAGATCTGGATGTCCGAGAGGACGGCCTTCACCTTGTCCTGCTTCTCGGCGTACCGCGGATCCGCCTCCAGCTTCAGCTTCGCAATCACCCCCTCGATCAGCGAGCGGCTCTGGAGATTCCGATACTGCGTCTGGAGATACTCCTGGTCCTGACGATTCCACGACAGGCTGTCGCGGGCACCGAGCACGCTGCCGGCCTCCGGGTCGATCTGCAGCCGGGCCACCGCCTCATAGATGGGCGTGCTCTTGAAGGCGTAGACCACCCCGAGGATGACCACGACCGTCAGGGCGGTGAGGATCAGCCAGCGACGCTCCAGGATGGTGTGCCAGTACTGCCGGAGCTGGTTGGCATCGGCGATTCCGGCGGTCCCGGAGGCCGTCTGGGACTGGTTCTGCGAAAGGGTTTGATCTTCCATGGCTCTGAGTGGGGACGGTTAGAACACGGTCTCGGCGACATCGACGACGTCGTCCGGCTCGACATAGACCTTCTTGGAGGGGTCCGTGAGCTTCTTGAGGTCGTTGTACGAGTAGCGGATCGTCTGACCCTTCCGACGCAGCTCGATACGGTCCTTGTTTGCGTACCGGTTGAAGTCGCCGGCCAGCCCGATGGCCTCGACAATGTCGATCTGGCGATCGGGAGGCAGCGGGATCTGCCCGCCCTTGTTCACCGCTCCAAGGACCGTGATGACCTTGGCGGCGTATTCCTTCACCTCGATGCTGACCTGGGGGTCGACCAGATAGTCCTTGTTGAGCAGGTCCTGGATCAGGGTCTTCGCCTCGGCCAGCGTCTTCCCCCCCACCGGAACCTCGCCGATGAAGAAGTAGGTGATGCGCCCGTCGTTGGTGACCTTCGCCTCCTGCAGCATGTCCTTCTCGTCGAGGACACGGATGATCAGGACGTCGTTGGGTTGGATCTTCCGATTGGTGAGCTGCGCCACTCCCTCGGAGCCTGCGAGGAAAAGTCCCAGCAGGAGCAGCAGGAGATGCCGAAATGCAGTGTTCATGGGTTCAGTAGCCGATCGAGAGCTGGAGGGTGACTCGGTTGACGAGGTAGTTGTTCACGCCGACGTACCGGTCCGCCTGCGGATCCGGGAACTCGGCAGAATACGCCTGGAAGGTATAGTTCGCGGAAGCCTTCAGCCAAGCGTTGGGCTGATAGGACATCGTCACGGCCATCGTGTACGTCTGGTCGTTCCGGGCGAAATCCACAAGGGAGGCCCCGACCTGGCGGTAGATGCTGGTGTAGTTCCCCAGCATGACACTGGGCTGCGCCTGGAGGGTCCAGCGCCCGGAAGACCCCATCCCCTGGGTGAAGGTGAACGCCAGGTTGTCGAAGACGTACGCCTGATCCGGGACCTGGGTTGAGACACCGACGCTGCGGTCGAAGGACAGCACGTAGGACCGCCGGGAACTCTCGGTATAGGTCAGTGCCACCCCAGCTGCCGGGGATGGGGTGTTCGCGACGTTGGCCGCACTGCTGAACTCCCGGATTTCATACCCGGCCTTGATCGATCCATCGAGGCGGGCCGTGAAACTGCCCCGGGCCCCCACAAAGCCACCGTAGATCATCGAGGGCGATGCCGACGGCATTGCTGGGTTCGCCGCAGTGATTCCCGTGTAGCCTCCCTCACCCTCGAGGAAGAATCCCAGCCTCTCGAAGGGTTTGTAGGTGCTGCCCAGACTCCCCACCACGCTGTTCTGGGAGTACAGGCTGACGTTCTGCAGGAAACTCTGCTCGCTGTGGTTCAGGACGACGTAGACATCCGTCTTCATCGTCGCGTCGTACGTGAGCCGGTAGTTGTCGTTCCAGACCAACGTCCGGATCGGTGCACGGTATTGGGTGGCGACCTGCCCTCCCAGGATCTGGTTCAGCCAGCCGATGCTGTCGGTGCCCTGCAGCACGAACCGTCCAAACTCCCAGTGGACCTCCATGGCCCCGCGCACCTGAGGGGAATCGAACGACGAGTACTTGGCGTAGAGGAGTTCATCGACGAACGCCTCCAGTTCGATGCTTCGCTCCTTGTTCCGACCATATTGGAGCTCGAGGCCGGGACTCAGAGTGAAGATGAAATCCGAAGCCAGGGGAACATTGGCCCCCGGGGTTCCCGGCGCCGCACTGCGCGGCGCGTAGAACAGGTTGTCGGTGTACTGCACGCTCGCATCGAACTGCGGCTGGATCAGTAATCGACCGGCCTCGTAGTTGAGATACTTCGGCGCATTGAACTCCGCGACGGCAGTCCACGACAGTCCAGTGGCCGCCATCAGGGCGGCTGCCCGACAGCACCTCATTGGGATGACTCGTCGTTGGGAACGCATCGGAATCCTTGGCCACAAACCCCAGGTCCTGGCGAAGTACCGGGTCCACGCGGGTTTGACCCCGGGACGGGTAAGGTCCCAAGGCCGGAAAAACATCCGGAACCCCCCGGGTGAAGTAAACGACTTTCCCGGAGTACTTTCGGTGCATTCCCGGCCCTTGGCCCGGTGGGCGCAACAGCACGCACCCCTCGGTAGGGACCTGGTCCCTCAGGTCCCCATCCAAACCGCCACGCCCAGCGAACCCGTACCGCCAGCACGGGATCTCGACCCTCTCTGGCAGTCGGTCGGTCCTGTTGGAACTCTCAACTCTCAACCTCCACCCCCAGCTCGCACCCCGCCCCCCTCCGCGTCTCCGTGCCTCCGTGTGACCCTCTCTTCCGCCGTCCTCACCCACACCAACCCCCTTCCCAGACGGCCACCCAAAAACTTCAATGCGGCCGCGGCGTCCCAAAGCGTTCCGACCAGTAGGTCCCGATCGCCGAAGCGGAGTCCAGGAATCGGTGGCCCGTTGGGGAATGGACTTCACAACCGCCGCTCGGAGCGAGGGATGACGGATCCAGGATCAACAGAGGGCACGATTGATGGGCCTCACCGACCAGCGCCACGATCTCGGGCCGGGGCCGGGGGAACTGGGCGTGCCGGATCTCGATCTGGGACATCAGCTCAGGACTGAGTCGCAGCAGACCCGCAATCTGCGTGCAGTCGGGACAGTAGTACGGGGCGCCGGGACCGTCGGGAAACCCGTGGGGCAACAGAAAGAGAATATCGCGATTTGCCATGCCGAAGTGACGCAGCTGCAGAACCCGCAATCAAGTACGGGACCCATGGATGGAGGCATCGGCCAGATTCAGGGCGTGCCAGGAAAGAGGAGTGGAGTGTTGAGCGTCGAGAGTTGAGAGAAGGAGCCCCGGCCCCACGTGTCTTCGGAAGCCGCCGGCTTCCTAAGTTGGATGCCGCAGTGCCCTGCATCAGTGGGTGCGACAGCACCCACCCCTCGGTAGGGACCTGGTCCCTCAGGTCCCCGTCTCAACCCGCCACGCGTTGCAGAACCATACCGCCAGGGATCTCCACCCTCTTTGGCAGTCGGTCCTGTTGGAACTCTCAACTCTCGACACTCCACCCCCTGCTCGCACCCTCTCCCCTCTTCCCCCTCCGCGTCTCCGTGCCTCCGTGTGACCCCGCTTCTTCCGTCCCCATACCGCCAATCCCTGCTTCTCAGCCTCACCCCAACCTGCATCCTCCGATCATGTTCTCCCTCCGTTTTATCCTGTCCCTCCTCGTGGCAGCCGTGCTGCGCGTCGATGCCGGGAACTGGCCCCAGTTCCGTGGACCCGATGGCCAGGGACACTCCCCGGAGACCTCGATCCCAACCACCTGGTCGGCCTCCCAGGGGATCGCCTGGAAGACTCCCATCCCCGGCGAGTCCTGGTCCTCGCCCATCGTCCAGGGACGCCATGTCTTCGTGACCACCGCCACCGACAACGGCGAATCGTGCCGGGTGCTCGCCCTCGATCGGGACTCCGGCCGGATTCTCTGGAACACCGAGGTGTTCCGCCAGATCCCCCGACGCAAGGAGACCCGCAATTCCTATGCGACCCCGACCCCGGCCACCGACGGGAAACGGGTCTACGCCTGCTTTGGCGACGGCAGCTTCGCCGCCGTCGACTACCGCGGGAAGGTCCTCTGGACCAACCGGTCCCAGCCCTTCTACAGCCAGCACGGTCTCGGGACGGCCCTGATGCTCCACGATGGGCTGGTGATCATGTCCCGCGACGCCAGCAGCGAGGGTCCCGACAAGAAGGTCGGTTGGCAGACCCCTTGGGAAAACTCCTACGTGGTGGCCCTGGACGCCCGGACCGGGGCCGAGCGTTGGCGAACCGGACGTGGCCGGTCCCGCATCTCGCATGGCACGCCCGTGCTCTGGAGGAACCCGAAGGGCCGACCGCAGATCGTCACCGAAGCCGGTGATGTCCTGCAGGGGTTTGACCCGAGGACCGGATCCCTTCTTTGGACGAGCGATGTCCCGGGCGAGGGCAAGGTCCCGTCGGTCGTCCTCGGCGACGGCCTCGCCTTCTGTTCCGGGGGGTGGGGTGGCAAGGAGGGCATCAAGGCCTTCCGACTCGGCGGGGAGGGCGTGCTCCGACAGTCCAACCTCGTCTGGGAACAGAAGCGCGGGGAACCCAAGGTCCCATCCCTCCTGTACCTCGAGGGACTGCTGTTCGCGATGACCGACACCGGGGTCGCCACCTGCTACGGGGCCACCACCGGAGCCATCGTCTGGCAGGAGCGGATCGGCGGGAACTTTTCCGCCTCCCCGGTGTCGGCGGGCGGACGGATCTACTTCGTGGGCGACAACGGCCAGACCGTGGTTCTCGAGGCCTCCCGCACCTTCCGTCTCGTCTCACGAAATCCCATCGCTGACGGCGAGGAGGTCCAGGCCTCTCCTGCGATTTCCCAGGGCCGATTCCTGATCCGTACCCGATCCAACCTTTGGTCCATTGGAAAGTAGCCGTTCAGCCCCTGGAGAATCGCCACGCCACTCCATGAACCGGAATCTCCTGATCCTCATTGCCCTCCTCAGGTGGGATCCTTCCGCGGTCGCCGCTGAGACTGTGCAATCCGCCCGGCGAGGGAGGGTGGCCACGATCACCCCATGAGGTTCCCCATCCCACTCTGGCATCTGCTCTGGATCTCGATCCTCCTCGTCCCGAGAATCCACGCCGCATCCCCTCGTCCCCCCAACGTCCTGTTCATCATCGCCGATGATCTTGGCTACGGGGACCTCGGATGCTTCGGCCAGCGACACATCCGGACACCTCATCTGGATCAACTGGCCCGCGAGGGCATGCGCCTGACCCGATTGTACTCAGGCAACGCCGTGTGTGCGCCCTCCCGTTGTGTCCTGTTGACCGGTCAACATCCCGGCCATGCCGTGGTCCGGGACAACCGGGAGGTCCAGCCCGAAGGTCAGGTCGGGCTGCCGGCAGGAATGACCACACTCGCACGACTCTTCCAGGAACGGGGATACGCCACCGGGGCATTCGGCAAGTGGGGCCTGGGAGCACCGGGTTCACCGGGGGACCCATTGCGACAGGGTTTCGACCGGTTTTTCGGGTACAACTGCCAACGGCAGGCGCACAACCACTACCCGAACCACCTGTGGGACGATGACCGGTACCTCCCGCTGAAGAACGCGGCCTTTTCCGCCTATCAACACCTTCCCAAAAGTGCCGACCCCGCAGACCCGGAATCCTATCGCGGCTATGTGGGTTCCGAGTATGCCCCGGACCTCATCCACGAACAGGCCCTGCGATTCATACGGGAAAACCGGGACCGTCCCTTCTTCTGCTTTGTTCCGACGACGATCCCCCACCTTGCACTGCAGGTGCCGGAGGATTCGTTGAAGGAGTACGAGGGGACCTTCGCGGAGGCCCCCTATCTCGGAGAACACTCCTATCTGCCCCACCGAACCCCCCATGCCGCCTACGCCGCCATGATCACGCGGATGGATCGTCAGATCGGTCGCCTGATGGCGCTGATCGCCGAGCTGGGGCTCCAGGAGGATACCGTGGTGGTCTTCACCTCCGACAATGGCCCCCTCTGGGATCGACTGGGTGGCACCGATACCGCTTTCTTTGATTCCGCCGCCGGCCTTCGGGGCCGCAAGGGCTCGCTCTACGAGGGCGGCGTCCGGGTCCCGGGTATCGTGTCCTGGCCTGGACACATCCGGACGGGGACCGAAAGCAGGCGCCGGATCGGATTCGAGGATTGGCTGCCTACCCTCATGGAGTTGGTCGGTTGGAAGGACCAAACCCCGGGAGGACTCGACGGCATCAGCTTCGCCCCGACGCTGCGGGGTCGACGCCAAGCCGAGCGGCCATACCTCTACCGCGAGTTCCCGGCCTATGGCGGACAACAGGCTGCGTGGATGGGGCGGTGGAAAGCCGTTCGTCAGAACCTCAATCCCAAGGAAAAGCCGACGGGGGTCCGGACTGAATTGTACGACCTCGAACGCGATCCCAACGAAACCCGGGATCTCGCAGCCGAGCATCCCCGACGCGTCGCAGCCTTCGAGCGTCTCCTCGCCCGGGAACACATGCCGTCACCCGAGTTTCCGTTTCCCATCCTGGATCGCCAGCCATAAGCCCCTCGGACGGCTCCTGAACGAGGACTCACACGGCGACGCGGAGGAAAGAGGAGTGGAGTGTTGAGCGTCGAGCGTTGAGAGAAGGAGCCCCGGCCCCGCGTGTCTTCGGAAGCCGCCCGCTTCCCAAGGTGGGTGAGGCAGCACCCATCCCTCGGTAGGGACCTGGTCCCTCAGGTCCCCATCTCAACCCGCCCCGCGCAGCAAACCCGCAACCGCAACCGGTCCCCTCCAGCGCCTCAGCCCACCCCACTCCCAGTCTCACCTCTCAGCTCCCCTTGCCTCCGTGTCTCCGCGTCTCCGTGTGAGCCTCCCTCCCCCTCCTCCTCTCCGCGTCGCCGTGTGACCCCCTCCTCTTCTCCCCGTATCTCACCCCTCCCCCCGCTTCCCCGCCCGCTCCCCGAACAACGCCGTCCCCACGCGCACCAGCGTCGAACCCTCCTGGATCGCCACCTCGA
>Ga0194123_10003038_pt1 | contig 20764 bp, 18 predicted proteins | sample TA2MahsurfametaG_5_FD_155479 | JGI IMG/M metagenome (GOLD analysis project Ga0194123, IMG submission 155479) | Freshwater microbial communities from Lake Tanganyika, Tanzania - TA2015023 Mahale A surface | ecosystem: Environmental > Aquatic > Freshwater > Lake | place: Tanzania: Lake Tanganyika... | reverse complement strand
CGAAAGTCCGCTGGATGCCGGAAAACTGGTACTCTCTCCCACAAGAACCTACGCACCGCTGGTGCAAAGCATACTGAAAGAATTGCGCCCGGCCGTGAAAGGCATGGTGCACTGCAGTGGCGGAGGACAAACCAAGGTATTGCACTTTACCGATAATATTCACGTTGTGAAAAACAACCTATTGCCCATTCCACCGCTATTCCAAATGATCAAGGAAGAGAGCGGCACGGCATGGGAAGAAATGTTCAGGGTGTTTAACATGGGCCACCGCTTGGAAATTTACACCGACGAAAAATCGGCAGAAAACATGATGCAGATTGCTAAATCGTATGATATTGATAGCCGGATTATCGGCTACACCGAGGCCTCCGATGTCAAATCCCTCACCATTTCAGGTGCATGGGGTGAGTTGAGGTATTGAAAATCAGATGCACAATGGTACTTAAAACAACAACGTTGGCATGCGCATGTCCAAGCACCAAGCCAAGTAAGAGATTTTCCTTAGTAATTTGTTACCAATACCGACCCCGGAGGGGTCGCATGTCTGTAACCCGGAGCGGCAGCGCCGGGTGGGCGACCCAAGGAGCACTAGACCCCGGAGGAGGTCGCATAAACGAGCTATCTAAAGGCTTACGTAAAAAAATGATATGGCTATTTGGTTAAAATCTTATAGCTTTGCATTCAACAACCCTTTAATCAACAAAATGAAAACTTCAATTATTGCTTTTTTTGCCTTGGCCGGGATGCTCGTGTTTTCAGCATCCTGCAAAAAAAAGGAATCTCCTGCACCTGCACCTGTGGCTGACTTTAATTACTCCGGCGATGGCGCCATGGCGCCTGCAGATGTCACATTCACTAATACTTCCGTTAACGCTACTGAATACCTTTGGGATTTCGGTGATGGAACCACCTCAACCGAAAAGGATCCCTCGCGCACTTTCGCAGTAGGAGGCAGTTTCACTATTACCCTCACAGCAAAAGGTGCGGGAGGAACGCACAGCGTCACCAAAACCCTCAGCGTGCTGGATGCTCCAAAAAGCTGCATTATAAAATCAGTGAGCCTATCCCAAATGCCCTTTGCCGATGCCAAGGGCGCAGGATGGGATTTGTTTGACGGTCCCGATGTGTGTTATAAAATCACGAATGCCGCCGGCGATGTATTGGTAGATGGTACCAGTGCACGTTTCGACAATACCGCTTCAAGCAACCTGCCCCGCAATTGGACCTTGAGTCCGGCACATACCATTTCTCCTTTGAATACCGTGAGAAACATCCAGATTCACGATTACGATCTGCTCGATCCCAGCGATTTGATAGGGAGCGTTTCCTTTAATCCGAATGCGTATCTTGGCAGCTATCCGGCATCTGTAACCCTTACAGGGAAAGACATTACAGTGACCCTGGGGTTGCAATGGCAGTGAGGCAGACCCGGTTTTTTATTTTTTCAACTCCGGGACGTGTTATCCTCAAAAACCGCCCAAACACTTGCGCAATTCAAAAATTTGCCATATATTTGCATCACTTTCCTAAACAAATAACGGAAGGGGACAAGCCAAAAGCAGTCCCCTTTTTTATTGACTATGGCAAATTTGGAAACCAGACTCAAGACACTCGTGGAGCAGGAAGCACCTGCTTTCGAACTCTTTTTGGTATCCCACACCGGAACCCCGGCCGGTTTTTATCGTTTTTACATGGATGGAGAAAAACCCGTTACCATGAACCACCTGTCATCCTTTACCCGCCACGTCTCCAAAAAAATAGATGAAGGCGATTTCGGAGATAGAAAATTTACGTTTGAAATTTCCACACCCGGCGCCGACAAACCAATCTCTGACCTTAGGCAATTGCCCAAACACTTCGGCAGAACCCTTGAAATAGAAACGGCAGAGGGAACCAAATTAGAAGCCAAACTGATAGCCCTGCAAGGTAGCGAACTGCAATTGGAAGAGCAGATTGTGCTGAAAGGAAAGAAAACGGAATCCCGGCCCGTTCAGATTGCCTGGGAAAACATTAAAAGTGCAACAATAAAAATAATTTTCAACTAATATGAGCAAAGCTAAAACCAAAGAGCTGGGCATGAGCCTAATTGAGAGTTTCTCAGAATTCAAAGAATTCAAGAACATCGACAGGGCCACCATGATGCGTGTACTGGAAGACGTATTCCGCAGTATTCTGCGCAAGAAATACGGTCCCGAAGCCAATTTCGACATCATTATCAACATCGAAACCGGCGATATAGAAATGTATCACCTGCGCCTGATTGTGGAAGAGGGTGAAGTAGAAGATCCCAGCCTGCAGATCAGCCTCAGCGAAGCACAACAGTTGGAACCCGATTACGCCGTAGGCGAAGATTGTATTCAACAGGTATTTCTGGATGACTTCGGACGCCGCAGCATTCTCAATGCCCGTCAGACCCTGATGAGCAGAATTATAGAACTGGAAAAAGACGAATTGTTCCGTAAATACAAAGACAAGCGTGGCGAAATTATGAGCGGCGAAGTCTATAATGTGTGGAAACGTGAAATCATGGTACTTGACGACGAAGGCAATGAACTGGTTCTGCCTAAGGAACACATGATTCCCCGCGACATGTACAAAAAAGGCGATACACTGCGTGCTGTAATTCACGAAGTGAATATGGACAAAGGTTCGCCCCGCATTATCCTTTCCCGCACCAGCCCTGAATTTCTGGAGCGCCTGTTTGAACTGGAAGTTCCCGAAATCCTGGACGGCCTGATTACCATCAAAAAGATTGTAAGAGAGCCCGGTGAACGCGCCAAAGTGGCTGTGGAAAGCTATGATGACCGCATTGATCCTGTAGGGGCATGTGTGGGTGTGAAAGGTGCACGTATTCACGGAATCGTGCGTGAACTGCGCAATGAAAATATTGATGTAATCAACTACACCACTAACCTGTCTCTGTTCATTCAGCGTGCTTTGCAACCCGCAAAAATCACCCGCATGGAGCTGGACGACACCAACAAAAAAGCCGATGTGTTTTTGGATGCCGACCAGGTATCGCTGGCCATTGGCAAAGGTGGCCACAACATCAAGTTGGCCGGCAAATTATCTGGTTACCAAATTGAAGTTTACCGCGTAAATGTGGAAACACAGGATGAGGATGATGTGGAACTTGATGAATTCCTGGATGAAATCGATGCCTGGATCATTGACGAATTTAAGAAAATTGGCCTGGACTCTGCACGCTCCGTACTGAGAGCCAGCAGCGAGGATCTTGTTCGCCGCACTGAATTGGAAGAAGAAACCATTCAGCAGGTGAAGGATATCCTGAGAGCTGAATTTGAAGACTGATAGGTGATGATGCTTTTCATTCCATGAAAAATATCGTCGCCACAACGGTGGAAATATGCAAAGCAATGCCGCATACAACCACCGACATAGCGAATAGAGAGGTTTAGTTCCGCCGGCCCGCATGCCGACGGAACCAAACCCCGATATTCCGAATTGGCATTGCAGAGGATAAAACGTAAATTTGAACACGAAACATGGCGGAATACCGTTTAGCTAAAGTTGCAAGCGAGCTTAATCGCAGTTACCAGATTCTGGCTGACACCCTTAAAGGAAAGGGTTTTAGCGTAGATGCAAAACCAACTACCAAAATTACCGAGGAAATGTACCAGGTGCTGGTACAGGAATTTGCCGCGGACAAAAGTGCCCGCGAAGAGGCAAATAAACTCAAAACCAATCGCGAGGGAAAACCACTGGCCCCACCGCCGGCAACCAAACCCCTGGCAACCAAAACAGAAGAGCCGGAACCCGCCAAACCCCTGGCCCCCGTAAAACCTGAAGTTACGGCAACTCCCCCTGCAGAGGAAACTGAAAAAATGGAGGCCCGCAAAGAAGAACTCAGCGGACCCAAAATTTTAGGCAAAATAGAAATTGCTACCAAAAAGGGCAAAGCATCCAAAACTGAGGATAAACCGGAAGCGAAAAAACCGGCCAAGAAAGAAGAAAAACCTGTAGAGACACCAGTAGTGGTAGAGCCTGAAACCACCACTGCTGAAGCACCCGATACACTGGAAGAGGATGAGGATGTTGAAAAAGTTGAAACCAAATTCGAAAAGCTATCCGGTCCTAAGGTTTTAGGAAAAATTGAGTTACCCAAAGATTCACCCAGCGGGGTAAAAAACCTGGCCGATGAAGCCCGCGATGATTTGAGAGAGAAGCGGAAACGCAAACGCAAAAAAGTGGGTGGTGAAAAGGTTGCCGTTCAGGATAAAATCAAAGAAGAAGAACGCATCGCCAAAGAGAAGGAGAAGACCGATCCCAAAGCAGAAATCTCGCAGAAAGATGTCCGCAATAAGGTAAAAACCACCATGGGCAAACTGGGTGGTGCCGGACAAACACGCGGATTGAAACAAAAACTCAAAACCCAGCGCAAAGAAGCCCGTGAATACACGCGGATGGAGGAACGAGAACGCCTGGAAAAAGAAAGTAAAATAGTTAAAGTTACTGAATTTCTTACCGCAAACGACCTGGCCAGCCTGATGAATATACCGGTGACCAAGGTAATTTCTACCTGTTTTGCAATCGGTATGATGGTAAGTATCAACCAGCGTTTGGATGCAGAAACCATTCAATTGGTGGCAGGTGATTTTGGTTTTGAAGTGGAATTTGTAGATGCTGAAGCACAGCTCGAAGTGGAAGAGGATGAAAACGATGCACCCCAAGACCTGCAGCATAGACCACCGATTGTCACTGTTATGGGACACGTTGACCATGGTAAAACCTCGCTGCTTGATTATGTGCGTAAAGCCAACGTTATTGCCGGAGAAGCCGGAGGCATTACCCAGCATATCGGAGCTTATGAAGTAACCCTCTCCGACAGCCGTAAAATAACATTCCTGGATACACCCGGTCACGAAGCATTTACAGCGATGCGAGCACGTGGTGCCAAAGTTACCGATATCGCGATTATCGTAATTGCGGCCGACGATAGCGTGATGCCACAAACCCGGGAAGCCATTGCGCATGCGCAGGCTGCCGGTGTTCCTATGGTATTCGCTTTCAATAAAATTGACAAGGAAGGTGCCAACGCCGATAAAATTCGCGAGCAGCTTGCCGGTATGAACATCCTGGTGGAAGACTGGGGCGGAAAATTCCAGTGCCAGGAAATATCAGCCAAAAAAGGCCTGAATGTAGATAAACTACTCGAAAAAGTATTGCTCGAGGCAGAAATCATGGAGCTGAAAGCCAACCCTGACCGCAAAGCCAAGGGAACGGTCATTGAAGCCACCATGGAAAAAGGTCGCGGTATCGTGTGCAGTATGCTGGTTCAAACCGGAACCTTGCGTGTAGGCGACAACATGGTTGCTGGTCCTCACTATGCCAAAGTACGTGCGCTTTTCAATGAGCGTGGAAATAAAATAGATTTTGCACCACCAAGTACACCCGTAAAAATGCTGGGTTTCAGCGAAAACCCTACTGCGGGCGACATGTGGGTGGTAATGGCAGAAGAAAGCGAAGCCAAAGAACTGGCCACCAAACGTATGCAGCTTGTTCGTGAACAGGGAATACGCACCAAACGCCATATTACACTGGATGAAATCGGACGCCGTCTGGCAATCGGAAACTTCAAAGAACTTAAAATTATCGTTAAAGGTGATGTGGACGGTTCTGTGGAAGCATTGTCGGATGCCCTGCTGAAACTAAGTACCGAAGAGGTAATGGTTTCCGTAATTCACAGTGGTGTGGGACAAATATCGGAAAGCGATGTGCTGCTGGCCTCTGCTTCAGACGCCATCATAGTGGGCTTCCAGGTTCGACCCAGCGCCAAGGCGCGTCAGCTTGCTGAGCAGGAAGAAATTGACATTCGCCACTACTCCGTAATTTACCAGGCCATTGAAGAGGTGAAAAGCGCCATGGAAGGCATGCTTAGCCCCGAAGTGGTGGAGAAAATCGTGGGTAACGTGGAAGTACGCGAAGTATTCAAAATCAGCAAAGTTGGCAGCGTAGCCGGTTGTATGGTTACCGACGGAAAAGTGGAACGCAAGAATAAAATCCGTGTTATTCGCGACGGTGTGGTTATTCATACCGGTGAACTCGCATCACTGAAACGCTTTAAGGACGACGTGAAGGAAGTATTGCGCGGCTTTGAATGCGGTCTGCAGATTGAGCGCTTCAACGATATTGAAGTAGGCGACTACCTGGAAGTGTACATCGAAGAACAGGTGAAACGCACCCTGTAAGGTTATAAAGATGGAATTAACCACCCGCAAATTCTGGTCGGATTACTGGCACAGTAAAAACGAGGAGTTCGAAAAGCCTGTAAAACAGGATTACATATTCACCCCTCTTTTCCGTGAAATGCTGTCCGGCATGAATTTTAAGGACGCTTGCGAACTGGGTGGTTTTCCGGGTACCTTCTCCATACACGTAAAACGTGATTTGGGGGTGCCCTCCTGCTCCCTGGTGGATTATTTTATCGACGATGCATTGCTCCACCGCTTTTTACAGGCCAACAACCTGGCCAGTGATGCACTTGCCTGGAAGGAAGCTGATATTCTGGTTAATGAACCGGCCCACCAAACATACAACTTTGTTTTTTCCATCGGACTTATCGAACATTTCGAAAACACCTCCGAGATTTTGCAATCGCATGCAAAATATGTGAAACCCGGGGGCAGGCTGTTAATTATTTTACCTAATTTTACCGGAATTAATGGTTGGTTTCAGCGAAGGTTTGACAGGGAAAACTATAACAAACATTATATCCCCTGCATGAATCCTGTGTTATTAAAAAACACATTGTTTGAACTGGGTGGAAAACATGTTCAGGGTGGTTTTCTCGGTAATTTCAGTATTTGGCTTGAAAATTATCCGTCGCAACCGTTGTGGGTTAAGATGTTTTTTAAATCAACATGGTTTGCAGGCAAGGTTTTTACCAAGTTGTTCGGTCTGAATAACAAAACTACAGCACCCTACATCTGGGTTGCCTGCGATTTTTAAAGCAGCGCACGTAAGGAGTTTTTATATGACACAGACCCAACTTAATCTTTACAGAGCATTATAATTGCTCCCTTTGTATTTAATTTGCATTGTTTTTGGGTGAAACCAGAACAGCACACAGATTCATGAAGTTAATTATTCCTATGGCTGGTATGGGAAAACGCATGCGGCCCCATACACTCACCGTTCCCAAACCCCTGCTGCCTGTAGCAGGCAAGCCCATCGTTCACTGGCTCATTGAAGATATTGCCGCTGTCTGCGACCAGCCCATTGATGAAATTGCATTTGTTATTGGTGACTTTGGATCAGAAACCGAAGCACATCTGCTTCAGATTGCTCAAAGCGTGGGTGCCAAAGGGCGTATATGTTATCAGGATGAACCGCTGGGTACCGCCCACGCCATTCTTTGTGCCAAAGAAAGCCTGCAGGGTGAAGTAATTGTGGCCTTCGCCGATACGCTGTTCAGTGCTGAATTTCACCTGGACACCAATCCCGACGGGGTGATTTGGGTGCACAAGGTCGACAACCCATCCAGTTTTGGCGTGGTTAAACTCGACAGTGATAACAATATTACCGATTTTGTGGAGAAACCTGCAGCGTTCGTTTCTGATCTCGCCATCATCGGTATCTACTACTTCAAAAGCGGTGAAACCCTGCACAATGAACTGCAATACCTCATCGACAATAACATCAGGGAAAAAGGCGAGTATCAGCTCACCAACGCGCTTGAAAACATGAAAAACAAGGGAATGCGCTTTAAGCCGGGCACAGTGGATGAATGGTGGGATTGCGGGAATAAAGATGCTACGGTAAATACCAATAAGCGTTTGCTGGAAACCCGTAGGGAACTCTTTCATATTGCACCGGAAAGATTCAATGGCGGCACACAAATTATTCAACCCTGTTTTATTGGTGAAAATGTAGAACTCAAGGGCTGTACCGTTGGACCCTATGTGAGCATCGGCAATAATACCAAGCTTGAAAACTGTGTGGTTTCTAACAGCATCATCCAAAATAACAGCCATATTAGCAACCTTAATTTCACCAACAGTATGATTGGCAATCATGTAAGCTTAAATGGTGAAAGTTGCGAGCTGAGTATCGGAGATTATTCCACTCAATCATGATGCGGTACGGCAGTTTCCTGCTGCCGTTATTTTGGGTGGCCTGGGGTTGCGGTACACGTAAACCGGTTCCTGATGCTTCGTCGAAAGCCATTGATACTGCCGCATTGCGTGAAATATATTATGCTGCAGAGTTGCATTATATTCAGGAAAACTGGAAACAATCTGACTCTTTGTTCAGGCGATACATCAGAAGCAATATGCCGCCGGGTGCTGCCTATCACCGTCTTGCCTGCATTGCCTACAAAAACGGCCGATTTGATGATGCCCTTGCGCTGAATGCCAAAGCAAGAAAGGCAGATACTGCCATAGAAGCATGGCTTTGGCTGGATGCGGAACTATACCGCCGCAAAAGTGAATTTAACAAGGCTGGCGACATATTCGCAGCATACACCATTAAACATCCCCGTGCCTGGACAGCGTATTACGATGCCGCCAGGTGCTATGCTATGGGTGGCTATGATGCTTCTATTCTTGAATTGTGCGACCGCTGGGAAAAGGCCTTTGGTCTTATGGAGCCCATTGTAGAATTCAGGGTTACCACCCTGGGAATAATGGGCGAACCCGAAAAAGCTGCTGAACAGTGGGCCGCCCTCAGAAGAAAATATCCAGATCGCCGCTATTATCGCTACAAACAGGTTAATACACTGAAAGAATATGGTGCCTCGGACCAGGCAAAACAACTGCTTGATACACTCATTCAGCAGGATCCGCAGGACTTTGAACTTCAGGGACTTTACTGTGAGTTGATGACGGCTTCCGCCGATTCTGTATTATCGCCATATATTCAGCAGATTGCAATTACAAAAGGATTGTCCTTCGAATCAAAATGGAAATGCCTTCAAACATTTACCGGTCTGACTAATCCGGCCTACGATTCCTGCGAGCAAATGCTCCGCAACTTGTGTCAGGCTCACCCAAACGAACCAGAAGCTCTTGAAGCGCTGGGATTATGGTGTTTGTATCATGGGAAAGCCGGTGATGCTGCAAAATATCTCAAGCAAACCCTTAACCTGGAAGAGCAGACACTTATATTGTGGAGCCAATATCTAACGGCATTATCTATTGGATGTGAAACACAAAAAATGCTTTCTGAAACAGATACCCTTATGGAATTGTATGCCATGGTGCCTGAAAGCTATCAGATGAAAGCAATTGCACTAACAATAAATGGTAAATCAGACGAAGCCCTGCGCGTATGCACTGATGGTGAAAGATTGTTTGATCGCAATACAAAACTGGTGGCAACGAAAAATTATATTGGGATTCAGGCGGGGAAAAAAGAAGAGGATCTGGATATTGATTACGTTTCACCACCAGCCCATACAGAAGCCACAATGACAAGGATAGAATTGGCATTAAGCCAAAAAAAGTGGGAGGACGCAGCATACTTGCTAAATTCAATTTTTGAAGACCTGGTAAACTTAAATTTCCGAAGTTTTGGTTCGGATAATAATGGCTGCTACTGGGCATTTTTTCAGTGCGTAGTTCAACAGGGTCAACTTGCTTTACTTACAGGACAAAATCAGGAGGCTGCTATTAACTTGTTAAAAAAGTACCTACCGGAAAGTCCTGTGGCATTAGAATTGATGGGAGATTTATATGGAGCCCGGTCGGTACAAGCGATGGCCTGCTATGAAAAAGCGTTGCTATGTGTTTCATATAACCAAAAAGACCGGGTGCGCCAGAAAATAAATAAAATCCAAAATCGTTAAGTATACATTGAGAACCTTCATACTTCTGATCGCCTTTTTCACCCTAACGGGAGCATGTAAATCCCGCAAAGTGCGCGTAAGCGAAGCCCCTGTGCGCATAGGGAACCTGAATACAGATACCGCTGTGATGCTTAAAGGCGATAATATCAACCGTAAAAGCTGGCACCATTTTTCTGACAGACTAAGCATAGATTATATTTCTGATGATGGTCAGGAAATAAGCGGAACCCTGAGTTTGCGCATGCGCAATGATAGCATTCTATGGTTCTCCGTGTCGGCAGCTTTGGGTATTCAGGTAGCAAAAGGCATTATCACCAGAGACAGCGTGCTGGTGCTGGATCTTTATCACAAAGAATATATGCGGCTGGGGATTGCAGATCTGTCAAACATGCTGGGGGCTTCTGTTTCACTGCGTGAACTGCAAAACCTGATTGTTTCCAACCCTATTTTCGATACAGTGTTCTATCAGAAAGACGCACCATCGGGGGGCTGGTATTCAACACATCCACCCATAACCAATATGCTGTTCACCAATAGCAATGGCAACATAGATAGCAGTGTAATTGAAGAAACGGGGAAAAACAGGCAAATCAAAGTGGTTTACGAAGGCGAACAAAGATCCGGTGCGTTCTCAGTTCCTCAACAGATGAGGCTTACCGCCTTTGGTGACAAAAATACTGTACGCCTGCAGGCTTCGTTCACAAACCCAAGCGATGCCGTAATACCTTCGTATCCGTTTAGTATTCCGGCCGGATACACTCAAAAACAGTAACCAAATGTTTCGCCTTGTCTGTATAGGTTTTCTCGCTTTACTGCCCTTGGCAGGTAATTCCCAATCCCGAAAGGAACTGGAAAAAAAGCGCAAAAAAGTGCAGGAAGAGATTCAATACACCCGTGGCATTTTGCAGAAAACCAGCGCCCAAAAGAGCGCAACATTACACAAAATTGGAGCACTTAACCGCATTATAGAGCAACAAGGCGAGGTAATCAATGACCTAAAATCCGAGCTAAATGAAGCAGATCAGGAAATAGACAAGCAAACACTTACCCTCCAAGAGCTGAGAGCTTCTTACAACGAGGAAAGGACAAAGCTGCGAAAAACAATTATCAATGCCTACAAGAGCCGAAAATCAGCCAATAAGATGGCGTTTGTTTTTGCTTCAGAATCTTTTCGGCAGGCAGTTCGCAGGATGCAATACCTGAACCGTCTTTCCGATTACCGCAAACAACAAATCGGCATACTGGAAGTTAAGGCAGCAGATGTGAAAAACGGCTTGCAGGCACTAGAGGTAATACGACAGGAAAAAAACGGAATCTTATTATCGGAGAAGAAAGAGCAGCAGCAACTCGAGACCGACAGAAGCGAGAAAACCAAACTGGTTAAGTCGCTGGCTGGAAAAGAGGCTGAATTGCGAAAAAAAATAAAGCAGAATGAAAAGGCTGTGGCCAAACTCAATTCGGCTATTTCGGCCATGATTGCCAAAGAAATTGCTGCCGCAAGAAAACGAGCCCGTGAGCAATCAGTGAAAGACAATACAAGCACCGCCGCAGCATCTCCGAAAACAACAGGCAGTAAAGCGAGTAAATCTTCCGGTGCAATGCTGCTAACCCCGGAAGCCCGTGTTATCAGCGAAAACTTTGCTTCGGGAAAAGGAGGCTTGCCCTGGCCGGTGGAAAGAGGCTATATATCGCAGTATTTTGGTGTTCACGCACATCCTGATCTGGCGGGTATAACGCTGGTAAACAATGGTGTGGATATTACTACTTCGGAAGGCAGCACCATCAGAGCGGTTTTCAAAGGGACAGTTTCTGCCATTCTGGAAATACCCGGACAAGAAAAGGCCGTTTTACTCAACCATGGAGAATATTACACGGTATACAGCAGGCTTAGCCAGGTGTTCGTGAGCCGGGGCCAGCAAGTTGAAGCCAAACAGGCTTTGGGTAAAGTCTGGACCGATGATGAATCCAAAACCATACTGCAATTTCAGCTCTGGCAGGGGCAATCCAAGCTCAATCCTGCAGGATGGCTGACTTCCCGTTAATTTTATTACATTTGTATATATGAAAGTTGCCGTTGCAGGGGCAGGTGTTATGGGTGCAGGTATCGCACTCAGCAGCATACAGGCGGGTTATCAGACTTTGTTGTTTGATGTAAGTGAAACCGCGCTCGAGAAAGGGAAAGCATATATCCGTAAAGAACTTGAAAAATCGGTTGAAAAAGGCAAAACAACAACGGATAAGGCTTCCCAAACGCTGACTTTGCTAACGGCTGTTAACAAGACCGCTGATATGAAGGCCGATATAATCATTGAAGCGGTACTGGAAAACCTGGAAATTAAACAAGAACTTTTCAAGCAACTCGAAACGGTAAATAGTCCTGAAACTATTCTGGCCACCAACACCAGTTCTATTCCCATAACCCAGATAGCACGCAGTTTGCAGTATCCAAATCGGGTTGTTGGTGTTCACTTTTTCAATCCGGCTCACATAATGAAGCTGGTGGAAATAATATCGGGTGCCGAAACCGATTGCAATGTCGCTCAAAAAGCATTTGAGTGGGCCGAATCATTAGGCAAAAAGGCTGTTTATGCCGCCGATGCACCCGGATTTATCGTTAACCGCGTGGCACGTCATTACTACGTGGAAGGGTTAAAAATACTGGAAGAACAGGTTGCTAACTTAGAAAGCATTGACCGGCTGTGTGAAGCCTCCGGATTTAAAATGGGACCGTTTCGCCTGATGGATTTAATTGGTGTGGATACCAATTATTCGGTAACCAGCTCCATGTTTTCACTTTTTGGAAACGATGCCAAGTTTCGCCCCAGCCGTATTCAAAAACAAAAAGTAGATGCCGGACACCACGGACGAAAATCAGGTCAGGGGTTTTATCGATATGAGGATTAATTTTATCCTTGCCGCATCATTGATAGTTTTTCTGGCAGGCTGTCGGAACAACAATGTGACGGAATCCATTCCCAAAGGCCCTGTAAATATAACCCTTGATTTGAACCTGCTCGATAATCAGCATTTGCTGGTTCCTGGCAATTTCACCTACGCCGAAGGCGGTGTGAAGGGGGTTTTGATTATCCATGATTACGACGATACCTGGTATGCTTTTGAGCGCACATGTGCCTGGCAGCCGCTCAATAACTGCTCTCAAATTTGGGTCGATACGCAGGCGATTCAGCTTAAATGCGGAACCTACACTGTAAATCGCTTCGAAACCTGCTGTGAAAGCCGATTTATGTTTAACGGACTGCCGCTGAAAGGACCTGCAGGAGGTTCTCTTGCCCGCTATAACATAAGCAGAAGCGGAAATTTATTGTACGTCTACAATTGAATCTTCAGGAATTTGACATGATGAAAATCAGTAAGTAAGCGTGTTTATTATGACGCTTAAATGACAAAAGTCATGTTGGACATGGTAATAAATTTTTTTAAAAAAGTTTTTTTTTATTCGAAGTTCTTATATTTGTTGCCTGATATACCCTAAAACACAAAAAAAAAATCGCTTATGATGCATAAATACCTGGGACGTTTTATTACCACCGCGTTCGCAATGTCAGCTCTCATGGCCGCACAGGCTCAGACGGCTGATGCCCCGATGAGTGTTGAAGCCAACTTTGGCCTGAGAGAGTACCTCGGCGATCAGGGTTCTTCCCTGTTCTTCGCCAAAAAACCCGATTATCAGGGTGCCGGCATTAATTTCGGCTACTACCTTAATCCCATGTTCGATGGAGTGGTAAACTTCAGTGCAGGCGATGTTGGATACAAAAGAGAAGTTTCATGGCAGACTGAACCTTGGAAATACCAGTCTTTCCGAGCTAACACCATGGATTTAACCCTGGGTGCCCGTTTTAAGCTTAGTTCATTTTTCAACGAAGAATCAAAAGTAATACCCTACTTATACGGCGGTTTCGGCGGATACTACGTGCACAGCCAGGTTCGCTGGGGCAACCAAAACGAGATTCAGAATGCTATAACTGAAATGGGAGCCGCAGTTCAAGGCGGTGCCGGCGTTTCATTTAACCTGAGTGATCGCATTGGTCTTCGCTGGTCATGGACTGCTACGTACACAATGAATGACCGCTGGGATGGTGCAAACCAACCCGGTGATGCAGATCCTTCTATGCCGCTTGTGAACAGACTTTGGAAAACCAATGATATGTGGGGTTACCACGCAATAGGTATAACTATGGCTCTGGGTGAAAGCAAAGGTCCAAGCAAATGCAAGGATAAAGACGAAGACGGTGTTTGCGACAAATACGACCTTTGTAAAAACACACCCGAAAAATATCGCAAGTATGTTGACAGTGTGGGTTGCCCTGCTGACCGTGACCGCGACTCGGTATATGACGCAGATGATGCCTGCCCTGATGTGAGAGGCCTTAAGAAATTTGCCGGTTGCCCCGACACTGATGGTGACGGAATTGAAGACAGCAAAGACAGATGCCCCAAAGAAGCCGGAAGCGCTGAAGGTGGCGGATGCCCTGATAAAGATGGTGACGGTGTGCTTGACAAGGACGATAAATGCCCCTCAGTGGCGGGTATCCTTGCCCTCAATGGCTGTCCTGATCGCGACGGTGACGGTGTAGAGGACGGTTCCGACAAGTGCCCTGATGCGGCTGGAACCATTGCCGGTGAAGGTTGTCCTGATACAGATGGTGACGGAATCTTCGATAATATCGACAAGTGTCCTACCAAGCCCGGTATCGCGGCCAACAAAGGTTGTCCGGAAATTAAAATAGAAACCAAAAAGGCAATCGAACAGGCTGCTAAAAATATCTTCTTTGAAACCAACAAAGATGTGTTGAAAACTGAATCTTACGATGATATTGACCGTTTGGTTAAAATCCTGAAAGACTACAGTGAAGCTTCCGTAATCATTGAAGGACATACCGATTCAGACGGAGATCCTGCCAAGAACCTTGAATTGTCTCAGCGCCGTGCCGATGCAGTTGTGGTTTACATGCTGGGTAAAGGTATCTCTCCCGAGCGCATGAGGGCTGTAGGATTTGGTGACACACGTCCCAAAGTGCCAAACACCAGCGTGCTGAACAAAGCTACCAACCGTCGTGTTGAAATTCTGGTAACCTACTAAAACTGAATTATATCATGGAAAGGCTGCCCAGAAGGCAGCCTTTCTTATTTTTGGTCTTATGGAAGACCGGAAATTTTATCTCCGCCTAAGTGAGCAGGCACTTGGAATGTGTAAATCGTGGATAGGCAAAGAACTGGTTAGTTTTTCCGCCATGCAACTGCAGAAAGACTGGGACAGTGAAACCATGTTTGTTTCTCCGGAGTTGGGTTTTGTATTTCATCCAAATACCATGCAGGTAAGGTTATGGCAAGAGGAGGCAAATGTGGAAGGATTGCCGGTTAGTTTCGCATTGCGGCTGGAAAAAGAAACTTCCAAACACCGACCGGTTTTATTCCAATTCAACAAGCCTTTTAAAATCCGCAAACTAGAGGTATGGGCGGAAAAAATACGAGATAGCAGTGGACTTCGGGATACAACCCAGCTTACCGAAAACACCCTGGTATTCATCGCTGAATCGGGTGATAGGTTTATAATCCTTCCGGATCACCCCAGGCCGGGTTTTGCCATAGCGAGAGATGGCGCCGACATGAATACCATTCTGCATTCCGGCTGGTATGTGCTGAAACATATACTGGAATAATAGCCGATTGGCTACCTTTGCCTTGTTGTGTTCGTTGTTTTTAGGTTTATACTGATACCTTTTGGGCTGCTGTATGCCGCTGGAGCCTGGATGCGCAGACAATACTTTCTGCGAACAGGGAAATCCAAAAAAAGTCCGATTTTTACCATAGCCATAGGGAATTTAACTGCAGGAGGCAGTGGAAAAACGCCTATGACACTGTTTATAGCCGATAAGCATAAAGATCGTGTAGCGGCGCTCTCAAGGGGCTATAAACGTAAAACAAAAGGCTTCAGGGAAGTGCAAATAGATGATTTGGCAGAAAATTCAGGGGATGAACCGTTAGAAATGAAAAAAGCCGCGCCTTCTTTGCCTGTGTTTGTATGTGAAAACCGCCTTGAAGGGATTAGACAGCTGATACAGAAATATCCGGATACAAGCACAGTAGTGTTAGATGATGCCCTCCAGCATCTACCCTTAAAAGCGAACAAATATTTGCTGCTAACCGAATACCAAAAACCATTTTATCAGGACTGGCCAATGCCCGCAGGAAAACTGCGAGAGTTTGCCTGCACTGCCACGTGCGCAGATATTATTGTAGTTACCAAATGTCCGGCAAATCTTACGGACGCGATGGCTGATACTATCAGGCAGAAACTGGAAAAATACAAAAAGCCTGTTTTCTTTTGTAGTTATGAAAATGCATTTCCGGTAAATGCTGATGGAGATAAACTGGCATTGGGGACTCAGGTATTGGCGGTATCAGGTCTGGCAAATAACGAAGCGTTCAGGAGTTGGACAAACGACCATTACGGGCTGTTGTCATTTATCGGTTATCCGGATCACCAAGCCTTTAGTGAAAAAGAGTATGGACAATGGGCCTTGGAGCTTCAAAAAAACGACAATGCTGTTATTCTCACAACCAGAAAGGATTTTGCCAGGATGGCCACCATCCCCGGGTGGATGAAAAAGCGAATTTTTATGACATTTACCACGCCAAAATTTCTTTTTCAGCAGGAAGATGCTTTTATTCGCATATTATTTAATCATTTTTAATTGTTGAGTTATGTATCGTTTATTTAGTTTCCAAAAAATTCTTACTATTCTTATTGTATTCCATTTACAGTCCTGCTCTACGGATCCCAATGTCATTTCAAATAAATTTGAGAAGACTGATGCTACAGGATGGCACTGGAATCAGAGTAAAAAATTCACCTTCACCATTGAAGATTCAACCTCTTATTACACACTGGACTGTGGATTGAGAATCACTACGGGTTACAGTTATTCAAACATATGGCTGCTGTGCACCCTTAAAGGTCCTTCCTCAGACCATAAAAATCAGTTGGAGGTAGTATTGTCAGACAATACCGGAAAGTGGCTGGGAAAAGGTCATGGTAATCTCATCAGCTATGAGAAACCATTTTCGGGTCGGTTAAAGTTAAAACCGGGGCAGTATACGGTGGAAATTTCCCAGAATATGCGGGATGAAAAACTCACCGGCCTCAGTGATGTAGGGCTGAAGGTCTCAAAGGCCGGTAAAATTTATTAAGACATGCTGGTCAAATTGTTTGCGAGCGCCGTTCATGGCGTGAACGCTACACCTATTACTGTTGAGGTAAATGCAACCACCGCCGCAGAGTTTAAAACCTTTGTAATTGGACTACCTGATAATGCTGTAAAAGAAAGTTTATTCAGAACTGATGCCGCCATCAAAAACAGCGGATTTGAGCCGTTAAGGCAGCGGGTGGTGGTAAATATGGCACCGGCCGATTTGCGCAAGGAGGGCAGCGCCTATGATTTGCCCATTGCCATAGGCATGCTGGCAGCCAGTTATCAGCTTACGGATAATTCGCTGACCGATTACATCATTATGGGCGAGTTGGGTTTAGATGGGGGTATTTTGCCAATACGTGGTGCTTTACCCATTGCCATACAAGCCATGAAAGACGGTTTTAAGGGCCTGATTTTGCCGGAACCCAATGCGCGCGAAGCGGCTATTGTGAAAGACCTCGAAGTGTATGGTGTAAAAAATTTAAAAGAAGTTGCCGATTTTTTGTCAGGTAAAATTCAGCTGGAGCGCGCCTATGCCGATCCCCGGGGTGAATTTGAAGAAGCTCAGCAGCATTATGATGTTGACTTTTACGATGTTCAGGGTCAGGAGAATATTAAGCGTGCCATGGAAATAGCCGCGGCCGGTGGACACAATATTATTTTAATCGGGCCACCGGGTGCCGGAAAAACCATGCTGGCAAAGCGATTGCCTACCATTATGCCGCCTTTAAACCTGCACGAAGCGCTGGAAACCACCAAAATTCATTCAGTGGCAGGCAAGCTTGGCAGCAGTGGAGGGTTGGTTGCACACAGGCCTTTTCGCAGTCCTCACCATACCATCAGCGATGTGGCGCTGGTGGGCGGAGGAAATCACCCGCAGCCGGGGGAAATAAGCCTGGCACACAATGGAGTACTGTTTCTGGATGAACTACCCGAATTTAAACGCACGGTGCTGGAGGTGATGCGGCAACCGCTGGAAGAGAGAAAGGTAAGCATTTCGCGGGCTCGCTGGACTGTGGATTATCCCGCCAGTTTTATGCTGGTGGCGAGCATGAATCCGTGTCCGTGCGGTTACTACAACCATCCGGAAAAAGATTGTGTATGCGGCCCCGGTGTCGTGGACCGTTATCTTAGCCGTATTTCAGGGCCTTTGCTTGATCGTATAGACATTCACATAGAGGTAACTCCTGTTGGGTTTGACGAACTGACGGCAAGAAACCGTAACGCCGAAGGAAGCAGCGCTATCAGGGCAAGGGTACAGCAGGCAAGAGACCTGCAGCAGCAGCGCTACAACCAGTGGAACGGAGTGTACTGCAATGCGCAGCTGCCGGGCAACAAGGTACAGGAAGTGTGCGGTATTGATGCCGCAGGACAACTGTTGCTAAAATCAGCCATGCAAAAGCTGAATCTCAGCGCCCGGGCTTACGACAGAATCCTGAAAGTAAGCCGCACTATTGCAGACCTTGCCGGTTCAGAAGTTATTAAAATTGAGCACCTGGCCGAGGCCATACATTATCGCAGTTTGGACAGGGAAAACTGGGGCGGTTAGCTTGGGCGCCGGAGCAATAAAGTTACCATGCTCATTTGCGCAGGACGCCTAGATAATGATTGGAATACCCAACTCAAATTTGTTATCTACCTACATCTATCCAAACTAGTTTCCCATTTACTTCAAAAAAAACAATATCTCCAAAAACTTGAGCTGAAATATAACGTGAAATATTTTGAGCTATTATAGATCCACCCAAATCATTTTTAAGAAATTCATCATCCTGCTGTTTAATCTGATTCCAGTATCTATTTTCCCATTCACAAGTTTGATTTACTGTATAAAACACAAACCCCCTTTTTCTCTGGGATTTTTTGTCGGTATCAATTTCAAAAATGCTTCTTTCTTTAAATGAATATAAAATTCTAGCCCAAGCCTTAATGTTGTTTTTAATTGTTAATTTGCTAGGTGTTTTTTCATACATAAGCCCTGAGGTTATTTCAAAAGAATCTAATTTAAAGCGTATATTATCTCTTATTTTATTAGATATTTTCATGTATGAATAATGCCATTCTGTATACGGGTCATTTCTTCCATCTTTTATTTTTTTGAAAAAATCATCCAATGACTTAATTTCCCTCTGATCAATATCAAAAGAGGGTTGTAGGAAATTTCTACTGACAAGATACAAAAAACCTTTATTAACACTCATGACAATATTGCTATCGCCATTTACCAGATTGTAAGTATAATTTTTGGGACATGGTTTTTGTTCTATAATTGAAAAAAGAGAATCAAAATCTTCGTATGTTGCTGCATGATTTATTAAAAACTGAAGTAAACTCTCAGAATTTGTTATTTGATTAATCTGCCTGGTTAACATTTGGCTATTTGTTGTATTTCCTGACTGTCCAATCACCAGGTTATACAACAAAATAAAAATAAAAAATAATTTTGTTTTTTTCATGTTTTTATTTGTTTAACAAATATACAGCTTAATTTCTAGATTTCTAATTAATTTGGCAAGACAGCAACTTTAAAAACACATAGACTTTAGCATCGATTGTGTTTGTTTCCACCTGGCTATTACCACATCAAACTATCAAAAATGAATACTATTCTATCCTCTTGGCTTCAAAGGCCTTATCTCCAAATTTACAGTATGAAAATTGGCGGGGCTTTCAAGGGCATATAAAATCTGGGCAGCCACATCTTCCGGCATAAGCATACTATCGTGAGCCTTTATATTGGCGCTATGCCTGAAAAAATCGGTTTTTACGCTACCCGGATATACACAGGTAACTTTCACTCCAAAATCACGCACTTCTTTGTAGAGTGCATCGCTGAAGCCGCGTACCGCAAATTTTGTGGCACAATAGCCCGAAACCTGCTGATATCCTTCCAGTCCGGCTATACTTGCTATGTTCACAATATGGCCCGAATCCTGCTTTTTCATACCCGGCAATACCCGGCGGGTGAAATAAAATATACCGTTCACATTGGTATTAAACATCTCTTGCCACTGGTCTACGCTTAATTCTTCGCACACACCAAAATAGCCGAGGCCGGCATTGTTGATAAGAATGTCAACTGCTTCATGCTTTTCAAATATGCTGTCCATCACCGTATCAACCTGCTGTTGGCTTCCAACATCGGCATGTAAACAATGGTAGTTTTCATGCTGCAAACTGCAGCCACTGCGGCAAATACCATAAACCGTTGCGCCTTTTTCAAGCAACATTTTCACACACTCCAGGCCAATACCTTTGTTGGCGCCGGTAACTACCGCTACTTTATTTTTCAATTCCATATTCTTTCAGTCTTTTCATTAACAACGCAAGGCTGTTTTCGGTTTGCTGCCAGTCCCAAATCAGTACTTCCGGCTTGTAACCATTTTCATCCATAAAATAACGGTAGGATTTGTCATAGTATCCCATCATTATTTGCACCCATTCGGTTTTTCTTCCTTCCAGAATAGCTGCTTTAGCTTGCTGGCATTGCAAACCGCCCAGTCTTTTCCTTAGTTTTTCTGTCTTTTCCGCTAAAACCTCAGGATCAAATTGCGTATACTCCCTTTCCAGTCTTTCTAAGCGCTGCTGATTTGGTACCTCAATTTCAATGACCGGGCTTTGCAGCATATTTTGCCAAAAACCTTGAGGCATTACACAGGTGCCGATTTTACGGCTTTCACTTTCCAGAATCATGATTTGGTCGTCAGGGATTGCTGAAACTGCATTGTGAAGCAAATTTTCA
>Ga0194123_10003036_pt1 | contig 20782 bp, 40 predicted proteins | sample TA2MahsurfametaG_5_FD_155479 | JGI IMG/M metagenome (GOLD analysis project Ga0194123, IMG submission 155479) | Freshwater microbial communities from Lake Tanganyika, Tanzania - TA2015023 Mahale A surface | ecosystem: Environmental > Aquatic > Freshwater > Lake | place: Tanzania: Lake Tanganyika... | reverse complement strand
GCAGCGCTGAAAGCGCCACTGGTTTGCTTGGTTGGCGAGAAGTGCTGTAAGCTAAGGCGTCACGCTTCATGGATCATGGACGACCATTACAAAGCGCAAGTGGATGCCATTGCTGAAGCACTACAAGAGTTGGTCAGCAGCCCTGACGATGGCGCAGAAAAAGCACTGGAAGCCATTGATGCCGCCATTGATTTATGGTTAGATTACTTTGAAACAGAAAAGGAAAAGTGGTCTCAGCTCAAGACAAGGCTTCATCGCTGATGGACTGGCTTAATTCCCCTGAGCTACAAGCTCTACGTCAGGCGTGGAACAAAAGCGATCAAACCATGAGGGCTGAAGACCAAGCTTGGTGGGATAGTCTTTCAATGGATGAGAGGGCAAGGGCCTTCAGGCAAGTGGTGGGCTTGATGTATAAAGCAGAGGTCGAAGAGCGTGGTTCCTATCGTCACGCCATGTACGACACCTTCAATGTGGACTATATGGATGGCATGTCTTGCCACTACATGGAATTACACAACCTTATTTTTTCAGGCTTGGAGGTTGAGCAGAAAGCTTGCATGAAGGATGGTAAGGATGAACGCATTGATGGTACATGCGACTAGCCATTGCCATTCCTGCGGAAAACATTACCAAACCAACAATGATTTCCATGGCAATAAATTGTCTGTTCTTATTTTAGTCCGTCTAAAGTCCAAGTAATACGAAGCCCACCTCCCAAGGCTTTAACAGCGTCGCTAGCACTTTCAGGAGCCTCGTGAACGATCATCACGGAAGGGACAATGGCATCAGGCAAGGGAGTGATTGTGGCTGCTGGAAACAGCTCCTGGGCTTTGCTAGCAAGCTTATCGGCAACGATTTCCCGCCCCTCTTTTTCCCATTGCTTCACTAGCTCAGTAGCTTGCTCGTCAACTTTCTTGACAGTTTGCTGGGTTTTCCATTCTGTCCAATCAGGCTTGCACCAGGCAAGCAGCGCTTTGATCCATGGATTAAAGGTAAGCGACGGCCATTTGCGAATGGCGAATAGCGCTAGTTCGTGGCAAAGTGCATTGAAGATGGCTTCGTTTGTCATTTGCTTACTAACACGGCCCATCCGCCAGTGCCATCCACTCTCCAACGGGGCAGCCAATTCTGTTTCCCATAGGCAATATTTTGCCCACCGTTGGCGCCGATATAACCTCCTTTGATAATATTGGCCTGACCGAAGGGATCATTGTGAATATAAGCTTGAGCATTGAAACCAACGACAACGCTCCAATGTCCGCCTCCCGTGGGAGCATTAAACGGCCCGTGGTGCAGCCATCCCACTGCCACTGGACGGCCAGCCCTGATTTCATTTTGCAGCAATGTTTCGTTGCCATCAACAACAAAAGAAGCTTTTAGGCCAAGAGACTGGAGGGCCTTGACTTGTGCATTGGCATTGGTGGTGTCACCAAAGCGAGCGCGAATAGTATTATATTCATCATCAGTTTTTACCTTGCCATAATATGCTGCAATCATTGCGCAAGAGCTGCTAAAGCATTCTCGCTGCCCCTGTCCAGAAACGTTATCCCTTTGGCTGAAATATGGTATATTTAACGGATTGGAGATGAGCGGAGGTTTAGCAGCAGGAGCCGCTCGATAAAGCTCCGCAAACTCCTCTAGTTCGGCATTGCTCAGCTTTTCTTGAAGCCAATTCCATGCTGCAAGCTGATGGCTTTCTTCTTTGTAAAATTTAGCTGCGTTGGCAAGGCGAATAGGGGAATTGCTCATGACTGATGACGGTGCATATTGATTCATTAAGCGAATGAGTTTATCAGCATAGTTAGGGTCAGTAGCATAGCCTTGATTTTGCAGCATCTTTGCCGCAGCGTTTCTATTGGGGGCATGATTCACGCCCTTGTACGACCGCCAATCAAGATACCAGCGAGATACAAGGTATTCAATGCAGGCGGCAAGGCTCGGGAAATCAATAAAACCAGCCCTAATTGTAACCCATTGTCCATCGTAAAACTCTTTAGTGGTGCTCGTTGTACTGGCGCCGCCAGAGCTTTTTAGGCCAAAGTAATTATGTCGAGCAGATGTGTGCTTGCCAAAGCCACTTTCACATGCCCATTGTGCTGCTACAAGCTCAGGAAATTTAGCCCCCACGCGCCGTGCATGGAGGCTTACGCCTTCCCAGGAATTGGCGACTTCGCTCACTTGCTAGAACGGAAGATGGTCTTCAGGCCCTCCATGACGAGCTGAAGAATGTTGTTACTTTTCCAGGGGGAGTGGTCAAGAATCTGGTCAGCAGCAGCAACGAGAATGCCACCAATAACAAACCATTCGATGGGTTCCATGGGAGTCATGCCTTTGATAAAAGCCTAGCGTTTAATTTCCAAAGAGCGCACTCGCTCCTCCATCATTTTCATGTTTTCCGTAAGTACGTCTAATTTTTCCGTGATGGTTTCAATTTGAGCTGCTATTCTCACTTGTTGATGACCGATGCCCATCATCATTCCACCAGTGGCAAGAAGCATGCCTGCGGTGAGAACTACTGCGAAGTCCGCGAGCTTTGCTTGCCAGGCATTCATTGAAATAAAAACTTTCTTTTGTTCATTCTATACATTCCACCATGGTTTAATTTTGGCTTTAAGCTTGAAAGAAGCCAACCAAATATCATCATGGGGATGAGCAATGGACCTGAAGAACTCCTCCATTCGCTTTCTGAACTACGGCCTGGTGATGCTAAAAGACGCTATAGAAAAAGTATTTTTGAAGACTATCAATTACGAGGGCCATTTGGTCACTGTGCTTGTGCCTATTGTGGCAAATGGAATGAAAAGCTAACGATTGATCACATTATCCCTAAAAGCAAAGGCGGCCCGCACTTTGCAAAATGGAACAATGCGCCTTCCTGTCTTTCTTGCAATGCCTCCAAGGGCAGTCTGCGTTTGTTTGAATGGTGGCGCCCTCAAGAATTTTGGACAACAAGGCGCGAAGAACTGCTTTTAAGCTGGATTCATCACCATAGTTTCGTGAGCGCTCATACAAATCTTTCCGATTGGGAAGCATGGTGCGAAGCAACTCAGCGCGTATTACCATTGCACGAAAAAGGGGCCGCTGTCGGCCCCTTTCCTTTAAGTGAGTGGTGTGCTGCTTAGTGGTCGCAAATGGGAGCGAACATGGCCTCTGAAGGTCCTTGACGCACACTAGGCATAGGACAGAAGCCATCAGGACAGCCACTTGCTTTTAAATAATCGTCGGGATCGTAATTAACGCCCAACACTTCTTTAGTGGTTTCTTCAATTGCTCTTCCCATTGCCTCCTCCATTTCGCAAATGAGAATCAAGCGCTTAAGATACCACTTGGCTTTTTTAAGGTCTTCAGAGCCATTCTTTTGAGAATAGCGCCAAACATATTTTTGAACATTACCTTTTAAGAAGCCTTTGAACTCTGCTGTGCTCATGGACGCTTCAATGGCTTCAATGCATTGAATGTTTCCATCAGTGTCGGCATAGTGTGCGGGACTGTTAACGGGATCGTGCATGATCAGAATTGATAGTTGTTTTCAGCAAAGGCATCAAAAGCTTCTGGCGCCACTGGTCTGCCTAGTTCAAGCAGCGCTTTAGCATAGGCCACAATTTCTCCCTGGGCTCCGTGACCGATGCGCAAGGAAATGAAATGAAACAGAGCCTGCAAGGAACAAGTCCAGACAAAGCTTGTATAGAGTGCAGAAGGCAGGATAGCCCTAGCCTGCTCTTTGCTTACGCCCGTCAGCAGAAGTCCCTCGTAAGCCTGCTTGCAAGCTTCTATTGCCTGTGAATACTGCATTAGGGCTAGCGCTTGTTCACGAAGCTGAAGAGGTCCTGCAGACGCTTGACGGTTGTCTTCGCTTTGCTGCAAGAATTCCATGGGAATGTAAAATTCTGCTTCTTCAGCCGAGCAATAACGAAAGCTTTTTTCGTTCCAGCCCAACTGATCGTCAACAAAAGTGGAGGCCACTGTGTGTTTCCACCATTGCCTTGCCACAAACAACGGGGCCTTTATAGCCCATTTAAATACCACACCCCTAAAAGGAGAAGTGTGATGATGCTTTGCAAGGTAGCGAAGAAGTTTGCCGTCGCGTTCTGTCCATTCTGGGCTTTCTGCAGCAAAAGACTGACGAGCATCATTGACGACAGAAAGGCTGCTCCCCATGGAATCAAGGAGTCGTAAAGAGCTTTTGCCATCGTTAAGTGGATCAAGCATTTTATTTCGCCTCCTCAAACGACTCAAGAGAGCCGAGTTGATTATCCTCCAAGTCGTACAGAAATTTACGAATTGCTGCTCGACAGAGACTGGAAGGAGTTGTATTAAGTTTTTTAGCAGCAAGAAAAAGTTGCTGGCGCTCTAAAGAAGGAAACCGAAAAGAAAAGCGAGGGCTTACCATGGCAAATTAGATGCTTTTGTGGTGGTCATTGAGGAATGCAGGCGATGGGGCGGATGCGTTGAATTGCCACTGTACTAGAGACGAGAACATCGTTTTGCTCCCATTGAACCATTGCAGCCTTTCTTCCATTGCTTCCCTTTGTAAAGCCTTGGAAGGTGCCATGAATGGACGTTGGCACCAGACCAGCCCCTGTGAAGGCGACCAGTACCACTCTTTCTCCTGGCGTCCAATTATGGTCCGTTGGCGAACGCCTCAGTTTATACCTTCGGGAAGCCGGACGCAAGATTTCGGCTTTTTCCCCATCGTCCACTGCCCGTACAAACTGCTTGTTTCCATTGTTCGTCTGTAGCCTAGTAACAAAAGAACGATTGGTTGCCATGGAGTATTGTCTGCCGGTACAGTTTGACTACAATGGACAAAAATATTTGGCCACTATGGGTCCGTTCGAGCATTCCACTGAGCGTCAGTTTGCCCTAACTGTTAATCGCAGGGCCATTGACGAATGCACCAGTGTAGAACAGCTTAAGCCTGTTGCCAAAAATCTTTTGGAAGGTTGGTCATCGCTGCAAACTGCTTTTCAAAGCTTGATGCTGGAGAACATTCAACTTCGTCAAGCTCTTGCAGTGCGAGATAGCTCTCTTGAGGCTGCTGATGAAATGCTCACCCAAGCCTCTGTCGTGATTGACAAATATGAGAAGCAATTAAAGAATACCAATAAACTTCCTTGGCCATTTGGCTAGTCAAGAGGAAGATCGTCCACCCGCTCGTATATGCGAGATTATATTTCCGACAATCGCGCTCATAGCCGCTGCCAGTGACGTGGCGACCACGATTGTAAACACCACCCTGGATTTCGATGCCAGTGCAACTGTCGGGATGAGCAAAGTCAAGGCGATACCTTCTTGAGCGTTTATTTTTTGCATGGCGCTCTTGATAATCTTCTTCCCAAGCCGCAATGTCAGAAAATTCTCGTTCAAGAATTAACCGAGGATGATGAGCTTGCCACGAACTAAGAAATTGATCTTCAAGAGCACTCAATGCTTAGACAGCGGCTAGTTGTACCCTAGCGCCTTGGTTTTGATAGGCGCCAGTGTAAGCTTGTCCCACTTCCTCAATGCCAAATAGCACCAACTGAGCGATGCCTTCGTTGGCATAGAGGCGAATGGGGAATGCCGTGGGGTTGACAAAGCACATGGTCAGGTAGCCACTCCAACCAGGTTCAACGGGAAGAATGTTGGCAATGAGTCCGCAGCGCCCATAAGTGCTTTTGCCTTCACAAAGAGCAAACACGTCGTTCGGCATGGAAATTAGCTCAAGGCTGGTACCAAGGCCGTGGCTATGGGGAGGCAGCAGAAAATAGCATGAACCGTCTTCCTGCTCAACCAGTTCCGTTTCAGTGGGCTCAGTGTCAAACCGCTTGGCATCTAGCTCGTACGGCGCACTGCCCCAGTTATCTGTAGTGAAAACTAGGAACTCAACGGAAGACAGGCGAATGTCATAGCCTGCTTGCGAGAGCCCGTAGGAAATTGCTTTTGTGCCATTGTCAAGCTCTCTGCATTTTTCGCCAACGTAAGGCAAAAAGATGTCATTCTCTGCCAGTTTGGCAATTTGCTTGTCATTAAGAAGGGTCATGACGATGGGCGATTCATAAAGGCAATGGCAATCCACGAAAGGTAGACAATGGGCCAGAAAGGCAAAGACGGCCAAATGGCCGTCCATGCCCAACCAGCCCCAAGAGCTACAAGAAAAGCAAGGCCAAATCCAATGAAGATGCCCAGCAGTTCCACGAGTGGATCTTTCTTTTCAAGCCTTGGGGAGATCATGGTTCAGAACAGATCAGAAGAGCTTTCAGGGCTTTCGTTCTGCCAGACGCTGGCATAGCCCTTGGGACCATCCTTGTCGCCTTTCACTTTGACAGAGCCCGTGAAACCAGGGGCACGGTCAGAGGTGCGCTTTTCGTTAGGCCATACAGCCATGTCAAGCGAATAATTACCTCGCTCGTTGGGACCAGCTTTTTTAAGAGCATTAAGCAAATCGCCAGTCAGATCGAGAGCGGCGGTGATTGGGGGCCGATTGGCCATGGTGTTTCTCCTGGGGAGTATTGGAGCCCCTGTTCAGGGCATGCTTATCTTACCCCCTATCCGTGGTGAGCGCAAACGCCTTGCCGCCAGGATAGAACTGACTGAAGTATCTCCTCACAGTGTCCTGCATGACGGCTTGTTGCTGCACCAGCTCAAAGCCATCCATCTGCAGTACTTGCAGCTCAGCCTCGCGCCCTGGCTCTTCAGGATCGTACACGCTGATCACGCAGAAGGCTTGGTCGATGTCCACTTCGTACAGTTGCTCGGCGGCCATGGAGTAGGCGCCAAGTTGTTTTTTGTAGTCAGCGAGTTGATAATCGGGCTTCACTTTGTAACTAGTTTTCCAATCCATGAGCGCAATAGAACCGTCAGCCATCAGCGCCAGTTGGTCAAGTGTGCCCGAATAGCCAATTTTTTTTCCATCGTCCCACCATGCCACTGCGCTCTCAGCGAGGATGGGCTTCTCGATCAGCTCTAGGAAGGGTTCAATGGCAGTGAAATAAGGGCACCATTCTTCACGGTGATCAAGATGCCCTTCAATGTCCTCCCCATTGAATAAATCTTCAATGACTCCATGCATCCAAGTGCCCCTGTCTGCAGCAAGCCTGGTACGCCTGTTTGCCTCTTCATCGCCCACGCGCTTTCGCCAGTTGATGAGCGCCATGATCTTTGCCACTGGTGCCATTGACGAAAGCACCGTGGTTACAGAAGGCAGAAGCATCCCCTCTGGCACGTTTGGGAACTGGTTGCAGGTGTAGTGCCTTTTGCCATCGAGAGAGATCCGGCTCGGCTTGTAACAGGGAAGGGAGAGCATCAGGCGCTCAAGGGAGAGGTCTGGACAGGCCACTATCTGCTTTTAATGCAGTAGCCGCTAGAAGAATAATACTCCAATGGGCAAGTTTTGCCTACTTTCGTGATGGGCTGATTGCAGGCCAACACTGGCGAGCAAAGAAGAAAAATAGCAAAAAAGATTTTCATGGTTTTTGAAGAGATAGTTTAAGCTTGCGAATGCCAGTCATAAAATAGGCGTAGTCTCTTGCTTCAGTTACTGGCTTTTCTTCGCCACATACTTGGCAAATGCCCATCCAAATAGAGGAGCATCCAACGCTGTACACGCCCCATTTTGTGCCACAGTCATTGCAGCTTGTATAAGCATTTTCAAGCTTTTTAATCATGCGGCGCGTTTCAGTCTTGTTCATTATTTTTGCAGCAAATTGCTCGCGCCTGCCAAAGAAGAGCTTGACAAAGAACGTCCTCACTAGGGTCAATTTCAGAAGCATAAACTGCATGGGCTGATTCCCATGCTAAAAGCCATTGTTCTCGAGAAGGAAATTGCCAGATCATTTGTCTAGTCCAAACATGCATTCAACCAGCCACGCACCAATTGTTCCTACCAAGAAGATGCCAAAGAGGAACAGAATCGTGATAGCAATGGAAAGGAAAAAAGTCATAGTTCATCAAGAGGAGAGCCGTCAGGATTAAGAATGAGAGCGCCAGCAAAGGCCAGCACAAGGCTGGCCGCTGCTAGGTCTATTGCTTTCCCTGCACGAACACCTCCACCCCCTTCACGGCTTGCTCAACGGTGCCTTCTTGGCAAATGGCGCGGAGCGTATCAAGCTCTTTCGCCATGGCGGCTTTGGTGATCTTGATGCCCCGCTCCTTAGTCCATGCTGTGACCATGGTGGTCACAACGTTGGCGAACATACCCTTGTCTTTAATGTCATCGCCTTTGGACAGGCCAAGAGCTTCAAGCGCTGCCTTGCCAGCCATCATGCTGGTGCGTTCGTCTGCATAGCCGAGGGCATTGGCCTTGCAGAAGCCAAGAAGCACTCCCTTCCCATCGAACTCACTGGCGGCAGCAGTCCCCGCGTCTCCAGAAGGTTCAGCAGAAGGCGTAGCTGACGTTGTTTTCGCGCTTGTCCGCGCAGGAGGCTGCGTTGTTTCCTGTTGGAGCGGGAGCTTGGGCGGGGCCGATACTGTGCCATCGTCGCTCTTGGGGATGTCTTCGCCAGAGTACAGTTTGAGACCAAGGCCAGTAAAAGTGGCAATGCACTTCACGCTGGCGCGTTGGATATTGTCGCTCACTTGACGAGCATCCAGCTCCTTCACTGCATTGTGCTTGTTGTCCATGATGGGAAACACCAGCGCAGGAGTACGGCGGCAACCATCAGTCAAATAAGGCCTCAAAAGCCAGCATCCCTCTTGACCAAATACTGGCCACCCAACAGTTTTTTCCTCAAACGCAACATAAAGAGAAGGAAATTGACTCTTGAGGTAGCGGAAAGCAAAAGGCCAGGAAAGATAGCTAAGACCTTTATAGTTTTTCTCGACATGTTCGCCAATAGGAAGATCATAAGCTTGAGAGAAAGATTCAGGAGAAATTTCGAGAGGGGCAAAGATGCCATTCATTCGATCAGTCATTGCCATTGATGCGGGGGTGTCCATAGAAGCGAAATCAGCGGGGTTGTAAAACATGGTTTTGAGGGCAATCATTCTTTGCTGCTGTCTAAATTGAAATGGTTGTCGTAAAAGATGATCACTTTAGAAGGCTTTTCGTACTCTTTGACGAGCATGCTTTCGCCAGGGATCGGCCATTCTGAAGCCACCCTTACGTCGCTGATGCCTTCAGTGGACTCCCAAGAGAAGCCTTCTTCCATGGCGCCAGGTTCAAAGCACAGCACCACATCGGGATCTTCGTCCCTGATGGCAAGGTCAGCAGCACGCAAGGCTTCTCTGAGTTCAGAAAGTTTCATTTGAGTCGGGAGAGGAATGGTCAATGACGAGAGGCCAGGCGCCGTCAGCAAGCGTTGAACTGCCTTCAAACACTGGAGTGGATCGCACTAGGCGCTCAATGGTCTCACTGCGAGAAATCATGCCATCATGCGCAATGGCCGTAAGGTGGGCGTAGGCTTGGTCGCTCAGCGTGAAATGACGCCGTCGTTTGCCACCGTCGTAGATGCTCTTTGGCATGATGGGCTGCAAAGGTCATGCCCACAATAGCCCCGCCACTGCCTCTGACAAGCCTTCTAGCTATTAGGAAATCTTATGGAACTGGCCCGTTGCAAAGGCTCGCCATGACTGCCATGATGGTGAGCGCCGTTCCATGCCTGCTGCATGACATTCTCAATCCTGGACTATGTAGACCAACTGGAGCCGAGTCCAGAAAAGGGCAAATACATGTGTCCGGCGTGCGGCGGCAACGACTTTACTGTCAACAAAAATACAGGCGGCTACAACTGCTGGCACGATCCCTCCCCTGCACACCGCGCAGAAATTCGTGATGCCCTTGCTCCCATGGTTCGATGGGAAAAGCCGCCTCGTGATCCAGGGCGCTACGACTTTGCCTACAAGAACAACAGCGGAAAGGAAGTGGTGGTGGTCCACCGTGACGACACCTCCGGCAGCAAAAAGATTTGGCAAGATTTTCCCACCATTGAAAAAACACCGAACGGGTACAAAAGCCAGCTTCAGGAAGTAAAAGCCAACATTCTTCCCTATCAGTATCACGAGGCCATCGCTAAAAGCAAGGAGACTGGCCTGCCCATTTTCGTCGTTGAAGGCGAACTCACCTGCGAAGCCGTGTGGGCTCTAGGCATTCCCTGCATCACCTTCCTTGGCGGCAGCAAACAATATCGCACCAACGGCGACTATTCCCATTTGTTCCGCAACGAAAAGCTTGTGCTTTGCCCTGATAGGGACGAGCAAGGCGTGGCCTTCATGGCGGAAGTGGCCAATGACAATCCTGGATCAAGCTGGCTTTATGCTGACCCACGATCCTGGGAATGGGAAAATCTTCCTATAGGTAACGGCTACGACATTGGTGACTACATAGAAGAAGGAGCAACGAAAGACGACTTGCTTTCTTCCATTGCTTCCAAAAGTCGCCACCAAGGGCAAGACGGAAAGCCTTGTTACGAGGAGATCATCTCCGCCATTGAAGGCTTTGTAGGCCTCTATGCAAATGAAGCCCGCATTGCTTATGAAACCAACTATTGGTTAGAGCAGCGTGGCGTGAAGATGAGTCAGCAAAACATTGAACGCATTATTGACGAAGCCAAGGGACGGGTTTATGGGAAAGAGGAAATTGAAAGCATTGATGCTTTAGAGATTGCCAATTCTGACAAGGCTCGCGACTGGCTGATTGCGGGTATTGTTCCATTGGGAAGCGTGATGCTGCTTGCAGCAGCAGGCGGAACTGGCAAGACGACTCTGTTGTACAACTGGGCTCTCAACGTGGCACTGGGCTCTCCATGGAGCGGAAGGCGATGTTTGAAAGGTAAATGCTTGTTGATCAGCGCAGACGAACCTCTTTGTGACACCTCTGAAAAGCTTGCTGTGATTGGTTATGCCGAAGCTGGTCTGCAGCCAGGAGACATTAGCTTTTGGGAAACTTGGCGCTTCGCCCACATGAAGCAGCTTGAAGATTACATTCGCAAAGAACGCCCTTCGCTAGTTCTTATTGATAGCCTCACTGCTTGCCTTGCTGGCATGAATGTGGATCTTGCTAAAAGCTCTGCTGGTGATGCCATATATGGTCTGCGTGATATGGCCAACTCATACCGCTGCTCCATCGTCATCCTTCACCATTTGAACAAAAGCGGAGGCCTTAGGGACTCTACAAGCTTCGTAGATAATGTTAGTGAAGTGGTAAAACTCACGCGCTCAGAAAGCTTTGACTCAAATGAATTTGCTATTGAATGGTTGAAGAGTAGGAGCGGCCTGGCTGGTAAACACATTCTCAAGCGTGATCCATTGAACTATGGCTGGCACTATGCAGGACCTCTTGGTGGCTCCCTTGAAGAGCTGAATCAAGTGGTGAATGTGGTGAACATGCGCAAGACCGAACGGTTTACGAAGCAGCAGGTGGCTTCGTTATCTGGCAGTTTTGATACCAGTTCCACGGGCAAGATGCTGGAAGTGGCCAGGCGGCAAGGACTTATCACCAGCAGCTTTCAAGATGGTCCCAATGGAGAAAAGGCAAGGCTTTACCATTCCTGGGACTATGACACTGTTGAGTGGAGCTTTGATGATTCCACCCCCATAGTGAGTGATAACTCGCCTGAAGAGACGATTGAAGAGAGTGATGACTCCCTTCTCGCCGTATTAGACGACAAGAGAGAATTTGATCTTACCGCCGCAGACGACAAGGTTGATGACGATTGGTTTTAAGGGAATCATGGTCTGGCTATAATTATGGCTCAACCATAATTTTTAATAATCGTGGCCATTATTTGGGACCAGCAGCCAGAGTCTATTTCCGCTCCCATTGACGAGGACGAAGAAATCACCATTGACGACTGGCTTAAAGAAGTGGAAGAAGAAGTGGATGCCGCCATTGAATTGCTTGAAAAAGAAGAAAGCCCTTGACCAGAGAAAGGCAAAGGCTTTGGGAGATAGAACTGACCATTGGCCCCTTACGGGGCCTTTTTACTAGCCTGCCACTGCGCTGCATCGCGCTCGGCTTGACAATTCTTGTCTTTGCCATAGAGCCATGCTTCTGTGCTTTGGCCAGGCTTGGGGCCGTTGCGAGGGAGCTTAATAATGCGAGGTTCAGGCATGGTGCTTTTAGAGGGCTTGCTCATTGTATGCTCACTGTCAAGCAGGGTCAGTTACAACACTGGCACAAGCCACTATTGACACAAGTATTACAATTGTCCCGAAGGCTTCCCTCCCGCATCTACGCGCCTGGGGAAGTCTGGAACCACCAGCCCTGCGGCGCTACCGACTGAAAGGAGCGATGGGGAAGGCAAAGGGAGCTTAAGCATCCTTCGCAAGAAAGCGCCACGCGCAAGCGAGCCCCCAAGGCGAGCTTTGTTCAAGGCGCTTTCCCTTCCTAAACCATCAAACCATTTTCTATTAACCATCCTCCGCAGAGCACCGTACGAGCAAGCGAGCCCCCAAGGCGAGCTTATTCATCGGTGCTCTTAACTATCCTCTGCTTTCTTTTGTTGTTTTCATACAACTTGTGATAAGCTGATGATGCTTTGAGGTATCCTGATGGCTTCTGCTCCACGTTCTCCCGACGTTCTTCCTACTCTGGAACACAACGGCATTGCCATTACTGTGCTTAATCACCACGGCTATTCAACGCCTAATCGCGGACCTCTCCCTAAAAGCCGCATTCTTTATGGTGCTCGTGATCAAAACAATGAACGCCACTGGCGCGGAAGCCTAGAAGAAATAAGCCAGCTCATTGATCGTGGCTTTGCAACTGCCCCTCTCGCTTCTGGCGTTTGACCATGGAAGACCTTCAAGATTTGCTTAAAGAGCTGGAAGTTATTAAGGCAAACCAAAAGGCTCTTGCTGAAAAAGAAGCCCTTTGCAAAGAGGAGCTTTTTGAAGCCATGAAAGAAAACGGTCTTGACAAAGAAGAAGGCCCCTATGGGGCCGTGCGCATCCAAAGGCGAGCAGAAAAAGACTACGGACCAGCCATTAGAACAATGGAAATAAATCTTAAGGAAGCCAAGAAACTGGCTGATGATATGGGAGACTATGAAACGCTAGGCTTCAAAGAAAGCCTGGTCTATACGCCTCCCAAAGATCTTTTCTGACCATGGACCGGGCTGAAATTGAGCGTCTTATTGATGCAAAGATTGAGGCCCATGAACGTCGCATTGGCTGGATTAGTGGCATTGCTGGAGCTGCCTTTATGGCAGCTCTGTTCTTTCTAAAGTAAGTTGACAAAGGCTGACAAATGACTCTCACCTCCTCTGCCTCGTCGCCTCTTCTTTCCAAAGAAGAATGGAAAGAACTGGATGATCTTCGTAAAGCCATTTCCCAAAATCCTGCCAGCGTTGTGCCATGGCAGCAAGAAAAATTCAGCGCATTGTTTACTAGAAGCCTGCTCGGTAAAGGAGATTTGCCTTTATCATAGGCTGGAGAAAAAGCCTAGTATTTGCAATGCCTTCGCCACAAATCAACTTCCCAACTAAAGAAGCAGAACTGCGCTATGGCGTGAAAGTGCTCATGGAGGCTGGTTTTAAGCCGGAGCAAATTGAAAAAATTAGGGACAAGATTGGCAGTGGCCCTGGGCTTATTCCATACAACAAAGAAACCGTAGGAATGCGACGATATATGGTGCAAGAACTTCTTGCAGCAAACCTAAGCAATTCTCAAATTAGTCGCGTATTAAAACTAAGCAAAGAAACCGTTAATGCTGATAGGCAGCAGAACAGAAGTTTATGGACAGAGAGCATTCTTAAAAGCCAAGACGTGCATCGCGCCAGGCTTTTACAGGAGGCCATTGAACTGAAAGAACAAGCCCTGTCTCAGTTTGAAGTCAGCAAACGCCGCAAGGTGACCACTATTTCAGACAGAGGCGAAAGTACCACCATCACTGACAGTGCAGGCGAAAGTAGTTTTCTCACTGTTGCCCGTAACTGCTTAGAGCAGCAAGCAAAAGTGCTTGGCCTTTATGACATTAAGCCACAAGTGGAAGAAAAGAAAAGCTACAAAGGCTTTTTGGATGATCTAGCTAAAACTATTAACGACGTGAAAGAAAAAGAAGAAAATGCGAAAGCCATTGATGCCACCTTTCAAGTGGAAGACAGTGATGCTGCCCCGGAAACCGCTGAAGGCTTAGTGAAGGTGGAATTATGAAGCCTCTCTCAAGATCGTTGACAACCTTGCTAGTCTTCGGCATGCTGGCTTCAGTTGCCTTTCCCCATGGACTTTTCTTCAGTTGGAGACTTCCTCCGCAAGACCGCTACTGCTAAGCAAAACAAGCGCAAGGTCATTGACGAAGGGCTAGAGCCTTTCTTGGAAGACCCGGCCACCATTGGCGTGCCGCCATCGCTTGCTAATGCCCTGGAAGAGCTTCTGGAGCAGTTTGGCGACGAAGCCTATCGCCAGGCAGCATTGTTCTGCACAGGTAAATGGCATCACATTCATACGGAAGTGCTAGAGCAGCACGTAGAGAACAATGGCATGGCTGAAGCCTTGCTCACTATGAGTGACATCAGTAAACTCTCCACTGTCCTCCTTCTTCTGGAGCAAGTGGGTAGTTTTGGAGGGGATGAGCAATGGAGAAAAATGCTTCGGAAAATTGTCGGGCAATCTCTCCTCGAACACCTTGAAGAAGAAGGCACCGACCCTGAGTCTTTCTTTTCCAGAGAACAATGATCAAAGGAAATACACTAGACGTATTTACCATTGCTTTTGACAATGGCGAACAATTCTCTCTAATGGCTAGAGACAAGACAATGGCGCGTTTAATGGCGCATGAGCTAGCGCCTAATCGTCAAATCATTGCCATCCATAAAGTTGATGAGTGGCAAGCCAATGCTTGACATCCCCATGCTTCCCCCATTGATCAGCCTTTGCATTCCGCCAGTGCTCAAGGCTGAAGCACAAGCAATTGCCGCTCAAGAACCTATGGTCCACCCCGTGTGGCGGAAGCTTGAGCAACGCGGCAAGCATTTCATCGTGCGCACCAGTGACATTGGCGACATTGAAGAGGTGGCTGATTGGGCCAGGAGCTGGCTAGTGGAGCCTGCAGAGCCCTTAGACAAGGCACGCAGGCAAGCCTTTCAGAACGTGGTGGAACGAGCTGGCAGGCACGTGCATCTGTCTCCCGTGGGCCATTGCCATTTTCTTGCCACTGGCTGGAAACAGAAGAAGCCATAAGGGAAGCTAATGGTCGCCATGCTTGACAGGCTTCTTGCATTGTGAGCACAATGGTGGTGTTCCTCCTTCAAAAACCATGACTCAAGCAACCGTTTATCAATGGGCGCATGGCACCAGTGCTTTCAAGGCAGATGGCACCATGATGATGCTTGACAACGAACCCTATTGCTCCACTGGCTTTCGCCTAACCAAAGTTGAAGAGTGGCTAACCACTCTTGAGGAAATCATTCCCACCATCGAACCCTGCCATCGCTATGCCATAGAAAGTCTGTATTTCATGCTGAAGGCCACGCGCATTCAGCATGAAAAAGATCATGAAGAGATGGTTTCTGAAGCACCAACGGCAGAAGATTTGCAAGAATACTTAAGTGCGTATGCTGCAGCAATTGGCAATGAAGCAATTTCCTGATCCTCGCAATGACCCCGACTACAACACCTTCCCATATGGCACTGAGCCCATCCCTGGAGACACCACTTGGGCAAAAGTCAAAAAAGAAAAGAAAGACGATGGCGGAAAAGATGGTGCTGCACCATCAGCGCATATATCTTCTCTATAGACAAGTGGTGGATTTCTAAGCAAAAGAAAAGGGGGCTGCAAAGCCCCTTTTTTTAATGACGAGATTCCAGCGTTCCCGAGAGACTGAGTGCCTCACAAGCAAAAAGAAAGCTTGCCTTCCATACTTTGTCACTATACCAAGACAAAAAGAAAGGGCCTTTCGGCCCTTCCTCTTTACAACCCTCCGATACGCCTTTGACCTCGGAGATGCTCAACAAGGAGATGGCTGCCTCACGGGCCATGCGATCACCGTGGCGAGCCTTACGGACTTCGCCCAACCATCTAGCGTGTCCACCCTTGCGGCTCCAGCGGAGAGGCGATTAAGCCTAGGACCGAGTTGCTTGCAAAGCATAGCACGGAACACGGCAATGGAGAAAAGTGGTAAGGTAAAGGTTGCCAGGAGGCGACTCCCTGGTCCTTGCTACTTACTTTCCCCTACTGATGCTTCGTTCTGTTCTTCTTTCTGCTTCCCTTGTCATCGGCCTTGTGCCCATGCCAGCGGAGGCGAAATCTTCGTGCGCCCATGCCAGTTTCTATGGCCTAGGCGATGGTTTCCATGGCCAGCGTGCTGCTGATGGAAGCCGCTTCAATGCTCATGGCCTCACCACTGCCCATCGTTTTCTCCCTTTCGGCACCCGCCTGCGAGTGACCAACCCCTCTACAAACAAAAGCGTGACGGTGACTGTCACTGACAGAGGGCCGTTTATTGCAGGCCGCTCTCTGGACCTTTCCTACGGCGCCTTCGCTCGCATTGCCAGCCCTTCGCAAGGCGTTGCCAAGGTGTGCTTCGCCAAGATTTAGGCATTTGCTATTTGCAAACAGCGAAGCGCCCTTCGGGGCGCTTTTTTGCATAAGCAATGGTTATGGTTAAAAGTCTTGACGCGATCAATGCTGTCCCGTAGGCTTTGGAAGTCCTAAAGACATTCTCCTGAATCCATGTCCGACAATTTTTCGGTTGAAGTGGTTCAAATGACCCCCGAGTGGGCTGCTGACCTTCTTCGCTCTAACACTAATAATCGAGGTCTTTCCAGAGCCCGTGCCAAATCTTTTGCTAAACAAATTGAAAAAGGTAAGTGGCGAAAAACAGGGCAAGGTATTTCCGTTGCAACAGGTGGCCGTTTGCTCGACGGCCAGACCCGCTTAAATGCCGTTGTTCAAAGCGGCATTTCCACAACAATGGTGGTCGCCTGGAACTGTGACGAAGATTCTTTCTCTGTTTTTGATACAGGCAGAGCACGCAGTGCCACTGATGTATTAAAGATTGCTGGTTGCGAACAGCATCAAAATATTATTTCGGCGGGGCTTCGACTGGCCATTCCTCTGATTGAAGACCCAGAAGCTTATTTTGTAATTTCCCAAGGTATTACTAATGAAGAAATTGTTAATTTATGGGAGTTGAACAAAGAACAATGTGAATGGTGTGCAAATACTGCATCCTCCGTGCATAGCCAGTTCAAAATCTTTTCCAAATCTATTTATTTTACTTTTTTGTATCTTGCCGTCAATAAAGGCTGGGAATGTCATCAATTGGCTGAATTTTCTGACATGTTTGCTAGTGGAGCAGATCTAGAAAGCGACTCGCCTATTCTCGCTTATCGGCAATATGTAAACAATAGTCTTCTTAAATCCAACATGAATCAGCAAAGACTTGCGACGTTGGCATCGCTTATTCGTTGTTTTAATTTGCATGTCACCAATGCCTCAATTCGTAAATTTTACTCTCCCAAAATTCCACCCATGATTCAAATTGAAGCTCCAACTATTTATTGATAATCAAGGCCCCTTATGGGGCCTTTTTTTAAGATCCGGCTACTGTTGTAATGTCTCTTCATAATGCTTGACTGCCCCGGCTGGTGCGGTATTGTGTTCCTAAACCCCTCCCCCTCATGCGCGACTTTTCTTCGATCACTGCTTTTTTCTCAATTGCCATTGGCTTTTCTATGCTCATTGGCGCCAGCATTATCGGCATTGAAACTCCGCCAAAAGACGCATTGGCCTACCATAAGTGCATCCAATTGCACCCACAAAGGTATTGCGCTATCACGCATTTGGGCGCAAAGTGAACTTTCCCGTGGGCACAATTGTCGATCTTAATGACCGACTGTTTGGCTGGCGAGGTAAGTACAAAGTAATTACGCAGAAAAGTAATTTCGACAAAGTGCGCATCCAAAATCTTGGCACGAACTCCCAGCAGTTCGTAAGCCCTGATCGGCTGCGCCTAAGCAGACTGTCACAATTCTTCTTGAAGAGCCTGCAGAAATAACGATAAGCAGCGCTAATGGCCCAAGGGCTTTACAAGGAGCGATGGAGGGGCAACAATTGGGAGCAACGAGGCGAGAGCCTCCCCACCTTCCTCTTCTCATGAGCCGCGTTCTTAAGCCTCAAACCAAGACTGAACTGATCCGCCGCTTCATCTTTGATGCTGGCTCCTCCATCGTCTCTGTGGAATTCCGCAAGGCTGATGGCACTCTCCGTAAGCTTCAGTTCAATCCCCGCGACACCCAAGAAATCAAAGGCACCGGCAAGCCCACCACCAATCCTTCCATCATCCGCTGCCGAGACTTCTCCATCGCCCGCCAAGAAGGGCAAGGCGCCTGGCGCTCCTTTGATTGTGAGCGTGTGGTAAGCATCAAAGCCAATGGCATCGCCCTCTACTGCTGAAACCATGATCACTGAAACGCTTTGCTCCAATTCCCATAAACCTCTAGTTAAAGGTTGGCCAAGCAAAGTTCTCAATAGAACTTTCTTTGTTGCTGATGATTTTAGCGGATACAGTAGAGCAACTCTTGCAAGTCTGCACAAAGAAATTGATCAAGATATTTTTTTAATTAACAAAAGCATTAAAGAAACAAGGCAGAAAAAAGGTATGTATAGGGTAATACTTGCGGTTGAGGCTAAGTATCAAAGAGAATTAGGCAGGGTAAAACAGCGGCGAGCATTTCTTGTTGAAGTGAAAGAATGGATAACATTGGCGCTGATTAAAAAAAAGGAAGAGTCCGCTGTCACTAGCTTTAAGTCCCACAAATTACCAGCACAAGAAAAAATATCCCACTCCTTTGTTAAACATGCAGAACACAGCCTCAATGCTTGGACGAAAAAATTATCTAGTCAATCTAAGTATTGGTCAACAATTGCTTTTGATAAACGAGTAAAAGAAGTGTTAAAAGCTTTGATTATCGAAGAACTGGGTTCGCAGTATTACAATTTGTGCGACAAAGCAATTAGTGCTGTTGCCGCTGAGGCTAACAGCTATTTTAGCAATTTGCCTGACAACAAAAACAACAATCAATTAATTAATAACATTAATTCTCATATTGATGATTTAAATTCTGAACTAATGAGAAAGTTTTAACCATGCCAGCCACGCTCTCCCGCGATGACCAATGGAGCCTCTGGAGCAAGGCTCCTGGCGGCTGGTATCTAATGGACACCAACCCTGATCGTGATGCGCTCGTGCTCAAAGCGGCTAGCTTGCGGACCCTGTTTACCAACAGGCGCTTCATCGTTGCTCAAGGCCCAACGCCTCCTGCATTGTGAAGCTTTGTAACAACGCTTGACTTCGGCCTCAAAACCAACTAATTTTTCTTTCGTCAGCCAATTGAAAACATGCCAACCTTTAAAACAGTCAAAGCCATCCGCGAAGCCCTTCATGCTCGCGGCGGGTGGCTTGAAACCTTCCACGACACAGAACTGCCTGAGTATGCTCCTCACCTTTCATGGGAGGAAAGGGGCTGGCCCAATGGCTTGTGGATCAAGGATGAGCTGTTGGATTGGGCAAACAAACACCTTGTGTGAACTTTCGTAACAACGCTTGACTCCAGCTCCAAAATCAACTAATTTTTCTTTCGTCAGCCAATTTTCCTCAAAACCATGAGCCACCAATTCACCTCCGGCGTGTTCCTGAACAGCCAGCCCGCCTGGCACAAGCTTGGCACCGTCCTGGACGGCACGCTGCCTGCCCGTGAAGCCTTCCGCCTGGCCAATGCCGACTGGCAAACCATCGCCGCCCCTATCTTCACCAGCGACATGGTGGAAATCCCTGGTCACAAAGCCATCACCCGCAGCGACAATGGCACTGTCCTCTCCATTCAAGGCGAGAGCTACGCCATTGTTCAAAACGAGCAGCTCATCCGCATGGCTGAAGCCCTACATGAGGACACCACAATGGATGCCGTATGCGTTCTGGCGGAAGGTAAGCGCGTGACGTTCACGGCCAAGCTCAATGGCACCACTGGCGAAGTGGTGAAAGGCGATGAAATCAACCAGTATCTTGTGGGATGCACTTCCCACGATGGCACCATTGCCTTCCAACTGATCTTCAGCCCCATCCGCGTGGTGTGTCAAAATACGCTCTCCGCTGCTCTGGGACAGGCTGCCGTAAGTTCGGCCAAGAAGCGCATGCGCATTCGCCACACCAAGAATGCCAACTCCCTCATTGAGCAGCTCCCGCAGATCATCGACATCAAACGCCAGCAGTTCAATGGTGGCATGGAGGAGCTGAAAGCCATGGCTGCCAAGCCCTGCACTTCCGCTCAGTTCCGCCAATATTGCGAGAGCGTGTTTGCCGATCAATTGCTGGGCTTCACCAACGACAAGCGAGGCGACAAGACCACTGCTCGCCCCAAGAAGCTTGAAGACCTTCCTGCATGGGACAAGGTGGCCAACAAGTTCCATGGGGAAGGCATTGGCTTCGACATCAAAGGCGTGAAGGGCACCATGTGGGGCGCCTACCAAGCCATCACTGAGTATTTCAGCCATGATGCTGGCCGTGCCATTGATGCCACTGAAGCAGCCCGTCAGCGCCTGGAAAGCCTCTACTGGGGCACTGGAGCTGCCACCATCACCCGCGCCCATGAACTGGCGCTGCGTTGATCACTGGCCTTTGTAAAGAAAAGCAACGCTAATGGTTCGGGGGCTGGAAACAGCCCCCTTTTCGCTTATTGTTGTTTCAACCGAGGGGCGAGAGCCTTCACCACCTCCTTCAAGCCATGACCTGCCTCAATCACACTGTCGAGCAAATTGCCTCCCTGGAGCGCTTTGTCAGCTTCAATGGCCTCAACGGTTTGTCTTTCACCGTAACGGTGCCCGATTGGCATGAGCCGTTCCCTATCAATGGTCAGCGCACTCTGG
>Ga0194123_10003028_pt1 | contig 20811 bp, 19 predicted proteins | sample TA2MahsurfametaG_5_FD_155479 | JGI IMG/M metagenome (GOLD analysis project Ga0194123, IMG submission 155479) | Freshwater microbial communities from Lake Tanganyika, Tanzania - TA2015023 Mahale A surface | ecosystem: Environmental > Aquatic > Freshwater > Lake | place: Tanzania: Lake Tanganyika... | reverse complement strand
GAATGGGCCTATGGGATGAGCTTCCAGAGCTCAGCTGAGCGCAACCGCTGGCTGGGCCGCTACCTGGCGATCTATAACCGCCGCAGGTACCACATGGCCTTGGCGGGCCGCACCCCTTTTCAGCAGGTCGCCCTGCTCCGGGCTACTGAATAACCTGGTGAGAAAACACACCTAGTACATCAACTTCTTAGGGCATCAGATTACAAGAGCGTTCCTACCGTGAACTATTAGCTCAGAGCTCTCGTCAGGTTTCGGATGGTCAGCTCCACTAAGTGCAGAATGGTTCGCGGCGAAGTCTAAGCGGAGAATTGTCTATTATAGACAGTAGGTTGTCATAGAAAAGAATTCGGGGTACGCAAAGAACAATCGATAACTCCTTCTGGAATTAACAAGAAACTTGGGATAGGTATTTATCAGAGTACAGGCAGAGGGGGTTGAAATCTAATGTTATGACAGTGAGTACTGTCTAAATGTCATTGTTACCTGAAGGTATGGCAAAGAATCGAAATTGAGTTAAGAAGCATACTTAAATATTTGCTGGAAAGCAGAAAGAACCTGGCAAGGTTGCTGTATATTACTACCACTTAAGGCTGGCGAATCTCAAGCTGGGGAATACAAATGAAGACTTTGCAGATTAAGATAAGGTTGCAACTGCAGATAGTCCCCAATGTCATGGGGCATAAATAAACGAGCAAGATAAATATAAGATTTCTTGGATACTCTTAGGTAAACGGCTATTGTAATACGACATTAGGGCTATCAGCAGCTGGCATCAAGCCGAGAGGTTGCGTTATGGGTAAAGCTGTGTTATTATAAAGCTTGACCTATAGCACTAGTGAATATATGCTAATATCGGTTGTGCCATAAGATTGCAAAATGAAAAATTCTCCTTTGGTGTCGGTCGTAATTCCGACGAGGAATAGAAAAGACCTTTTAAAATGTGCCTTAAAAAGTATTCAAGAGCAATCATATCAAAATCTGCAGATAATAGTTCAGGACAATAATACGCCCAACTTATCAGAAGAGGACGTCAATCCCTATGATGACAATAGGGTGGAATTCTATAAATCGTCAATAGACATAGGGATGCTTGAAAACTGGCAGTCTGGACTTAGTCGCGTCAGGGGTGATTTATTCCTGAGATTCGACGATGACAATATCCTTGCAGAACAATATATAGAGAATGTTGTCAAATGTTTCGACAAGTATAAACCCAGAATGATCACCGCTAATTGCCTTACTGTCAATAATAACAGGAAGCTCTATACCTTAGTGCCAGATACGGACAAGATACGATCACTAACAAAAGATCAGCTAATGTATCTCACATTTCACAACTATATTGATTCAAACTACTCGGTCTATGACTTTAAATATCTTACCACAGTATTTGGGCAAAACAATATTTATGAAACCAATTTACCAGATCGCTACTTGGACCTACGGCTTGCAAATCGATTTAAAACAGGCGACGCAATTTTTATAGAGACAATTTCAGGCATTACCAGGCTTGATTACAGGATTCCCAATTTTGATACGTCCCTAGGTACGCTCAGTTTTAGAGACATAATTTCACTAAGGTCTTCAGACGAAATGTCACAACTATCACCACACACCAATTTTACGACAAGTCGTTTTTTTATGTTTCTGCGCTATTATAACTCGGGCGTAGTTGGTAAAGAGCACTTTTTCAATCGGCTCATTTCCTTTCCTATACTCGAGATTGAGTTGCTTATTGGCAACTTTAGTAATATAAGCAAAGGAATCAGTAGCTTGTGCTTGTTCTATGTCCAATTGGTAAGCTGGATTTTGAAGCGACCATTTTCATATTATTCGACCAAGTCTATCCCTAGCATATTTGTATTGGTGACTAAAATATTTATCGCTGCACTATTTCGTACGATTAATGTGCGTAGGCGATGCCAGTCAACAGACTATGATATACATTACTGGTCTAAACGTATGCGTTGCTTATCATTCAAAGACTTTGTGAGGGAATACAAGTCGCACTCGTACTCCCTGTATCAAATATCTCAGTTTGATGGAACCGTCTAATGCAACAAGAAGTCTGTTTCGACTATATCTTACATACTTGCAATTACCCACACAATACAGTGCAAAAAAAACTGAAAGACATAAAATGCTACACTTCTCCGCTTAGGAAGCGAGTGGAGGCGATGCCATCAGAAATCATATGATGTGGTAATAACTTGAAGCTATATTAGGAGCCCAGGGCCAAAGAAAAAATTTTGATTTAATACGTCAGTAGAAACTGCAATTACTAAACTAATAGTGTACACATTTTCATGATGTCTAAAAGGCTTGCCATCTTCTTGCCGTCACTTGCAGGTGGAGGGGCTGAACGCGCAATGGTTCGAATTGCCAATTTGCTTGCTGCAAGGGGTTATGACATTGATTTATGTACTGCGAGTTTCTCAGGCCCATATGTTAGAGAGGTCGCTTCAAATGTCCGTATTGTAAACTTGAATTCTGGAAGTGTTGCGATCAGTCTAATCCCACTGATCTGCTACTTACACAGAAATCGCCCTGATGCGATTCTATCGGCTATGACACATGCAAATGTTATAGCCGTGCTTTCAAAAATATTTATGCCATCAAAGATACGTATTGTAATATCCGAGAGGGCTCATATTTCACAGTCTCTAAAGATTACGAGTTTCGCAGATTGGAAAAATATCGTTTTGTCGCTTTTAGTAAGAGTTCTATATCCTTTTGCTGACGCTATTTGCGCCGTTTCTGAAGGCGTAGCAAGGGACCTAGAAACTTACGCCAAGTTACCACCAAATTCCGCAAGATGTATCTACAATCCATTTGATATTGATCAAATTGACAGTCTCGCAAGAGAATCAATCTCACATCCCTGGTTCTGTGACGGGGGACCACCTATAATTCTTTCCGTTGGACGATTGACTCACCAAAAAAACTTCAGTCTTTTAATTCGCTCATTTAAACTTGTTAGAAAATCGATTAAATGCAGGCTTTTGATCATGGGTGAAGGCGTATTGCACTCTAAGTTATACCAAGAATCAGTTGATTTATTATTGACCAATGATGATATACAGATTATTGACTTTCGGCTGAATCCCTTTCCTTATTTTACTGGCTCATCTGTATTCGTTCTACCATCTCTCTTTGAAGGGCTGCCTGCTGTTCTGATTGAAGCCATGGCTTGTGGTACACCTGTAATAAGCACAGATTGCCCTAGTGGTCCGCGAGAAATTCTGGATAATGGCGTATATGGATCACTTGTACCTGTAAATGATGAACAATTAATGGCTCAAGCAATCATCCACACTTTACAAGAAAGTAAAAGCAATTCAAAAGATGTCAAGAAGCGTGCCGAGTTTTTTAATTGTGATTCAATTATACAGGAGTATATATGCATACTAGGCCTATAGTTTTATCTCTCATTGCATATTAATTGTGCATATTCTACACATTATCACTGGATTAAGACCAAGCGGGGCAGAGCTAGTTCTCTATCGGTTAATTTTAAATGATCATAGGAATACGCACTCGGTAATTTCATTAACACAGGTGGATGAGATAGGTACAATGCTCATAAAGAATGGTGTCGATGTATATGCATTAGAGATGCAGAATTTTTGGAATTATGCTGTTGGAGTCTTACGTTTATTTTCCATAGTCTATAAGATCCAATTTGATTTGATTCAGTCATGGATGTACCATGCAGACGTAGTAGCTTCCTGTATCTCTCTCTTGACTGGCAAACCAGTCTATTGGGGTGTCAGGAATGGAACATTATCAGTCAAATATTCCAAGTCCCATACCTTTTTAGCTCTGAAATTTTGCTCCTTTATATCACATAGAATCCCAAAGAAGATAATATCTTGCTCCAATTCGGCTGCGAATACACATGTTGAACTCGGATACGATAAAGCTAGGTTTATTGTTATTCCAAATGGATTTGATACAGAGATTTATAAGCCGAATAGCGCCTCTCGTTTATCTATTCGTTCAGAATTGTCAATTCCAGCAAGTTTACCAGTTATCGGCTTTGTAGCTAGGTTTGACCCTCAGAAGAATCATGGACTTTTCCTTGAGTCAGCTTCAAAAGCTTTGAGTTCTGGTATTGAATTTAAGATTTTACTTGTAGGGAGGGATATGTCTAGTAAGAATTATTTGCTGTCTAGCATGATCAAAAGATATTCTCTTTCTAATCATGTGATAACAATAGGCCCTCAGCGTGATATCCCTAGTATAATGAACTGCATTGATCTACTCGTGTCAACATCGTCATTTGGGGAGGCTTTCCCAAATGTACTTGCAGAGGCTATGGCCTGTGGCACACCATGTTTAAGTACTGACGTTGGGGATTCAAGGCAGATCATTGGAGATACTGGTTGGATTGTCTCAAGCTATCGGCCTGAGGAAATTAGCGTGGCTATTTACCGGGCTTTACTTGAAATAACTGATGATTACGCGTGGAACTATCGGCAACAACGTTGCCGACAAAGAATCTTGAGTAATTATACAATAGAAGATATGGTTTCAGGATATAACAAAATCTGGGTTGGTGATAATTCAGACTGAACAATAAAGAAAAGGAATAAAAACTAAATGATTGGTTGGCAAATAAGTAAAATGCACTTACGTCATTGTAAATGCTTTGTATTTTAAGTAAAGAATCTAGGTCTAAGTCTTAAATCTAAGGCCATTATTTCAGCTTGAAAGTCCAGATGATGAATGTTGCTAAATGGAGCAGATTTATGAGAGAACAGCCTTGTTGTAGTAGTCCTATAGCTTATACTAGTCCTCGATACTCTGAATTCTGTGAATGCAATGCCTTCTCCATAGGTATTAATGGATATTTGGCTAGGCCTTAGGCAGCTATAATCATCAATCATAAGAATTCGCCCGGCTGAACGTCCCAATATATTGCTTACAAGGATGGGCGAGCACTGGTGTTCTATTAATTCATCACTTAATATATCAGATGAAATAAAGACCCTCAACAAGTCAGGGGAATCATCATTCCACCCAGTCAAAAACAAGTAGTCTGTATCTCGCAATCGGATATAGCTTGGGTCGACACACTTGCCTGACAAGATCTTTTTTATTTTCTTCGCTTTCAATTTTCCTTCAATGGCCTCATCTTCAGTTATTTCATACAAATTGCATCCATTATTTCCATTCTCAGGAATAAAGAAGAATCTTCCATCCTTCTCAAAGGTATATGGGTACGATAGATGTGTTGGTGTCTCTAAAAGAAGTCTACTGCCACTATATGTAATGCTTGATTGGGGTGGGCTCTTTTCTGCATCTAAAACAGAATAACTAATCCGTCCTTTGCCTAAGAGTTGATCAAACTCCTCATATAATAAATACGTTTGCCTGTCTGTTCTTAATAAGAAAGGATCGGCCAGCCAATTCTGATGTGCGATAGAGGAATTGATATAAGTCCATTTCAGAAGTGGGGTCTCAATTTCTCTAGAGACAGCAACACGCCAGTTGTCATCGTAGAAAAATCTTTTATATATATTTTGAATTGCCAGTCTACTGAGCCAGCTAATCAAAAACTGGGACAAGATCGTCTGTATGTATCTAAAAGATGAGGGTTGCCTTAATATTAGACCAGTATATGGTACACAGGAATTTGTATTGTCAATCTCAGCGAGGTTATCCCCCTCTGAAATCCGTACGAATGCACATTGAAGAGCCTCATTGGTCTTCAGATATATATTCTCGACATTGCTAAAGTAATTTTTTAATGTTCTAATATTAGCTCGGCAAACAACTTTGCCACCGTCTAAGTTTTTTCCCAACCATTGTACTGTAATGCCACTTGGTTAATTGTATACAATTTCCCAGAATCCGACGGGACCTCCTTTATTATATCTATTGTCACCGTGATGCAGGCTTAGAACCCCATATACAGAGCCTGCTTTCAATATCGCACCTTTCTCGATCAGCAAGCCTGAACCTCTGAGAAAGAAATCGAATGTGGGAGTACCTTCGTCGTCTTCTATGGAAGAATATGAAGAATACCCATGCCTGGATTGGTTGATACATATTATACGATCGCTAAGTTTTTTGTAGAAATTCTCAAGCCCAGTGTATGACGGTTTGTACGTTGAACTAGAGGTTTTAAACTGGACGTTGTGCAATTTGCATATTACATTAGCACCATATCTGACTATAATTTGAAGAAACTTTTATGGGAGTAAGTGTGTACTTGATATTTTTCCTCTTTGATCTTTATTTGGGATATTGTTTGATGGCTTAACAACTCCTATAGTCACCATGGATATCCTATTGGATTTTCCTAATGAGTCAATAATTCCTAGTATGCCTATATGCAAATCTCTAGGCCTGCACTTGTCAACACATATATAGTCTTCGTAGCTTAAGATAAGGCACACGCTAAAGTGCTTCATGCAACTAGAAGTCAACTTATTCTTTAACAGTAGCAAGTCCTTTGCGGGATGAATTCATTTGTATTATCTGTTCACATCAATTTAGATTTTAGTTTATTTTGTGCGGTCATTTATTTGCGCCCTATCATAAGCATTCTATCCGTTCCTTGCAAGAGTTATAGCATATTGTGTTTGGCTTGATCAGTACTAGATTATTTAACAGACAGCAGCTTAGCCAGATGACGCCTCTAGGCCTACATTGCGCGCGGGGAGTTTCCAGTGTGATCAGGGCCACGTCAGGTCCCACATGCACGCTGAAATGGCCTGCTTACGCTAATAGAGCAAGTGCTGAAGGGTAACCAATAGATTACAGGTTAGCATCGGCTCTCTGCCAAAAAGCACTTTCGCCGAGATATTTCATCTAATATGGGCCAATTCACAGCTCTTCTACGTTTCTAAGCTGTGCACGAACCTCTGTATGATGCGTCGTGCCTTCTACGCGTGGAGGCTGCTGAAGCGCAGTTGGTGCCTACAGGCCCCAGAGAACACAGCCATAACGGCCAATGGGCAACCGATGTTCTAAACGCGTCAATGCATACAAGGAGCACAACGGAAGGATCACAAGCTCTGAGCATCATGCCTAGAGGTGGGCCACTAACGTGTCGCACATCTCAATAACAGGGCGGATCTCAAGGCCCAGACGAGTGGGGTGGGTGCCTTTTACTAGACAGTTACGGCCCCTGAGATCGTTAACTTCGGGCGGGAGGAACAGGGTGCATTCTGAGTGTAGACCTCATGCGGAGTTCAGCCTCCCAGTGAGCTATGCGGCCTTTCATGGCAGTGCCTCCACAGGAATCGGGCCAGGCTGATTTCAGTCTCCCAGCCATCGCTGTAGGCAAGCAGATAAACCTCCTCATATTTGACCGTTCTCCACAACCTCTCCACCAGGATGTTGTCGTAGCAGCGCTTCCGGCCTGACCAGCTGATCTTGATTTCCTCTCCCTTCAGCCTGCCCACGAAATCAGCGGAGGTGAACTGACAGCCCTGGTTGGCGTGGAAGAGCCCTGGCTTCCTCCCGCCTTCCAGCGCCATCTCCAGAGCCTGTAGCCAGAACTCTGTGTCCAGGCTGTTGGTGAGCTTCCGGCTGAGTACGCTTCTGGAGTACAGATTAAAGATCGCCACCAGGTAGAGGAATCCCTTCTGCAGTTGGATGTAGGTGATGTCGGTGGCCCAGACCTGATCCACAGCCGTGACCAGCCTGAGGTCCAGCAGGCAGGGAAAGCGCTTCGATGGCTCTCCTGGAATCGTTGTGCGTGGCTTCTGGTATGTCGGCCGTAAACCCATGCGCCGCATGAGGTTTCGGACTCGATCACGACTGATCGGGATCCCCTCTCTGGCCAGGTATTCCACGATCCGGCAACTCCCACTACAGGGATCCTCCAGGTACAGAGCATCAATCCTGGCCATCATCTGCAGCGTGGATTCACGCACCGGTATCGGCCGGTAGTAGAGCATGGACTTCGGAAGCCCCATCAGTAAGCATTGCCTGCTGACGCTGAGCGCGGGTGGTCGTGATCGACCTATTTGCGCAGTTCACGTGCGTCAGAGCAGCTGAGACTTTTTTGAGCCACTCCAGCTCCATCTGCAGCCGACCAATCTGCTGGAAAAGTTTGGCCTCCTGGGATTTAGCGTCTTCCATGTCCTTGCTCTTGTTGGCAAGGGTGAACAGCTCACTGGCGCCATCCAGGAGCTGCCGCTTCCAATGGCTCATCTGGATCGGGTGGATGGCGTGGTCAGCGGCGATTCCTTGGAGTGTCTTGCGGCCACGGATCGCCTCCATGGCGACTCGGGCCTTGAATTCCGGTCTGTGGGCGCGGCGCTTGCTCATTGGTGGGAGCCCCTTTCAGGGGCGTTACCCCGCCTCAGAGGTTAACGATGGGGCCTGTCAAGAAAAACCAGTCCACCTCAATTCGCAGACCTACACGGCCAGTAAGGCGGCCAGCGATCATCTTGCCCGGGCATGGCAGCACACCTACAGAGTGCCGGTGCTGGTGGGCAATTGCTCCAACAACTACGGGCCCTATCGCTACCCCGAGAAGCTGATTCCGCTAACCCTGGTAAACATCCTCCGGGGCCAGGCGATTCAGGTGTACCGCGATGGCCAGAACGTGCGCGACTGGCTGTACGTGGATGAGCACTGCCGGGCATTGGATGTGATCCTCAGTAAAGGAGAGCCAGGCAGCACCTATTGCATCGGCGGGCACAACGAGTTGGCCAACATCGATCTGGTAATGATGCTATGTACGCTGATGGGTGAGCTGGCACCGCAGCATGGGGTGCAGCTGCCGGTGAGCCCCAGCCGAGAACTGATCACCTACGTTAGTGATGGGACAGGCGCTAGCGATTGATGCCAGCCAGATCGAGGCGGAGCTGGGCTGGACGCCGCAGGTGGGCGTGCAGGTGGGCGTGCGGCGCACGGTGGAGTGGTATCTGACCCATCAGGGTTGGTGGCAGCCCCTGCTGGAGTGAGGAGCCCCGCTGATGCAGATCATTCCCCAGGCGATTCCTGAAGTGCTGATGATGCTGCCGCAGGTGCACGGTGATATCCGCGGCTTCCTTGTGGAAACAGCGCGCCAGAGCGTGCTGCAGGAAGCCGGCACTCCGGAGCTGGTGCAGCACAACCAGTCGCGCAGCCGGCGTGGCATGTTGCACGGCCTGCATTACCAATTGGTAATGCCGCAAGGGAAGCTGGTGCGTTGTGCCCGAGGCCAGGTGTTTGATATGGCCGTTTATGTGCGCCGCGCCTCCCCCACGTTGGGCCAATCGGTGGGGGTGCTGCTCGATGACGTGGCCCATCATCAGCTCTGCGTGCCGCCGGTCTTTACCCATGGCTTTTTGGTGCTGAGTGAGGTGGCCGATATCAGCTTTCCCTGCTCGGAGTACTAATACCCCCAGAGTAAGCAGGGGACTGCATGGAACGATCCAGCCCTGGCGATTCGTTGGCCCACAGTGGCTGAAAATGCAGCCATTCATATTGCGGGGAAGGATCTGTGCAACCCGCGGCTAAATGATCAACCTGCCGATAAGTTGATATACTTGCTATGAACGGTTCTCTAAATTCCAGTTGCTTGACTAAAGATGAAGCTGGTTTGAGTTCACCGATTCCAAGTGTGATATTGTAAACGATTGCGACATCAAGCCTGCCGATGCAACGTTTCTCCCCTCACTGCAGTACATTTATAATGTAAAGAATACTAAGCATGATAAGCCAGAGTAAAAGTAGAGAAAACCCTGTCATTTTTATCCTTGATGTCGATGGCGTGATGACAACTGGCCAATTTCTCTACACCGCTGAAGGGAAAAGTATGAAAGTCTTCGGCGCTGACGACAACGATGGGCTTTCATTATTAAAAGAACATTTGCAAATTCGTTTTGTTACCGGTGACAAAAAAGGTTTCTCAATCAGTAGCAAGAGAATTGTAGATGACATGGGTTTTGACCTAGATCTGGTAAGCACCATCAGGCGTGTCGATTGGATAAGTGAACGCTATCCGCTAGATCAAGTAATTTATATGGGTGATGGTATATTTGACCATTATGTCATGGCCAAAGTTGGATATAGTATTGCCCCATCTAATGCAGATAAAAATGCCAAAGCCTCCGCTTCATTTGTGACAGAGAGGCCAGGTGGAGATCGAGCCGTAGCAGAAGCGTCTTTGCATATTCTCGAAAAATTTTTCTCCCCATATAATCCAAGCTTTTTACCCACTAATCAATTAAAGCTATCAGGAGAATGGGCTGTATGATTAATCAACGCCTTAGATCGTTTTTGCATAAACGACACTGTACTTTATTGGGCGTTGGCCCAATGAGTTTGAACTGCGTCAACGCGACGATTGAGTTGGCTAACGAATATGAAGTCCCAATTTTAATGATCGCCAGTCGCCGTCAAATCGACTCAGATGAATTTGGAGGTGGCTATGTTAATAATTGGACCACAGAAGCCTTCTCAAGTTATGTTATTGATAAAGACAAAAAAGGCAAGATATTGCTTGCCCGTGATCATGGAGGCCCATGGCAGAGCACCAAAGAAAAGGACGCTCAGTTGAGCTTGAGAAGAGCTATGGACTCCGCTAAATTGTCTTATCAGGCCGATATAGCGTCAGGATTTCAAGTCTTACATATCGATCCCAGTATTGATATTCATGGGCAGCCCGATATAGATGAGATTCTTGATCGCGTCTTTGATTTATACGATTTTTGCTGGGGGCAAGCACAACAATTAAATAAAGAAATTATCTTTGAAGTTGGTACTGAAGAGCAAAGTGGCAGCACAAACTCTCAAGACGAATTGGATTACACTCTTAGTGCGATTGAAAGGTTTTGTTCGAAAGATAAATTACCATTGCCTACATTCGTGGTGATCCAGTGCGGCACGCGGGTTATGGAAATGCGAAATGTCGGCTCGTTTGATTCGCCCATTCGCGTCGCTAACGAAATACCCGCTGAAATTCAATTACCCAAGATGATTGAAATCTGTAATCGACACGGGATTTTAATGAAAGAACACAACACTGACTACTTATCTGACGAAGGTCTCCAGTGGCATCCCCGACTTGGTATTCATGCTGCGAACGTTGCGCCAGAATTAGGCGTCGCAGAAACTCGCGCATTGGTAAACATACTTGAGGTAAATGGTCTCACCAAGTTTTCCGAACGCTTTCTAGAAATTGCTTACGACTCTAATAAATGGGATAAGTGGATGTTAGACAATACCACCGCCACAGACAGAGATCGATCTATAATTGCTGGACACTATGTGTTTTCCAAGCCAGAAGTTAGTGAGTTGAAAATCGAAGCCGGTAAAGAGCTTGAGCGTAAAGGTACCCACCTTGAGGAGTACCTTAAGCAACAGGTCAAGCATAGTATTTTGCGTTATCTCCGTAACTTCCGCGTGGTGTGAGTAGTATGAAAAAGATTGCCACAATCATTTTGAATCGTAATCTCCCCGAAGTTACCGATCGCCTCTGCGAGCACCTTGCTAAATATGATGGTGACCAAACCGATATTTACGTAGTTGAAGCCGGTTCGGATGCAAGCAAACTAAGCCGCAACACTACATGGCACGCCAACTCAGACGACGTCTTGGCCAACGGACTGCGTTATGGGCGAGGGATGAATTTTGGACTGGTTCAGTTACTCAAAGAGGGAAGATTTGACCACTACGATGCGTTCTTCTTGCTAACGAATGATACCGAATTCAAAGCCGAACCCACCTTATCCCCTTTGTTGCAGATATTAAATAAACATCCGCATGTTGGCATTTTATCGCCCTGCTCTGAGCGATGGGGAGAGCGACTGTTGCTAAAAGACGAAGCGACCAAATATTTTTGGTTTGTCCACAATAATGCCTATTTGCTCCGTCGTGAATTTATCGAATCCATCTGCGATAAAGATCAGCCAGAGGTGATGGACTTCCTGTTTGACGGCACAAATTTCCGCGGCTATGGTTCTGAGCACGAGTTAATCGCGAAGGCGTATGCGAATGACTGGGCCGCCGCCATCACAAGCCAAGTTTGGGCTGCAGAAAATGAGACACACCTTCTTGATCATGCGGATCAAATTAAAACAGAAGGCTATGAAGAAAACTTCAGCCTCTATATTGCTGAAGGCCGACATTGGATGCGAAAGAAATATGGCTTTAATAGTCATTGGTCAATGCAGCAATATGTCAAAGGTTTCTACGACAAGTTTTTTGAGTTGCACCCCGAATACAGACAATACAAAATTTGAAAGGATTGAACATGAGCGACATCAACGTTATTGAAAAACCCTGGGGACGCGAAGAAGTCGTTGAAATCAACGACAAGTATATGGTTAAAAAACTAACCATGTGGGCGGGTCACCGCTGCAGTTTGCAGTATCACAATTTTAAAAAGGAGACCATCTATGTGCTCTCCGGCGTGCTTAAAATAATTCAAGGAACTAGCCAGGATGCATTGGAAGACAAGCTCTACCGTGCCGGCGATACTATAACTATCCCCCCTGGCCTCATCCATCGGATGGAAGGCGTCGAGGACGCTGTTTATCTCGAGGCTTCAACGCCTGAAATGGATGACGTCGTGCGCTTGACTGACGACTACCAGCGGGCTCCGCAATGAGCTATCGGGTTTGCATTCCCTGCGCGGGGACGGGATCACGGCTGGGTGGTTTGACGCAGTTCATCAACAAGTCGCTGGTAAGCATAGCCAACCGCCCCACGTTATCTCATCTCATTGAGCAGTTTCCATCCGACGTCGAAATTGTCTTTGCGCTTGGACACAAAGGACATCTCATTCGCGAATTCTTGACGCTGTCCTATCCCAATCGTCAATTTTTCTTTGCCGAGGTATCGCCGTTTGAGGGGCCAGGCTCGGGTCTTGGATTAAGTCTGCAAACCTGCAAACACTATCTACAGCAACCATTCATCTTCATTTCGTGCGACACGCTGGTTGAGGAACCGATTCCATCGCCCGACAAAAATTGGATGGGCTACGCTGAAGTTGCAAATCTTGAAGCCTATCGAACCCTTGGGCTATCCTCAGGTGTTGTTACTACCATCGCCGAAAAGAATGAAGAGCCAGCACTCGAACACAAGGCCTACATTGGTCTTGCCGGCATACACAACTACGAGAAATTTTGGGTAGCTATGGGGCAAGGCGGACAACTGGCGATTAAAACTGGCGAAGCGCACGGTATGCGCAGCCTCTTGTCAAACAGCATCCATGCTCACCAATTTACGTGGCACGACACCGGAAACCATACCGCATTGGCGGAGACACGCAACCGGTATCGCGAGCCCGATGAGCCCAACATTCTCGAAAAGGCTAATGAGGCTATCTGGTTTGTTGGCGACACCGTCATAAAGTTTTCCGACGATAAAAAGTTCATCGCTAATCGCGTAAAACGGGTCGAGCAAATCATAGATTTCGTCCCAGCATTAACTGGATCTGAAGCACACATGTATCGCTACTCTAAAGTGCATGGAAAGGTGTTGTCCGAGGTGGTGACATTGCCGCTGTTTGATCGTTTCCTTGAGCATTGCAATCGTTTCTGGCAGACAAAGTCCCTCACACCGGCTGAAACGAGTGCATTCCAAGAAATCTGCATGAAGTTTTACCGTGACAAGACCTTCGAACGAGTTGCGTTGTTCTACAATAAGTTTGATCTTAAGGATAGTATCGAGAGCATCAATGGTAAGTTGATGCCAGAACTTGAATCACTACTGAATTCACTTGACTGGAACTGGTTGGCAAACGGTCTGCCAGGGCGGTTCCACGGCGACTTTCACTTTGAAAACATACTTTTGAGTGAGCCTGAAGGAAAATTTGTTTTCTTGGACTGGCGACAAGATTTTGGTGGCAATTTAAGCACCGGCGATATCTACTACGATTTTGCCAAACTGTTGCACGGCTTGATCATCAGCCATGAGCTGATTGCCGGTGCTTTCTTTAGAGTTGACTGGCAGCCTGATGCGATTGAGTACGACTTTCACCGGAAACAAATACTAGTGGAGTGCGAGCAACACTTCCTGTCATGGTTGGAAAGTCACGGCTACGACCGGAGGAAAGTATGTGTATTAACCGCTTTAATCTATTTGAATATTGCCCCATTGCATCATCATCCATACAGTCTTCTTCTGTATTCGCTCGGGAAAGCAATGTTGAAGTTGGAATTGGAGAAATAAGTGCCATTCATTGAGAGAACTAAAGACGTTGTTACGGGCAGTATAAATATAGAGGATCTGCGTACAGTTCCTAATTTCCCTGTATTTACGGCTTCGGTTTAGCAAGATCACTGAGGATTTGACAGCGGATATGACTTGGTCAATATTCCGGGATTCCCCCGGTTTTAGGAAAGTTGTCACCCCTCTGATCAGTACACCCGGGGGCTTGAGGCCCCGTGCGCTTTTTCGTAGCCCGCAGCACTCGAACGCCCCAGGCGCCGATTTCCAGTGATCTGGTGGCCGACGCGATCAAAGCGAGCTAGCTGCCACTACTTCGCAGAAGCCTGCGGCTAGATGTCGACATGGATCACGTCGCCAGGTTGGGACCACATGTATCGGCCTACCGGCACAGGTAGCTGCAGATCTTTGAGACGTCTCAGGCCCATGGCCATGAGGGTTCGCCCCACGGTGGAGAGCGATGCCGCCAACAGCCTGGCTATGCGTCTGAGGGTGCAGCGCTGATGACGCAGTTCAAGGGTCTGCTGCAGTTGCTGTGGATCGAGCGTCCTGAATGTGTCGACGCAGAAGCCATTCTCAACTGACAGCTGTCAGTTGAGAATGGGGTTGGGTATGCATGGGCTGTGAGATCAGTGAGTCGGAGGTGATACCCGAACCATGACGACCTCACACCCCCTTATCAGCTGAATAACTTGGTGGGAATACACAGCTAAGCCAGAATCAACTGGTTGGACAAGGGATCAAACAAGCTTCACTACTCTAACCAACTCAATGCAACGCAAGCTGCTCAGACGGGCACCTGAGCTCGCCAAGGAAATTACATTAACTCATGGAACAATGTTGCTGTCAACAGTGAAAGACGGAACTGAGTGACACTGACAACGTGTCTAAATTATATTCTCATCGGCTGAAGCTCTCGCGGAATGATACCCTTGAGGTCGAGCAACACACCCCCGGGCGCAAGAAGGTAACGCCACTGATCAGGGCTGATGACAACAAACTGCTGGTGAGCTACAGCCACAACCACGGCCTTATATCTACCTTTGGCGGGTACAGATGAGCACACCTTGATTCCATATTCCTGCTGTGCCTCTGCACGATCCACACAGGGGTCCACTACATCCACATCCATGCCATAACGCTCCAAGCCGCGGATTAGATCCACCACCTTAGAATTGCGGAGATCAGGGCAATTTTCTTTAAATGTGAGCCCCAGCACCAACACGCGCGTGCCCACAACTGCCAGACGTCGCTGGGCAAGACCTAGCACGACTTGCTCAGCCAACCAGCGGCCCATACCGTCGTTAATACGCCGGCCTGCAAGCACCACCTGTGGATAGTAACCCAACTCTTCCGCTTTATATGTGAGGTAATAGGGATCAACGCCAATGCAATGGCCTCCAACCAGCCCAGGGCGAAAGGGTAGAAAATTCCACTTAGTGCCTGCTGCCTCCAGCACATCCAGAGTATCGATTCCCAGATAGCGGAAGATGATCGCCAGTTCATTCACCAAGGCGATATTGAGATCACGCTGGGTGTTCTCGATCACCTTGGCGGCCTCAGCCACTTTCAGGCTCGACACCAGGTAAGTGCCTGCGCTGATGATCGAGGCGTAAAAGGCATCGATCCAGGTTGCCGCCTCAGGCATGCTGCCGCTAGTAACCTTGGTGATTGTGCTGAGCCTGTGCTCGGTATCGCCGGGATTGATGCGTTCGGGGCTATAGCCGCAACAGAAGCCCCGGTTAAAAGCCAGTCCAGATTCACGCTCGAGAATCGGAACACATACCTCTTCCGTCGCTCCGGGATACACGGTGCTCTCGTAGATTACGAGTGGTGTGCTGTTGGCACCCAGGCAGGCGCGGGACTTTAGAGCAATGCCCACCGTGGCACTGGCTTTCTCCAGCGGCATCAGGTCCGGTCGCTTCGCCGAATCGATTGGCGTAGGAACCGTCACCACGAACACATCAGCGTCTGCCAACTGATCTTGATCGCTCGTGAATTCCAGCAGCTGGGCCGCCTGCAGCTCCTCAGCGCTGGTTTCTTTAGTGCGATCGATCCCTTGGCGCAACTCCTCCAGGCGCTGGCTGTTGATGTCAAAACCGATTACCCGCCGCTGTAGCGCAGCACCTGTACGGCGACAGACTTGGGTCTTGGCAAATTCCACCGCCAGCGGCAGGCCCACATAGCCAAGACCAATCACTGCAACGGTGCAGTTATTAAGAGGAGGAAGTGCTCTTGTCATCAAAGAGATCTCAAGGCATACTGGAGGCAGGAAATAGTGGTCGCAGAAGAGTTCAGACGCCGTAGAACTCGCGATACCAAGTCACAAAGCGAGCGACACCCTCCTTAACAGGTGTATTGGGCTTGAAGCCCGTCCAGGCCTCCAGTGCCGAAGTGTCGGCGGCAGTAGCAAGCACATCACCCGGCTGCATCGGCATAAACTTTTTGGTTGCTTTAATGCCCAGAGAGTTCTCCACCGCCTCGATGTAATCCATCAGCGGCGTGGGGTTGGAATTGCCTATGTTAAACACCCGGTGCGGTGCCCAGCTGGTGGCTGGATCCGGCTGGGCGTGGTCAAAAGCCGAATCGGGTGCTGCGGGCTTATCAAGCACACGTATCAGGCCCTCGATGACGTCATCCACATAAGTGAAATCGCGCACCATCTGGCCGTTGTTGAACACCTGGATCGGCTCGCCGACCAGCATTGCCTTGGTGAACAGGAACAGGGCCATATCCGGCCGCCCCCATGGGCCATACACCGTGAAGAAGCGCAGGCCCGTGGCCGGCAGCCCATACAGCTGGCTGTAGGTGTGAGCCATCAGTTCGTTGGCCTTTTTACTGGCCGCATAAAGGCTCACTGGGTGGTCGACGCCCTGGTTCTCAGAAAACGGCAGGTTGGTGTTGCCGCCGTACACCGAGCTACTAGAAGCATACACAAGATGCTCAATGCCATGGTGACGGCAGCCTTCAAGGATGTATCCAAAGCCCACCAGGTTGCTCTGGATGTAGGCCGCTGGGTTCTCGATCGAATAACGCACCCCAGCCTGGGCAGCAAGGTTCACTACCTTCTTGGCCTGATGTGTTTCGAATGCCGCATCCACCGCGGAGCGGTCTTCCAGATCGGCCTCAATAAGCTGGAAGCTAGTGCCGGTGAGCTCGGCCGTGGCCTGAAGCTGAGCAATCCGCGCCCGCTTCAAAGAGGGGTCGTAGTAGGGATTCACGTTGTCAAACCCCACCACCGGCGTGCCCCGCTCCAACAGCCGCGTGCTCAGATGAAAGCCAATGAAGCCGGCGGCGCCGGTAACCAGAACGGTCATGCAGGCAAGAAGAGATTAAAAGAGAAAATAGGAGCTCACTCCACCGTGACGCTTTTCGCCAGGTTCCGCGGCTGATCCACATCCAGCCCCCGGTGCACCACGATGAGATGGTGCAGCAGCTATATCGGAATCAATTTGAGCAGTGGGCTCAGTAGCCAGTCCACCGTGGGCACCGGAGCAGCGTGTTGAACAGCTCCGCATCGGCGCACTCCGGCGCCACACCTGTCAGCCGCGCATTGCGGGCCTTCGCTTCCTGGGCGTCGCTAAGCAACTTGTCGAACACAGTGGGTGTCACCGTATTCGACACCACCGGCAACCGCGCATCCATCAGCGCTAGGCCGCGCGTGATCTTGCGCGTCACAAACGTTTCCCCCCGCCGCGGGCTCTCGTGGTTCAACAGCACCCCGTTGCAAGCAACCATTCCATAGCTCTCCCAGTAGTTCACCGTGATACAGTAGGCATAGAGCTACTGCTGGCGCAGAAGCCTTCGCCTAGCGCCACCCTGTAGAGGCTACGCGGCCAGAAGAGCGTGCTCTCCATCTGCAGGATCTCCTGCACTGGACCGTACAGCTCACTGGTGCTCGCCTGGTAGATCCGTGTTTTTGCGGTGAGCCACAGGATCCGCACCGCCTCCAGGATCCGCAGCGTGTCCAGTGCATCGCTGGCGTTAAAAGCCGTACGAGCTGTTGACTGAGCTGCTCGCGGAACCCGGCCACGGTGCTGGCCAGTCCCTGAGCCAGGGGGATTCGAGCGCGCCAGCCAAGGGCGGCCAGAGGACTCACATCCAGCTGTTTCCTGGGGGTGCCATCGGGTTTGCTGATGTCCCACAAAATCGTGCCTTCATATCCAGTGGCCTCGGCCACCGTTTCCGACAGCGCGCCGATCGTGAGATCCATGCCGATACCCACATTCAAGAGCGGCGGATCCTCCGGCCCCGCCTGCCAGCGCTCCAGAGCAAACACGCAGATCTCACCCAGATCATCCACATGCAGGAACCTCCGCAGCGGGGCGCCTGTGCCCAGCAGGTCATCGTGGGGGCATTCGCTTCCGCAGCCTCATGGAAGCGGCGGATCAGGGCCGGGAGCACATGGCTGTTTTCGCATTGGTAGTTGTCGCCCGGCTCATACAGGTTGGTGGGCAACTGCTTCTCTGCGAGAAGGCTTTGCCTACAGGCTGATCGCATCGAAGCCGTGTTGTTTGCGGAGCGCTTCGCAAAGCTTCAGGCCCGTGATCTTGGCAATGGCGTACAACTCATTCTTGGGCCCAAGAGGTCCGCTGAACAGGGACTCCTCGCGGATCGGCTGCTCGGAGTACTTCGGGTCGATGCAGATTCTGCCCAGAAACAGCAGGCACCGCACCCAGCGTGCCAGGCCGTTTCGATCACATGGGTTGGGATCTTGAGGTTCTCCAGCAGAAAATCCGCCGAGTAGCTTTTGTTAGCCAAGATGCCGTCCACCTTTGCGGCAGCCAGAACCACCAATGAGGGTTGGTGTTCAGCGAACCAGCTCTGCACGGCTGGGCCGTCTTCCAGATCCAGCTCGGCGCGGCTGGCTGTGAGCAAGTTTCTGTAGCCAGCCCGTTTCAGCACGCAGCCCCCAACTCTGCACACACCATGTCTGCAGAGGCCGCGCGAACGGGAGCGGAGCTCAACCGTCTCGATCGCTGCATCGCGAGATTGGCATGGCTGAGGTCTTTCTTTTTTTTGGGGGGGAGTTAATCTAAAAGCCTCGATTCACGCAGGGTTCGCATAGCCCAAACCCAAGGCATCGGGCTGGCAGTTGACGGAATGGCCCTAGCCCCCGCTGCCGAGGCACTGGCTCGCCATAGGTTTTGACGATGGCTCAGAATCCAGCTGACAATCGCCGCTTAGCCAGCCGCTTGCAGAGCGTTTACCGGAGAGGTGGGCCCTGGCTTGCCCTGACGGGGCTCCTGGCGGCACAACTACCCACATGCCTTGCCGCAGCTCTGCCAAACAGCCAGCCTGCTGTGCCTGCCGCTTCCAACCAGCGCGCCCGGATCACCTACGACGCCTACATCCTCGGCCCAGGGGACAGCCTGCAGGTGGAGCTGCTCGACATCCCCGAGCTCAGTGGCACCTTCTCGATCGGGCCCGACGGCACCATGTACCTGCCACGGCTGCGGGCCCTCTACGTGGAAGGGCTCACGGTGGAGGAGCTGCGCTATTTCCTCACCCAGCAGTTCAAGGCCTATGTGAAGAACCCGCAGCTCTACGTGCGGCCCCTGGGCTACCGCCCGATCCGCATCTACGTGGGCGGTGAGGTGCGCCGGCCGGGGTACTACACGCTCCGCGGCCTGGAGCTGCTCACCGAAGACGGCCCAGAGCAAGAGCAGCAAGTAGGCCAGAGCCTCAAGCCCAGAGACCTCAGCGACAACCTCAGGCCCCAACAGCCAAGTCAACCCCTGGCCAAAGGCCCAGAAACCAACAAGCAAGCCTTTCCCACGGTGTTTGACGCCATCCGAGCCGCCCAGGGCATCAGCCCCTTTTCAGATCTGGCCCGCGTGGAGGTCACCCGCAAGCAACCCCTCAGCGCCGGTGGCGGCCGCATCCGCACCAACCTGAACTTCCTCGCCCTGATCACCACCGGCGATGAAAGCCAGAACATCCGCCTCTTCGATGGCGATGTGGTGAGCGTGGCCAAGAGCACCGTGGTGCTGCGCGATCAGGTGATCAAGGCCGGCCGCACTAATCTCAGCCCCCAGTTCATCAATGTGTTCGTCACCGGCCGGGTGAACGTGCCGGGAGCCGTAACCCTGCAGCAGGGCTCTTCCCTCAACCAGGCCCTCAGCGTGGCCGGCGGCGTGAAGCTGCTGCGGGGCAAGGTGGAGTTTCTGCGCTTCCTCAGCGACGGAAAAACCGACCGCCGCACCCTCAGCTACACCGCCAACGCCCCCAGCGATGCCTTTAGGACGAACGGAGAGCTTCGCGACACTGACAGGCGTGAGCGGAGAAGCGACTGCAGCTCGTGAGAGAGCTGGTGGGGTGAGGTTTCGCAGGTAACCGGAGGCCCGATGCACCGTAACGGCGGGGACGCCGTGAGACAAAGGCAGACCAAGTCCTTCCACCGCCTGTTTTCCGGTTCTGTACGGACCGCACAGAAGGCCGGACACTCCTGGTACAGCACCCAGCAGAGCTCGTGTCACGGGCGTGGCCCCAGTCGCGCGGGCAGTTGTCCAGCCCCGCATCCACCTGCGCCAGGCCGCGCGTGGTTGAACAGCACCCCGTTGCAGACAACCACCCCATGGATCTCCTTCTGCGCGATCTCCTGCACCAGGATCCGCAGCGTGCCCAGTGCATCGCTGCCGTTCAGAGCCGTACGAGCTGTTGATTGAGCTGATCGCGGACTTAAAAGCG
>Ga0194123_10003026_pt1 | contig 20826 bp, 13 predicted proteins | sample TA2MahsurfametaG_5_FD_155479 | JGI IMG/M metagenome (GOLD analysis project Ga0194123, IMG submission 155479) | Freshwater microbial communities from Lake Tanganyika, Tanzania - TA2015023 Mahale A surface | ecosystem: Environmental > Aquatic > Freshwater > Lake | place: Tanzania: Lake Tanganyika... | reverse complement strand
TTAAAGATTTTCTTGATTTTCTTGTTTTTCTTAAAGATTTTCTTAAAGATTTATTTGTTTTTCTTAAAGATTTTCTTAAAGATTTATTTGTTTTTCTTAAAGATTTTCTTAAAGATTTATTTGTTTTTCTTGATTTTCTTAAGGCATAATTTATATTTTTAGAATCTTTCATAATGTTACATTCTCTCAAACGTATATTCATAATATCATTTACTCTTTCAGATAACACACCTTCTAAAATTTTTATAAATTCAATATAATTATCTTCTGATTTAGTGTATCTATCATTATCTAAAGCTAAAAAATTAACTATATCGGTGTAAAGTAAATCTGTAAATTGAATATTAGATAACAAAAGATCTGTTACTAATTTATTTACTTTAATCTGTAAAATTCTCTTGTCTGTTGTATTTAGAGTATTAATTTTATAATCTTGAACAGGATTAATGTCGTTTGTAATATCATAAAATCTTGATATAAAATCTTCTATATTTCCTCCATTTAAAACTTCGAGTTTTAATAACTTATTTAATTCTTTATTATTCAAAATAAACTTTAACACAATAAAAGTCGTAGTAAATCCATATATTATTTCTCTTATATTATGACCACCATCTCCGCATAAAATAATAATAGCTGATAAAATAATATTATATATATCGTTATCAAATCTTCTAATATCTTTATTAAAAAAAGAAATAGTTGAATGCTTACTCATTAAGTATAAAAATGTAATATATTGAGTACTTCCTGATATTCCACATTGTAAAGAACCACAATCTAAATTTTGATCTCTACAGTTTTTTATAAAAGAACCATATTGGCCTCTATATGTAACCTGACACCTTCCTCTTCCAGGATGATCCCAATTTTTATTTTTATTACTATAAAGTCCTTCTGGAATTAAGTTGTCACTGTAAATATTAGTTATTCCTATCTCATTGTCATTATATATTTCGTCTCTATTATCTTGTCTTTTTCCTCTTATAAGCTGATGAAAAAATGATATTTTTTGTTGTATATTATCGATAAACATTTTAAAAGATTTTTTATTTCCTGTAATATATCCCTCACGTAATAAAGACCATGACCAAGATAAAAAATTATACATTCCAAAAAAATTTGTATAAAACATATCTCTATTTTTACCCGGGTTGTTCCATAAATTGTCAATATAACCTCCTATAGGATAATTTTTTTTTCCATTGTCTCCACCTAATAAATAAATATCCATAACATAATCTATATAATGATCTCCAAATATCCCAATTGCAATTTCTTTTAAAAACAAAGCCAATTTTTTCATTATATCTTCATTTTTTATTAATTCACTCACGTATAAAGATGATTTAAATTCGGCCCATTCATAAAATTTATCCGGATCAGCACATTTTTTTTTATTTCTTCTTTTTATTCTTTTTATAAAATCTGGAGAATCTAATTCTTCATCAACATCTATTTTTTTCTCATCTTTTTCATCAGAAATATCCATAAATATAAATCATAAAAATAAAAATGAAAATTTATATAAATTATTTATAACATCATAACTTATAACTTTTTAATGAAGTTGAATATTTTAAATTTAAATATTGAAGATATTTATAGAACTGCTAAAAAATCAAGTATAAATAAGAAATATATAGCGTTTCTAATACATAGAGGCAAAATAGTTTCTTGTGGATTTAATGATTTTAAAGGGAAAGAACACTTTATAAGATACGAAGATGAATATAAACCCAATAAACATACAATACACGCAGAAGTTGCATGCATAAATAATATAAAAAATAAAAGCATACTTTCAAAATGTTCTATACTTATTTATAAAATAATAGACGATGAAATAGTAAAGACTTCCTGTTGCATTAATTGTTATAAAGTGATAAAGAAATACAAAATAAGAAGAATAATTTAATTATTTTATAAAATAATTAAATTTTAATAAGTTTTTTTGAAATTGTAATTGGATTTATTCGAAATTTTAATTTTTCATTTTTCTTAATATGAACATTTACGACTATTTTATCAAAGAAATAAGTGTAATTTTTTAAACAATAATTACACTTCATATTATATATTAAATAGATTTCTCTTTTTTTTCATCGATTTCTCAAAAAAAAGAGAAATCGTATTTTGGAACAAAAAACGACCTATAAAATAGACTAAAATACCATGTTTTGGCAAATTTATCTCTTTAAGTAACAATTAGGATTTTCTTAAATGTGTGTGGATTTTTTTTTAGACGCCTACTTTTTAATTTTTTACATTTTTACATTTCTAAAATTTTAGAAAATATTATATTGAACAAGATTTAATTTTAATGTCTATAAAGACTTAAAATTTATATTTATAAAGGAAAAGTTTCCGACATATCAATTCCATACTTTTGTCTAAAAGATTCTTTTTCAAATTTTCCTAACATTCCTGATAAAATATAATATCCATCATTATCTAAAGTAGGAAAACGAATCATATAAGCAAGTGACCACACCAAATCGTCGTACATATATTTTTCTTTTTCGTACTTCTCTTTGTAAGATGATAATAAATAGATATTAGATATATCAGATAAGTCGTAAATAACAACGCGAATATTACCATTTTTCTCTAAAAATTCAATAAATTTATGTTTGATTTCCGTAATAGCTTTGTCAAACTTGGAACTATCAAAATTGTATACAATTTCCTCTTTTTTTTCTTCTTCTTTAAGAGTAAGAGTAAAAGAATTTGCATTATTATCAGAAAATATAATAATTGAAAAATCTACATTTCCAAGCGAGTCAGATGAATTGAATTTGTAAATAGAAACGTCGTGTTTCATATAACGATCCAATTCAGAAAGCCAAGAGATCTGGTAATCAGAAAGAGAATACATTTTAAATCCTTTAAAATTATATATTTTTATAAAAATATATAAAAGAATCAATTTTATAAATCAAAAATGGAAGATTCTGTATAACAGTCTTTTATATCACCAAAAAACGATTTAAACGTATAAGAAAAATCCGAAAAAGAATATAAAAAACTTTTTCCTAATATATTTCTACGTCTTTCTTTTTCGTCTACTTTATTTAAAAGCTTTTTATACTCTTTTTCAACCAAGTTAAAATCTGTATGAGGAATCATAACAACGCCTTCCCATGAATTATGTTTTCCATCCATGTCAATTATAAAATTATCTGGATAATACTTTTCTAGTTCTTTAGATTCTATTAAATCACATAATGGAGATGGTAATAAATCTTTACTTTTTTTAGGAAGAACACACAAAAGCTGTAGAAAAGGGTGATAAGGTCCATTCATTTTATTTTTTATTTCTTTCGACTCTAAATAAGGATCTTGTATTTCTTCTAAAACTTCTACAAGATCAGAAATAAAAGGAGCATAATTATAAGGATAATACCATTTCCAATCAGATACTCCTACAGTATAATATGTAAGAATCCATTGCAATCCTTCTATGTATTTTAAACATGCTTTTTTAATTTCTTCTTTTGAAGAAATATTCATTTTAGTTTCGTAATATTCTTTTTTATATTTTTCAAAATCTAAAATAAATTTTCCATTTCCATCTAATTTTGTATATTTTTCTAATAAAACATCAGGATAATTTATAGGCTTTGATCTTTTTTCTTGTAAAAAAGGAAGTTCGTGCATGCTCAATGTTCCCAAGAATGACTTTAAAAATTTTAAATTTATCTTATTTATATTATTAGTCAAAGATTCATATTGTTTTGATACATTTCTATATGTTTCAAATAACATTTCTACTCCTCCGTCTAAAATTTCAATTGTTGGAAGGTGTGGCAAGAAATCGTTTCCTGTTAAAAATATCATTGTAATAAAATCATTAATATGTATTTTATCTTCTAAAAGACTTTGTTCACATAATAAAGCATTTGTTACATTTTCTCTTATTCCAGAAATGTTAATATAATAATATTCGTGTTCATAACGATATGGATTTTCTCTTAATATATGAAATTTTGGATAATGAGTAGCTAATGCTAACATGACCAAGTCTGAATCCATTCCTTGAATCATATAGCTTTCGTTTTTATCTCCATGCATTCTTACATATTTGACAAGTTTGTGTTCACCCTCTCCTGGAGATTTTTCTGAACTAAAAATAACTTGTATATCGCCCCATTTTTTGATATTCATGTTTTTACGAAGAAACCAGTCAATATATCTAGATAATTGATCCATAAATTTTGTTCCGGGAGTAATACAATTGCTATCAAAAACTCCATCATCATTTTCTATCGAAGATTTAAATCTTCTACTTTTTTGTTGGCATATTTTTGAAAGGGGGGCTACTCCATCAATTGCTAAAACAACTCGTTTATTAGGTTTTACTATAGTAATTAATTTATCTACATAATTTCCAATCATTTCAAAAAGTCGATTTTGTTTTACTTTTGAAGATGTTTTTTTATATTTATGGTCTGGATCTAAATTTTTAAAAGATCCATAACAATAAACTTTTTGACAGCAATAATGAAAAATACCATTCATATCAATAAGAAAATTATCAATATTCATTACATTATCATTATTTTCTTTGTTATCATTTTCTTTATTGTTATAATTGTTTACTTTTATGGTAGTAATATAATCTGGAAAAGTTCTTTTTATCCAGCTAAAAAAATATTTAATACCCATTTTATTTATTTTTAACTTTTTTAACTATAATATAAAAAATATAAGTTTATTAAATATGGTTAATGAAATTGACAAAAGTAATTTAGAATACGCTGACAAACCAATTAACTCTGTATTTTTAAAGAATGATATATATTATTACAATGAAAAAGATGAAAAAGACGATTCTTATAAAAAAGGGGATATAATCTATTATGTTGATCATATAGATTATAGTACAAAGTATTTTGTAAATGTATATATACACGATTTTCTAAAAAAAGAATGGGTTAACAGAAAATTTAAAAAATATGATTGGTTAGATTATGTTGTAAAAAATAACACTCAATTATCTTTAGATAAGAATGCTTTAACTTTTATAAAAGAAATAATTCCTCGTAAAAATATGGAATTTGAATGTAGATTTGGAACAAAAGATAACAGATTTTTGCCTAATATAAGAGAAGACCAATTTTCATCGATACTTTTGTTTTTAAAAGAACAATCTTTTTTAGAGTATAAATTTGAACAAAGTACTGTTAAAATTTATGATAATAATGTAAGAGAAATAACTTACAAAAATAACGAAAAGAAATATGAAATGAAAAGGCGTCTTAAATATCATGATACTGATTATTCTGATTTTACTTTGAGATTTGCCATATCAGAAGAAAAGCAAGTATCTCGTAGTGATAGAGGTTACGGTGTTATAGAAACAAGAGAAAGAACAAGACATATATTTAAAAATAATAATTTATATGAATACGCGTTGACAAAGGTTACAAATAAAGATACTAAATCTGAATATTATGAACTTGAGATTGAATATAATTTAGAATCTTCATTAACAATTGAAAACATAATATTTTCTATTCAAAATGTATTAAAATTTTTAATACTGGATGTAGATAATCCTATTTATATTCCTATAAGCGAACAAAAATACGTAAGATACGTCTTTAAAGAAAACGAAATAATTGAGACAAAACCTATAAACTTGCCTAGGCATATTGCCCAAGATCTTTATAGTCTCGATTATACTGTTACAAATAAATTAGATGGAGAAAGATTTTATATATATTTTAGTTTAGAAGGATTATATGCGATAAACAGAAGGAAAGTAAGAAAACTTACAAATGAAATATATACAAGAATGGCTGTATCAATATTTGATGCAGAATATTTCAATGGAGTATATTATATTTTTGATTGTTTAATGATACAAGGTGAGAGTTTGATTCATACAAAAGAACATTATGATAGAATTAAAATAGCAAATATATTTTCAGAATCTTTTAGAAGTTTTATGCCAGAAGTTTTTAAAGTTAAAAAATTTGAGAGAATGGATAAAAATCAAGATGCAATGAAATATTATTCAGAGAAAATATTAAACGAAGATCGTAAAAACAACGATGGTTTAATTTTTACTCCATCTGATTTTTTGACCGATATGTCTCCAATATATAAATGGAAATATCCTGAAAAGATGAGTATAGATTTTATGGTGCATAAAATATACAAAAAAGATAACATAAACACATATGATCTTAACGTAAAAGGAGAAGGAGGGAAATTGTACCCTTATATAATTAATGATGTAACACCTGCTATATACGAAACAACAGAAGAATTAAAAGAGAGAGGAATATACGAATTTACTTATGATTTGGAATATAAAAATTTTAAATTATTAAGAGAAAGAACAGACAAAACAGATCCTAATTATATAACAGTTGCTGATAATGTATGGCAAGATATGAAAAATCCATTCACTGAAAAGGAATTATTAGAACTTCTTTTGCCCCCTCCATTGCGTACTTATAGATTATATCAAAATAATATTAAAAAAGAATTGATAAATAAATACTGTAAAAATGCGTCAGTTTTAGATCTTGGATCAGGAAGAGGAGGAGATCTTGGAAAGTATGATAAGGCAAACGTAGATCAATTATGGTGCGTAGAGCCTTATGATAAGAATTACAACGAATTATTATCAAGATTAGAAGAGAGAAAAAATATGAGAAGTAAAACAAAATTAATAATAGCTACTGCCCAAGAAACTGACAAGATTGTAAATAATATCAGAGATACTTATAATATTGTTGATATGACTAATTTAATAGAAGAAAAACCTATAAGCAAAGACTATAAAGATTGGTTTCCAGTAAAAAAAGGAATAGATAGATCGAAATTAAAGATAAACGATGAAGGACTGTATAGCATGACAAAGTCTAGTGATTCCGAATTGATTATAAATGCAATGGAAAGAGTAATAGGAGAGTCTTTATCTGGATATTCTATTACAGATGGAACAGCTAATATGGGAGGAGATAGTATAAGATTTGCGATGAATTTTAAAAGTGTTAATAGTGTAGAATTAAACAAAGATAATTATGAAATATTAAAAAATAATTTAGAAGTCTATAACTTTAAAAATGTAAATGTTTATAACAAAGATATAACTTCATTTTGGAAAGATCTTACTAAGACTACTGATGTATTATTTATGGATCCTCCGTGGGGCGGACGTGATTATAAAAAAGAGGATAAAATTAATCTTTTTCTTGGTGAAGATTCATTAAACAACTTTTTGGGTAGAGACATACTTTTAAATCCAAATCGTCCTTATTATATTTTTCTTAAAGTTCCTTTTAATTATAATATAGATTTTATAAAAGATTTGCCAAATGTATACGATACACAAATATTTAAAATAAGAAAATTCTATCTCGTATGTCTTTGTGTAGACAACAAAGAAATGCCACTTAAAAAAGCAAATATTATCTCTTCTTTTATGTCTTTAAGTTTCTTTTTTGACAAAGATGATAAAGGCAATTATAAAGATTTGGACATGCTTGTTAATACTATATCTAAAACATTACAAAATGGAGGACATTTTATTGGAACTACAATTGACGGCAAAGAAACACTTAGCATGTTAAAATTTCTGCCTGATAATAAGCTGGAATATGAAAGTGGTTACATAAGACTTCTTGATTATGAAAGAGACGGAGAAAACTCTAAAGTAGAAATAAAAATGGAAGAAGGAATTGTAGATGTGCAACAAGAATACTTGGTAAATTTTAATGAATTAGTAAAAAGATTATCCCTAAAAAATATAACGTTAGTTTCTAGTACATTTTTTAATAACCCAAGCAAAAAAAATAAACAATTATATAGTTTATTATCACAAAAAGAAAGCGAAGAAAAATTAAACTCTTTATATCGTAGTTTTGTTTTTGTAAAAAATAAACCAGAAGAACTCAGATATAATAAGGCGATTACACGACTTACAAAAGATTCTGAAAAACAAGATATTTTTGCGAAAATATCTTTAGATAGTTACCGTCCTGATATAAAATTTAAACAAAACGAAGAGGATGAAGAAAATGAAGTAAGAAACAAGTGTTTAGAAATTTTTTATAAAATGTGTTCAAATGAATCATACTATTCAGATAAAAATTATACTTTTGATTTTGATTATATTGATGAAAATAGAAAATATAAAAAATATCATCTTGATGGAAAAGTAAATCATTTAGATGTTCAATTAGAAAGCTATAATAATGGTAAAAAACTAGATAAAATGAAATTATTAAATATAGCCAAAACATTTGCAATTATAAAATTAGATTCAAAAACAAAAAATACTTTATTGATAACAGAAAAAGTAAAAAATAAAGTGGATTTTGTTGATATTTTTTACGGAGAATATAGAATAATCGTAAGCTGTCTTTATCAATTATATTTTACAATTTATTGCATGTTAGAAAATGGAGTATATCCAGTTGATCCAATGATAGAGATCGAAATCAACCAGTCGATAAAATCAATAAAATATCCATATGGATTAGGATCAATAGATGTGATTGACGGTTATATAGTAAAAGTATCAAACTTTGCACCATCTACCAAATATAGATATAAATCTGTTTATATGATCGATAATCCAAATGATCTTTCTATTGAGTATATGGATATTATAACAAAGCTTCCAGATCCATTTAAAAGATTTATATATAATCAATTAAATAAAGGATATCTAAATCGTCCATTGTCTCCAGATTATAAACCTGAACATTCAGATTTAGAAAATTTAGAAAATTTGAAAAATAAAGAATTTCATAAAGATTTTTATCTTGAAATGTTAGACTACGATATATATTATGATACTAAAAAAATGATAAAAATTAGACTTGATAAAAATTCAGAAAATTCTTTTAGAGTAGAGAAATATTTATCTATAAAAGATGATATAGAAAAAGATATCAATAGATTAGATTTGTTAGATGATGAATCATATAAATACTATAAAAAAGTACAAAAATACTTTAAAATAGAAGGAAATCCAATTGAAGAAATAGTACACGAATATTACCCCAATAATAACAAGAGAATTATGTATGTTTCTGATGCAAAAGATAATATAAATTTTTATAATTATAATATTGTAGATAAAAATCCAGATATTTATATACTAAACTCTAAAAGTTACAATATTCCAGTAAAACAAAATATAAAGAATATATTCAAGTGTTTATCGAATATAAATAATGGAAATTCTTTTATTCTTAAAATGACATCATATTTTAGCATAATTGAGATGTCTCTAATAGGTCTTTTAGCTAACTCGTTTGAAACAGTAGATATTGTAAAACCCATATCAAGTAGTATGACAAAAAGTGAAGTATTTTTAGTTTGTAATAATTATATTAAAAAAATAGAAGTAAAAGATAAAATAAACAAAAAATATGAAAATCATTATTTTGATAATAGTTTATCTCCTATAAAATATTTGCAATTATTACTATCATCTTATTTAATATACGGAAGACAATTATACATTTCTGATATATTATATCAATCCTTTTTATCTCTATATTCAAAAGATAGAAGTTTAGATTATGTAACGCGATACAATGTTAGTGCTACAGGATCATCTAAATATTTTTATCGATTTATAAAAAAAATTCAACAACACAAAGTTTTTGAAAAAAGACAAACAAATGGAATAAAAAATATTGGAAATACTTGTTATATGAATTCATCTCTCCAATCTTTAGCAAACTTGGAAGAAATTCAAAAATACTTTTGTGATTATTCAAAAATTAAAAGTAATTCTGAGATAGTATCTTTATTCTCTAAAATAGTATGCGAACTTACACAGAAAAAAGAATCTCCAATAAACACACAATTAGTTCGTAATTTTAAGAAGGAAATAACAAAAAAATATCCTCAATTTAGAACAGGGCAACATGACGCAGAAGAATTCATTTATGCTTTGTTAAATCTTTTACATTTGGCACTAAATAATAAAGACGGAAAGGAAATAAGATATAAATACAACGATGAAATAGATAAAAGCGAAAATATTGAAAATGTATTAGAAGAATATTATAGTCACAATGATAGTATTATATCAAAACTTTTTACATTTTTATGGAAGAGCACATTAGAGTGTCAAGATTGTAAGAATAAAAGAAGTTATGTAGAGCCATCTTTTAATTACAGCTACATCATTAAAGATATTAAAGATAAAGAAAAAAATAAATTTAAATTAGAATCAAGTGTAGAAATTTTAAAAGGTTCAGATCAAGTTTATTGTGATATATGTCATTCTAAAACAGATCATTCAAAAACTCTTAAAGTTATCCATTATCCTAAAATAATGATGATTACATTTTTAAGATTTAAAGGAGAAGTTAAAAACGAATCTTTTGTCAATTTTCCATTTGCGTTGTCTATGGTAAATAAAAACTTAAACTCTGTTATAAATCATATGGGAAGCACTGGAGGCGGTCATTACACTTGTTTTGCTAATAATTTAGATGATTGGTACGAATATGACGATGACACAGTAACAAAAATAGATAAAAATAAAATAGTAAGTAATAATGCTTATATACTATTTTACTCTTAATAAACTAATAAACTACTAATAAACTTTATAATTTTTTAATTATAAAGTTATAAAGTTACAATTACTCTTTGTATACTTTTGAAATAATTTTCATATCTTTCATATTACGTAGCTTGAAAATTTCTTGATAATTTACAATATTAAAAGAACTTCTAAATTTTTCGATATCCATACTACCACCAAAGTCTTTCAAAAGTCTCCAATCAGGAGCCACTACAATCTTTGCCATTTTCCTTCCTACCAAATCATGATACAGAGAGTGTAATAAAGATATACTTTCTTTATAAAAAAGATTATGATTATTACTTTTAATAAAAGCTAAAGTACAATTAAAACTACAAAAAATTCCATCGCATAAATAATAACTTGTAGAATTATTTACCAAAGATAATTCAATATTACTATCTTTACAATCAGATATCTCTTCATATTTGGAATTAGTTACATTTTCTCTCATATAATATTTATCTTTTGTAATATGAGAAATGTAAGATTTTTCAATAACAGGATTGATATATTTTATAGGACATCCAATAGGCTTTGTATCAAAGTTATGTTTGCACCAAAAACATTTAATATCAGTATTTTCGGGCAAAGGATTATTAATTAAATCAGTCATTGTAGCAATGCATTTGAGCTCTTTTTTATTTTCATCAAGAAAGCTAATAGAGTGTTCTACTTCGTTAAAAATTACTTCAGAAATTTTTGTTTTCTTATCATCTTTTACTTCTTTTTGAAGATTAGAAATAATGACCAGATTGTATTTGATGTTTACTTCTTCGATATTAACACCTTTTAAAACAAAATTTCTTTTTTTAGTGTCAGCCATTTTAAACGTTTTATTGATATCCTCTTATAAATTTATAAAATCAATTTTATAAATTTAGATTAATATAAATGAAAACGGAACGTTTTTGGTTAGAAGATCCTAAATGTTTATTCAATGATATAAAAATACTACCAAAATATGACATGTCTACTGAGAAACAAATGAACTGTATAACTCGATTTATAATTTTAGTGTTTATTATACTTTATTTTATTGAATACAAACAATCAACATTATTTTTAATACTTTCTTTATTTTTTATAATTATTCTTTATTACTTACAAAAGAGTAGAATGACAACTCATGAAAATTTTAATTATAGAAATAACTACATTGAAAAAACTCAACAATTATACGACGACTTTGTCTGTCAACCAAGATACACTCCTCAAAAATTTCCCTCTTATTATTCACAACAATTAGAAAAACCTGTAGAAATAAGACCAGACCAAACATATAAATCATATAATCAACAATTAGTAGGAGACGCAAACCCAAAGACAAAAATACGCCCTGTTGTTGCTCCTCCGTCTCATGCATGGGAATATTGGAAAGAAAATGATTTTGTATTTCCAAGTGCTGTTAATGATCGTTCTGTTCAAGATTATTATAACAGTGGTTATTATGTAGATCAGCCAATTGTCCCAAATGAACAAAAAAATAAACCAAAAGACTATAAATACTACGAGTATTATAAAGAAAATCCAAAAAAACAAGAAATAAAAGAAAAATACAATTTTAATTACAATGGAACGAATTCAAATAACACAAATACATTAAAAACTTCATCGAATAATTATATGCAATTTTCGGAAGGAGATTCTGAAGAAAAATCATGCAAAACATGCAGTTCAGGTGTAGATCGCTCTGTATTACCATCAAAAGGTGTAACTATGTTAAATAAAGACACCCAAAACTTTAAAAACTTTGAAGAAAAAGCTCCTGAAAAAATAATTAGATATACTGGTGATATAGACGATGCTTGCGGGTATGATGAAACCAATTTACAATATAATTTACCAACAAACTATTCATCCACAAATTGCGAAAGAACAACAAAAATGTCTGACTTGAATAAACAAATTTTTACAAGTACTATTATTCCAGGAACCTATTACAAAAATGATATAATAGAACCTCTAAACTCAAATATAGGAATTTCATTTACACAACAAATACCACCAAGAAAAGTATCATATGATAAATATGGAAATAAAATATTAACAGGAATGGATCCACGTCTTTACACGCCCGAACCAAATAAAGAAAAACAATTTGATATTCCTTCTAACTTTGATATATATGATCCAAGAAGTAATGGATACGGTTCGTCTAATCGTTCTTACACTGATAAATTAACTGGACAACCAAGATTTTATTATGACGATGTAGAAGCAATAAGAAGACCTAATTATATTGCAAGATCTGATATAGACTTTTTAGATGATGCCGATACTTACGGACCTATTAAAAGCTATGACGAAGAAATAGATATAAACGAAAAAGCAAGAAAAGAAGCAGAAACAGCTTACACCGATAATACGCTAGAATTCCGAACAGAAATGATGACAAGATTGATGAGAAAGAGAAACGCAGAGTTATGGCAACGTCGTATCGCACCTCTTGCAGGAAATAAAAAATAAATACTTAAAAAAGTGTTTTAAATAAAAATGTCCAAACAAAGAAATGTTGACGTGTATGTTAAATTTTCAAAATACAATACAGGAAATGTAAATTCTAACGGTAGTCTCCAAGAAAATAAAGAAGAACCATCTGCACAAATGCAAATAGAACCTCAGTCTAATTCTAATAATAATATAAATAATGATAGATTTAACAATGGACCTCCCCCTCAAATGCAACAACAGCCTCAACAACCACATCGTGTAATTGAATTCGATAGCGAAAAACTATATAATTTATTGTCAAATCAATCTTATCATTATAATGAAAGAGGACCTACAAAGATACTTGTAAAAGTATATACAGACTGGTGTGGACCATGTAAATCTGTTGCTCCAAAAGTAAAAGAACTATCAATGAATCCTAATTATAATGATATTTTATTTGTATCACTAAATGGAGAAAAAATTAGCGAACGTCTAAAGAAATATATCAATGTCTCAGCTGTTCCAGTATTTTTTGGTTTTGTGGCAGGAAAACAATACGGAGATTATATCGTAGGTCCTGACATGAAAAAGGTAACGCAATTATGCAATTCTATGTCTCAAATCTCTCAAAATCAACAACAACAATAAAATTATAAATTTAAAAGTCTATAAATTTATAAATAATAATATGGCAAATCCAGTCAAACAAATTTTAAGAATAAAAGAATTAGATCCAGATATGATTGCACCTTCTACGAAAAACATGAATAAACCAGAACAAGGAGGAAGTAAAATAGTAGTTATTGGAAAACCTGGATGCTTTAAAAAAGGAACTAAAATAATGATGTTTGACGGAACATTAAAAAACGTCGAAGATGTAGTAGTAGGAGACAAAATAATGGGAGATGATAGTACAGTTAGAAATGTAATTCAATTATGCAGAGGAAAAGAAGAAATGTATGATATTATTCAAAATTGTAAAAAAGCAGAGCCTTATACAGTAAATAAAAATCATAAATTAGTTCTAAAAAATATAGAAAATGGAAATATTTTAGAGATGAAAGTTCAACATTATATCGATACGGCAACCGAATGGAAACAACAATATGTAATTTTTAGAAATTCTGTCAATTTTCAACAAAAACCTGTTTTAACGCTTCCGTACGAAATGGGAAAACTGGTTGCCTTATCAAAATCATTTATACCAAATGATTATATTTATAATTCAAAAGAAATTTTAACAGAATTTTTACGAGGATTTTATGAAGAAACTTCATATTACGATGTTTCTCATGAAATACAAATACAATTAAATATTATGAATAAAATACTAGGATTATATTATCCTCAAAACGATTGTACATTTTCTATAAAATCAGTAGGAATTGATGATTATTATGGATTTACTTTAGACGGAAATCACAGGTTTTTATTGGGGTCTTTTGATGTAGTAAGAAATACAGGAAAAACGACACTTATAACAAGTCTATTATATGAAAAAAGTCACATTTTTTCCGTAGGAGAAGTAATGAGCGGAACAGAAGATAGCAATGGTCACTATGGAAAAATTTTCCCTAGTTCTTTTGTATATAATGCTTTAGACAAAGGTCAAATTGAAAATTTTATTAAAAGACAGAAAATAGCAAAACAGCACTTGCCAAATGCTTGGGCTATTCTTCTTCTAGATGATTGTACAGACGATCCTAAACTTTTTAATGATCCTATGTTCCAAGGAATATTTAAAAACGGAAGACATTGGAAAATGTGGTTTATTTTAAGTTTACAATATAGTTTAGATATTAAACCTGTTATCAGAACAAATATAGATGGTACTTTTATTTTAAGAGAAACTAATTTAAAAAATAGAAGAAATCTTTGGGAAAATTATGCAGGCATTTTTCCAGATTTTGGACAATTTTGTGATGTATTAGATAAACTAACTGATGATTATACTGCGTTATACGTTCATAATGCCACAACTTCTAATAATCTGGAAGATTGTGTATTTTGGTATAAAGCAAAACCTATACCACCAGATTTTAAAATAGGTTGTGATGAATATTGGCTTTATCATAACGAAAGATATGATAAAGAACAAGATAAAAAACTTTAATATTTTATATTAGATTCTACCAATTTGGCAAAAAGGAAATATTCATTCCCTTTATATTTCACTGGAAAGTTTGCATCATGATCAGGTTCTAAAAGATCTTCTAAAACTAATTTTTCCATTTTTTTCTGTGAAGTTAGTTCATTTCCATCTACACTCCAATCGATTCTAACAAGCCAACCATCTTCAAGTGGTTCAGGTTTTCCTATTTTAAATTTAGTCTCAAATGTATACATAAGAGTTGCTCTTACATCTTCTTTAATAAAATTGTAAATATATTTTTTAGATGGCACTCCTTTTTTTGTATAATATTTTATAAAAGCATAACAATTTTTTTTTGGAGATTTTGGCAATACTCTTCTTGACACTTTTGATTTACGAGATACTCTTCTTGACGCTCTTGATTTATGAGATGCTCTTCTTGACACTTTTGATTTACGAGATACTCTTCTTGACGCTCTTGATTTATGAGATGCTCTTCTTGACACTTTTGATTTACGAGATACTCTTCTTGACGCTCTTGATTTAGTCGACTTACTTTGCATATTTATTACAATAACTTATAATAAATATTTTATTTAACAATTCTATACATAATAGAACCATCTTTACGTGTAATTCTAATATATTCTCCTTTTTTAAATCCATAATACCTACTTATTGGATCACTTGATAATATGACCGGAAGTTTTCCTTTGTAGTCTTTATCTAATTCTTCTTTTTCAGATTGTGTTACTCTTGTATGTTTAGGAACCAAACGGTGTTTTGTGATATTGAGTTGCAATTCATGCATTGCAAAAAGTTCAAATTCATATTCTAATGTTTCTAAAGATTTTTTTGCACTAGACGTAACATTAGAACGATAAACAATAATACATTTATTTGCATTTTCTTTATTCATAACAGAAATCCTATCTTTAATTCCTTGTATATTAAGTTTTTCATCATCGTTTAAAAAACAAAGAATAGAATCTTGACCTTTACGAGCTTTTAAACAAAAAGGATTTTCTTCTTTCTCTTCATTTTCTTTCTTAATATACTCAATTGTATATTCTCTATCTGCTACCAACTCTGATAAAACTTTGATTGCTTGTCTTTCCATTATACTTTCATAATTATACTTTTGTTTTTTTTAAAATCATTTTTAATTAACTTAAAAAAAACAAAAATTAAATAAAAGATAAGAAGATAAGAAGATAAGAATGTCTGACATCAAAGAAAAGTTAAAACAAAAAATTAAACAAAAGCTACAAAAAGAAAAGGAAGAAAAGAAAAAATACGACCCTCTATTTGATAACCCTACTTTTGTAGAAATGAAAAATTCTCTACCAGTAGAAGAACAACAGAAATACGAAGAACAAGGAAAATATATGTATGCACAACTTGACGAATTTGACGAAAAAGGAGAAATGAACGCTGCTATCGATACGGTAAGTCAAATAAAATTAATGTTAAGATCAGGAATGCATCCTTCATATTTAGACAAAGAAGAAAGAGAATTTTTAACTAATTATCTCGGTAAAGAATGGTATAAAGAATTTGGATATCTAGAAAATGATCTAAATAGAATTAATATGTAAATATGTAAATAAATTTTTAATTACTCATAAAATTAAAAAAAAATTTAAAAATATATTCTATAATAAATTTAAATGGTTTACGTTCTTACTCCATCTTCATATGCCATGAAACCATCTTATAAAATGGCCTCTTCGTCTCAACCAGATGTTGGTTATGCCATGGATGTTTCTAGTTTATTAAACCAACTCGCTCCTTACTTAGTAATTGGTGTTGTAGCATCAGCTGTAGCTGTATACGTAGTCTTAAACTATGTTAAGCCATCTGATAATTGCGCTGCTTTCTTAACTAAGAAAGACGCTTCCGGTGTAACTGTTGTCGATAACCAAAAACTACTTTTATACTGCTTAGGTTTTGGACTAGTTGTCGGATTAGCTTCTTTTGCTGTACATCACTTTATGCCAGATGTTCTATCTTGCGATTCAAAGAAATTCCAAAAATAAATTATAATTTTTTAATCATTAAAAATGTTTAAAAATGTTTAAAAATCTTAAATAGCCATATCAGCTTTTATAAAAGGATGAGCATCATAATATTCTAATTCAAACGAATTAAGATCAAAATCTTCAAAATTTTTAATTCCTTCTTTTACAATCTTTAATTTTGGGAAAGGTCTCAAAGGTCTTGAAATCTGTTCTTTTACTTGTTCTAAGTGATTCAAGTAAACATGAGAATCTCCTAAACTGTATATCAATTTCCCTGGAAAGTAACCTGTTAAGTGACAAAACATATAAATCAACAAAGAATATCCTGCTATATTCCAAGGTGCTCCCAAAAATAAATCATTAGATCTCATGTATAACTTACCATTAATATATTTCTTTTTGTCAATTTCTGAAACATATAATTGGAAACTTACATGACAAGGCTCTAATGCCATTTTATCTAAATCCATAGGATTCCAAGAACTCATAAATATTCTACGACTTGTAGGATCAGTTTTTAATAGATTCAACATTCTTTCAATTTGATCTATTCCTTTACTATTTTTATCTTTAAAATCTCCTCCGAAATTTCTCCATTGATAACCATATAAAGGGCCGACATCCCCTTCTTTATAATCATAAAATCCTCTTTTATCTAAAAATTCTCTAGTCGTATTTCCATCCCAAATATTAATTCCGTTTTCTTTCAAAAAAGAAATATTAGTATCACCAGATAAAAACCATAAAACTTCACATAAAATATTTGAAAATTTCAATTTTTTTGTAGTTAATAATGGAAAAGAGTCTCTGATATCAATTTCAATTTGAGGTCCAAATAAAGATATCGTGCCTGTTCCTGTTCTATCATTTCTTTTTTCTCCGTTATCTAAAACATCTTTAATTAAATTAATATATTCTAATTCAGACGTTTTATATTTATTATAAGTAATAAATTCAATATTTACTTCACAATTATTTATATTACAAAAATCAACTTCTAATTTAGAATATTTTAAATAAAATGAACTAAAAATATTTTTATTAATATACTTATCATATTTGATTTCGTCATTAAAATTCTTATTAAAATCTAAAAAACTAACCATTATCTCTTCACATCTTGGATCTTTATAATAAGTCTCAATTAACTCTTTTCCTCCAATTAAAAAAATCTTCCCAACATCATTACGAGAATTAATATTTTCTAAACATTCTTCAAAAGAATCATAAGATTGAGATGATTTATAAGTTTTAGATATAATCATCTCAATCCTATTGTCATCAGACAAAGGAGGTTTTGATAGATATGTATTTTTTCCCATAATTAATATATTTTTACAATTTTTTTTATAAATTTTACTTGTAACATTCTTAAAATAATTTAAATCTTTTTTTACCCCAAAAGGTAGTTTATTATTATAAGAAAATCCTCCGTTATTTTTATCACACGCAAAAATAATTGTAAAATACGTCATCGTCATGCTTTATATATATATAATTCTATACTTTAAAAATATTTTAAATATTACATTATATAAAATGAGTAGTAACGATCCTAAAGTTAAATTATTCTCTAATGCTTCTGTTGGAAGTACTTTTGAAAATTACGACGGTGGTCTTGACTCAAAAATAGGAATTGGACTTAAATGTACTCAAGACTCTACAACACGTCATATTTTTGACACTAAAACTGGAAATTATCAATTAACTGGTACTCTCTCGGCGGGAAATGTAAAAGTAATTTCTGCAACTGGAAGTACTATACCTATATTTGATTCTAATAATAATATTATTTCCTCCTCTATTCCTTCCTCTAATATTGATTATTTAGACGCAACATCTTCCATTCAAACACAATTAAATAATAAACTAAATAAATCAGGAGGAACTATGACTGGCGCACTAAATATGGGATCTAATCCTATTACAACATCGCATGTTCCATCTTCATCTAATGATGTTATTACTCTATCTTATTACTCCTCTAACACTCCTAACTTTTCATCTTCTATGGAAAAAAGTAAAGTCCTTATTTACGATTCTTACAATAAAGTATCTACATCCTCCATAAGTGACGTGGAATTATCCAGATTATCTGGGGTAACATCTGATATCCAAAATCAAATTGACGGGAAATTATCTAATTCAGGTGGCACTTTAACAGGTAATTTAAACATGGGAAGTAATAAAATAACTACATCACACGTTCCATCTTCGTCTAATGATGTAATTAACTTATCTTACGCCATCGCTAATTTTCATACAGGAAATACCGGAACAACAGGAAATACCGGTTCAACAGGACCTACTGGAACAACAGGACCTACTGGAACAACAGGTCCTACTGGTTTTGGAAATACAGGTCCTACTGGAATAAGTGGTCCTACTGGAAGTACAGGTCCTACTGGTTTCGGGCAAACAGGACCTACTGGGCCAAAAGAATCATACTTAAATTTTGGGTTATATTTAAATGAAATGCATAATAGTCCTAATAATGTAGAATGGAATAATATTTCTATTTCAGGAAACGGACAATATCAAACAGCTATCGCAAATAACAATTATATATACGTGTCTACTGATTACGGTTTAAATTGGACTCCTAAACTTAACGATTTAAATAGAAACTGGACAGGAATAGGGTTATCAACTAACGGCCAATATCAAACAGTAGTTTCTTATGGAGATTTACTTTATGTATCAAATAATTATGGAACTACATGGCAACTAAAAATAGATTCTACAAATAGAAATTGGACAAGTGTAAATGTGTCGTCAACAGGACGAGTGCAGATAGCAATAGTAAAAAATGGAAACATATTTATTTCAAATGATTATGGAAGTACATGGGATGAAATTTTACAAACAAATAACTGGTCTGACGTATCTATTTCAGGAGATGAACAATATGTATCTTTAGTATCAGGAAAAACGTTGGTAAATGGAATTTTACAAGGAACAAATGGTTATATTTATATTAAATATGGTAACCAATGGATTTCAAAAATGACTGACGTAGAGCGTGATTGGCGAAGTATAAGTGTGTCATATAATGGAATGTATCAAACAGCTGTTGCAAATGATGATTATATTCATATTTCTAAAGATTACGGAGTTAATTGGTGTGTTAAATTAATAGATAAAAAACGAAATTGGATAGGAATTAGCATGTCATCTAATGGACAGTACCAAATGGCTATAGCAGAAAATGATTATATTTATGCATCAATGGACTACGGAGAAAATTGGCATCAAAGAGGATCAATAAAAAATTGGAGAGGAGTAAGTGTTTCAGGGGATGGACTATTTCAATCAATATTAGGAAATAGTAACTATATTTACGTTTCAAATAGTTTAGCAGGTCCTTTAGGAAATACAGGTTCGACAGGACCAACAGGAAATACTGGAAATACAGGAAATACTGGGTCTACAGGAAGTACTGGTTCAACAGGATCAACAGGAAACACTGGAAGCACCGGTCCTACTGGGTCTACAGGAAGTACTGGTTCAACAGGATCAACAGGAAACACTGGAAGCACCGGTCCTACTGGGTCTACAGGAAGTACTGGAAGCACCGGTCCTACTGGGTCTACAGGAGATACCGGCTCAACAGGATCAACAGGATCAACAGGAAACACTGGAAGCACCGGTCCTACTGGATCTACAGGAGATACCGGTTCAACAGGATCAACAGGATCAACAGGAAA
>Ga0194123_10003019_pt1 | contig 20858 bp, 19 predicted proteins | sample TA2MahsurfametaG_5_FD_155479 | JGI IMG/M metagenome (GOLD analysis project Ga0194123, IMG submission 155479) | Freshwater microbial communities from Lake Tanganyika, Tanzania - TA2015023 Mahale A surface | ecosystem: Environmental > Aquatic > Freshwater > Lake | place: Tanzania: Lake Tanganyika... | reverse complement strand
ATATCATGGCCTTCAGCACCAATCCCTAGCCAGACAAATATTCCCTTCAAAGCTAAGCCGCCAAGTCCAAGCGCTGCGCCGACCGCGACTAAGCGATCGGTCGATCGATCGGCTCTCCATAAGGCGAAGCCACAGAGAAACGCCGAGACCGCAAGAACCTCAGAGAGGGCGTGCTGGCTGAAAATACGGGTAGCAACGACGCTCGATACAGCGAGAAGATACGGGCTGAGCGGGAGAACTCTGATTAGCGCCCTCAAGTCCATAAGGGGCGAGGCTGCTCCCCCTAGAAGGGGACGTCAAGGGTGCTAAAGTCTCACGACGATGGGGGTCAAAATGAAAATATCCACACTGAAGTCTCTGTGGGCGCTCCTGTCGGTCTTGAGCGTAGTTGCTGTCGCCCACGCCGACCCCCGACCGGCGTTTTCTCGCATCGAGCTGAGCGACACTCCATCCGGTGGACAACCCTCGGCCGCGCTCGAACCGAATCGCGGATTCATTGTGACTTGGCAAAGCACCAAGCAAGAGGTTAGCTCGCTGAACTGGCTAGCCTTGAACTTCGATGGCGAGCAAACCGGAAGGGGAGTCATCGCTCAAGGCTCCAACTGGTTCGTCAACTGGGCGGATACACCGGCGCTAGCGGTACTCGATAACGGCGATTGGGTGGCGTTCTGGCTGGAGAGAAACGATCCATCGATGCCCGAAGGCTATGACATACGAGTCGTTCGTTCGACGGATCGGGGGGCCACTTGGTCGACGCCGATCTCCCCCCACCGCGACGGCACGAACACACAGCACGGCTTCGTATCGATGACTGCGGCAGGAGACGATCGGCTCCTGATGGCATGGCTGGATGGACGCCGCGCAGCATCGGCGGCGACCCACGCCTCGGCCCACGCTACCCATGACCACGAGAGCGCGCCGATGACGCTGCGCTCTGCCGTCCTCAACCGAGCTAATCAGATCTCTGAAGAGTTGGAAATCGACGAGAAGACTTGCAGCTGCTGTCAGACCGATATGGCGCGATGGGCTGGTCAGACGCTAATCGTCTATCGGGATCGTACTGACGATGAGATACGCGATATTTCTGTCGCACAACGGTCTTCGATCCGCTGGGGATCTCCGCAAAGAATTCATGACGATGGTTGGAAAATCGAAGGCTGTCCTGTCAATGGTCCGGCTATCGCTGTTGGCAGCCGAACGGGCTTGATTTTCTGGCCAACCTTTGTGAATGACCAGATGATGTTGCGCTATGTCGTTGCCGAGTCTCCCGAAGCTCTTTTGAACGGACCACGTATGAATCAGCTACAGCTTCCGTCGGCGCCATCGGGGCGCGTCGATACGGTCGCTTGGCATGACGGTTTTCTTTTAACCTGGATCAGTCGTGCGAGGGAACGCCCTGCTGTGGAAGTCGCGGTCCTGAATGCGGATGGGCAGATTGCCTTTGGCGCGCCCATCGCCGAGCCTGCGCTTCGCGGGCGATCAACCGGTTTCCCGCGTATTGCCAGCGACGGGAAGAGAGGGCTTGTCGTGTGGCCGGAATTAACTAGCGATGGAACTCCGGTAATCGGGATGGCTTTTTTTCGATGAGAGATATCTTTTCAAAACACGCTGCCTGCGTACAAATTCCCTAACAAGCGGCTTATCTGCGATCTGATTACGCTGTGAAGTATGCTCTGGACCCAACGGTGGGGCGAAAGCCGCTTCGCCGCAACTCGGAATCGGACGGAGGCGGGCGATGTCCTGGCAGTTTGAATCTGTAAAAAGCCCGATCGGCAATATCTTGTTGATTCATGACGGTGAGGCGCTAGCAGCTCTCGATTTTGCGGATCACGAGGACAGGATGCGGAGACTGGCAAGTCGCTATCTCGACGATTTGGAGATGGTCCACACGAAGAAGAGCAGTCTGTTCGCCAAGGTGCTACACGAATATTTCGACGGCGATATTTACGCCATCGACGTGGTAAAGACGCACGATCTGGGGACGGTGTTTCAGGCCAAGTGCTGGGCGGCCCTACGAAAGATTCCCGCTGGACAAACCCGGTCATACGCTCAACAAGCAAGGATGATTGGAAAACCCAAGGCGATGCGTGCAGTGGGGCTCGCCAATGGGGCAAACCCGATCAGCATTGTCGTACCTTGTCACCGTGTCGTCGGGGCAGATGGTTCGCTCACTGGCTATGGCGGTGGCTTGCCACGTAAGGAATGGCTGTTGACGCACGAGGCACGTTGGGCATCGCGGAACTTCACGCTAGATACGGACTGAGGGCTGTGTAACGTCGCCGGCTAATCGCGGATTGCGAAGTCGATACGCTGTCGTGTCTGATCTCGATTATCTGGTAATCGTTCCCATCATGCTAGGGCGTAACCACAGCCGACCTACAAAACTGAAAAATCCGAGCATCAACAAAGAATATGCCAAGTTTTCCCAGATCGAAAGTTGGGCGGCAACAAGGTAGAGCAACATCAACATAAACGTGCCAAATATCGTCGAGACGGCGCCGATATGTTTCATTCGGGAGGTGTACGGCGTTGAAAAGGGCAAGAACTCCGCCGCCTTGAAAGTTGCCTCGCCAACCGCCTCAAGATGAGCAGGACTACGTGGCGGGCCAAACACGCACATGAATTTCTCGCGCCATGATCGCGAGGTGCGAAGCAGTCGACCAATGACGAAGTAATGCTGGACGTTTGCCCAGACAGGGTCCCAACTACGTAGGGGTTTTCGTACACCGTAGATGACCATCTCGTCTGGCCGCTCATCAGCATAAGTGCCAAAGAGTTGATCCCAGATGCTGAATATTCCCCCATAATTTTTATCGATGCAGTAATCGTTCTGCCCGTGGTGTACGCGGTGGTTGGAAGGTGTGACAAGGAATCGCTCAAAGATTCCCATCCGACCGACCAACTGAGTGTGAACCCAGTATTGATAAAGCAGGTCTATGAGTGCGACCACAACAAAAACCTGGGTTGGTATACCTAGCACCGCCAGCGGAAAATAAAATATCCATTTGAAATAAAAGCCGGTAGCCGATTGGCGTAGCGCGGTTGCCAGATTGAAGTCTTCGCTACTGTGATGAATGACGTGAGATGCCCAGAACAGGTTCACTTCATGACCGGCCCGGTGTACCCAGTAGTAACAAAAATCGTAAAGCACCAGTGCGAAGACCCAAACCCAGAGCTGACTCGTATCCCAACTTAGAAGGCTGAATTGCTCCACTAATAGCGAGTACATGTACACGCTAAAGGCGCCTCCCATTATGTTGACGAACTGACTCGCGAGCCCGGCATTGAGCGATGTCACCGTATCTTGGAACCGATACAAATCACGGCCCTTCATGCGCGATATGCAAAATTCTGTTGCAATCATTAAAAAGAACACGGGGACAATGCAGAGATAAGGGTTCATAACCACTCGAGGGTTTTAAGATCGATGACCTACGTCCCTTGTTATCCGCCACGGCGTTTCAATGCTACCCGCAGCGCCACTGGAGCCACTACACCGATACCCGAAAAGTGTACGTCATCTAGAGGGATTCTGAGGAATCACCCCGGGCGGCAGCAGCGGATTCATGATGTGGAACCACAACGGTGGTATGAGCGCGATCAGCACCATGGTTGGGTACCCGGCGGGTAGCTGTGGACTGTCGGGGTGATGGCGTAGTGCCTGGTAACGTCTAAACCCGAATGCGTGATGATCACTGTGCCGTTGTAGTTGAAAAAGAAGCGCGTTAGTTAATGCAAAGTCGGCGTTCCACGAGTGCAGATGGTTGACTCGTTCGTACCGAACCGCGCCATCGGTCGACTCATGTGCCCGCCGCGTCAATCCGTAATGCTCGATGTAGTTGACGATCTCGAGCAGCGCGACGGCGACGAATGATTGCCCAAAAAAATAGATACCGCCCAACCATGGCGCGTGCATCGATGTGGCACCGACGATCAACATGCAGACGGCACAGAATCCGAGTGATACCGCAGCCCAACCCACACTTTCACTGGTGTACCAACGCCATATCCTACCGCGCTGTGCGCAATTCACACGCTCGAGCTCGAGGGCGCGCCCGGGATTTCTTCTCATTGACCGAAAGACAAAACTGAAGACCGTCTGGTTGATCCTCGCGGTGCTACCGTCTCTTGGAGTCGCTACATCGATGTGGTGACCAGCGACATGCTCGATCTTGAAAGTGCCATAAGAGACCATGGCTAGCAGGGTTCCGCCCAAGAAAGGTTCGACCTTGTTGGGTTTGTGAATCAGTTCGTGTGCCGGAGTAATGGCGACGATACCGCCCACCAGTCCGACGGACACTATCCATCCAAGCATGAGGAGCGGGGACATGAGTTCATTGCCCACCACCCAGGCACCGAACAACAACGTCACCGCATACGCGGGCAGACACAACATCGGGAGCAGGCGGTAGTAACGTTCCTTGGATAATGCTGCAGAAGCCGCTGCTGAAAGGTTAGACGGATCACGCCCTATGAGTCTGTCGAGAATCGGGACCGCAACGAACAGAACGAACGGCGTGAGACCGATCGTGATAATCCAATTCCCCATTTCTTGGCCGGCGATGAAACTTGCTATGGGCAGCAAGGCGACCAACATCGGCACCGCGTAGCTGATTTTCTTGATCATTTGAGGATCAACCCCCTTCTCAGTTGAGTATGCCTCAATGCCACGCGGGCTGTGGTAGGGATCGCCGGAGCGAGGCGGCCCTAAATCTTTGCCTTTCTTCACCCGTGTGGGGATGGACTTCCTCGCAGCAACGTCATTAACTGTTGAGCGAGGAGTGGTTGCAGGTGCTGTGAGGATTTGCCGGATGCGTCAGCGATGCATGATTTTGTGTTTCCCATTGCTGGCTGTGCTCGCTGCCTGTGGCGGATCAGGGGGTTCCGGAGGCGTTCAGCTAGCGACATCCGCGCCCCCGCCGGTGAGCTCTCCGGCTGCGCCTGCCCAAGGCACTCGGACCATTACCTTCGGCGGAGTCTCGGTGCAGGTGGTGATCAGCATCCCCCCCGCAGCGGTCAAGGATGCACTCGTGCTCTACCACCCCACCGTATGGTTCGACGACCGAATCCTACCCGCTGCTGAAAGCACCCTTGAGAACTTCAAGCGCCTGCTCTATCGCGACGATCTGCTGTTGGTCAGTGTCGCTTATCCGCAACAGGATCGTGAGATCGGCGACGGCTTACGCGAGGCAGAGGCTGCTCTTCTTTGGGTGAAAAACGAGGCCTCGAGAGCTTTGGGCGTATCCATAAACCGTGTCTTTATTGCCGGTCACTCTCAGGGCGCCTATGTCGTCACTCGGCTGAACACGATGCAGCCAACGAACGGGGTAATCGCCAATGCCCCGGGACCTCTGGACTTTGAGTACCGCTGCCTATTGGAGGAGCGCGGCGGCGCCCCAGGCAGCCAGGAGTGCGGGCTGATGGTCCGGCGCCACGGTCTGCCCTCCGTCAATCCAGCGCCGTATCGAAAGATCTCACTGTTGTCGTACACCGAGGGGTTCAAGGCGGATTCGCTGTTCGTGCAAGGGCTGGGCGATACCGAGATCCAGATGCGTTCGTGGCCGCTCTTAAAGCAGGCCGTACAGACCTGCACCACCTGTCAGCGGCCTGTTTTCCTTGAGGTCGCCGGCGGCCACGACGCCCTCTTCTCGAGTTCCACGGCGCGCGAGGCGTTCAATCAATTCATTGACCAACGACGTACTACGGCAAGTGCCATATCAAAATGAAACTGCAAGGTCCAGCCGCATGCAGGAAGTCATGAAGATCCTCGTCGCTACGCAGACGAGAATTTCTTAAGACGCCGAAACGCGTCGAAGCTCACGATGATGGAAAAAAGCAGCAATACGAAAACCGAGGATGCATGCCGCTGAAAGAACTCCGCTCTCGCCACCTCGCGGAACTCGGGTCGCGGTAGTTGGCTGAACTCGTCGGCCGTCAACCGACGTCCGGCTACCACGGCCGACTCAACCGCTCGAAGCCAATCGGCACGCAAATCCCGCGCCTGCCGCTCGAAATCCGCGAAGCGCACTACGCTGTTACCGGTACTCCATAACAGTGATTCGCTGGCAAGATCTCTCGGCGAAACCCACCGCAACGCCTGGCGTGTCCTTTCCTGCGCGTTCTCAGCCGCTGCGAAACGCGCGACGATTGGTTCGATGACGCGTTCGACTTCGCGTTGTACGAGAAAAAAAGTCTTGATAAAGGGTGACACTGCGTCGCTGCGAGCCGCTTCCAGTTCCGGATGATCGAGTAGATAGTTTTGCAGTAACTCTCTACCTCCGCGATTGGCGGCGTTTTCTGCTTCGCGAGTTGCCACGATGTACTCGAGTCTTGAGGGCATCGGACTGATTTCTCTGGCAATGAACGTATTGATTGCAGGGGCAATGAGGACGATTACTGCCCAAACGATCACCATCATCAAGGCGTTGGTTTCAGAGCTCCGGCCGAAAGAGATAATCCAGAGGGCAACTGCACCCCAAAAAACCGAATAGAAAAGAATGATTGCAATAAACCACGCGAGATGGTCCACAGAGGCAGTTAGATCAGCTTGTCCGAGTAGTAATCCACTCGCGAGCCCAAGCAGTGTCGCCAATACGAGCACACTACCGCGGAGTATGACTCGCAGCGTCGCGAGGCGGCGTGCCGACACCGGCTGCGAAAGGACGATTTGGAGCACGCGAGACTCATGGTCTGCCGAGAGCGCGACGCATCCAAACCCCGCTATAAGTAGTGGCAAAAGATAAATCACGACGAATGCCAGATCAAAACGTCCCCACCCGAGAAGCACCGGGTTGTCCACCTCCTGAAAGCGGAACATCTCGTGCATGCGCGTGGTAGCGCTAATCGAGGCATAGGTAGGGCGCAGTTCCGCATCCCCTATCGCGAGTCCGGAGATGGCCGTCGGCGGTAGAGCAAACTCTGTCCCAACAACATGAGGCAGTCCCGCGGCGGCAGCGTCCGAAATCGCGAGTTCACCACTCTCGATGGCTCCTAGTTGGGTGGCCTCTCGCTGTATAGCCGCCGCTACTCGCATCACGCCTTCCGCGTGCGCAACCCCTCGAACCCCTTGCCACTGCATGCCGCCAAACGTCGCGTAGAGTGCGAGCAGAAGCGCGAACAGACTGCCGATGACAAAAAGTCGGTCGTGTCGCAGGAGCGCGAGTTCTGCCTTGAGAAGGCCGGTCCTCAAGCGGCGATCCTTGTTCGTCTTGCGATCAACCACGCTGCGAGCATCGGAATCAGCGCCCAAAGAATCAGCAAGATGAAATCGACAGCGTGCCGGGATATCACCGCAGTCACCAGCGGCGGCTCATAGACGAAGCGTGGCATCTGCTGCCAAGTATTGGCGGGAGCGACGTAGAAACCACGACCCGCGCCATCTCGCGCCTGGGCACCATTGAGTGACGCAACGAGAATTCTTCGATGAGCCTCCGCCGCCTGCCCGAAGTGCCATAGCGCGAACGGATCAGTGCCAGCGAGTGCCATCGAGATCTCGCGCAGACTGATGGTCGGCGACAACACTCCGAAAATACTGCGCGATACTCGCTGATTTTCCTGCGCAGCCCACAGCTTTCCGTAGGCGTGATCGAAGGCAGGCGCATCGGCCTCTTCGAGCCGCTGGAGATAGACGGCGGTAAAATTCACTGGCAAGTCCTCGATGCGCCCGACTCCATGGCGGGCTAGGAGCTCTGCCGCGACGGACTCCCGCAGACGGGCAGCACGTTCTTCCGGGATCTCGCTGACGACATCGGCACCTTCGCCCCGCTTTATCGCGGCCCAGAAATCCGACGCAGCAGGCAACGGGTGTCGCGCGGCAGCACTATCTGTTGCAAGTCTTGGAATCAACACCACAACACTCACCCAAAAAATGAGTAGTGCAAACAAAGCAGTGCGCGCGGAGCGACTGAGCATTGAAATGCAGACCACGACACCCGAAAAACCCACGATATATAGCAGATAGCCTAGGCTCATCCAGGCAAGACGCGTCCCTGCATCGTGCGTGTCGATCGCCGTGGGTGTAAGCGCGTAAAGCGCGATGACGACAGCGACGACAGGAATCAGCAGCATGAAAATGGCTGCGCTCATCGCCAATCCCTTGCCCAGAGCGAGAGTCTGGAGCCGTAGCCCTTGAGCAACCAACAGCGCCAACGTGCCGCGGTCACGTTCGCCTGCGACGGCAGCAAATCCCATGATGACTAAAAGCAGCGGCACCACGTACTGGAGTACCCAAGAAACCGACAACGTGACAGCCTGGCCATGACTGGCGCCGTCTTCCGCTGGACGGAACTCGGCGAGATTTCGCCGATGAGCCTCCAGCCAAACCATCTTTCCCATCCAGGCATCGACGCCGGGATCAATTGCCGCCGGCAGAAGAGTGGGACGAAAAGCGTATTGACCAAAATGCGCTGCCGCGTGCGGATTTTTCGCACCTTGATTGAGGAAATTTTCGGTCTCCTGTTCGATTGCAGCACTGCGTGCGTCGACCACGGCAATCGTCGACTGCCAGCCGAGGAGCGCCACTGACAGCAGCAGCAATATGCAGCCGCCCGCCAGCCAACGTAATCGGCCATCTCGCCACCAGTCCGTGAACTCGCGACGAATGATGGTGAGGATCACGCCCACGCTCTCATGTGCTCGAGATAAATGGACTCGAGGCGAGAAGGATTTACTGCCTCGGCACGCAAGTACTCGACCAAACGACCTCGCGCCATGATCCCGATGTGAGAGGCGATCTCGCGAGCACGAAAGAGATCATGGGTCGTCATGAGCACGGCGACTCCGTCTCGGGCGACGTCGCGCAGGAGGCAGGAAAATTCATTGGCTGCTTGGGGATCCAAGCCGGACAAAGGCTCGTCCAGCAAAAGGACCTTTGCACGACGCGTTAGCGCGATGGCAAGCCCGAGTTTTTGCCGCATCCCCTTGGAGTAGGAAGTGAGTCGGCGTTGCATAACCTCCGCACCAAGGCCAACCCGTACGGCTCCCGCAATCAATTCATCCGATGGGATCCGTAATCCTGCGAGATCCGCGAAATACCGCAGGTTCTCGATCCCCGTCAGCGACGGATAAAGATTGACGACCTCAGGAATGTACGCAAGCAAAGATTTTGTTTTTAGGGGATGCTCGACAACATCATGCCCGCAAACAAGCGCTCGGCCGCTGGTGCGCGGCACGAAATCGAGAAAGAGATTGATCGTGGTGGTTTTGCCGGCGCCGTTGGCACCAAGTAAACAACAAATCTCCCCCGGCTCTACGGTCAGGTTCAAGCGCTCGAGCGCGACGACGTCGCCATAACGTTTATGTAGATCGACGGCTTGCAGCATGGTGTCTCTCGGACTAGTCGATATAGTGTAACGCAGCTTGCGATAGGCTTGACAAGGTGGGGGTTCGGTCGTTCCGTAAAAGAAACCGTTAGAGCGCTCAGGCGGTTACAAGGAGAGAATCAATGATTACCGGACTATATGCTGGACTTTGCGGCCTGCTACTGACCATTCTTTATGTTCGCGTCAGCCAGCGACGGCTCGCGACCAAGATTGGGATGGGCACAGGGAGTGACGCAATACTCGAGCAACGGATTCGCGTTCATGAAAACTTCATCGAGTCTGTTCCGATAGCCTTGATTCTGCTCTACCTCTTTGAGCAAGCCGGTGTCGATTCAATTTATGTGCACGCATTCGGCGTGGCCCTCGTCCTTGCACGCGTGGCGCACGCGCAAGGTATTTCCACGACATCGGGGCGCTCGACGGGGCGATTTTACGGCTCGATCGGCACGCTGCTTGTCATTGCGGGCCTATCGGTCTGGATCGTAGCGACTTCACTGATGGCTGCTTGAGTCGAGGCTGAATAAACAATTCTTTGCCATTCTTCACATACGAACAATGGAATTGCTCGCCGGAACGTCATCCAATGTAGTCGATGAGAGATATATTCTCCCGATAGCTTGAGGATGACTTAAATGCGATGGCGACTCGTAGCCCTGTTTCCACCGTTATTGTCAGTGCTCGTGGCCTGCGGTGGTGGTGGGGGCGGTGGCGGAGCGACCGGCGGCTCTGGTGGTGTGACCCCCGTTACTTCCTTGCCCATAATCTCGAGCTTTGCGGTGACGCCATCCAGTATCGTCAGTGGGCAAACTGCCACCTTGTCTTGGTCAACCGCGGGCGCGACCAGCCTCTCAATCGACAATGGGATTGGCGACGTCGCCGGCACAACGAGTCGGCCGATCTCCCCGACTGTTACGACCACTTATGTACTGACCGCAAGAAACGCGGCGGGTAGTGTGACGGCATCGACCACCGTGACGGTGTCACCGTCGAACAGCTCGCCTTATCCGGTGGGGCTGACTGACGCCACGATTCAAGTGGGTGCCGTCACTCGTGAATACCGTGTGCATGTTCCAGCCGGTAGAGCCAGCTCGCCCGTCGCAGTCGTGCTCGTTCTTCATGGAGGCGGCGGTGAGGGGCTCAATATCGCCAATACGGGAGCGCACCCGTTGTCAGTGTTTCGGACGGTCGCGGATCGAGAAGGGTTTGTTGTGGTGTACCCCGGGGGTTTGGCTGCACGTGATGGCAGTGCGGCGTGGTCTGATTGTCGCGCCGATAACGATATTGCTGGTGATGTCGATGACATCGGGTTTCTGGATGCATTGATCGATAGACTTCGTAGTCAGTACGGGATGCCCACGACAAAGATTTTCATGACTGGCGGCTCAAACGGCGCACAGATGACCTTTGCCTATGCCATCACTTGAGTCAGCAACGTCGCGGCCGTCGCCACCTCGAGCGGAAATCTTCCGCAAAATCCTTAACCGGGAGCCTGTAGTAACACCCCCTCACGCCGTATCCCCATTCTGATGGTTCATGGTACGGCAGATACGTTGATGCCGTATGGCGGCGGATGTGTCGCCAACCTTGGCGGTGCATGTAACCGCGGACGGGTGATCAGCGCCGAAGCAACGCGTGACTGGTGGTTGAATAGTAATGGTCTATCGGGAGTTGCACCGACATCATCAAGCGTCAATCTCGACACGACCGACGGCGGCGTTACAAATCGGTTTGTCTACTCTGGAAGCGTTCCGGTTGAGTGGTGGCGCCTCGATGGAGCCGGACACACCGCAGCAAGTCGATTGGTCCTTGTGCCGACGAATAGTGATCGCGGGATACAAAACCGAGATATCGAGTTCGCTGAAGTTGCCTGGTCGTTCTTCAAAAGTCGATTAGTGACGGCGACCTCCACGCCGCCAAGTACTTCCGCGTTACAGACCGCGCGCGACTATAACTTTGCTGTCGGCGGGCAGACGCTGATCGTGATGCATAACGGCACGGTCATCGAAGAGTCTTACGGCAACGGTGGTTCAAGTGATCGGATCCAACTGCTCGCAAGTGGGACCAAAGGGTTGACAGGAATGCTCGGCGCACTCGCTGCATCAGAGGGTCTGATTGCACTCGATGAGCCCGTTGCACAGCGAGCGATCACCGAGTGGCAGGGCGATGCCCTTAAATCGAGGATTACCTTCCGCCATCTGTTGACGATGACGAGCGGTCTCGAAGAGCTGAACAATCTATCCGGCTGGAACGGATATCTTCAAGCGCGTCTGATCAATGATCCGGGCAGCACGTTTATCTACAGCGGAGATCCAAACATCTTTGCCCTCGCGCTCGAACGACGATTGTCAGGCGAGTCGGTCGCCGACTACATGAATCGAAAGTTGCTACAGCCGCTCGATATCAACTCACTACGCTGGGGAACCAATTTTACCGACGGCAAGCCAAACCTTTCCGGTGGTGCATACCTTACAGCGCGCGATTGGGTAAAATTTGGCGAATTCATCCGCAAGACGATGGAGGGAAGCTGGACTGGTCCCTCTTTGCTGCAAAGGGCGTTTTTCGATCAGGCATTTGCAGGAACTGCCGCGCATCCGGCATACGGGTTTTATTGGTGGCTCAAACGACCGGTGTCCCCGGCTCTTGCTGCCACGATCGATACGAACAACACGAACCAATTTACGAGGCAGATCAAGCCGATCATCGATGATCCGCGCATACCCGACGATATCGTGATGGCGGCAGGAGCATTTGATCAAAGATTATATGTCATCCCATCGCGAGGACTTACGGTGGTGCGTAATGGCCCGGTCGGTAACGATGCCTTCGAGGATGTGCAGTTCTTGGGAAGACTGCTGGCGCCCTAGCCGCTATATTGGGTCCGCGGACTCCATCTTCGATATCGCTGATAACGCGTTATTGTATGAATACTACAATAGCATATATATATATTATATGGACTAAACTGGAGTTATCATCATGAATAAACACGTCGCTACCGCACTGATTACCGCCTCGCTCGCGATGACCTCGGCAATCGTTCCAGCGCAACACTCGCCAGCATCCCTGATCGAGCGCGCCAAACTTTTTGGCAATCCGAGTCGATCAGGCGCGTCACTCGCGCCGGATGGCAAGCACCTCGCTTGGCTCGCACCGCGCGACGGCGTGATGAACATCTGGGTGGCGCCCATCGATCAGCTTGAAGCCGCTCGTCCACTGACCGCATCGAAGGACCGACCGATACGCATCGTCTTCTGGTCCCCCGACAGCTCGATGGTGATGTACATCCAGGACAAGGCAGGCGATGAAAACTTCCTGCTCTATGGTGTCGATGTAAGAAGCGGCACGGAGCGCACGCTCACGCCCTTCGAGAAGACGCGAGTGCAGATCGCGAGTGTCTCGCCACTGATCAAAGATCGCATCCTCGTGGGTCTCAATAATCGGGATCCGCAATGGCATGACATCCACAGTCTCGATCTGAAGACCGGAAAACTCACCGAACTCATGCGTGGTGATGGCTATGCAGGATATGTTGCGGATGCCAACCATGCGCTGCGGCTTGCGCTGCGACCGAATGCAGCGGGCGGTATGGACTATTTCACCGTCTCGGGCGGCAAAGTGGCGGAGAAACCCCTTGCCTCCACGGGTCTCGACGATTCTTTGACGACCAGTCCGGCGGGTTTCACGACCGACGGCAAGACGCTGTATTGGATCGACAGTCGTGGCCGTAACACGGCAGCACTTGTTGCGCAGGATTCCTCAACGGGCGTGACCCGGGTGATTGGCGAAAATGCTCGCGCCGATATCAGTAGTGCGATGTCAAACCCGCGCACAGGTGTCGTCGAAGCCTACGCGGTCACGTATCTGCGTGACGAGTGGACTGCGCTTGATCCCGCAATTGGCGCAGACCTCGCATGGCTTCGCGATCAACTAAAGGGCGACATCAGCGTCACCTCGCGTACCGAGGATGATCGGCTGTGGACCGTGGCCGTTGATCCCGTGGTTGCGCCCGCATCCGTTCACCTCTACGACCGCAAGAAAAAATCGCTCACGCAACTTTATGTGTCGCGTCCCGAGTTGGTTGGCGCGCCGTTACAGGCGATGTACCCGATCGAGATCACATCACGCGATGGCTTGACGCTTCCGTCCTATCTCACGCTGCCACCGGGCGTGGACTCGGACGGTGATGGCGTGCCTGCTACGCCAGTACCGATGGTGCTATTGGTGCATGGCGGCCCTTGGGCGCGCGATGACTATGGCTATAACGCATATCACCAATGGCTCGCCAATCGCGGTTATGCGGTGCTATCGGTCAACTTCCGCGGCTCGACGGGCTTCGGCAAGGCCTTCATTTCGGCGGGTGATCTCGAATGGGGTCGCAAGATGCATGACGACCTGATCGACGCCGTCGATTGGGCGGTCAAGCGCGGAGTTGCACCCAAAGATAAAGTCGCCATCATGGGCGGGTCGTACGGCGGCTACGCCACCCTCGCTGGACTCACGTTCACACCGACGGTTTTTGCGTGCGGTGTCGATATCGTGGGGCCCTCGAATCTCGAGACCTTGCTCAAGACCATTCCGCCATACTGGGTGCCGCTCATCGAGCAATTCCACCAGCGCATGGGAAATCCGAACACGCCGGAAGGACTCGCGTTGTTGAAGGAGCGCTCACCGCTCTACAAGGCGGGCAACATCGTGCGACCGCTGCTGATCGGACAAGGTGCCAATGATCCTCGCGTCAATCAGGCCGAGTCTGATCAGATCGTCGCGGCAATGCAGTCGAAAGGTATTCCGGTGACATATGTGCTGTTCCCGGACGAGGGGCACGGTTTCGCCCGGCCCGAAAACAACATCGCCTTCAATGCGGTGACGGAGAACTTCCTCTCGGGCTGTCTGGCTGGACGCGCGGAGCCGATCGGGGACACGGTGAAAAAGTCTTCCGCCAAGGTTCCGGTGGGTCCACAGCACACGCCGGGACTGGAAGCAGCGTTGAAGTGATGCCGCTTGGCATCGCCTCGTCATACCTGCGAGTGATTTGAGTGAGTCGGCAAAGAGGAGATCCGGTATTCAACCGAGTGGAGGAGCTTCGTCTTGAGCGTGGCTTGACGCGACAGCAGCTCGCAGAGGCAGTCGGCGTGCATTATCAAACGATCGGATATCTTGAGCGGGGAGAGTACAGTCCGAGTTTGATTCTGGCCTTCAAGATCGCCAAAGCCTTGGATGCAGGGATTCCCGAGGTTTTTTCGATCAAGCCGTTCAAGAAGGGAGTGTGACGTGGCCGAGCCGCCAAGAAAAAAAATTTACTGGACTGAGGGTGTAACTCGAAAAGAAGTAGAAACTGCGCTATCGACCAACAAGTATCCCGCGCTTTATCGCCGCTCGGTAAGACGGGCGCTGGTCGGGATTTATGCAGTGCTCATTGCGCTGCTCGTGCTCTCCTACTCGATCGCTGCGGTGAAACTTTCAAGCTATGTTGCCGCGATCTCTGGAGCGCTGCTGATCGCAATGTACCTTGCGCTGCGTTATTCAGTTCGTCTGATTGCGGATGCCCCAACCGAGCTGCTCGATGAGCGTCTCGTGGCCATTCGTGATCGGACCTACTTGATTGCCTACCGATGGCTGTCATTGGTGGTCGGAATCATTCTCGGGTTTGCTATCGCGGGGGATTTTTCATTCGCCCGCGACTCTTGGTGGCCTCTCGTTGTCGCGCTCGGAATGCTTATCGCAGGTCTTCCCAGCATGATTCTCGCCTGGACCCTGCCATCAGAGGAGCCTCAACTTTGATGTCGGTTGAGCGGACTGAATTCGGAGCCCCGTTGTAGTGTCTGGGCGGTTGCCTTATCAGCTGGAAGAGCTGGATGACACAACGCGCCTGCAGCGTGCGCAACAACTCGCCGCCACACTCTCGCAGCGACGTAGCGTCCGGGACTTCGACTCGAAGCCCGTTGCTTGGGAGGTCATTCGGGCAGCGCTGGCGGCCGCTTGTTCGGCGCCGTCGGGGGCAAACCAGCAACCGTGGCGGTTTGTCGCCGTCTCGGATCCGGCGGTCAAGCGTCGGATACGCGAGGCCGCAGAAGCCGAGGAACGAGAGTTCTATGCCCATCGCGCCACCGAAGAATGGCTTGACGCGTTGCAGCCCATCGGTACCGATGCCGAAAAGCCCTTCCTCGAAACCGCGCCATGGTTGATCGCGATTTTCGTTGAGCGTTCAGGCGTCAGCCCCGACGGACAAAAACAAAAGCGTTATTACCCCGATGAGTCAGTGGGTATTGCATTGGATGCCGCGAGTACGCCTGAGTCGCTGCTGTGTTTCGTGCGCAACGAGCGACCGGAACTGATTTATCAGCACGAGGTGCAGCAGCACCCGAATGGTGCGCAAGCCTTGGAGGGGGTGATCATCTGTGCGGAAAATGCGGATCAAACCGCGGCACGCTACGGGACCTATACAGACAGCGCGCCGGAGGAGATCGCTGCGGGCTTGTTTCGGTGTTCACTACGATGGGGTGTTGTCCTGATTGGTACCGCCACCGCCTTGAAGAATCATTTTGGCAACGAGGGCACGCTCTCGGTATCACCGGAGCCGCGCAGTGTCGGCGTCATGATCGCGAGGCGCGAGTCGCCCGACACATCGACACGCAGCGAGATACTCTGGTTTTGAGGGTCCGTGACAGAGCTTTGAAATCTGCCCCTGAAACCAACCAAAGAACGGCCTGGCTTCGTGATAATCCGCCCTCGGGGATCTCGAAAAAGATAGGGTGTAGTCATGACAACGGCGACCGACTCCACTGCGGATCACGTGGCTGCCATTTTGGGCGCCGTCGATCGCTATGACTCCCTCGAGTGTTTGTCTGCCTTGCGCGCCGCCGCCGCGAGCTGTCCATCCGAGATTTTGGTCTCACAGATCCTCGCTCCGCTGCTGCATGAAGCCGGGGCACGCTGGCGGAACGGTCGGTACACGATCGTTCAGGAGCACATGCTGTCGTCGAGTGTCCTGCGCCTGCTGTGCGGCGAGCTGGACCGTCACAACAGTCAGGTGGCAGCGGAGGCCCCTACAGTGGCGTTCACCACGCTGTCGGGTGACCGTCACGGCATGGGGGCGCTGATTGCCGCGGTGGTCGCCGCTCAACACGGTGTTTGCGCGCTGCATCTCGGTGCCGATCTTCCGGTGGAAGAACTGGTGGTGCTCGCCGAGCATGTGCCGTTGCGTGCGGTCGCGCTGTCGATTGTTGCGCAGCCGTCGGTCATCGACGCTTTGGAGCAGCTTCATGAATTGCGCGGCCGACTTCCCTCGACAGTCGAAATCTGGATTGGCGGTGCGGGCGGGGCTCAACTAGCTCACGAAGTTCTGCCCTCCGGCAGTTTTTTGATGAGCACCATCGAACTTTACGTGGAGCGACTGCAGTCGCTCGCGAGGTGACGAAAAATGCTGACGATGTCAAAGATTTCTGCGTGGTTCACGCGGCGGCGAGTGATCACCCTCGCAGTAATCGCGCTGTTGCTGGTGTCGCTGCGCGTCTATCTCTCCCGCCCCGTCGAGTTGCCGTTGGTCGAGCCTGCGAGTCGCGAAGTCATCGAGGTGGTGGTGGCGAGCGGACGCTTGCGTGCCGTGCGTGAGAGCAGTCTCGGCGCCGAGGCTGCCGGTATCGTCGATGAGCTGCGTGCACGGGAAGGCGATCGTGTCACGCGTGGTCAGCTGCTCGGCGCTGTGCGCTCCGGCGAGGTACCGGCGCGATTCGCGCAGGCGCGAGCCGGCGAAGATGCAGCCCGCAAGACGCTCGAGGGCGAGGAAGCCGCATTACGACTCGCGCAACAGGAGGCCGCACGCGCCGAGGAGCTCGCGAAGCGCCAGCTGATTTCGCTCACCGATGCCGAAAAAAAGGCTGCCGAACTGCAAGTACAGCGTGCCCGCACCGAGGCAGCGCGTGCGCGGCTCGCCGAGTCCGTGGCGGAAATCGAAAGAGTTCGTCCGGAGTTCGCCCGGCGCGAGGTTCGTGCGCCGTTTGATGGCGTGATCTTGCGACGCCTTGTTGAGCCCGGCACCGCTGTGGTCGGCAATACCGCGTGGTTTTCGATCGCCGAGATGGGTGACATCGAACTTTATGTTGAAACCGATGAAAACAACGTCGGCAAACTTCAGATCAGCCAACCGGCGATCGCCGTGGCACCTGCATACCCCGATCAACCGTTCGCAGCGACGCTTGAACAAATCGGTCCCAATGTCGATACCGAGCGTGGCGTCATCGGTTTGCGTCTTGCAGCCGACAAGGTACCGCCCTTCATCCTGCCGAACATGACGGTCGATGTGAGCATCGAGGTGCGGCGTACACCGAGCCAATATGCGCTGCCTGCTTCGGCAGTCTCCACAGCCGAAGGCGCGCCATTCGTGTTGCGTGTCGAGGACGGTCGTCTGGTTCGTACTCCGGTCGCAATCTTGGGCCGCAACCCGGAGTGGGTTGCGGTGACCGGCATCGAACCCGGCACCAAGGTTTTGCGCAACATTCGTCAAGGCAAGGCAGAGCAAAAAGTCCGCTCCTGATGCGCATTACTTACTTCACCACCTCGGTCGCGCTGCGCCATCTGCGCTATGGCGTCGGTCAGTCGTTGCTGACGATTGGGGTCGTGGCCATCAGTGTCCTGTTGATCATTTATCTGCAGACCATTATCGGGGGCCTGCAGACTCGTCTGATTCGCAATACCACGGGCGCGATTCCACACATCACGCTCGAATCCCCGGAGCGTGTGCCGATCGCCGCATGGCGATTGACCAACAAAGATTCAACGCAGCTCTATGTCGGTGAGACCGTGAACCTGCCGAAAGCGCAGGAGCGGATCGAGGACTGGCGTCTTTGGGTGGGCGCACTCGATGCACCCGAGGCTGACTATGTCGCCGTCTCTCCGGTGGTTGCCGGCACGGCTTTCATGTTTCGCGGTGCGCGACGTCAAACGGTACGCATTCAAGGCGTGATTCCCGAGCGTCACAACGGCATCGTCGATATCGAATCGAACCTCGAAGGCGGGCGGTTTCTGCAGCTCGCTTCGGGCGAGGTGGCGATGGGGCGAAAACTTGCGCGCGATTTCGGCGTCAAGCTGCGCGACAAGATCCGTCTTGTAGGGCCTCAGGGTCAAACCCTGTCGGTAACCGTGGGCGGAATTTTCGAAACGGGTTTCGGGCCCGTGGATGACGGCACGCTCTTCATGATGTTGCGTGATGGTCAGTCCCTGCTCGGTTACGGCACGGCGGTATCGACGATCGGGCTCAAGCTCGCCGATATCTATGAAGCCGAGACCCGAGCGGCAGATCTTGCCGCACGCGCGCCGTTCAAGGTGCGCTCGTGGATCGGTGACAACCCGAATCTGTTCCGCAATTTGCAAAGCCAGAGCCAGACATCGAATCTGATTCTGGTGATGGCGGTGATTGCCGCGGGTTTTGGTATTGCGAGCATTCTCATCATGTCCGTCACCGGCAAATATCGCGAGATCGGTATTCTCAAGGCGATGGGTGCCACGCCACAGGAAATCCAAACGATTTTCGTGATCGAAGGTTTTCTGTTGGCCATTCTCGGCTGTATCGTGGGCGTGCCCTTGTCCATCGGCTTGCTGCAGGCGCTCGCTTCCGTTCGCTCAGTAGGTCCTGATGGTAGATCGACGCAAATATTCGAGATCGAAATCGATCCGACACTGTTGTTGACGGCATCGCTCATCGCCATCACGACGGGCGCCATTGCGGCATTTTTTCCGGCGCGACGCGCCGGCTCGGTGGATCCCATGCAGGTGATTCGCGGTGCCTGACCCAAAAGCGGTCATCGAACTTCAGGGGGTCGGCAAGACTTATGTCTCCGGCGAGACCTCGACCCCCGTGCTCTTCGATATCTCTTTCAAGATCATGCCGGGAGAGTTTGTCGCGATCGTGGGTGGTAGTGGGTCAGGAAAGACGACGCTGCTCAATCTGATGGGGTTGCTTGATCGTCCAACCGTGGGTGCCTTGTGCATCCAGGGTCGCCCGGTACAAGAACTCGAGGAAGAGGAGCGGGCTGTTGTGCGGCGTGATCGCGTCGGCTTCATCTTCCAGTTTCATTACTTGCTGCCCGAATTCACTGTCATCGAAAACGCCTTGATGCCAAGCCGCATGCGCGGCGTACGCTGGGAGCGCACCCATACATCGCGCATGACGCAGTTGCTCGAAACGGTTGGTCTCGGCGATAAGCTGAAGTCGCGGCCCTCGCAGTTGTCGGGCGGCCAGCAGCAGCGTGTTGCCGTGGTTCGCGCGTTGGCGAACGAACCCGCACTGGTGCTGGCCGATGAGCCCACCGGCAACCTTGACAGTAAGAGCGGACGCGTCGTCTTCGATTTGATGCGCAAGCTCGCCCGCGAAACAGGAACGGCGTTCGTCATGGTCACGCACGATGACAATTTCGCGCTGGAAACCGATCGGGTGATTCGCATCAAGGACGGTCGCATTCTCGCCGATGCCCCCACTGGTTCGCGCTGAGTGATCGAGACGGATCAGCCCCGGCTCTCCAAGCGCCTGAGCGAGCTCGGTCTTTGTTCGCGGCGTGAAGCCGAGGAGTGGATCGTCAACGGTTGGGTGCGTGTGGACGGACGCGTCGTGGACGTGCTCGGCACCCGCGTGAGTCGTGATGCGCGGGTCGAGATCGATCGCCGAGCGCGCGAGCAGCAGAACGAACTCGTCACCATCATTCTCAACAAGCCGATCGGCTATGTTTCTGGTCAAGCCGAGGACGGCTACGAACCGGCGACGGTGCTGATCAGGTCCGAGAATCGCTGGAGCGGTGATCAGTCAGGCAGGCGGTTCGATCCGCAGCAGTTGCGTGGTCTGGCGCCGGCAGGTCGTCTCGATATCGACTCGACGGGGCTCATGGTCTATACGCAGGATGGCCGTATCGCCAAACAATTGATCGGCGGCAATGACATCGAGAAAGAGTATCTGGTCCGTGTCGAGGGGGCGCTCTCGAACGATGGCCTCGCGAGACTGCGTCATGGCTTGATGCTGGACGGCGTCAAACTCAAGCCGGCTCAGGTCGCATGGCAAAACGCGGATCAGCTGCGTTTTGGTCTGCGTGAGGGCCGCAAGCGGCAGATCCGCCGCATGTGCGAGTGCGTCGGCCTCAAAGTCACGGGTCTGAAGCGGATCCGCACCGGCCGAGTGTTGCTTGGCGCGCTTCCGGTCGGGCAATGGCGTTATTTGCGTGCCGACGAGGGCTTTTGAAAGACCGTCGTCACCGCACACCGAGCGGATAAGCAAAAGTTATCGCCCCATGTCGAGGTGGCATTGGCCGCGATGTGTCTGATGCGAAAAGATGGTTCGCATGATTCATGACAGCATCCTCGGCACGATCGGCAACACTGTCCAGCCCGCTTTGATTGGTCCAGTGTTGAAGTTAGTTTAGGCAGCCTTTTTGCCGGTTATAGAGATGATCCGAGGGCTGGGGGCGAGCCCCCAGGCCTCGGGCGCCGGGGGTCGATAGCCGAGAGCGCGGTGCGGCCGAACTCGGTTGTAGTGACATCTCCATTGTTCGATCA
>Ga0194123_10003014_pt1 | contig 20880 bp, 21 predicted proteins | sample TA2MahsurfametaG_5_FD_155479 | JGI IMG/M metagenome (GOLD analysis project Ga0194123, IMG submission 155479) | Freshwater microbial communities from Lake Tanganyika, Tanzania - TA2015023 Mahale A surface | ecosystem: Environmental > Aquatic > Freshwater > Lake | place: Tanzania: Lake Tanganyika... | reverse complement strand
CAGATGCACTGAGTATTTTTTCCTGCTCTTTTTTTGCTGACAAAATACCAAATTCCTCTTTACTGTCGGAATACACCATCCTACTGCCTGATATTTTTCCTATGTATGGCTTATCAACTTCGCTCATGGTTTTTCCTTCAGCGTCTATAATTACAAATTTATCCTTGCTGTCGGTATGCATTGTAGCTCTGGCCACGCCATCCTCAAAGTCATCAACGTAGTCAAACTGGGGTTTAATGGCGATCTTGCCTTTACGGTCAAGAAAACCCCAGAGATCATTGTCGGTTTGAAATTTGATCATTCCATCAATACACTGACCCACAGTCTGGATGACTATTCCATCCTGAGGCTCGAGTTTGAAAATTTCCTCCCCCGAAGAATTAATGGCAGAGGGGTAACCATCTTCCTTGCAAACTATAGCTACTCCTTCGCTGAACACGCTTCCAGACCTAAAAGGGCCGGCAATTTCCTTGAACTTTTTGTCATCTTCAATTTTATTATAGAAAAGATCACCATCTTCATTTCTGGTAATAAATACACCCTCAGTAGCCACAGAAGGAGCTTTTTTAAATTCTCCCTCATACAAAATAGCGCCGGTCTTGATATCCCAGAGAGACCAGTTTCCCTTGCTTTTCATTTGAACAGGGACATGGGTTACAATAGATTTCTGCCCAGATTTACCGCAAGACGTGAATAAAATTGCCACTATGGTAAAAAAGAGCATTGAAATACTAAAATACTTAATTTTCATGGTATTGTTGTTGAATTTTAGTACGAAATTATGATAAAAAACGAATGTATGCAAATATTTCCGCATCGACCAACCACCGGGTACAAATCATTGGAAAGATAAATTATGCATACATCTGCAATATTTACAGGCAAAACTGGGTTATTGTATAATATGTTAAAAGGTTTTATGGCAAAAAGAAAAACAGGAAAGGGAATGAAATATGAGGTATCCATTATTATTTTTGACGGGCATATTTGTTTTTACACTCAAAGCCAAAACCCCTATCGGAAAAGTATTTGATTGCAATTTGGGTGAATCTGTTCTCGGAGTAAAAATCAATCAGTTCAGAGCCCAAATAGGCTTGAAACCCCTATATATTTCAACCAAAGTTTCCGCCTCTGTTTCAAAACGAAATTCATCCCTGATGGCTCTGGGACAGAGGCTTTATCATCCCACTTTTGACTGGAGAAACGATGCACTTTTATCTAAAAAAGTAGCTGAGATTTATAAGGATTACCGAATCATCAATAAAGCACAAAACACCAATCCCGGTGGAAAAAAAGGCTATATATTATACTATGGAGAGGTGGCTGCCGGCGGTATCAATCCCGCAAGGTATGATACATATGAAAGTCTTACAGATGCTATCATTCAAGGCTGGTATAATTCCGATCGACAAAGAGCCGTAATCTTTTCGAATGATACCGCGGAGGAAAAGTCGTTTTTAGGCGTATCCTATTCGCTTGACATTCATGGCAATTTCTATGCGGTTGCCCATATTCTTTCCTTTACAGAGGTAGAAATTGAAACACCTATAGGAAATGTGTTTAATAAAAAATTTGCCGATTCGCTGCTTTTTGAACGAATTAACCAAAAAAGAATTGAACTAGGTTACACACCCTTTCACAAATCCGCCCTGATTTCAGAATATATTTCCAATAGAAATGTAAATATTATGATTAGCCAGCGACGGCTGCACCATCCCAAATTTGATTGGGAAAACAGCGTAGATTTAACCCAAAAAACAAAGGAGATAGCCCGTGAGTATATTAAGGTAAACCCAAATTGTTTGGCAAAACGACTGGGGGATAGAGCCTATGCCAGTATTGAATATACGGAAGTTGCAATAAATGGGACCAAATCTGACACGTATGGAACATACGAGCGCCTAATAAATTTAATTGTGGAAGGGTGGTACAATTCGCCGCCACACAGAGCAATACTGCTCAGCGATGACTTTGGTAAAAGATGGGGTGAAACCAGCATGTTTGGTGTATCCGTCAGGATGCTGGGGCAGAATGAATTTTATGCAGCCTCCAATGTGATTCGTTTCTGAAGCGGCATTCCAAGACCTATCGAATGTAAATAATAAATTTATATATTTCTCTTGTCATTAATTACGATGAATACAACTTTATGTTTATATTCGATGTCTGCATTATTCAATGATAAAAAAGTATTTTGGCAACCCGAAAAAAAACAATAGGGAAACACAAACAGAAAGTACTGAAAACGGTAAACCAGTCCGCTTGAAAAACGGATTTCACGTATTCATTCCATATACGTGGATATTGTGTACATTCGGATTTGCGTTCGGTGTTGCTGTAGGTGATCTTGTGTCTTGTGAAAAGAATTCAGCTGAAAACCATGCCACCTTTGAAAAAAATCAAACCCCTCTACACGAGGGCGAAACAGCGCACTGTAATTTCTCCAACCGCTGTTTTCGGGGAAAAATCAACGGCAAATATTCCATCGAAATGTACCTGAACGCTTCGGAAGGCCTCATCAGCGGATATTATCAATACGCTTCCGTCGGAAAAAAACTAAAAATAGCAGGTGAAATAGATCCCGATGGCTACTGGATGCTTTACGAATATGACCAGAAAGGAAATCAGACCGGCATTTTTGAGATATACACCCGTGACAGCAATATACTCGAGGGGGATTGGAGCAAACCCGACAACAGTGCTGCCATGCCCTTTATTTTGGTCGCTGAACAGCCATTACAGTCTGTAGAAAAACAAATGCGCGATAGTGTTTATGCAGACCTATCGGACCTGAATGGAGAATTTGTCCGCGTTTTTACAGAAACCCAAGAATCACGCAAGGCCATACTTACCCTGCATTACCTGGGCTTAAATAAGTTTACCTACAACCTGGAAATAGCCGAAGAGAATGAAACCATCGACTATGCAGAAGGTATTATGACCGTGGATGCCTCCGGCACCGGAAATGCGGAGAACAGCGATATTCCATTCGTATTCAGTCTAAATACGGAAATTGTCAATATTGCCGTGAGGTATGAAGAAGATGAGAACCTATTTTCCGGAAATTATTTCCGAATAAAAAGCAAAAACAGGCTGCAGTTTTATGCGTTAAATTAAGGCTTGATGATAACGGGCCGATTGCGTTGCGATGCATAAACCATTTGTCATCACACAGCCGCTTTTTGTCATCCTTCATCTAACACATTTATTTTTGTCGAATTTATTTCCTATTTTCGTTTAACTAATCAAAAAAGCCATGAAAACAGGCGGTTTTTACGTAATGATGCTTCTTTTGGCCGGGGTAAATATTGCAGGTTGTAAAAAAGAACTGTCAACCCAAAGCGGCCAGCCACTTCAGAGCAGCGAGTGGCTCGTGCCCGGTAAAAACGCACCTGACTGGGAAAACAAAACCATTGATGGTATAGGTCCCGCACAGGTAATGGAAGTTACCGACCCCTCCATTAAGCCCGAACTGATTCAATCTTCGGTCGTTTTGGTTTATGCCAATCTCGGAGGATACCCTGCGCACATCCGCCAGCCCGGCAAAATAGAACTGACAAGACTACTGGTTTCCTATGTGCGTGGCAACAATCCCCGCACAGATGTTTGGAGCGGGATGCCAGTGCCCGGCAAAATGCTCATTTTGCTAACTAATCCCGATAACGAATACGACCCATATGGCAACGCCCCGGGGCATACATTTCGTTATTTTTTTGTTCCAAAATACGACCCAAATTCAGCAGGGAAAAAACCGGCTGACGGTTCATCAAACCTGATGGCCAAATATTCTGAAACTGATCTTCGCAATATGAGTTATGAGCAATTCTGTGAAGCAGCAGGACTAAAAAAATAAGTTGCTTATCTTCGAAACCTGAATGGGTGTATTTGCAGTTATCCGAAAATGGGTTTTCCGCATCGTACTGGGATTTATTGCACTTAGTTTTCTCTGGGTACTCACGTTAAAATGGGTAAATCCGGGTAAAACCCTGCTGATGATTTCCCGGTCGGGAGATAAGCCCCTTAAAAAAGAATGGGTGGATATAGAAAGTATATCCCGCAACATGCAGCTTGCAGTAATTTGTGGCGAAGATCAACATTTTTGTCAGCACTGGGGCTTCGACATCAAAGCCATCAAAGCAGCAGCGGAACACAACCTTAAAGGTGGCAAGAAACGAGGTGCCAGCACCATCAGTCAGCAAACAGCAAAAAATGTGTTTTTATGGGAAGGCCGCAGCTGGGTTCGCAAAGGACTGGAAGTTTGGTTTACCGCACTCATAGAACTTATTTGGGGAAAAGAACGCATTATGGAAGTTTACCTCAATGTAATTGAAACAGGTGACGATCTTTTCGGTGTGGAAGCCGCAGCACAGAATTATTATGGAAAATCCGCAGCCAAACTCAGCAAAATTGAAGCTGCACGTATATCCGGTCTGCTTCCCTGCCCCAGAACCTGCGGTATACTCAGCAACTTTACCGCAAGACGGGCTCAGGTCATTTACCACGCTATGACCCGGTACGGCATTGAACTGGAGTATCTAAAGTAAAGAATGCGCCCCTGTGGCCGTTTTGTGTTAAATTTGCATCACTTTATTATGGCAACAACCCAGGACGTATCCAACGGCATGTTCATCCGCTATAACGGTGAGCTCTGCCAGATCATTGAATGGCAACACCGCACACCCGGTAACCTCCGCGCATTTTACCAAGCGCGTATGCGCCGAGTAAAAGACGGCAAACACGCCGAAAACCGCTTCCGCAGCGGTGAAGAAGTGATAATTGTGCGCGTGGAAACCCACGAACTGCAATTCCTCTATGAAGAAGGTGACAGCTTCATTTGTATGAACAATGAAACTTACGATCAGGTTCCCATTCCAAAGTTCATGTTTGGCGATGGCGCCAAATTCATGAAGGAAGGCGACGAAGTGATGGTTTCATTTGAAGGGGAATTGCCCATAGGAGCCCAGGCGCCCTCGCACGTGGTGCTGGAAATTACTTACAGCGAACCCGGTGTGCGCGGCGATACTGCCACCAACACCCTAAAACCCGCTACCGTGGAAACCGGTGCTAACGTGATGGTTCCCCTGTTTGTGGAAACCGGTGAAAAAATCAAAATTGATACCCGAACCGGGGAATATGTGGAACGCGTAAAAGGGTAATCTTGAGCAACCTTTCCGTTCTTCCCGCTGAAGAAGGCTTTCTGGCATTGCCCGATGCTTCCCTTGCTGCATTTGAAAATGCACGCGTAGTTATTCAGCAAATACCGTATGAACACACCAGCTCCTACATTGCAGGCAGCGATAAAGGCCCTGAGGCCATCATCATTGCCAGTCACTTCGTGGAATTCTACGATGAAGAGCTGGATGCAGAAACTTACTGTCAGGTAGGCATAGCAACACTCGCACCCATCGATTTTACGGATACTATAGACGCAGCCGCAGTAGAGAAAATACGTTTGCAAACTGCTACGCTAATTAATGAAGGCAAATTTGTTGTTTCCCTGGGGGCTGAACACACCGTTTCCCTGGGATTTGTGCAGGCACACCTGGAAAAATATCCCAACCTGAGTGTGCTGCAAATTGATGCCCACAGCGACCTGCGAGCTGAATACAATGGCAATCCATACTCTCACGCCAGTGTGATGGCGCGGGTGCATGACCTGGGCGTTCCTTTGGTGCAAGTGGGCATCCGCGCCCAATGCAAGGAAGAGGCCGATTTGAGAAAATCATCTTCCAATATTCATACATGGTATGCACACCAGCTTTGGAACGACGATGCCTGGATTGATGCCTGTATAGACAAGCTCAGCGATGAAGTGTACCTGACCATCGATGCCGACGGATTTGACCCATCGGTTTGTCCGGCGGTGGGCACCGCAGAACCCGGTGGACTCACCTGGATGCAGGGATGTAAACTCTTCCGCAGGCTGGCAGAACGCAAAAAAGTGGTAGGTTTCGACATTGTGGAGATTGCTCCCCGCGAAACCGACATCATCACTGAATTCAGTATGGCCAAACTGTGTTATAAAATTATCGGATATTTGAACCTGCACAACCGCATTTAACCATGCAAAACAGAATCTACCTCGATAACGCCGCCACCACCCCACTCGACCCCGAAGTGCTGGATGCCATGATACCGGTGATGCGCGATTTGTATGGCAACCCCAGTAGTACCCACGGACACGGACGCAAGGTAAAAGCCTTGATGGAAGAGGCCCGCGGCAGCATTGCCAAAATGCTGAATTGCCAGCCCTCCGAAATTTTCTTTACCAGCGGCGGCACTGAAGCCGATAACCTGGCCCTGCGCAGTGCGGTGATGTATAAAGGCATTAAGAACATCATCACTTCGCCTATAGAACACCATGCTGTTTTACATACGGCTGAAGAACTGCACAAAGCCGGACAGGCCGAAATGCATCTGGTAAAACTGACAGCCGATGGCCATGTAGATTTGAACCATTTGCAGGAACTGCTGAACACACTGCCCAATTGCATGGTGAGCTTGATGCATGCCAACAATGAAATTGGCAATATGCTGAATGTGGAAGCGGTTGGAGAGATGGCACACCATGCCGGTGCGTTATTTCACTGTGATACCGTGCAGACCATTGGGCACTTCCCCTTCGACCTAAACAAAGGACACATCGATTATCTGGCGGCAGCAGCCCATAAATTCAATGGCCCAAAGGGTGTTGGATTTATTTACATGAACAAAGCCCACAGATTGCCTCCACAAATTACTGGCGGTGCCCAGGAGCGAGAAGTACGCGGCGGTACGGAGAATGTTTACGGCATTATAGGCATGGCCAAAGCACTGGAGATCTGCTACCGTGACATGGAAAAGAAGCGCAGCCATATTTCGGGACTAAAAAAACAAATGATGGAAATGCTGGAAAACGAGATTCCCGGCATCACCTTCAATGGCGACTGCAAAGGAAACAGCCTGTACACCGTGCTCAGTGTATCTTTTCCTGCCAGCGAAGCAGGCAATATGCTGCTTTTCAACCTAGACATCGCCGGAATTTCAGCCTCCGGCGGAAGCGCCTGCAGCAGTGGCAGCAACAAAGGAAGTCATGTGATTGGTGCCATCAATCCTGACACCGACCGCACCACCGTGCGTTTCAGCTTCGGCAAATTCAATACGGAAGAAGATATTATTGCAACCGTAGAAAAACTAAAAACCTGGTATCCGGCAGCTGTGCAGGCCTGATGAAAAACAAACTCTTTTTCATAGTCAGTTTCGCGTTTCTGTTGAGCAGTTGCGCTTTTGTACTCACCGGTACCAAACAGCGCATGCGCATTATTACCAGAGAACCCGGCGTGGAAGTATGGCATAAAAACACATTACTGGACAAAACGCCCTGCGTTGTGAGAATTAAACGCGGTTTTGACCTACAGCCACCCCTGGAACTGCGCAAAGAGGGCTTTGAAACGCAATCTGTACCGCTGAAAAGAAAATTCAATGAAATGGCAGCACTTAATTTCTTTCTGCCTGTAAACTGGCTTATTGACGGGTTTTCAGGAGCGGCTGCAGGCTATAAAGCCATTGATACGATTACTATGAAACGAATTGATCACTAAGGCCGGTATTTTTTGTAATTTCGCAGCGAAATGCCCGTTTTACACCTCACCCGCAAAGAACATTTCAACGCAGCACACCGGTTGTGGAACCCCAACTGGAGTGATGAAAAGAATTATGAAGAGTTTGGCATTTGTGCCAATCCGCACTTTCACGGGCATAATTTTGATTTATATGTAACTGTAAAAGGTTCACCTTCTGTGGATACAGGCTGTATTATCAACCTGAAAGAGCTTAAGGATATTATTCGCAAGGAAATTACCGAAGAGTTGGACCATAAAAACCTTAACATGGATGTGCCGTGGCTATCGCATTGTATACCCAGCATCGAAAACATGGCGGTTGAAATCTGGAAACGCCTGAGTGCAGCGCTTCCTGCCGGTGCCGTTTTAAGCAAGATTACACTGTGGGAAACCCAGAATAATTTTGTGGAGTATTACGGGGAGTAAATCGAACCATTTACATTAACAAGTATTTGATAAGGTATTTGTTATAAGTACCTAAATTCTTCTTTCGGGTATATTTATTTTAAATTATAGCTTTTTATACCCTATCGGATATTTTTTCAAGTTCCCAGAACAGTATTTCGCAACAAAATACCCCAACTTTGTTACAAAATATGAGCCATTATGCCCTAACTCAGTGACAAGTTTTTGATATTTTAGCCTAACTCTGTGACAAAGGATTCTAAAATCATCCCCGCCATATCACCCCAAAAACCGGAATACAACCCAGAACACAAAAACCTCTAATTGAACAGGGATGTAGGTTTGAAGGGGAAAGCATGAAGCACAAAGCATAGCTTACATAATCTTACTGTATTACTAAACAAACATTTAAATTTGTATTTCAATCAATATCATGTACGCCATATTAAAGCCCAGCTCCAAGGTTTTTAAGGGAGAAAAAACAATATACGAATCTGGAAGGAAAATTACCCCAAAAGTAATTGTTGAGGAAATTTCATTCTGTGAGGTGAAAGGGGAGCAAACGATTGATGGGCAAAAGCACCTGCAGCTTGAGTTGATAATGGGGCAGATTTTAGTGTATAAAAGAACTAAGGAATATGGGTTTTGGGAATTTGACGATTACACCTTCTATGTGCCTGTTGGAGAAGTAGAAACAGCGAATGATGAACTTGGCGACGCATTAAAACAAGCACTGCAAAATGTATCGAACTGGAGAGGGGAAAAGGCAGTCATTGATATAGAAGGCAAAAAGGTAGCAACAAAACTTAGGCAAATTGATATTGAAGAAACCATAAAGTGTAAAGAAGTCATGATTCTGACAGATCGAGACAAGAAAACAGGTGGTTTCAACTTGCTAATGCAAAAATTATTGATGCAATAATAATAAATTCAGTGCCTCTTTTGGTGTTTTAAAATCTAATGTTTCCCTGGGTCTCTCATTTAATGCCTGCCATTAGCAGGTTTTTGTGGTATCGGGCGGAATCGAACCGTCGACACAAGGATTTTCAGTCCTTTGCTCTACCAACTGAGCTACGATACCTTTTTTATGCGGCCAAATGACCTAAATAAAAGTGCGAAAATAACACCTTTATCCCAAGCTTGCAAAAAGGAATTGAAAATAATGACCCAAATCCGCTAGTCGGCCCTGTTTATCAGCATCATACGCTGCCCGCCAACCTGCAGCACATACACTCCCGCACCCGCTCCGGGCAGCTGCAACAGCCAACCCCTGCCCTGCTGTTCCAGCATATATGGCATCATACGGCCCGTTGCATCCAGCACCGCTACCGCATCATTTACGGCAGCCATGCCCTCCAAAAACCATTGACCGTTTGATGGATTGGGATATACCCGCAAACCTTGTGCCTGCAAACCCGCCACCCCCATGGTCGGCTTGCCCAGCGGCGTTTTATAATCCTGGTTGTTGTTGTTATCCCAGCGCCCAGATCCATTGTTGAAAGCCGCACTGAAATTGATGCTTGCCGAAACAGGCACCGTCACCGTGGCCTCCCACTTGCCGTTCACTTTGCTCATATTGGCATCGTTGATGCCACCCACCTTCCAGTTGTCCCAGCTGTGGTGCATTACCACCTTGCTTTCCGAGGCCAGAAACCCATTGTATATCACCTTCAGCGTTTGACCGGGCAAGGGATTCACAGGCACATACTCCACCGAGGCGGGGTTGCTGCCGCCATTGCTGCCACCCTGAAAATAACCGTCGGCGGGGTTGCCAATGCGGCCGGGACCATTCAGCACATAAATGCCTGCACTGCCGGGCTCCACCGTAAAATTGAGGGTTCCACCGCTCACCGTTACTTCCTTTCCACTCACCGCATCGCGGTAGGTGCCGCTGTTGAGCCCGCTGAAACTGAAACTTACACTGCCGTCTTTGGCCAGTCCCACCGCCACATCGGTGCCGTTCAGCCGGCGCACAAAACCCACCCCGTTGGCATCTGAAGTGCCATCCCATCGCCAGCTGCCCTTCTGCAGGGCCGGTATAGCCTTGCGTATGGCATTGAGCCGCCTCAGGTGCTGATATACCTTGTGGTTGGGCGCATTGGCCATATCGTTGCCAAAATAGGCCCTTCCGGTGAGGTCTATGGAATTGTTGATGTCGTTGGCGCTGTGGATGTCGCAGTAGGCACCTTTTTTAAACTGCATTTCCGTGCCGTAATACACACAGGGCAATCCGCGCCAGGTGTACATGAAGTTCAGGGCAGCAGCCAGGTTCTCCGGAGAGCCGTCGTAGCGGCGGTTCCAGTCGTTGTTGGGACCAAAATCGTGGTTGTCCAGAAAGATCACGTTGCTGCCGGCATCGGCATAGAGGTAATCGTAGCGGTCTGCCGCTTTTACGCCTGCGAAGGATTCGCCCTTTCCAAACAGGTGAAAGGTGCCCATGGCAAAGAAATCCAGCACCGAAATACCGCTGTTGGCCGAGCTGCCGGTTTTGCCACGCCAGGTGTACCAGTGGGGATTTATTTCTTCTATCTGGTGCAATTCATGGCGTTTCTGGGCCACTTCGGCAAACAACATCAGATCGGGTTTCACTTTTTTAAAGGCATCCACAAACCACAATACATCGCGTTTGGGCATGTGCTTTACCGCATCCAGGCGCATGCCGTCAATGCCCATGTCTATGAACTTCTTGTAGGCCTAAAACAGGTAGTTGCGCACGCTGTCGCCGCCGGTCAGAAAATCGGGGGTATCGCCCGCCAGTGCGCGGTAGTAGAGGTTGGTGGTATCGTCATAGCCCTGTGCAAAGCCGTTGCCTGACTTATTGTACCACTTGCCGTCGCTGGTGTTTATGTAGCTTTCCATGCCGGGCCAGTTGTAGGCGGCCAGGTTGCTGTTGTAGGGGGCGGGCATTTTGGCCAGGTTGGAACGGCTCCAGATTTTGCCATCCAGGGAGTTTGCGGTCATGCCGTCGTATTGCCAGTTGGGGTTATCGGCCAAGGTTTTACCGTCTTTGTCTTTGCCCCAGGGTTGGTTGGGATTGGTGTTGTATTTGATTTCGGCGCGGCCTTTCACCCCGTAGCGCCCTGCGTGGTTCAGCACCACATCCAGAAAGATTTTGATGCCTTTGGCATGGGCAGAGTCTATCACGGTTTTGAACGTATATCCGGGCGATTCCAGGCGCGGATCTACCTTGGTAAAATCCCAGGCGTGGTAGCCGTGGTAATCCAGCGGACTGCGGTTTTGCACAATGGGGGTAATCCAAACGGCGGTAAAGCCCAGGTCTTTGATGTAATCGAGCTTGCGCACCAGTCCTTTGAAATCGCCGCGCCAGGTAACATCCTGGGTATCTTTGATGTTGTTGGAGGCGCCTTTGTACCAACTGCACCATTCGGTGGGGCGGTTGTTTGAGGGATCGCCGTCGTAGAAGCGCGAGGTGATGAGAAAGTAGATACTCTCTTCGCGGATATCGTTCTGTGCCCGCAGCCCGGTGGGCAAGGCACAGATAGCCGATATAAGAATTACCAAAAACCGTTTCACGATGTCAAAAATAGGGAAAAAGGAGTAAGTGTCAAAGTGATACTAAGGGTGATGCTCGGCTTATTTCGCAGGGATCTTAGCACCCCGCCCGCTCCAGCGTCTTCCGCATATCCTCCAGCCAGGCCTCGCGCAGCGTTGCGGGCTGCAATACCTGCACCCTGCTGCCATAACTGCGGATAAACATGTTTAACTCTTCGGAAAGATGCACCATAATGCGCATGTGCAGCCCTTTCTGCGGGTGGTTTTCCAGAATTTCCTGCGTGGGGTGTAACCCTGTGGATAGCACATAACTGGCACTTTCGGGGGTAAACAGCAATTCCACCGCCACGGGCTCGGCATGATTCACCACCGTAATACCCATGGAATGGGCAAAGTAAGATTCCGCATCAAAATCCTCCGTATAAACGTCGGTGGTGAGCATGGCCTCCGTAAAGCGGTCCAGGCCGTAATTGCGCACTTCATTTCTATGTTCGGCAAAAGCCACCAGGTACCAGCGGTTATCAAACTCCTTGAGCAGATACGGATGGATGCGAAAAGGCGCACTTTCCTCGCCCCCAAAGGGCTTGTAGCGCGCTGTCATTATTCTTTTTTGCAAAATCCCTTCCACTGCCGTTTCAAACACGCCCTTCTCGGGCCATTCTGTAGGTACTTCCATCTGAATAACCCGGCGGTTGAGCCATTTACCTGTTGCACTACCCACGCGTATAATACGCTCCAGCTGTTCGATGGGACGGTGAATTTCTGCCAGGTATGGAACCCCGCTGAACTGGTTCAGGATATCCGCGGCATATTTTAATTTTTCAATATCATCGCGGCTGATGGGAACGCCGGTTATGGAATAATTTGCCGTTTCGTAATAATAACCCTTGCGCGTTTTATCGTAGGCAATGGGTGCCATATAGCCCAGGTCTTCGTTGCTCCGCATGTTGTTGATATCCTCATCCAGCGTGCGGTTGCCAATGCGGTAGCCCAGCCGGTTTTCAATGGCATCCATCAAATCTTCCTTGCTGGGAAAAGACCTGCGTTTCAGCATTTCATCGATGATACGATATCGGCCCAGGGCATCTTTGTTAACAGGCATATAAACGAAGGTAGAAATTTATTGTTAAGAAAATCACAATTCATTAAAATATAACAACCTGTTATATTGCCTTTTGGCAAAAGCCAATATTATTAATTACAGGAATTGAGTGCCCGGATAATACGGCCGTCATTTTGTATTTTTCTATCATTCGCAATTCGCTGCAAATCGCTCATTTTTCCCGTATCACAATCACAAAGAATTGCCAGTCTGGCAAGTATCCAGGCGGCATAATCATCAGAAAACATATACAAAATTCGAATACGTTTTGATTTTACAATGGATAAATCCTCCACTTTATTTCCTAACAGCAAATCATACACATGGTCCCGAGAGATGCTGTTTTTTTGATATTTATTCTGAATCATTTTGGCCAGTACATCTCCTTTCGCACTATAGGCTATAGATCTGGCTGCCAACCTGGTAGTTATCAATTCATCAGCCTTTTCGAATCCCCATTCTTTTAACTTGTCCCACATCTCCTCCTCTATTTTTTCGGCTACAAATTCTTCCCAGTTGAATTTTTCTTCTTTTAGCACTGCACTTTCTTCAATAGTTTTTAATGTGGAATTGTGTTCATTGACAATCTGTTTCTCTGCATTACTCAGGTAATGTAAATCATCGGCGGCCCCTTTCATCCCTGCGGCAGATTCACCGAGTGCTTTGGATTCTGCTGAGGCAGCCTTGGCTTCAGAACGCAATGCTGCACCTTCTTTAACGCAGGTTTTAAGCGCACTGCTTAAAAAAACCATAAAAATAATTCCGGCATGGGCTTTTAACATGCCTCAAAAGAACAAAAAATATGTCAATAAAAACCCTGTAAAGTAGCAAATTTTTGTTTTTTCAATCGTCCCTCATAGGATGAATTGGCGTCTTTGGCAATGTCGGCCTTTGCTGTCTTGGATCTACCGGCAAAGGCTGCGGTTTGGGCTTTATTTTAATATGTTTTTTATTTTCTTTATGGCTGAACACCACTACCCCATGATGCCAGGTGGCAAGCCAGATACTGCTGTCAGGAGCTACCACAATGCGGTTGATACCGTCAAATTCGCCATTTAAAGGCACCGAATAAACTTCCCAGTCTTTTTCATTGTTCACGATCAAATGCGCGCCAAACTGGCTCCCTGCCATCAAACGCCCATCGGGCAACACGCCCAACTCATGGGCCGTATACTGCCATGAACCGTTGAAATTATAAAAGGCAGTTTGCGGAATGTTATCCGCTTTTACCCAGCCGGTATCGGTTTTTAGTAAAAGGTTCACGCCGGTAAATGCAGACGCCCACAACCTTCCCTTGCCGTCTTCGGCGGTGCGGTACAGCGCCGCATCAATAATATGAGAACTGCTCGTGTGCCCTATACCCGAATTTTTCGAAAACCGGTAGCGATAGGTACTTCGGCCCGTACTCACATCCACGGCATTATCACCATGGGGCGAAAGTCCCATCACACCTACATCCTCGCACAACAGGGATTTAAATGATCCGTTGCGGTAAAGCACCAGCCCGGAAGTTCCGCCCAGCAGCAAACCATTGTCGGGCACCTTGCAAACTTCCATGGCCTGCAGGCTCGTTTGGGGAAAATCGATGTATTCCCAGGTGTTTTTATTGAGGTGGTAAATGACCAGTTTGCCCACAATATCGCCTATAGCCAGGGTTTGATCATCTATAATGGCGAGGTCGTTGAACCAGAGTAAACAAGCGAATCCGGTAGAATGGGCTTTACTACATGCCAGCCCTTGTTGTCGTAGTAATTCAGCCCAAAATTAGACGTAGCCACCCACGCACGGCTTTAGGAATCAAATTCTATATCGGTGATAAAATTGTACTGTACGCATTTGTTTTCTGTATTGTAAAACGTCCAGCCATAATCATGGAGGGGTTTGCGCATGAGCTGAAGCGGCAGCAACAAAAACAAACAGATAAAACCATATATGCATGCCCATTGATACCATTGATGACACAAAGGTAAATGTCTACCTCCATAGCCCATGGTTTAAACCATAGGCTATGGAGGCTAGGATATAAAAAAAGACCACATTCAGCGGTCTTTTTTTAATCATTTTAGATGAATATTATTTCTTCGGTTCAATCAGTTTGAAGAACTGATCCAGTTGGGGCAAAATCACAATGCGGGTACGGCGGTTGCGGGCGCGGCCCTCTTCAGAATTGTTGTCGGTAACGGGCTTGTGTTCAGCACGGCCTGCAGCAATCAGCCTGGCAGGATCCAGTCCGTATTTGGTTTGCAGCAAGCGAACCACAGCCGTGGCGCGCAGTACGCTCAGATCCCAGTTGTCTTCGAGGATTTTGCCATTCATGGGAACGTTATCTGTGTGGCCTTCTACCATGAAGGTAATGTCTTTCTGGGCTTTCAGCACGGTGGCTACTTTCTCAAGCACTTTCATGGCACCGCCCTCTACTTCAAAACTGTTTTGCTTGAAGAGCAGCTTGTCTGAAATGTCCACAAACACAGCGCTTCCTTCTACCTTAATCTCAACATCCATGTCGTTGATGTCTTTCAGAGCACCTTTCAGGCTCAGCACCAGTTGCATATTCAGAGAATCTTTGCGAGCCATGGCCGACTGCAGATCCTTGATGTAAGAATCTTTGGAACTGATGTTTAGCAGAGACTGCTTAATACTTTCGGCTTGTGCTTTGCTGATAATAGACAAATCTTCCAACTGCCCCATCAGGTTATTGGCATTGGCACGCAGACTCACCATTTCGGCTTCCAGGCGTTTAATTTCGTTGCGCTGTGCCTGTTTGTCGCTCAGACAAACATCAAGCTGGTTGGTAATGCGGTTCAGTGAATCATTAAGCAATACATTCTTGGCTATCTCGGCATTGTATTTCTTCTTGGAAACACAACCTGCCGACACAATCGCAATCGCAGTGAATGCAATGAGGATTTTTTTCATAAATATTAACTATTGAATAGGTTTACGTAAATTTTTTTGCAATATTACAACAAATTACAAATTCCGCGCCAAAAAGATTGTACGCAGATTGTTGAACTCGATGAACCGATATGCTTAGGCCACGAAAATTAGAAAAGCGAGGTGGGACAGACGTATTCCGTAAGCTGAAAACTACCCGCCTTTTTAATCGCAGAAAATCCACCCGCCACATCAATTAGGTTGTTGTAGCCGCGGGCTTTGAGAATAGACGCGAATACCATGGACCTGTAACCGCCGGCACAATGCACATACCAGGTATTGTCCTTGCTTACTTTCAGCATGCTTTCGTTGATATAATCCAAGGGTGCGTTCACAGCGCCTAAAATGTGCTCCGACTGGTGTTCGTCTACCTTGCGTACATCCAGAATGGCCGTTTCGGGGTTGCTTTGCTGAATAGAAGAAAGTTCCTCCGCCGATATACTTTTAATGTTGTCGGTTTCCTTGCCTGCCGCCGTCCAGCTTTCCACGCCGCCGTCCAGGTAGCCGATGGCAAAATCATATCCCACGCGGGCAAGGCGGGTTACCACTTCCGCTTCGCGGCCGGGTTCTGCCACGATGAGAATCTCCTGTTTCAGATCCGGGATGAGGGTACCCACCCAAACCGCAAAACTGCCATCAATGCCAATGTTGATCGCGTTTGGAATAAAGGATTTAGCAAACACCTGAGGAGTACGGGTATCGAGAATTAATGCACCGGTTTCGTTGGCAGCAGCCTCAAACGCAGCGGGAGAAAGGGCCCGGGTTCCGCGCTGTATAACCGTCTCAATATTGTCATACCCCTCAATATTCATCATCACATTTTTGGGGAAATATGAGGGAGGCGGCATCAATCCGGTGATTACTTCCTTGATAAATTCTTCGCGTGTCATGTCGGCGCGCAGGGCGTAGTTGTTTTTCTTTTGGTTGCCGAGTGTATCAAAGGTTTCCTTGCTCATGTTTTTGCCACAGGCAGAACCGGCGCCGTGGGCAGGGTACACAGTGATATCATCGGGCAGCGGCATGATTTTGTTGCGGAGTGAATCAAAAAGATGGGATGCCAGCTTCTCCTGGGTAAGATTATCGGCCACTTTCTGCGCCAGATCGGGGCGGCCTACATCACCGATAAACAGGGTGTCTCCGGTAAAAATGGCTACTTCTTTCCCATTCTCATCTTTCAACAAATAGCAAGAACTCTCCATGGTATGACCGGGTGTATGCAACAATATAAAGGTCATATTACCTACCTTAAACTCCTGTCCGTCTGAGGCCACTATGGCATCAAAGCCGAGTTTCATGGTGGTAGGGCCATACACAATCTGAGCGCCTGTAGCCTTGGCCAGGTCAATATGTCCGGAAACAAAATCTGCATGAAAATGTGTTTCAAATACATACTTGATTTTAACACCGCTTTTTTCAGCACGCTCCACATAGGGATGAATTTCGCGCAGCGGATCAATCACCACGGCTTCGCCTGCCGATTCGATGAAATAAGCACCCTGAGCCAGACAACCGGTATAGATTTGTTCAATTTTCATGTATCAAGCGATTATAAACACAAAGTTCGTAAGGAATTTTGGAATTGTATATCATCAAAGACACAAAAGGGAATAAGTTTAGGGAATTTTTACAGCGTTAGGAGAAGGATACGAACTAAATTTAATGAGGTGAAAAAATTAAAAAGCCCCAACCGGGGCTTTTGTGGAGGATAACGGAGTCGAACCGATGACCTCTTGCATGCCATGCAAGCGCTCTAGCCAGCTGAGCTAATCCCCCTAAAGGATTGCAAAACTAATACTTTACTGCTTACTTGCGCAACTTTTTTACAAATCCCACCACCGCTTCCCCCACCCGCGCCGAGGCGCCTGGCCCGCCTACAGCTGAAGCCAACAATGTGTAATCATCCAACTGCGCCTGACGCTCAGGACCTTCCACCAAACCTTGCAGCTGCTTCGCTATTTTCTCTGCTGTAAAATCGGCCTGTATCAGTTCCGGCACTGCCGGTTTGTTCAGAATTAAATTAACCAATGAAATATACGGCACCTTTATCACCCGCTTGCCAATGGCATACGTAAGCGCCGCCACCCGGTAACAAACCACCTGCGGCACGTTTAACAAAGCCGTCTCCAGCGTGGCCGTCCCGCTGGTTACCACCGCAGCAGTGCTGCCTGACAGCACCTCGTAGGTTTTGCCCTGGCACAACTCCATATTATGCAACAAAGCATAGCGATTATAAAACGAAAGATCAAAACTGGGCGCTACCGCCACCCTGAATTTCCAGTCGGGCTTGCGTGCTGCCAATTCCAGCATTACCGGCATGGCATTGTCAATCTCATTGGCCCTGCTGCCCGGTAATAATGCAATATTTATTGAGCTATCGGCATATTGCGATTTAGCTTTCTGTGATTGATTAAAAGAGGCTATTTCATCCATTACCGGATTGCCTACATACGTTGCATTAACGCCATGTTTTTTGAAAAAATCAATTTCAAATGGCAATATGGAATACAGTGCATCCACATTGGCACGAATACCTTTCACACGCCCCGTATTCCAGGCCCACACCTTGGGTGCTATGTAATAATGAACCGGAATTCCTTTTTCATGGGCAAACTTGGCAATGCGCATGTTAAACCCCGGATTGTCTATCAGCACCAGCACATCGGGTTTCCAGGTAATTATATCTTCTTTTGCCTTGCGCAAAAACCCCGAAATGGTTCGGATATTTTTTATCACCTCCCACAATCCCATAAAAGCCCGTTCCCGGTAATGCGATACCAGTTCGCCACCGGCATCCCGCATCAAATCTCCGCCCCAGCAGCGTATATCGGCGTCCGCATCGAAGGCCTTAATCGCCTTAATCAGGTTGGCACCGTGCAAATCGCCGCTGGCCTCTCCCGCCACAAGGTAATATTTGCGGGCACGGCTCATGTAAACCAGTTAAGGTCAATAATGATGGTCCACAACGCATTCAATACCGTGCCTATCAGCCAACCCCTGCCAAAATTGAGTAATTTGGGATTGCGCATCACCAGAAAGAAAATGCCAATATTGGCGGCCACGCCCACCTGGTAATAGGTATTGTAAAATCCTTCGCCGTGCAAAATGGCGTAAATAATGGTTTGAAACTTAATGCCCTGTGCCATGGCAATCCACCCAGCCACCAGCATGGGCAGCATTGCAGCTATCAGCAACCCGCTTACCAGTTGAATAACTCTATCCATTTAGATCCCATTTATTAATAGCACCAATGCGCTGATGATCCGTCAAATCAAACATGGTAGGCACGATCGAAATATAGTCATTTTGCAAAGCCCATTCGTCGGTATCCTGCCCCTGATCCATGTTTACAAAGTTACCTGTCATCCAGTAATATGTGCGACCAAACGGATCGGTGCGCTGATCAAAATCCTCTTTCCATTTGGCCTGTGCCTGACGGCAAACCTTAATACCTTTGATAACGCCTTCCTCAGGTTTGGGGATGTTTACGTTCAGCAGCGTGCCATAAGGCAAATCGTTGTTAAGCACATTTTCCGCAATTTTTTTAATGAAGGGTTTTGCGGGAATAAAATCGGCCTCCCAGCTGTAATCGCAAAGCGAAAAGCCGATGGCTTTCATACCATCAATGGCCCCTTCCATGGCGGCACTCATGGTTCCGCTATAGATGACATTGATGCTGCTGTTGGAACCGTGGTTAATACCCGACACCATCAAATCCGGTTTGCGGGGTAATATTTTATCAATGGCGATTTTCACGCAATCCACGGGCGTACCACTGCACTGCCATGCCTCCACACCCTGAAAAAGTTCCACTTTGGTGAGGCGTATTGGCTGATTAATGGTGATGGCGTGTCCCATGGCGCTCTGGGGTTTATCGGGGGCTACCACAATTACTTCGCCCAGTTCCAGCATGGTTTCCACCAGTGCCGAAATACCCGGAGAGGTAATGCCGTCATCGTTGCTGATTAATATCAGGGGTTTTGTCATGTTGCAAAATTCGGGGATTTATATGGCAGAATTGATATTTTGCATGAAATGGTTGTTGCCATGGGCTTGCAGGGACAGGTCGCGACCTGTCCCAACAATGACATAACCATTCATTCCTGTTGCCATAATCGTGTATATTTGCACCATGCAGGATAAATACGGTTTGCGCGGTGTTTCCAGCCAAAAGGAAGACGTACATAACGCCATACGCCACGTAGATAAAGGCCTTTACCCAAAGGCATTCTGCAAAGTCATTCCCGACCTGCTGGGCAATGACCCTGAATACTGCAACATCATGCACGCCGATGGCGCCGGCACCAAAAGCAGCCTTGCCTACCTCTACTGGCGCGAAACGGGCGACATGAGTGTGTGGAAAGGCATTGCGCAGGATGCCATCGTGATGAACACCGACGACCTGCTCTGTGTGGGCGTTACAGGCCCTTTCCTGCTCAGCAGCACCATTGGGCGCAACAAAAACCTGATTCCCGGAGAAGTTATTGCAGCCATCATCAACGGCACCGAGGAGTTTTGCGCCAACATGCGCGATTTGGGCGTTGAAATCTACACCACCGGTGGCGAAACCGCCGATGTGGGAGATTTGGTGCGAACAGTTATTGTGGATTCTACATTAACTGCCCGGGCCAAACGCAGCAATATTATCAGCAACCATACCATTGCACCCGGACAGGTGATTGTGGGTTTTGCATCCTATGGAAAAGCCACCTACGAAACAGAATACAACGGCGGCATGGGCAGCAATGGCCTCACCAGTGCCCGGCACGATGTTTTCAGCGCGGAGTACCGCGAAAAATATCCCGAAAGCTACGATACAGCCCTGCCTAACAACGTGGTTTACTGCGGCAGTAAAAAACTCACCGATGCGGTGGCCGAAAGTCCGCTGGATACAGGAAAACTGGTACTCTCTCCCACAAGAACCTACGCACCGCTGGTGCAAAGTATACTGAAAGAATTGCGCCCGGCCGTGAAAGGCATGGTGCACTGCAGCGGCGGCGGACAAACCAAGGTATTGCACTTTACCGATAATTTACACGTTGTTAAAAACAACCTGTTGCCCATTCCACCGCTATTCCAAATGATCAAGGAAGAGAGCGGCACGGCATGGGAAGAAATGTTCAGGGTGTTTAACATGGGCCACCGCTTGGAAATTTACACCGACGAAAAATCGGCGGAAACGATGATGCGGATTGCTAAATCGTACGATATCGATAGCCAGATTATCGGCTACACCGAGGCTTCCGATGCCAAATCCCTCACCATTTCAGGTGCATGGGGTGAGTTTAGGTATTGAAAATCAGATGCACAATGGTACTTAAAACAACA
>Ga0194123_10003012_pt1 | contig 20891 bp, 20 predicted proteins | sample TA2MahsurfametaG_5_FD_155479 | JGI IMG/M metagenome (GOLD analysis project Ga0194123, IMG submission 155479) | Freshwater microbial communities from Lake Tanganyika, Tanzania - TA2015023 Mahale A surface | ecosystem: Environmental > Aquatic > Freshwater > Lake | place: Tanzania: Lake Tanganyika... | reverse complement strand
GGTGGACAAAGGGATCCGCCCCCCGCGCCCGCACGGAACGGATCAGCTCCACCACGAAATCGTCGGGAATTTCCGCCGCATCAATCCACACCCGGTCCCCCTTTTTCAGCGCGGTGGAGTAGCCCGTTAAAAGGTCGGCCAGCTTTCGGTACCGGGGCTCCTTCATCGTCCGCTTTTCCCTTTCCCGTAACGGGGGTAAGTTGGCTGTTGGTGACGCTGCATATTCTTAAGATTCGTCCAGTCGCCCTCTTTGGCAAGCTGGCGGCCGCTCTCCTTTTTCTCCCCCTGGCTTCGACAGCCCAGGATCCCGCCGCCGGGACGGTGGCGGGCCGCGCCACCATCCAGCTCAAAAACGCCTCCTACCGCTCGGATCTTGGTGGAATGGACCTGGTCCTGGCCCCCACCAACCTGATTCCGGAAATTCGGCGGTTGCGGATGGAAACTTGGCGGACGGACGGCCTGTCGGTCACCCGCAGTGCGGAAGGGGAAGAAAATCCCGTGGGCGTGCGCATCGATTTTGCCGATGGGTATAAAAATCTCGATCTCAAGGCGCTCGGCCAGGCTGCCGCCGACGCCGCCACCCACCGCACGAAAAGTTCCACCAACGGGGAGTTCTCCTTCGCCAACGTCTCCCCCGGAAAATATGCCCTGTATGGGCAGTACAAAAGCCGCTTTGCGGTCGCCTACTGGCTCATGGAAGTTCCGGTTTCCAAAGGCCAAACTAACTGCCTCGAGCTCACCGAAACCAACGCCGCCGAGGTCTTCAACCGTTTCGAAAAAACCGCCCCTTAGTCCTCCCTGGATGTAATCACCCGCCTGTTTTTTTATTCATGTTACAATTGTAACATGAATAAAAATCAACTAGTGGCGGATTGCCAGAGGCGCCAGTAGGCACCTTTTCGAGCCAACAGATCTTCGCCCTTTCCTTCTTCCACCAACCGACCCTGCTCCAGCACCAGGATCCGGTCGGCCCGGTGGGCCGCGTGCAGTCGGTGCGTGACCAGCAAAGTCGTCGGCCGGCTCATCAGTTTACCCAGCACGCCCAGCAGCTCCTTCTCCGTCGCCGCATCCAAGGCGCTGGTCGGCTCGTCCAAAAGCAAAATAGGTGCGTCCCGCAAAAAGGCGCGGGCGATCCCGATCCGCTGCCTCTGCCCTCCGCTCAACATCACCCCCCGCTCCCCCACCTGGGTGTCGTATCCCTGGGGCAACTGCCGGATGAACCCGTCCGCCTGCGCTTCCTCGGCTGCTTTCTGAATCTCCCGGAACGATGCGCCGGGGCGGCCATAGGCGATGTTTTCCCGGACGCTGCCGTTCAGCAGGACCGTCTCTTGCAGGACCAGCGCCTGGCGCGCACGCAGATCCTTTTTGGTGAGCTGGCGTAGATCAATCCCATGAAAGCGGATGGAACCTTCGCTCGGATCATAAAATCTCGGCAGCAGGGACATCAGCGTGGTCTTGCCGGCGCCGGTGCCCCCGACGATCGCCACCGACTCCCCGGGCGCAATCGTGAAATTCAACCCATGCAGCACCTCGTCGCCGCGCGGATAGCGGAACCCAACGCCGCAAAACTCGATGGCCCCGGACCCAGCCGGAAGTTTTTCCGGCTTGGCCGGATCCGGCACCTCATCAGGCGCGTCCAAAACTTCAAACACCCGCTGCGCCGCGCCCGCCGCCCCCTCCATTGACCAAGCCGTGTAGCTCAACTGCTCCAACGGCGCATAAAGCATTCCGAGGTAGGCCAAAAACACCAACAGATCACCCAAGGTCATTTTCCCGGCCGCCACCTCCCCTGCTCCGGCCCACAAAAGGGCCGCTGTGCCCGCCGCCAACAGCGTCCCCACCACCAGCGTGCTCGCCACGTTGGTCATCGACAGCCGCAGGTTCGCCTCCAGCGATTCCCGTGCTTCCCGCCGGAACAGATCCACCTCGTGCGATTCCCGGCCAAAGGCGTGCACCACCCGGATGCTGGAAAGTCCCTCGTTGGCCCGCGCCAACACATCACTCTCCTGCGCCTGCAACGTCGCCGTTTCCCGGCGAATCCGGCCGGCAAACCGCGCGATCGCCATCATCAGAAACGGGATCACCGCCAAGGACAGGAACGCCAGCTTCGGGCTCATTCCGAACATCACCACAAAGGTTCCAGCCAGGGTAAGGACCGACCCGACAATGGTGGCAAAGCCGCGGTTGAAGTAGGTCTGGATCGCCTGGGCGTCATAGGCCACCCGGAAACTGGAGTCTGTGCTGCGGCGCGCATCGTGAAAACGCAACGGCAGCGACTGCAGGTAAGCGTACAACTCCGTCCGCACCCGCAACAACGCCTTCAGCCCGATCTCAATTAAGGCGTAGGTCTGCGCCAGGTTCACCGCTCCCCAGAGCAGATGGATGCCAATGAGCGCGCCACAGGTCAGGGCCAAAGCGGCGGGAAACGACCAAATGCCGGAAAGAAAGGGAAGGACGATGCCCCCCTGCGGCGAGGACAAAACCCCGTCGACCACGTACTTGAGCGGCCACGGCTTGAGCAGATTCAGACCCGTGGCGACCACAAGGAGAAGAAACGCCCCCAGAATTCTCCCGGCAAAAGGCCGGTAGTAGCGGAGAATCCGGCCCACGACGTTCACGGCGGTGGATTCCTTCCCGACACCGGCATCAATTGGGCCCGGCGGGCCGCCACCCGGATCAGGTCCCCAACGCGTCGGCGTAGCTGCCAGCCCGTCCAAAGCCAGCCGATCCCCGCCACCACCAAAATCGCGAGAAAGAAGGGAAGGGCGGCGGGATAGGCCAGCCAAACCAAGACATCCGCCGTCAGGGCGGTGATCAGGAACAGGGCGCTGAAGGTGCTGGGCGCCATGCCCTGGTGCACGCGCGTCAGTCGCCGGCCGTGCGGATAAATTTCCGTGAGCGTCCGCAACCGGATGTGCCACCACCGATTGGCGAAAATTTGCACGTCCCAAGGATTCCAACCGGTATCGAGAGAGTACTTCCATCCTTCCTCTTCCATGCTCTTCGCCACCTCCTCAAGAAGTTGATTCCGGTCACGCCCCTGTTCGCTCCAAAACGACAGCAGGCGGGATTGGGCGAGCGGCGTCTTGGGGCCCGCGTCCTTTTCCGGCACCAAGGCAACGGAGTCCGGCGTGCGCTTCCCCTTGAGCCAAGTGAAGTAACGAGCCCAGTCGCGCACCAAGGGTTGGGTCAGGGCCAGGTAGAAGACGGTGAGTCGGGCGAGAATCGTGTCGTGCTTCGGCTCGATCCGTGCCGTCACCATGAACGAAAGGGCTGGGATCATCGTGGCCGCCAGCATCAGCAGGGGCAAAATCCGCAACGGCTCAATCTGGATCGAAACCAGGAAAATAAAAATCGTCACCGCGTTCCATTCCAACCCGCTCACCAGCTGGGCCCAAGGCGAAGCCGGCTTGGGATAGAGACACTGAAACAAGCCGGTGCCAAAGACGCCGTGATAAATGATCGGGCGGTGAAAGACCCGTTCGAACCGCGGGAGCCCGTAGATCACCCCTTTCCACCGGGCAGACCCCTGCGGATCAAAGTACTGCATATGTTTGAAGCGAAGCATCGCCTCCGCTTCCCCATATCCTGTTTGTTGCCGGAAGTAGGCCTGCAGCGTGAAGCGGCGGTGATGCCACACCATCGCACTCGGACTGAAGCCGATCCGATGGCCCGCCTGCATCAACCGCCAGCAAAGATCCACATCATCCCCGGCCGTGCGGAAATCCGGGTCGAATCCCCCCACTTCCTCCAAGGCCCATTTCCAATAGGCCATGTTGCATCCGGGGATGTGTTCCGCCTCGGTGTCACTGAGCAGAACGTGCGTGGGCGCTCCGGCGCTGGCCGCGACGGCCGCCGGGATCGGCCCACGGGCCGGCGGGTTCAGGTTGGGCCCGCCCACGGCCACGAACTGCGTATGCACAAGCGTTCCAACAAGAAAATAGAGCCAGTCGGGATCCGGCATGCAGTCAGAGTCCGTGTAGGCGATCACGTCCCCGCTGGCCGACTGGTAACCCACGTTCCGGGCCGCCGAGAGACCACGGTTCGGCTGCAGAATGTTTTTCACTCCGGGAAATTCCGCCACGATCGATTGGGTGTGATCCTTGGATCCGTCATCCACCAGGATGATTTCATAATCCGGGTAGTTCAGTTTCTGGAGGGCGTCGAGGGTGCCGCGGAGCGTGGCCGCGCCGTTATAACTGCAGACCACCACCGAAACCTTGGGAAACCTCGGGAGCGGAAACTTGTCCGCCAGCGTGGTGCGCGCCTCCAGGGTTTTGGGAGCCAGTCGCCGGTAGGCAAGTTTGGGGGTCCGATCCTTCCGAACCAAGCCAAAGGCCCAGTCTTCCACGTCGATCCCGTCGGTGAACCACTCGTCGGTCCAGGAAAAGAGAATGGTGCCGGCCAATCCGCCCCGGAACACCTCGTCCCAATGCACTTCGAGCAGGTCCGCCTGCTCTTCCTCGGCATGCCGGATGGTGTCCATGCCGAACTCGCCCAAAACCAGGGGGCGATCCTCGGCGAGATTTTGCAGACGCGCCAGGTAAGCCCGGAGGTCCGGCCCCCGATGGAGATAGACATTGTAGGAAAGGAAATCGGTCTCCTTGGGGAGAAGATATTCCGTGGGGGGGAAGTTGGCGTAGGCGGCCAGTGCCCCGGCGTCCTCATCCTTCACGATGCGGACCAGGGAATCGAGGAACAGTTCCACCCGCTGGGGCCCGTACCAACGGACCAGATCCGGTGGAATTTCGTTGTCCACGTAGTAACCCAAAATGGCCGGATGCCCGGCCTGGGCCTTGGCGGCACGGCGAACGCTGGCCCGGATTTCCCTCCGCACCGCCCGGTCATCGAGAAAAAGGACCCGGCGCTGCCACGGGACCGTGACCATCACCCGCAGGCCGTGCTCCGCGGCTTGGTCGAGAAACCAGCGGGGCGGCGGGTGGTACACCCGCACGGTGTTAAAGCCCGCCGCGGCAATTAAACGGAAATCCCGGGCCGCTTTGGAAGGATTCCCGAGGTGATCATCCCCATCGCGAAACGGCCCGTAGGTTACGCCCTGTAGAAAAAATTTGGTGTCGCCGGAAAAAAGAAACTTTCCCCGGGCCGTCACCCGCGGCCCGCTCAGCGTGGCAGGCCGGATCCGCGCCTCCGGTGTTGCCGCCTCCGGAAAAAGCGGGATTGGGACGGTGCTCACTCCCGCCGCTGACCGTGGCCGGTCACCACGTACTTGTACGAAGTCAACTCCTCCAATCCCATCGGACCGCGTGCATGAATCTTGTCCGTGCTGATGCCGATTTCCGCACCAAACCCAAACTCACCCCCGTCCGTGAACCTCGTCGACGCGTTCCAATACACCGCCGCAGAATCGGCCTCCCGCAGGAACCGCTCCGCCGTGGCCCGGTCCTGCGTGACAATGGCGTCAGAATGGTGGCTGCCGTGGCGGGCCAGATGCTCCAACGCCCCATTCAAACCATCCACCACGCGGATGGCCATGGTCAGGTCGAGATATTCGGTTTCCCAATTCGCGGGCGGGGAAAGTTTTTCGCCGGAAGCTTTGGCCGATGCCCCGTCCCCGAAAAGTTTCACGCCCTTGCTCTTCAGGGCTTTCACCAGCCGGGGCAGGATTTTTTCCGCGCCCGCCTTGTCCACCAGCAAGGTTTCCGCCGCATTGCAGGTGGCGGGCCGCTGGCATTTCGAGTTCACCACGATCGCCTCGGCCATGGCGGGATCGGCGTCGCGATGGACGAACACATGGCAGACGCCGTGAAAATGTTTGATCACCGGAACGCGGGCATGCTCCAAGACGGTTTCGATCAGGCCGTGGCCACCCCGGGGAATCAGCAGGTCCAACACGCCGTCCAGGCGGCACATCTCGGGTATGCTTTCGCGGCTCTCATCCTCCACCAGGGCCACCGCCTCTGCAGGTAGCTTCTTCTTCCGGGCCGCCTCCCCCAGCGCCGTGGCCAAGGCCCGATTGCTGTGCCGGGCTTCGCGCCCGCCCCGCAACAGCACGGCATTACCCGTTTTTAAACAAAGCACCGCGCTGTCCACCGTCACATTGGGACGGGACTCGTAAATGATCCCAATCAACCCGATCGACACGCGGATCTTTTCAATTTCCAGGCCGTTGGGCCGTTTCCACTTGCGGACCACTTCCCCGACGGGGTCAGGCAACCGGGCCACCTGACGAACGCCTTCCACCATTTCGGTAAAGCGTTTCTCCGTCAGTTCCAGTCGGTCGAGCAGGGCCCCGGTCAGACCGGCTGCCTTGCCCGCATCCACATCCCTCCGGTTCGCCTCCAAAATCTCTTTCTTCCTTGCAACGAGCTCATCCGCCATGGCCAGCAGGAGCGCGTTCTTCTCGTCCGTGGAAAGCACAGCCAAGCGGCGCGCCGCCTCCTTGGCCCGCCGGGCCAGCTCCCGCACCGCGCTCATCGGGCAATCCAGGTTCCGGCCGGGGATCCTTGTACGGAATCGAGCAGCACCTTGGCTCGGCGACCGTCCGCGATGAGGACCGGCACCCCGCGGGACAACGCGATCCGGGCCGCTTCGAGCTTGGAACGCATGCCACCGACAGAGCCCGCGCTGCCGGCTCCGCCCGCGCAGGCCAAAACGGCATCATCGATTTTTCGGACACGCCGGATCAGTTCGCCGCCACCGTCGGGACGGCTCATCAGCCCGGGAGCGTCCGTCAGAATCACCAGTCGATGTGCCTTGGCCAAAACCGCCACGTGGGCCGAAAGCCGGTCGTTGTCGCCGAAGGCGTTGAGCAGCGCGATCTCCTCAAAAGATAGGGCGTCGTTTTCGTTGAAAACCGGAACGGTGCGTTTTTGGCGCAACAGCGTCCGCAGGGTGGCCCGCGTGTTGTCGTAGATCCGCCGGCTGTCCAGGTCCCACGAGGTCAAAAGGATCTGCGCAGCCAGCAAACGATGGGGGGCCAACGCTTCCGAGTAGGCCCGCATCAGCAGGGGTTGCCCGACGGTCGCACACGCCTGCAGGTCGGGACGGGAAGAGGGACGCCGCTTCAGCTTCAGCGCCTGCATGCCCGCCCGGATGGCGCCGGAGCTGACCAGGACCACCTCATGTCCGGCCCGGCGTAAGCTGGCGATCTGCCCGGACCACCCGCGTAGCCGCGAGAGCGCCAACCCGCCCGAAGACGAGGCGAGCAGGCTGCTGCCGATTTTGACGACGATTCTCATGGGCAAGTCCGGCCCGGCTTACGGGCGACGGCCTTCCCAGGCCTTGAGGATGAGGTGCAGGATTTTGGAGCCCGCAAAAAGTTTTCCGGCGAAACGGCCCACCCCGCCCTTGCCGCCCGAAAACAGCTGAAATGCCGCCCAGCCCAAGCCGGCCCACTGGCTGGAAAAACGCACCACCTTCTCCCCCTCGTCGATCCAGCGGCCGACATCGGAAAGTTCGCCAGCGGCGCGGCGAAATTCCCAGCCGGCCCGGCGGGCGGAGGCGGCACAGGCCAGGCGCGCTGCCCGCGCCCGCTTCAGCGCTTGGAGCTCAACCATTCCCGGTCCCTCTGGAATTCGGCGACGGTGTCGGCGAACGGCAGACCTTCCCCGATCGTGCGCTTGCGCATGCGGAGAAAGGCGAAGAGGGCCCCGGCCCCATACAGGACGGCCAGGCCCACGAGGGCGAGAATCCGGGCCTGCGGATCGGTCCAGACGGAAAGCACCACCGCCAACGAGGCCACCAACAGCGCCAAGGCTCCCAGCATCAGGGCGATCGCCAGCCAAAGCACGGCTTCGACCGCTCGCCACTTTTCCTCCTGCAACTCCGTCCCCAACAGGCGGAGGCGTTCCTCCACGAGTTTGACGGAGGCCAGGGCAAGATCCCGGAGCGCGGAAATCATCGCCGGGCTACTTTCGCTTCAACAAGGCGCCGAGGATCAATCCGGCCACCAGCGCCGCCCCGACCGACTCGTAAGGGTGCTTGCGGATGACTTGGTCGACTTCCTTCAGACCCTCCTCTGCGGCTTCTTTGACATCCTCAAGGTTATGAAACCTCTCTTTGGCGGCCTCAATTTTGCGGGCCAGCTCCTGGCGAACTTCCTTGGCTTTTGCCCCCAGTTCGCCGGCGGTGGCGTGCAGAAGTTGCTCCGCATCGGCGAGCACACCCCGCACGTCGCGGGCGATGGAGGCCTTGCCGATCTTGCGGGAACTTGTTTTGGATTTGGTTTTAGCCATCGGGAGATTGTGCCTGCCGCCGTTTCCGGGGGCAAGCTTGCTACCCTCAGAATCCGGGCAGATCAGAGATCCAAGTCGTTGGAGGCCAAACGCTTTTCGAGGAGATTCCGGGCCGTATGACGGGCTCTGAGACGGGGATCAAACCAGATTTCCCCAAACATCTGCCCCAAAACGGTGAAGATCCCCAACAAAGGCATCGCCAGAAGAAGTCCGTACACCCCTCCCAACATCCCCCCGGCAAAGATCATCATCACCGTCACCAGCGGATGCATGTGCAGGGCCCGCCCCACCGTGGCCGGGGTGTACAAAAATTCGTCCAGCAACCGGACGCCGAGAAAAAGCATCACCACCGCCAGCAAAAGCTGGGGCGAGTGTGGGGCCTGCAGGGCACAGACGCACACGGCAACCAAACCGCCCACCGCCGTGCCCACATAAGGCACCCACGCAAAGACCGCACAAATCAGCCCCAGCACCATCGCCTGCGTCAGCGTGAAAATTCCCTGCCCCAGTCCGAGCAACCACAGTCCCGCCCCCAGCGTCACCGTGTCCAGCACCGTCAGCCAGAACATCCCCTTGAAATAAGCGCGCATTTGCCGGTCCATCCGGTCAAACAGCAATAGGGTTTTTTCAAAGAAGGCGTTGGGCACCGCCCGCATCACCAACCGGTGAAAAGCCGCTCCGTCCCGTAGAAAAAAGAAGGTCAGGAACGGCACCAGCAACAAGCTGGGCAGCCATTTGAAGGCAAAGAGGGCCGCCGCCCCGGCAAATTGGGTTCCCTTCCCCATCGCAAAAAAATCCAGCCGCGCCTCCAACCCCGCAGCCAGCCCCACCCGCTTGGCCATGGGGAAACGATCCTCCGCCGCCCGCAAAAATTCTGCGGCGATCTGGCTCAACCGCGTCATCGTCTCCGGAAGATTGGCCTGAAACTGCGCCAGGGAGTTCAACATCGCCGGCAACACCGTCAGCGCCGCCACCCCGCAAAGAATTGTCACCGCCACCAGAAAAATCGCCAAGGCCTGACCCGGCAAAATCCCCGCGTGCTGCAAATGGATCAGAAAGGGCTGCACCAAATAATAAAACACCACAGCCAAAATCAGCGGCAACGCCAGCCAGGCCAGCTGATTCAGCAGGACGATGGAGCCCAGCGTCGCCGCAATCACCCCTGCCCAGATGATCGGATGCTCCAGACTCCGTTCGTGGGGCATGCGATCGGGCGCATTCACAGGTCAGGAAAGGATCAGCGGTTCCGTGGCCCCCTCGATCAGACCGCGGATCCGCTGCGCCACCAGTCGGGCCACCTCGATGGCCACCTTGAAACCGAGCCGCGGCCGCGCCTCAGCCAACCGCTCCAACTCCGGACGGAACATCGCCAAGGCCACCGAGGGCTCGGCCGCCACCACCGTCGCCAGCCGCGGCGTCGCTTGCAGTAAGGCGATCTCCCCAAAACATTCCCCTGGATAAATTTCCCCCAACCTCTTTTTTTTCAGCACGCCCTTGCGGCTGGCGCTGAATTTTCCGGAAATTACGATGTAGACGCCCTCGCCTACTTCGCCTTCGTCAAAAACAATCTCCCCCGCCAAGTAGTGCCGCTCATGAAGGTAGGGCTGGAGGGTTTCCAGTTCCTGCCGGGTACAATTCTGAAAGATGGCCGTGGCGCCGACCACTTTGAGCTTGGGATCCAACGGCGGGGGGCGCAAAAAACTCCCGAAGTTCATCTGGCAACACTCTCCCCAACTCCTCCCTACCACCAGCGGAAAAGTCCGTCTTTGCTCTTGGGCGTCACCCGCCCCTCTTCTAGAATTCCACTATGGAGGTTGTGGAAAAAAACGAAAAGCAGGTGCTGGTCCTGTCGGTGAAAGGTGAGATCGATCTGCACGTTTCCCCCACTTTGCGCGCCGCTCTCCAAGCCAAGGCCCGGGCCAAAACACCCCGCCTTCTTTTGAATCTTGCCGAGGTGGCGTACATCGACTCCTCCGGCCTCGCCACCCTCATCGAATACTACCAGTCCGCCCGCGCCTTTCAGGGCAAGTTCGCCCTCTGTGCCCTCACCCTTTCCGTGCGAAGCTCCATTGAGCTCGTCCGCCTCACCGAAGTCTTCTCCATCTTTCCCACCGAAGCGGCCGCCCTCCAAGCCCTCTCCGCATCTTGAAATTCATCGTCAACGCCCTCCGCCGCGTCGAGGGGGATAGCTACGTCACCCTGAATGCCCGCATCTACTCCTTTCTCCTTTGGGGTTTGACCAACCCGAAGGTCCTTTCCCCTGCCCACACCCTTCGCCAAATGATCCGCATTGGGGTGGAGGCCCTGCCCATGGCCAGCCTCGTCGCCCTGAGCGTCGGCTTTATCCTCGCGATGCAGGCCTCCACGGAACTCGGCAAACTGGGCGCCAACTCTTTCATCCCTGATCTCGTCTCCCTCAGCCTGCTGCGGGAACTCGGCCCCCTTCTCATCGCCATCATTGTGGTCGGACGAAGCGGTTCCGCCGTCGCCGCGGAGCTGGGCACCATGAAGGTCAACGAGGAGATTGAGGCCCTGAAGGTGATGGCCATCTCCCCGGTTCGCTTCTTGGTCATCCCCCGTTACCTGGCGCTCATGATCATGCTTCCCATCCTCACGGTGTTCGGGAACTGCGTTGGCCTCGCCGGCGGTTGGGCGGTCTGTGTTGGCACCCTCGATATGACCTCCTCGTTTTACATTACCCATGCGGTACAGCGTCCCGAAGTCTGGGATCTTTATTCGGGCCTGATCAAAAGCGCCGTCTTTGCCCATCTCATTATCACCATCGCCTGCTACCAGGGACTTGGCGTGACGGGCGGAGCCGAGGGCGTCGGCCGGGCCACCACCGCGTCCGTCGTCTACTCCATTCTCTGGATCATCATCGCGGATGCCGCCCTCACCGGCCTCTTCTTCTTCGCCCTATGAGCCGCGCCCCCCGTCAAATCAACTCCGGCCCGAAAAAGATCTTTCAACCCGGGGAGGTGATCCTCGAAGTGCGCGACCTCACCATGGTCTTCGGCGACCGCCGCGTCCTTGATAACATCCGCTTTCAAGTCCGCGCCGGCGAAACCTTCGTCATCATGGGGGGCAGTGGTTGCGGCAAAACCACCCTCCTCCGCTGCCTGATCGGAGCCCAAAAACCCACCTCCGGGTCGATCCACCTCTTTGGGGAAGACATCACCCGCATGGACCCGATCGAGATGGACCGGATCCGGCTCCGCTTTGGCATGAACTTTCAGTTCGGCGCCCTGTTCCAGTCGATGACCGTGGGTGAAAACATCGCCCTACCCCTCCAGGAGCACAGCGAGGTCGACCCCTCGCTGATCGAAATGATCGTGAAAATGAAACTGGAACTGGTGGGGTTGACGGGTTTTGAAACATTCATGCCCTCCGCGCTGAGCGGAGGCATGCGCAAACGCGTCGGTCTGGCCCGGGCCATGGCCCTCGACCCCGAAATCCTCTTCAGCGACGAGCCCACCTCTGGTCTCGATCCCGTCATGACCGCCGTCGTCGATCAACTCACCCTCGACAGCACCCGAAAAATCGGCGCCACCGCCGTGGTGGTCAGCCACGATATGACCAGCGTCTTCCGCATCGCCACGCGCATCCTGATGATTGGCAACGGGCCACGCCAAGGGCAGGTGGTGGCGGAGGGGACTCCCGAAGAGATTCGAAAAAATCCTGATCCCTTCCTCCAACAATTCGTTAAGGGCGAGGCCGATGGCCCCATTCCTCTGCGGATGGCCCAAGATGATTACTTGAAACACCTGCTCGGAGACGGCTGAATCTTGCTCTCCCCATGAAGACTCTCCGCACCGATTTTTTCGTGGCCGCCCTGGTCATCGTCTGCAGCGTCGTCATGCTGGTGGCCCTGACCATCGCGATTTCCGGGACTCACCTCACCGCCCCCAAGGCCACCCTCACCATTGATCTGCCCTCGGCTGTCGGCTTGGACAAGCAGGCCGAGGTCCGCTACGCCGGCGCCAACGTGGGTCGGATTCGGGCCGTTCGTCCACTCACCGACGAAGAGCGGGAAAAAGTGTCGCCGGAATGCGCCATCCGCGTCATCGCCGATATCCATCGCCACCTTCCCCAGTTGCGCGTCGGCACCACCGCCTCCATTACCGCCGACACCGTGCTGGGCGAAAAGTATCTCAACCTCGAACCCGGTCCGGTCACCAACCCCGGCCTCGCCCCCGGCACCATTCTGTATGCGAAGCGTTCCGCCTCGCTCGACGAGGTCATGACCGCCGGCAAAATCCTTCTCGACAAGGCGAACGACCTGATCGCCCAAAACCGTGAAGCCATCGACAAGGTGATCAAGGACCTCCGGGTCGTCCTGGATAACTTCAAGGTCATCTCCACCTACGGCAAAACCTTCATGGCCACCGTGGCCCGCAAGCCCCACCGCCTGATTTTCGGCGGCCCCGTTCCCCGGCTTCCTTCCGAAGAGAAAATTATCAGCACAGACCAGCCCGTCCCCGCCCCCGTCCCTAAAGACTGAGCCGCGTGCATCCGGCTTCCCCCGCCCCCGAAGCCGCGCTCGAAATCGAGCTCGCCCCACCCCGTCTGCACGGTCTCCGCACCTTGGCGGAAAAGTGGGCCCGCCATGCCGGTTTTGGCGAAGGGGAGGCGGGCCGCATGCTTGCCGCCGTGGATGAAGCCTTGGCCAACATTCACCTCCACGCTTACTCCGGCCGGCCCGGCTGGGTTCGGATTGAGGTGGCCTGCGGGCCGACCGAGTTGGTCTTTCGCCTGATTGACCGCGGGCGCCCCTACGATCCTGACCATGCCCCGGCCCGCCAGCCCGGGGAACTGGGCACGGGCGGCTGGGGCTCTCTCATGATCCGCACCGGCTTTCCCCGGCTGGAGCGGAAACGGGTTGGCGACAAAAATATCCTGCTTCTCGCCCGCCCCCTTCCAAGGGAAAAAGAACAGCTGTGAAATTCACTTTCTGGGGTACCCGCGGCAGCATTCCGACACCCTCCAACCCGCAAACCCCCACCCAGGAATACGGCGGCGACACCACTTGCGTCAGTCTGGAGTGGGGTCGGGACGGACTTCTCCTCGTCGATGCCGGCACCGGCATCCGCCGGGCAGGCTTCCACTGGCTCCAGTCCGGGCGCAAAAATTTCACGATTCTTTTCACCCACGCCCATTGGGATCACCTGCAGGGTTTCCCCTTCTTTGCCCCCGCTTATCTGGCGGGCAACTCCATCGAGGTTCTCTCCCCGCGTCTGCCAAATCGCCCCGCGGGCAACATCATCGAAAAGGCCCTTTACGCCCAACAGGAAGAGCCCTTTTTCCCGGCCGGCTTTCCGGAGCTCAGAGCCAACATCACCTTTCGTGAAGTGCAACCCGGGGAGGAGTTGAAATTTTCTTCCGGCAAAGAGACCGTCCGCGTCCAAAGCGCCCTCACCCGTCATCCGGGTGGCTGCTTGGCCTACCGCTTCGATGGCCTTGGCCGGAATGGCCCTTCCTCCCTGGTCTTTGCCACCGACAATGAGCCCCCCATCGACCCCCGGAGCCCCCTACTCAAAATGACCCGCGGAGCCGACCTGCTGATTTGCGATGGCCAATACACCGAGGAGGAACACGAGAAACGCCGCGGCTGGGGCCACGGCACCCCGTCGCTTTGCCTCGAACAGACCGTGGCCGCCCAAGCCAAGCGCTTGCTCGTCACCCATTTCGATCCCGGCCATTCCGATTCTCAATTGAAGAAAATGGAAGACGCGCTGATCGCGGCCGGCCAGAAGCGGGGGGTCGCCGCCACCTTCGCGCGGCAAAATCAGGAAATTCTGTTGTGACGCCCGGCGGCTAAGGGCCGGCCGCAGTCGGTACATCCAACACCAAATCCCGTCTCTCCGAGAACTTGCCCCCCGGGTTCACAAAACCCGTCTTGGCGTTGAACAGCGTCACCCGGGCCCAACCGTCCACAAAAGCAGCCACCGTTAAATATTGCGCCGGGACCACCACACTTCCGGCAAGGTCGAGAAATCCCCACGCCGCCTCTTTCCGATAAGGGATGCGCCCCTGCCTCGCCTCACCGATTTCATCCAGCCCGGGTTCCCGCACATAATCTCCCCGGCGGTTGATGAGCCCCCACTTCCCCCCCGAGGAGGCTGGGACCACCCGATCCCCAAGGGGAGGAGCCAAATCCAATCCCGCCTCATCCTCAAAGCAACCGGTCTTGTCGACCACCGCATACTGCCCGCCCACCTGCACCGCCGCCACCCCCTCCCGAAACGGCCGGGCATCGGAATAATAGGGCTCGATTTTCCACTTTCCGTCGCGGCCGAGGTAGCCCCACTTTCGGCCCGACCGGGCCGGCGCCAATCCTTCGGAAAAAGGTCCCACCCAATCACATCCTGCCAGCCGTTGCATCTGGCCCCGCTCGTTGATCAGGAACCAATCTTTGCCCATCCGCACGCCCGCCCTCCCCTCGGTCAACGGCCACGCCCAATCCAGATCTGCCGCCCGCACCAAGGTTCCCGTTTGATCCACCAATCCAAACTTCTTCCCCAGCCGCACCGGGTGGATCTCCCCCGGTTCCACCGCTTCAAGCAGCCCCGCCCAGCCCATGGCCAGCCAAAGTAACAGGCACCTTTTCATGGGATATCTTCTGCATCTTCTCCGCACCCTGCCTACCTCCGAGCCCTCGGCTCGGGGAATCAACGGAGGATAACCTGGGGGTAAACGGCCTCCCTTGTCCTGCCCTCTTTTCCGCCTAAGATAATATGATGCTTTCCAAAGAGGAGAGAAAGAAATTGGCTGAAAAACGCAGCTCGCAAAGCCTCGTCTGGCGGGCGGTCTATGCCTTCGGTTCTCTGGATTTGGCCATTCTTCTTCTCCTGAGCCTTGCCGGGGTCTGTGCCGTGGCCACTTTTTTGGAATCCGGCTTCAGCGCACGGGTGGCCCGCGCCTACGTCTACAGTGCTCCCTGGTTTAACATCTGGCTCCTGCTCCTCTCCCTCAACCTCACCTGCTCCGCCGCCACCCGTTGGCCTTGGGAAAAAAAACATGCGGGCTTCGTCATCACGCATGCCGGGATTCTCGTGCTGTTGGCCGGAGCTCTCATTGGTCGCTCCAAGGGTTTCGAGGGCTCGGTCGATCTCCTCAAGGGCGCACCCCCTTCTGCGGAGGTTCTCCTTGATCGCCCGCGCCTCACCGTCGAAAGCCCCGCCACCGGTCAGCTTTTCTCCACCCCGTTCGATCCTGAGGTCCGCCCCCCCCAACCGAACCACCCCCGGCTCCTGCCCCTTCCCGGCTCGGAGGCCCGCCTCTTCGTCGACGGGTTCACCCGCCGCTCCCACGAAAAGTCCGTCCTGGCTCCGGACCCCGGCGCCGGCCAACCCGGACTCACCCTCGAACTCACCGGACCTTTCGGGCCTGAGCCCATCTCCACCTCTCTCACCTTGGGAACCTTCCCCCGGTCCGACCTGGGGAACGTGGCGGTGGTGGAGTTCCGCCCATCTCTGCTTCAGCCCCAGGAAACCCGCCCCACCTTTCGCGAAACCCAGATGATTCTCGCCCGGGATCCGGGCCATCCGATTCTTCACAACACCGCCGGAATCTCCAGCGGCTACCAATTTTTTGTCGGCTCCCGGGAACCCGGGGGGCCCATGGAACTGGAGATTCTCCGGCCGGATGGATCGGGCGAGGTCTACCGACTCACCGAAATTCTTGAACGCACCTTGGTGGACGCGGAGGGAACCCAAGTCCTTGCGGCCCGCTACTGGCCCAACCTTGTCCTGCGCGAAGGTCAGCCGGCTTCCGCTGACGATCGCCCGGATAACCCCGCCGTCCTGGTCATGCTCGAAGGTTCCCTCGCCGACCCGGCGGCTCCCGCCAAGCTCCTTCTCGCTCCCGGCCCCGTCCCTGGCACGGTTCTCTTTCGGGGTCACTCCGGTACGGACAAGCCGGTCACCGGCCAGGCCAAGGTCGGGGAGGTTTTCTCCCCGGGTTGGCAGGGTTGGTCCGCCCGCCTCGCCGCTTGGGAGTCTTCCGCCCGCCTGGAAACCGTGACCGCCCCGCTGCCGGCTTCGGATCCTCGCCCGGGACGCCCCGCCATCCACGCCCGCCTGCGCACGGCAGAAGGCCAGGACGGCCCTGCCCGCTGGATCGCCTCGGGAACTTCCGCGATTCTGCAGGCCGAGGGCACGGCCTCCCGCGTCGGCTTCGGGCTGGAACTCCGGCCTCTTCCTTTCACCCTGCGGCTCGACTCGTTCGAGGTCCCCCGGGATCCCGGGACCGAAGAGCCCGCCAACTTCATTGCGGCCGTCACCTTTGCGGAAGAGAAAAAGAATCTGGAGGTTCCCGCCCAGCTGCAGATGAACCAGCCTGCCACCTTTCCGCCGGGCCTCTGGCCCCAAATCACCGGCCTTTCCTATAAATTTTCCCAGGCCGGCTGGGACCCGCAAAACCTGAACCGCACCACCTTGCAGGTCCTCTACGATCCCGGCTGGATGCTGAAATGGGCCGGCTCCCTCCTGATCGTGGCTGGAATCTTCTCCATGTTCTATCTCCGTCCGCCCCGATCCTCCGCCACATGAGGCGCCTTCTATTTTTCCTTTTTTTCCTGACGGCAGCCGAGGGTTCGCGCGCCGGGGTTACTTTGGCCGCCCAGGACCGCGCCTACGACACCCTGGCCATCCAACATCGGGGCCGGGTGAAGCCCTGGTTCGGTTTCACCCAGGAAATGACCGCCTCACTTACCGGCCGCACCAAAGTTTCCGTTCCGGAGCACGGCCGGCTCGGCTCCCGCCAGTTCATCCTTTCGCTCTGGCAACATCCCGAGGGATGGGAGGAGCAACCTGTCATTCTTTTGGACAGTGCCGCCCTGCGGAAAGAAATTGGCCTGGAGGGAGAAGGGCGCTTTTTTAGCTTCCGGCAGCTCAGCGAACTTCCCCGCCTCGGCCAGCTGGCTGCCGAAGCGGAGGCCGCCCGGGCCTCCGGCACGTCCATCCCGGGTACCCCGCTCGCATCCGCCGCCCAAGCCGTGCGAATGCGCTTGGCGATTTTTTCCTCCCTCCGTTCCGGCGAAGCCTTCCGGATGTTGCCGCCCCCCGAAGGTTCCCGGCCCGAGGCTGCCTGGGCCCCACTGCCCTTTCAGCCGGCAGACTCCATCCGGGAACTTCAGGCCCGGGGAGATTTCTCCCGAACCAAGCTGGCCGCAGAATCCTTTTATTTTGTCTTCCATCCCTTTCGCTGGGCCTGGGTGGCATGGCTCCTCGCCGCCATTTGCCTGCTGGTGGCCGGGCGGGCCGCCACGGGATGGGGACACCGGCTGGGTTGGCTCTTTGCCCTGTCCGGAGGGGTCCTGCTGGTGGGCGGCTTTGCCCTGCGGATCTGGCTCTCCGGCCGCCCTCCCGTCACCAATATGTATGAAAGTATCCTCTGGGTGGCCTTCGCCGCCGCCCTTTTTGCGCTGATTTTTTCCTATCGGCATCGCTCCTCCACCTACCTCCTGGCGGCGGCCCCCGTCGTCATCCTATGTCTGATCGCCTCCGATCTTCAGCCGGCCGTCCTTGATCCGGCCATGAATCCATTGGTTCCGGTTCTGCGCAGTAATTTTTGGCTGACCACCCACGTTCTCACCATCACCCTCAGCTACGGGGCCTTCGCCTTGGCCGCCGCCCTCGGTCACTTCCTCGTCATCGGCGCCATCCGGAAAAATTCCCTTCTGCCCAACGACGATCCCGGCGTCCTTCACCTCTACCGCTCGCTCCAGATCGGGATACTTCTGCTCGCCGTCGGCGTCATCCTTGGCGGGGTCTGGGCCAACTACTCCTGGGGGCGTTTCTGGGACTGGGACCCGAAGGAAACCTGGTCCCTGGTCGCCTTCCTCTCCTATGTCGTGCTGTTGCACGGACGACTCGCCGGGTGGTGGACGGGCTACGGGCTGGCCGTGGGCTCCATCGCCGGCTTCCTCACCATTCTCATGGCCTGGTACGGCGTGAACTTCGTCCTCGGCAAGGGCCTCCACAGCTATGGCTTTGGCGCCGGCGGCCAGTCCTTGGTGGGGACCTTCGCCCTCATCGAAATCGGCTTCATCTTCTTCGCCCTGCTCCGCCGCCCCCGTCCTGCGCTTACCAGATCCTCCGCCTAGCTTCCCTCTCTCCCCATTTCAAAAAGTCGCAACACCCACGGCCTCCGTATTCGTGTTACAATTGTAACACGAATAGGTAAGGGCCCACTTGCGGATGGAAATATCATCAGCCGAGCCACCCACCCCAGATCTTCACCTCATTGGCAACCTCGCGAGATACTCCGGGCTTCAAAACCCAAACTATCTAGGTTTTAATCCTGACCTTGATCTAAATCCATGCCCGCCACGCTCTCCATTGTCGATCTCAAGCTCCCCTGCCGCCTTGGCGTGCCAGCCGCCGAACGCCGCCAACCCCAAACCGTCCTCTGCTCCGCCTGGTTTCCCGTGCCCTCCATGGCCTCGGCCGCCCGCTCTGATGATTTGCAAAATACCGTCGATTACCACGCTCTCAGCAAGGTTCTCCAGGCCGAGGCCCGGCGCGTCCCCCGCAAACTTCTCGAACGGCTCGCCACCGACCTGGCCCGGGCCGCATGCCACGGCTTCCGCCTTCCCTGGATTGAGTTGGAATTGAAGAAATTCATCCTGCCCCAAACCCGCCACGTCTCCCTGCGGGTCCGTTTCAACAAAAAAGACCTCGGTTAGCCGGGCGGATTGGACTTCCCCGCCTTGGGGAATTTTTTATTTTTTCATGATGCCCTATTTTGTTTTTTTTCTCCTCCTGGCCGCTTCCTGGGCCCAAGCCTCCTTGCCCTTGGATCTGCTCGCTGGCCCGGGAAGCGACTCCCTCACCTTACGTTTTGGCAAGCTGCCCGAGGCCTCGAAACCTCTCCTCATCGTCACGACTTCCTCCGGGCCCAACGGGGCCGGCCTGGTGCCCTTTGGCCAAAACAAAACCGGCTCCACCCTTTTCCTTCCCTTCCAAGCCGATCACGTTCTTCTCGTCCGCCCCTCCGGGGAACCCCAGCTTGCCCTTCGGAAATTCAACGGCTTCGGCCTGGCGCCGGAAACCAAGGACCCAGCCGGGGTAAAACTTGTCACCGGCCAGAACGGCGCCTTGGAACTACAAATCCCGCGTACTTGGGCTGGCCCCAACGGAAAGATCGGTGTCGCCGCCGCCCTCAAAGACATGGCGGCCAACTCCGGCTGGGGCCGGGTCGTGGATTCCACGGATCCCTACCTCTTCCCCGGCGAAAACGACCGATACATCTCACACTATCTTTCCTTCGAGGTGCCGGCGGCCAACTCCGCGAATCCCGCGCCCTCCTCTCTCGTGGCTCGCGGCGCCGGCAAGCTCCGCATCTATCAGATGTTTCCCCGCCTCTTCGGCAACACCAATACCAACCGGGTCCCCAACGGCACCTACGATCAAAACGGTTGCGGCAAATTTGCCGACCTGAACGACGAGGCCCTGACCTCGCTCAAAAAACTCGGCTTCGATGCCATCTGGGTCACCGGCGTGCTCCGTCAGGCCACCACCCGCGATTACTCCTCCATCGGACTGCCTCCAGATGACCCCGACCTTCTCAAGGGTATCGCCGGCAGCCCCTACGCCATCCGTGACTACTTCGACGTCTGCCCGGACTACGCCGTGGATCCCGCCAAGCGCATCGACGAGTTCAAGGCCCTCCTCGCCCGAGCCAAGAAACATGACTTGAAGATCTTCATGGACTTTGTCCCCAACCACGTCGCCCGCAGCCACGCCTCCGTGGTTCATCCCGAAAAAGACTTCGGCCGCGACGACAAGGGCAACGAGTTCTTCTCCAGCGATGACTTTTACTATCTCAAGCCCGATTCCAGCGGCCCCCCTCTCCGTCTGGCCACTTTTGACCCAAAGAAAAAAGAACCTCTAACCCCCACCACCAAGGTTATCTCGGAAGACCAGGAGAACCGCTTCCCCGGACTGAAGGAAAAAATCGACGGCCTCTTCCCAGGGGAGGCCAAGCGCGGCCGCGTCACCGGGGACAACCAGAACACCTGGATTCCGAATCAGGACTGCTGGTACGAGACCATCAAGTTCAACTACGGCTACGATTTCACCCAGGGAGCCAAGGGCAAGCGCAAGCATCCCACCGTCCTACAGCCCGACGTGCCGGTGCCAAATCTTTGGAAGAAAATGGATGCGGTCATCGCCTACTGGCAGGAAATGGGCGTCGACGGTTTCCGGTGCGATGTCGCCCACATTGTGCCCTCCGAGTTCTGGCACTGGGCGCTGGCCCGCGCCCGCGAGAGAAATCCCAAAACCTTCTTCTACGCCGAGTGCTACGAGGGGGATGTCCGGCTGGAGGTGCCTGACGCCAATCCGGAGCTCGCCGTTTTCAAGTCCAACCCCACCAGCCTGCTCGAAGCCGGTTTTGACGCCGTCTATGGCCACGACGCCTACAAGCGGCTTTTGGAAATCTATCAGGACAAAGCCTGGGCCAACGACCTGGATTCCGCCGGGCGCGCCGGTTTCGTCGGCGACAACTCGGTCCGTTATGCCGAAAACCACGATGAGGTCCGCGTCGCCTCCCCGCAGCTTTCCCCTAAGCATTGGGGTGGCCACGGGCCGCTGGTGGGTCGTCCGGTGAGCGGCATCCTCTTCGGCATGTCTCGTGGCCCCGTGATGGTCTACTACGGCCAGGAAGTCGGGGAACCTGCGGATGTGGGCGCGG